>Ga0209426_1000642_pt1 | contig 31282 bp, 31 predicted proteins | sample Deesub1362B_J571_FD_187697 | JGI IMG/M metagenome (GOLD analysis project Ga0209426, IMG submission 187697) | Deep oceanic, basalt-hosted subsurface ecosystem from Juan de Fuca Ridge flank, Pacific Ocean, CORK Borehole 1362B_J2.571 (SPAdes)... ...
AACAGCTTGAACTATTTGGGGATATACTTTGTCTAAGTAAGAGCCGGTGGCATGCAATGTTATATCTGGCTTACTTTCAGAAAAAACTAAGGAAGCATCACTGGACACTACGACACCTAGTTTTTCTTCTAACCCCAAAATGTCTCCAAGATCTCTACCAACTTTTTCAGGAGAAACATCTATGGCTCCAACAATCTCAATACCCTTTTTTGCGAGTATAAATTTAGCTATACGAACTCCTATAGCTCCAACACCATAAATAACAGCACGTACATTTTCCATTGAACAACCTCCAACAATATAAGATGGTTGTATAAGACATTAAAGTTGTAGACTTAAATTGATGTCGTTGTCTGCATATATCTTAGTTGTATCAGCTTAAAATATAATAATAAAAAGAACTGTTGGCGTGTGTTGTTTATTTTATTGTCTTAGCAACAAGTTCTACTACATCATACACCTTTAGATTTGTTTTTTCCTTGTTAATAGCTTCCACAAAATTGTATTTGCAGAAGGGGCATGCACTCACCAAAGCATCAACTTTCATCCCTGATACTTTCTTTATCTTCTCTGAACCAATTTTCACCGCGAGTTCTCCTTCCAACAGTTTTAGTCCTCCACCAGCGCCACAACACAAGGAAAACTGCCTATTAGGTGTCATTTCCACAAGTTCCAAATTTGAAATTTGTTTTAGAACATCTCTAGGTTCCTCGTAAACCAGTCCATGTCTACCTAAGTGACAAGGGTCGTGATAAGTAACTTTCATGTGTTCAGGCAATGTGTTTAACTCTATTTTCCCTTCTTTCAGAAGTTTATCGAGAAATTGTGTTGTATGAAGTACCTCGAAACTCGTATCACCTAGAATTTCGGGGTAGTCGTATTTTAATGCGCGAAAACATCCTGCACAACTAGTTATCACAGTTTTTGCTCCAGTGTTCTCAATGGCTTTAACTACTTTTTCGGCGGTCTCAACAGCTTTTTCCCGAAAACCTATACGTAAAAGTATTGATCCGCAACACCATTCATCTTTAAGAATTGTGAAATCCACATTTGCTGAACTTAATATTTTCATTGTTGCTTTACCAATTTCAGGAGTTCTAAGAGAAGTGGTACAGCCAACAAAATAAACTGTTTCAGCTTCTGTAGGCATCTTTGATAACTCTTCTCCCAACCATTCAAACCTCTTGTCTGAAGGAGTTAAATAAGGATTACCGTATTTTTCAATACTTTCAACGATTGCTGCATGTTTTTCCGAAACAAGAATCTTGCTGCTAACAAATTCTCTAACTTTCTCAAAGAGTTGCGATACTTCTAGCTCTGCGGGACAAATTGTGCCACAATTATTACATAATGTGCATCTATACAGATTTTTAGCTACCTCTGGGCTAAGTTCTAATTTTCCTTGAAGAAGGGCTAACGCTATTTGTATTTTTCCACGTGCAAAATCTGTTTCAAAACCGGTAGAATTTTTCCAAACTGGACATGCGCCATCAATGCCATGCTCTATATCTACGGGGTCTCTGCATAATCCGCATCTACGACACATTAACAATTCGGATATGATTTCCTCAACTTCTTCCATCTTTAGTCCTCCAGAAAAACTCCTGGATTCATAATATTATTTGGATCCAAAAATTGCTTAATTCTACGTAGAAAACCATAGTACTCTTTTAGTTTTTTAAGTTCTCCAACCCAGTAAGGCGCCAGCTTAAAAGGTACACATCCAATTTCTAAAAGTTTACTAGCAAGCTCCGCATGAGCCTCCTTAACCTTCTCAAAAGCCTCTTCGTCCTCAACTTCAAAATAGAGATGTGGATAAAAGTTATACGATCTACCTGACATAAGACCGGAAGTATGTCCCATTAAACCATGCTTGTCTAAGACTTCTCGAATAGCTTTTGCAGCTTTATCCCACCTCATAATCGGAGCATGATGATAAAGTATCCTCCAATAATATGGATGCATGTAGCTCGCTTTTGCATATACCCTCATTCTATCTGTCCATTCTCCTTTAGGAAACTGTGGAACATCAAGATTTCTTCCACCTATACGAGCGACTATCGACTCCATCAATTCATAATCATGTTCAACAATGTCTTTACGTCCCCCTATTGTTAATGATACAACATATGGAGGCCATTCTATTTGAGGTATACCGTATTCTTCGCCAAGAAAATCTATGAAGAAAGCGAGAATATCTCCCTCATAAATACATGCGTGAAGAACAGATATATTATGGAGCAGAAGTTGTCTTAAGAACTCCATTGCCCCCTTAGCTTCTTCAAAACCATAAGTCACATACTTAAATTCTTCTGGACGCTTATATATCTTCAAAGCAACCTCTGTAATTATCCCAAAAGCTCCAAGAGAACCTATAAAAAGCCCAGTAAGATCTGGTCCAAAAGCATACCTCAAATAGTGCCCTGGTGAATTAGGATTCGCCATACTTCCAGTAGTAATTATTTCACCCGTAGGTAACACAACTTTTAAGCCTAAAACTTGCTCGCCAGTACAGCCGTAGAGAGCCGAACCAGGCCCCGCACCGTTTACCGCAACATTTCCAGCTACAGTTGCTGAAAGAGAGCTCTCAGGATAAATAGGAAACCACAAACCCTTCTCCATCAATATTTTATCCAATTTTCCAAAAGTTATACCAGCCTCCACCGTAACCGACAAATTTTCCTCATTAAGATCTAACACCTCATTCATCCTAGTTAAATCTATGATTATACCTCCTCTTCTCGCTAAAGCCTCTGCTTGAAGTCCTGTTCCTCCACCTCGAGGAATAATTGGAACCTTATATTCATTTGCTAATTTAACGATTTCAGCAACTTCTTCGGTAGTTCTCGGTCTTACAACAAGGTCAGGCATGTAAGAATCAAATCCTGTAGAAGCTGTCACACTATAAGTAAGAAGCACATCAATGCTATCTGAAACATATTCTTCGCCAACAATGTCCTTTATTCTCTTAGCTATTTCCTTAATTTTCATATCTTTAGACAAAAACAACCCTCCAACACAGCTAAATATTGTGAATTACTTGAATATTTGTTTTAATTTTAATACATCGCTAAGAGATCCTTTGACTTTCATTTTTCGTCTAATTAGAGCCCATGCAGCACTTTTTGTGCCTTCAAATAACCCTATTAATGTCTCTCTATCTATTTCAATTCTCATATCAGGATTTTCAACTTCTCCTTCTTTTACCGTTATGTTGCCATCTTTAACCTCAAATATATATTTTTCACCAGATTTCAAAGTTAATTGAACAATGCGGTTCCATCCTTCAATTTTCTTCTTTGTTTCCGGATCCTGCAATCCTTCGTCAATTTTCTTTTGCATATAGCTTAGAAGATCTATTTCTTCACCCTCACCCATCCAAATCACCACATAACATTATTATCACTTACGATATGTAAATTGAAATATCGATTTCCGCATCCTTAATCTTTTCGGAACTTGAAAACAGAAATCGAAAATTAAAATTGAAGGTATATGACTTAAAATGTCATTAATTTCCAAAACTATTTTTATAACGTTTTAATTTTATTCTACTAACTAAGACGGTTTCTTAAGTTTCTTAATGAACGTGTTTAGTGGATGAATATCAGTTTTAACCTTTATTCCTTCGAACTTCAATCCGTAGCTTATTAGAGATTCTATAGCAGCACATGCAGGAAACACGTACGGTGCATATCTGATAGGCCCATATATGATGAAATCTGCCCCAGCCAGTTGAACCATAGTTATTACAGCTGTATGAAAGGTTCTGAAGGAACCACGCTTAAAAGGCCAGTTTTCACGGGATGTAAAAGATGCATTACATGGAGCACAACCGCATGGGAGTCCTAACTTACTCTTAATCTCACCTATAGCTTTTACTACGAGGGATGTGGTTAAAAGATCTAAAACAGGAGCATCTATTAAAGGCTTTGTAATTCCAGCTTTAACACTTGCTGGAAGCAAAGTATCCTCAAGTACCTTTAACGTTCCGTTTGGAAAAGGGTTTGAAGTATTTAAAGCAAGTAAAACAGCTGCATCAATACCAAGTTCTCTTATTTTCTCAATTTCTTCATCATTTATACGCGGACCTAAAGAATTATAGATAATTCTATCTTTCTCTCCGATTTCAATAGCAAATTTACATCCTTCAATTATGGTGTTAAAATTCGGAGAATCAACTAAAATAGGAGCATCAGTTATCTCAAATATAAAAGATAAATAGTTTTTCATTGCTTCTGGTGTTTCAGCAATAACATCAACAGCATGAGGACAACCTGTTCCAGCGGAATATTTTTCCTGTATTTCAACTAACCTTTTAGCTTTAGTTTTATCGAATAGCCCCTTTTTGTGGTCAAAAACTACTTTGTGACCTTTAAAAAATATGCTTCCAATCAATACAGGTGGATACTCTCCAGGTTGACCACCAAACTTTACTTCTCCTATCTCAAAAACTCTCTGTTCAACTGGAAACCTTCGAATCAAAGTTCTTCCTCCACAATTTTCCTTGCTGCTTCGACCATAAGCTTAAGCTTTTCTTTCGCAATTTCTCTATCTAGTATTCTAAGACCACAGTCCGGATGAACAACAACGTTATCTATACCAAAACGTATTACAGCTTTTCTCAAAATCCTCAAAATATGCTCAAAATCCTCAACTCTATTTATATCCGTTCTCACGCATCCAACACCAATCTTCTTACCGTAGTCCTCAAGTTTTTCTTTTGATATAACCTCAAAATTCTCAGGATAAGCCGCAAAGGCATGGCTTAGAACACTTATCCCTTCGAAATCTAAGATCGTATTAAAGATTTTCTTGATATTGCCACATACATGTAAAGCAACTGGAACTTTTACATTCAAAGCTATTTTTTCAACGGCTTTCTTAGCTATATCCGTGGGAAAAGGAGTGACGGAGTACATAGGTTCATCTATCTGTATAGCATCTACTCCAGCTTTTTCAAGCCTTTCAGCCTCTACTGCAAGAGCTTCCGCAACATCCATATACAATCTTTCATCCCTATAGCCGGAGTAAGGTGAAGTTTTCCCAAGTCCCGTTGAAAAAACAAGAGTTACAGGCCCAGTTAATATACCCTTCACTTCAGCTTTGCCCTTAACATAACTTTTCACCCACCGAATATCATTAATTAGAAACGGCTCTTCTGAAGGCTGTATTCTACCCACAATGTAGCTTTTCTCACCTTGAACTTTAAAACCGGGCAAGTGCGCTGTAAAATATTTTATCATATCGTATCTTGTTTGTCCATCAGAGATGAGTTTCACACCAGCCTCCAATTGGTCATCTACAGCAATTTTAATAGCATGTAAAAAGGGATCTTTTTCCTCTTTCTTAGGCTTTGCAGGGTAACTTCCTATAACGGTTGTGAGAAGTTCCACTTAATCTACCTCCTGCTTAATTTCTTCAATAAGCTGGGTAGCAAGATTAGTATCCTTACATATTACGTGTATCCCATTAAACCCAAGTTCTCGAGCTTTAACAGCGATTTCCACGCAATTTTTAATTCCCATTTTAACATTTTTCCCCTTTTCTCTAAAATGTTCAATTATCCAAGAAGGTACATTGAAACTTGGAAAAGACATTAAGAAATTTAATTGTTCTCTTGAAATAATTGGGTAAATACTTACAATAATTGGAATTGGAAATCTGCCAATGAAATCTTTAAATGATGTTAGGACCTCAGGGTCAAAAACCATTTGAGTAAAAGCATATTCTGCTCCAGCATCAACTTTCATAAAAAATCTTTCCTTCTCTTCCTCTAAAGATTTTGCAGATAAATTAACCACAACTCCAACATGCAACTCAGGTTTCCTCTCAAGCTGTAACTCAGATAAAAGCTTTTCTCCATCAATGAGATTTTTAATCATTTTTACAGCTTGGATGGAGTTAATATCAAAAACAGGCTTAATATCCTTATTCATCATGGAGAGATCTCCAGTTACAACAACTATATTACGAATATTTAATATAACGGCTCCTAAAACCTCGGATACAATAGCAAGTCTATTCTTATCTCTACAACAAATGGTCATAATAGTTTCCACACCACCCCTCCTTTGAAGTTCACTACATAAAGCTAACGGGTGAGGAAAACTTTTTGCAAAAGGATTATTTGGAACAACAAAAGCATCAAAAAGCTCTCTAACTCTACTAACTTCTTCCAAAACCTCTTTAATTGCAAACTTCTTTAATCGTGCAACTTCCAACGTAAAAACAAAGCTCTCTTTCTTTAACGTTTCTAAAAACTTCGAATAACTATATTTAAAGTCATCATTTTTATCTGAATCTGGCACCTCTAAACCTCGCACCCTAACCTAACTTAACTTTTACTTAAATCATAATGTCTAGAAAATATAAAACTATTTAAGTTTACACTTAAAGACAACATGTAAAGATTTGTAGTTTTAATAAAATTAACTTACCAAACAATTTTATAGTCCAACAACATATTTTTCCCAGTTTTACCCTTTGGAGGTGATAGTTATACCAGTTGTCAAAGGCAAGGGATTTGAAGCAGAAGCTGTTATAGAAGTTGCAAGACTCATGGTTAATAGTGCTAGGACAGCTCCTAAATCAGCTGGAATAGATGACATAGAAATAGCATTAGTCTATGGAGCTGAAAAAGATGCATTGGTAGAGAAAATGCTTGAAATGGCAGAAGAGAAAAATGATATATTTTTTAAAAGAGATGCGAAAAGCGTAGAAAAAGCTCAAGCAGTACTCTTAATAGGAGTTAACGGTGGAAACCCGCTATGGATAAATTGCGGCGCATGTGGCTTCAAAACTTGCGAAGAATTCAAAAAAACAGAAAGAAAAGATTATGAACATTTCAAAGGACCTAACTGTGTATTTAAACTTCTAGATTTAGGAATAGCAATAGGATCAGCGGTAAAAACTGCAAGTATACTAAATGTAGACAACAGAATCATGTTCAGGGCAGGAACGGCAGCAAGAAAACTAAAATATCTTGAAAGTGACGTAATAATGGCAATACCCTTAGCATCACTAGGAAAAAACCCATTCTTCGACAGAAAAGCACCAATATACAAACCAACAAAATAAAACCTACGATATTTTTACATTATATTCCTTCTCAACTGTTTTAATTGTAACTTTCCCATCTAACAAGTCTTCTTTAATTTTTTCGCCATCTCTTTTCCGTGGATCTCCGTAACCTCCCCCGCCCGGAGTTCTAATAATTATAACGTCTCCCTTATCTAGCTTAAATATACATTTACTTCTAAGCTTAACTTCTCTTCCATCCTTTTTTATGACTAGGTATTCTCCGGGTTCCCCAGGTTTTCCTCCAAATAAACCCCAGGGAGCTGTTTTATGTCTTTCACCAAGCGTACTCAAAGTTGCTTCACACAAAATTTTGTATATTCTTTCTATTCCTAGACCACCTCTCCATTGCCCAGCTCCCCCGCTATCCTCTCTTAAACTGTATTTTAATATCATTATTGGATATCTTGCTTCAATTTCCTCGATAGGTGTATTCATGGTATTTGTCATATGGCTGTGAATTCCGTCCAAGCCATCTAATCCTTTTCTTCCTCCATATCCTCCACCAATTGTTTCATAAAAACTGAAAGGTTCCCCAGTTTTTGGATCCATGCCTCCAATACAAATATTGTTCATAGTTCCCTGACAAGCAGCTGGCACGCGATCAGGTACAATATTAGCAAAAGCTTTTAGTAATACATCAACTATGCGTTGAGAAGTTTCAACATTACCACCAGCAACAGCAGCAGGAAACTTAGCATTTAACAAGCACCCTTCAGGAGCATATACAGTTAAAGGCCTATAAGTACCTTCATTTGCAGGTATAGTTGGATCTGTTATACTTCTAAGAACATAATAAGAACATGAAAGAGTTACTGGAAAAGGACAATTAATAGGACCATCAACCTGAGGATCAGTACCAGAAAAATCAAACCTAACACTATTATCCTTAATTTCAACCTTCACATGTACTCTTACAGGTTCATCAGAAATACCGTCATCATCCATGTAATCTTCTGCCTCGTAAACCCCGCTAGGCATCTTAGAAATTTCGGCTCTCATTCTTCTCTCAGCATATCCTAAAATATCATCAACAATTTCACGAAAAGTTTCCAAACCATACCTTTCAATAAGTTCAACAACCCGTTTCTCTCCAATTTTATTAGCTGCCATTTGAGCGTAAAGATCACCCATTCTAATATTAGGAGTCCTAACATTACTCAAAATAAGTCTAAGAACATCTTTTTCGATCTTTCCACGACGAACAATTTTAACAGGAGGAATTATAAATCCCTCCTGAAAAATTTCAGTCGCATCACCCGGCATACTGCCAGGAGACTTACCACCCACGTCACTATGATGAGCACGACTCACAGAAAAACCAACAATCTCTCTCCCATAAAATATTGGTGAAATTAAAGTTATATCTGGAAGATGAGTCCCACCCCTATAAGGATCATTCAAAATAATCATATCACCTTTCTCAATTTCACCCTCAAAGTCTTTCAAAACAGTTTTTACAGCTAAGGGCATAGCTCCAAGGTGAACAGGTATATGTTCAGCTTGAGCGAGCATTTTACCTTGAGCATCAAATATAGCGCAACTATGGTCCATACGCTCCTTAATATTAGCTGAGTATGCTGCGTTTCTCAAAACTATACCCATTTCCTCAGCGGTGTATTCAAGAGCACCCATGATCACCTGCGTAACAATAATACGTTTCCCATATTTTTTGCTGTTCACAACAATCACCATATATAAAACTCTGCTTAAGTAAGGCGAAACTGCATTGATCTTACAATGTTATCTAACTAAGTTTAAATGTACTACTTATAATTACTTAACTTAATATCCAAACGGATATTTGTAGTGTTTAATTTGATAAGGGAGGATTGTTTTTGGAGCATGAAGATTTAGCTGAGTATGCAATTGAAGTAGGTGAAAAACTTGGCGTAGATTACATCGAAGCTAGGCTTCAGAGGAATCTAAACAATGTTTTTCTATTAAAAAACGGTGTACCAGAAGCATCTGGGATAGAATCGTCCTTCGGTATCGGTGTAAGAGTTTTGGTCGATGGTGGCATGGGTTTTGTAAGCGTAAATCATTTCACAAAAGAACTTGTAAAGGAAAAAGTTGAAGAAGCAGTAAAAATAGCGAAAGCATCTTCAAAAGTAAGGAAAAAGCCCATTGTTCTTTCAGAAGAGAAAATTGTGAAAGGTTCTTGGAAAACAATTTTTAGGCAAAATCCACTAGATGTACCACCAGAAGAAAAATTGGAAATACTTTTAGATGTTGATAAAGCTATCCTCGACGTTGGGAACCGTTTAAAGGCAATGATCCCAGGGAGACTTCTACAGCTAATGGACACCTATATCTACAAGTATTATGTGAATAGTGAAGGAACAAAGATTAGAAGCGAGATTTTAGGGGTTTCAGGATTTGCCGTAATAACAGTTGTAGAACCATCTACAGGAGGATTTGAACAACAATACATGGATGTTGGAGCCACAAAAGGATACGAAGTATTAAAAGAATGGAATCTACCTAAAAAATGTGCAGATCTCGCTGAAATCTTGATTAAAATACTGAGAGAGGCAAAGAAACCTGTAACAGAGGAAGTAGATGTAGTTCTTGGACCTCAAATTGTAGGCATTGCTTGTCACGAATCAGTGGGACATCCATATGAAGCAGATAGAATTTTGGGAAGAGAGGCAGCTCAAGCAGGAGAAAGTTTTGTTAAAAAAGAAATGCTAGGCCAAAAAGTCGGTAGTGAAGTAGTGAATGTTGTGGATGATCCAACAATTCCCAATTCCTATGGATACTATAGGTATGATGATGAAGGAGTACCAGCTAGGAAAAGATACCTCATCAAAAATGGAGTAATCAATGAATTTTTACACAACAGAGAAACTGCAGGCGAGTTTGGAATTCAAAGTAACGCTGCTGCAAGAGCTATGGGCTATAATCGTGAACCTATTGTAAGAATGGCGAACACCTATCTTGAACCTGGAGATTATTCTTTTGAAGAACTTATTGAAGACATAAAAATAGGCGTTTACATGAAAACTTTTGGTGAATGGAACATAGATGACCGCAGATTTAACCAAAGATACATAGGTAAAGAGGCGTACCTAATTGAAAAGGGCGAAATAAAACATCTTGTGAAAAATCCAATTCTTGAAATAACAACCCCAGCATTCTGGAGCAGCGTTGACGCTGTGGGAAAAGCAGAGCTAATGGAGTTTGAAGCAGCTTTATGTGGTAAAGGAGACCCTGGTCAAGGAGCACCAGTATGGCATGGAGGGCCGCCTGCAAGATTAAGAAAAATCAAACTTGGAGGTTAAAAACGATGGAAAAAGTAGATATTTATGATTTAGCCGATTTCATTGTTAAGGAAGGACTTAAACTAGGTGTAGACGAAGTTGCTGCCCTTATTCACGGAGTAGTAAAAAGACAAGTGAGATTTTCTAACAACCAAGTAACAATAGCGAAAACTTGGGACGAAATCGTAGCTGAAGTATACATGGCTAAAAATAGAAAAATTGTTATGTGTACTGTCACTGATATTTCACAAAAATCGTTAAGGGAGACCTTAAACAAACTTGTTCACGTAGCAAATGTGGCTAAAGAATCAGAGAACTATGAAGAACTGCCAGAAGGGCCTTTCACGTACAAAAGTCTTTCTGAAACATATGATTCAAAAATTGTACAGCTTGGAGAACAAGTTGTAGGTTTTGCTGAAGAAGCGATAAAATCAGCTTTAGAAGCGGGAGGAAAACGGGTAGCTGGAACTCTTTACTCCGAATATGGCGAAACAGTGCTTGTTACATCGAGAAATGTAGAAGCTCGAGATAAAGGAACGAGAATTGAAATAACTGTAAGATCTTTTGCTGATGATGAAGGAGTAGCTCAAGGAATGGGACTATCAGTATCTCGTATTTTAAGTAAGTTCGACCCGTCGAAAGCAGGTAGAAAAGCTGGGGAAACATCAAAAATGGCCTTAAACCCGACCACAGGAAAACCTGGAACATACAATATTGTATTTGGTCCATATTGCTTTGCAAATCTGCTAGACTTTACCTCCATGGCTTTCTCAGCATTTTTTGTAGATAGCGGTTTAAGTCCCTTAGCAGATAAATTAAACAAACAAATAGCACCTGGAAAAGTTACGATAATAGATGACCCTCATTTACCTAACGGTTATAATTCTCGTTCTTTTGATGATGAGGGTGTACCTACAAGGCAAAATGAACTAATAAAGAATGGCACTGTCAACACTTTTCTCCATAATGTAAAGACAGCTAAAAAATTCAATACGAAAACCACTGCAAACGCTGGTTGGATAGTACCTCATGCATGGAATATTGTGTTTAAAACAGGAGACTATGGATTCGATGAATTACTAGAAGACGTAAGAAATGGCATTTTAATTGAAAACACTTGGTACACACGTTTTCAAAACTATAGAACTGGCGACTTTTCAACAATACCCCGTGACGGAATATTCTTAGTAGAAAATGGCGAAGTGAAGAAAGCTATCAGAGGTATTAGAGTTTCAGACAACATAGTAAAACTCTTCAACAATATTACCGGATTTACAAAGGAAACAGAACAAGTTCACTGGTGGGAAGTAGAAACTCCTGTAATAACTCCATATGTCGCAGTAAAAGACGTTAAAATCACAACAGCAACAAAATAACACACAACATTTATTTTTAAACAAAGAAATAAAAAGTAGGTTTTATGTTTCTGGTTTCTTTACTAGTTGTTTACTGAACGCTATTTGTATCACGTGCTTAAATATTGTTAAGAATATGGAGGCTACTACTAGATCTTTAATAAGGTTATAAGAAACACTGATGTTAATGTTTAAAGCTGGTAATCGAATAAGAGTAATCATTTCTAGAAATTTGAAGAAATACCAAAGAACTACAACATTTCGAAGTATCCCAGAAACACCGCTAATACCTGGTTTAGTGTCTTCAAAAGTTTTTTCTAAACCTGCCAATACAGCTAAGACAAACCCTATAGCCATGATCATCTCTTTATCGAAAAGTAGAAGATAAATGCCGTAATGGCGAGCAACGTCATTTCCCAATGTTGGAAGATATCCCCATGTAATGAATATATAAATGAACTTTATAATCCCACTTTTAACTCCCAAAATCACCCACTCCTAAAAGGTTTCAGTATAGTTGAGGGTAAAAGACACAAAGTTCATATCCATTAAGGACATGATTCCTTCAACTTCGATAACTATTGTCCACTCAGTAGTGCTATTAAAAATCGCTCGGCTTATTACAAAATCGAACGTCAAAGTTTTTTGTTCACCAGGATTTATGGTAAAAGTTTCTTTGTCCAAAGCTACAGGACTATTATTGCCTACAGCATCTGAATATATGTAAACTATCACGTTCATGTTTGAAAACGAAAATAAAATTCCTCTGTGCTCCAAACCTATTGTTGCCTCGACATCCACAGTTGTTGGACCTACAGTAAATACTACAGAGCCTGCAGCATCTTTAAGCCCTATATTAAGGCTTGCAGCATCGTAAGTCATTATAGTTGAGAGAACAGAAACCCCTATACCAAACAAAATCACGATTACCTTAATTATATTGAATATCGTTCTTGCAGCCAATAGTCCTTAACCTCCAAGGTTCGTTTAGTAAATAATAAGAGTAGTAAGAAGCGAATATTTAAATTTTAAGTTCGAATTTATAGAAATAATAGCAAAATATAAAGTTAAAAATTGTAATTTAAGATGCATATTAGCACTTTATTTTGTGTTTTGAAGAAGTTCTTGAGCTAATACTTTAAATGCTACATTTACATTTTCGCCAGTCTTTGCAGAAGTATCTATAGGAAGATCGCAACGCATCTAATTCAGAAATATGTCATTTAGCTCTTATCGAACTATTGTGGTCATGGTTTGTTGGTTAGTTTATTTCCTACATTTTTAAGCGAAGCAAATAGTATAACGGTAAAAAAATGCAAAAATGCTTTGTGAATACTAAAAGAGTCAAAGAGTTACGTTAAAAATTTTCTGGGGTTTCTTAGCAGCCAGGCTTCGCCTTTATCAGGCTTGTACGACCATTCTCCCTTTTTTATAAGTTTAATTCTCTTTTTTATTCTTTCTTTAATGTCATTATGATACTTTATTGTTGAAGCAAATAGTACGAGCGCTCTAGATATAATATAGCTCTTAGCTAGATCTTCATCGTAAATATTTATTTCAACTTTTCCACCGATATTAAGCTTCTTACTATCAATAAATGCAACTTTTTTCTTAGTTGGACCGTAGTAGACGTCCCAATCGCTACCAATTGTTAGTCTATTTTCATCAATTTTAAACACGCTCATTGGTTCTTCTTCTTTCTCCGATAAATAGGTGAAAACATAAACTTCGCCAAAACCATGTCTTCTATGAACTTTTTCGATCCAAAGGACATAATCATAGTTTGGTATTGTTGCTACAAATACAGGTATTACATCGTTTGAGCCTATACTATTCTTAAGCTCTTCAACAACGATTTCTTCAATGCTTCCAAGCCATCCACCTTCGTCTGTAAAAAGCCTCACAACAAGTCTTCCATTGAGTTCGTCGCCATCTTCACCTTTCCATGACTTTTCACGTATAGCTACAAAACCTTTACCTTTATCATCTTCTATATACTTTCCAAAAATATCCATGTCCATTGTGAAATGTCTACTTTTCGACCTATACTGTTCTTTCTGTCTAATGCCTATTTCCTCGCCATGTAAACCTGTTTTCCAAAAGTCAATGACAAATTTCTTAATTGGTTTAACCATGAAGGTATACCTCCCTTAAAATAAGAATATCTTCCCCTTATTAATGATACTAACAATATCCAAATCAAAAATAATATGTATTTTATTCTACATAGGGTAAGTTTTTCAAAGCTTCTTTTAAATCGTCAACAGCTTGTTCAATAGGTTGAACCATAGAAGATAGCATTGCTAGAGTTGATGCATCATAGCCTCCCATTGTTGATAATATGTTAACTTCGTTCTTTAATTTCTCTAAGCTTTTAAGGACAGCTCCAAATCTAAGTAATATGATTTTCGATAAAGCTTGTCTATTTGCGAGTCTAACTTTGCCTTGGAGAATAACATTCCTCACATCTAGCTTTTTGATAGCGTTTTGCTCAAGTAGGGGCAGCGAGTTATTAATTAATTCAGTTAAGGCATAACTTAGTTCCAAGTCGTCACTATCTGTTGAAGCAATAAGCATGAAAATGTAATTATTAATAACTTCAAAAAACATTTTAAAAGATGTAGTTTGGATACGTTGAATTTTTTCTGACATATCAGGAGACAACATAGATGAGATTTTTGCTATTGCTGCTGCAAATTCAGATGTATATTCTTCATCGGGTTGATAATTGCTATTAGGATTCTTATAGTGATATACCATTGATCGAGTCTTCATATCTACAATATAATACTCTAATATCATATCTAACCACCAACTTAACACAAATATTTTGCTATGATCACTTATTATAGGTTACCTTTGTTTAAGGGAAATTCGGATGTGTATGTTTCATTAGATGCTACTAGCTATTTTTCTTGATAAAGATTTTTCATCTTCCAATACAAGCTTTCTTTCTAATATTAATTCAACTATTCTTTCAAAGGGTTTCTCTACATTCACCATATTTAAAGCTGAAGTTTCAATATAATCGTCGATACGTTGCTCCATCAAAAATTTTCTAATATCTTCCCTTGAAACACTTTTCGGTAAATCCGCTTTTGTACCTATAAGCACAATTGGTATATCAGGTACATTATGCATTCTAACGAGTTCAAGCCAGTTTTCTATCGCCAAAAAAGTATCATAAGAGGACAAGTCAAAAGCTAATAACACGCCATCTGCTCCTTTTACAGCGTAAGGATTTTCCCGGTGCATTTGCAAAAAGTTTCTACATCCTCCGAAATCCCATATAACAAGTTTACAAGCAGCATCATTCATTTTCATAAAGTATGTAGTGAAATCTAACCCAACTGTAATATTACAGTTCATAAACTGTTTATATTTAAATGCCCTTAAAAGCGTTGTTTTACCAATTCCAGTCTCACCAACTAACAGAACTTTGAACAATTCCATTACAATTCACCTTTCAATAAGACTTTGTTTATTTCAACTTGATTTTTAGAGTTGTCTATAGGAATAAGAAACATTCTTACACGCAAGGTTGTACATCATATATTTGTTGGTAGTAATATTTGTTATAACTATAAATTATAGCTTGTATTAAAACTTTTCTACCAAATCTTTTTAACACCGATAAAAGGAAAACTTGCAGTCTAAAATGTTAGCAACAAAAAGATTTTTGCTCAATAAATAAGTCTTTATCCTAAAAATATATTAGGTCAAGTTTTTTCCTTCTCTTTTCCTCGTTTCTTTAATTGCATCTCTAATTGGTGCATACACCTCTCTCAACGGCCACTTCAATTTAAAACCAGCAAATTGAAGTCTTGCAATGGCTGTTTCATAAGGATCAACTACTTCTTCTTCTAAATTCAAAACCAAGTTTACATCTATTTCAGCTAGTCTTTTAATTAAGCTTGCTCTTTCCTCAGGTGTCATTATCCTCGGATCTAAACTCATAGCCGCTACATGAAAACTAACACCATAATCCAAGAGATTTTCAATAGCTTTAAACGGTATTTCAAAACTTTCAGGAATCGCTCCAGTCTTCCTTGTAAACGCCTCCGGAGTACCAGCTTTAAGTGAAACCCTAACATGAACTTTCTCGAACTTCGAAATTCTCCTAACATAATCCTTATCAACACCAAAAAGTATACCATTAGTCTCCAAAATAAAAAGCGGAAACTCAGAACCCTCTACATATTCTAAAAGAGATAATAAATGCTCTTTCCCCAAAGTGGGTTCAGCACCAGAAATTCTAAGCTTCTTGACACGATACTTATATGCAGCTTCCTTTAACTTCTCAAAAGCCTGTTCCGGCGAGTAAAATTCCCCTATTTTCTCCGGAAAATCCCTAGACCAACCAACCCAACAGAAAACACATCTAAGACAACACCCAACAGCATAACCCGTAGCAATTCCACCATAAACACCAGTAGCATAAAAAGCAGTATATTTACGCTCACACACACCATTCTTGATTCTTGTAACAATTTTCTCAGTTTCTTTTGCAAGTTTAACCGGATCAAAAGGCTTAAAACCCGGAGTAACATATCTAGGATATTCTGAACCAGGTTCCAATATTTACTCACCAAATCATACTGTTCATGAATACTTTTTATATTATTTCATAACAGCAACAAATACCTTTATCCTGTTCTCAAAAACAGATATTTTATCGAATAAGTTCATCCTGTTACAATTTTTCGAGTTTCACTTGAAGTTATAATTTTATTTCTTTGTAGGTGTCTTGTGTTGTGGTGAACTTGTTTCTTCCAATATGTAGGAGAGTTTTATGCTCTTTTACGTCGTAAAGTTCTTTGAAATGTTTTTCTGAAACATATGCAGCGAGAACTTTTCCTATAAAAAATGTGTGGTCACCAACTTCTATGCTATTGACAACTTTACATTCTAAATGTGCAATGCACTCCTTTATGATGGGAGCTTTAACGATTTTCGCTTTCTTAACCGTTAGTCCTGCTTCCTTAAATTTATCTAATGTTCTTCCAGATTTTCTACCACAAATAGTAACTTCTTTTGCAAGGTCAAATGTGGGTACATTTACTACAAATTCACCAGTTTCTAAGAGAAGTTTATGTGAATATCTTCCAGGCTTTATACTTATTCCCAAATATGGTGGATTAACACTTATAGGAGTTATCCATGCTACAGCAAGAACATTTTGTTTTCCATCTTTACCTACTGTTGTAACAAGAACCGTGTTACGTGGATGAAGAAGATACGGAAAATATTTAAGAGAAACTTCCTTTTTACTCAAAGCTTTCCACCTCAGAAAATAATTAATATTTTTAACAATTTTATCAATACTTAGGTTAAAGTATTAGTGGAAAATTTCGTATAAACTTTTAGGAGTAATTCTTCGCTTCCTTATGTTTTCATTGAAATTTGATATGTAATATATAAGCATAATTATATGTGGTTTCGATAGGTTCTTGAAGGGATTTAAGTAAATTGTCACCTAAGTGTCTTGGAGGACAAATGTTGCATAAAGTAATATTAACTAATGATGATGGCATACGGTCACCTGGATTATTAGCATTGTATAGAGAGCTTTCAAAAATCGCTGATGTACTAGTTGTTGCTCCAGAATCTCAGAGAAGTGGTGTAGGGAAAAGTTTGACATTTCATAAACCTATAAGAATATTTGAGTTCACCTTAGATGATAATTCTAAAGGTTATGCTGTCTCTGGAACTCCCGCTGATGCTATACTCTTTGGTCTATCCGAACTGTTTTCTGAGCCCCCGGATCTGGTAATTTCAGGCATAAATATTGGACTAAACATTGGGATGCAATCTATCTTGACTAGTGGAACTTTGGGAGGAGTTTTAGAAGCAGCTATCTACGGGATACCTTCGATGGCATTTTCATTTGAGACAGACATTTCACACTGGTTTGCAATGCCAGAAACACTTGACCAAAAAATGTTTAAAAAACCTTCAGAGAAAGCTAGAGAAATAGTTTCAGAAATCATTGAGAAAGGCATGCCTAAAGGAGTAGATCTACTCAATGTAAATTTTCCCTCGACAGTAGATGAAAATACTCCAATTAAAATTACGAAGCCCTGTCGTTCACGTTATAAAAATAAATATGAACAACGGATAGATCCTTTTGGCAGACCTTACTATTGGATTTTCGGTATGGAAAACGAGCCAACTGATCCAGAAACTGATTTATATGCGATTAAGGTTGAAAGAGCGATTTCTATAACACCTATTTCTCTAAAACTAACAAATAAAAATCTAATAGAAGAAACTAAAAAACACTTTAACTTCAAATAATTAAATATTGGTTAAGAAAAGAATCACGAGAAGCTGTAAATTTAACAGCAATCACCATATTGCGTTGCAAAAACTAGGGAGAATTATTTGTCCAGAGGATCCTACAAAGCTGTTAGTACTAGAATATATGAGCAAAATGTTTTGTAAAACAGAAAATGTAAATAATGCAAATTTAGCAAACTATGTGAACTATAAGTTTAAAATTTATTAAGCATCCGACATAATAAATATAGATGTTCCAGCTTGGATTAAATTTGGGGAGTTGCGGCTTTGTGGGTATTCTTCGATGTAGGAGGTACTCTTTTTGATGAAGAACCTTTTATCAGCCTGCTTTTTAAAGAACTACATGAAATGTTGCTAGAATACGGTGTAAAGGTTCATTTTAATGATCTTTACGAAAAAGTTGAGGAAATTGTATTAAACAGAAAATATGAGGATCACTTTTTCATAAATGTAATAGAAAATACATGTCTTCACTTTGGACGAGATAAAGAAATGGCCGCTTCAATTATTAGACGATATAAATCGGAACTGGCACCTCAATATCTGGATAAAATTCGTCCTTATCCAGGAGTTGAAATTGTACTTGAGAGAATGTCTAGAAAATATAAGCTTGGCATCATCGCAAATCAAAGTTTAAAAATAAGAGAATATTTAGAAGAAAAATGGAAACTTTCCCATTATTTTAAATTAATAGTGATTTCAGAGGAAGTTGGTTATCGTAAACCAAACCTAAATATATTTCTACATGCGCTTGGAGAAGCAAATTCAAGTCCTAGTAACGCTTTTATGATTGGTGACAGACTTGACTACGACATAAAACCAGCGAAGATCCTTGGAATGGGAACAATAAGAGTGAAACAAGGAATATTTTCCGTACAAAAACCAGAAACAACCATTGAAATTCCGGATTTCGAAGTATCTTGCATAAAAGACTTATTAAATCTCTTTAGGTAGCTACAACTCTAACACTTTCATTACACTGTTTGATACGGATATTGTTCTAATTGGTTGAAAACATTATTTTGGATAAACTTTGACGGAAATACAGGGAGAAATCATGGTAGTGGTTGGATTTTACATGTATTGTTTGAAAAGGAAGATGATAAGTCCTATGTATATTAAAATTGTTAAAATTGAGAACGTTAAAGCTGTTAAAGGAATTAGCTTATCTCTTTTCTCGTAGAGAAATTTCACTTCTAAATAAAACGAGACTAAAGCAAAGGCAAACGGTAAAGAAATCACTATTGCTACGCTTACTATTATTTTAATAAGTTCTTGAGATATACTTATGGGAAACAAGAAAGTTCACCTATTACCTTGCATAATTAATATGTTTTCATTTCTAAGTAAATCTTTCGACATCTACAATATATACAGAAGATTATATTTCAGAGAATCTATAAATAAAGGAACTAGTTTAAACCTAAACATTACAACAATCACGCAAAGAAGTTAAAAATATATAACAAGTTAAAATTTGAGGCAGGTGAATTCTTTGGATATCACAATAATATTCTTCATTGTTTTAGCAACTGGTACAATAACGTTTGCTCTTTGGAATTTTCCATGGCTAACAAAGTATTACACACTTGAAATAACCAGCTTTGAGTTAAAAGAAGACAGCAAGGTTCTTATAGTATCCGATTTACATATACAACCTTCTAATATCGCATTTAAACCTCTAAAAAAGATAATTGAATCAAAAAATATTAAATATCTGATTATTGCGGGTGATTTTATCGAATATAAACACAAAAAAATAGAAAAAGAAAACCTTTCAAAAATATTAGCTAAAATCTTAAGGAAACTAGAGATACACGAAAAATTAACGATTTTTTATGTACCTAGCAATACTTCACATGACCCTAAAATATCAGAAAACACAGTTTTAGAATTAAATTCAACCAAGATTTATATCTTAAATGATGTTTTAAAGCTCGTTTTAAGGAACTTTACTCTATATGTTACTCATGGAGATTACGCCAGCAGAGATGGCGCCATAGCAGCAACAATAAATAGAATATTAAAACTATTTGGTAAGAAATTATTTCTAGAAAATCTATTAAAGAAAATTCTTAAGCTAGAGCAAGATTCTTGGCTAATAATGGGGCATACCCATTTACCAGGTATAGACGGTCAAAAGAAGGTAGCAAACTGTGGAGCTTGGGGTAGACATTTCTTAAGAAAAGAGTCAAACACAGCAATCCTAATAGAAAACGGAAATATAAAACTCGTAAGAGTAGAGTAAAATATACATTGTTTGCAGTTTGCATATGATAGGTAAATAAATTTCTTTCGCCTTAACTTCTTTTTAAGTTGAAATCTGAAATGCTAAGAAAATTATAAAAATAGTATTTGAGTCTCTTCAAGTTAAGGCCGTGACGAAGACAAAATTTTTAAGAAAACCCTAGTTACTAAAGTTACCTTCGCTGAGAGTGATTACAATGACCAGTGAACAATATAACAACGTGGATCTCAATTCAAGCATGAAGATATCCAGAGATGCAAAAATTCTCATTCTCTCTAATGCGATTGGATCTCTTCCATGGGGATATTTCAGCGTTCTACAAGCAATATACTTAGATATAATTGGAATAGAACCCACATTAATCGGAATGTTAATGACTTTCTCTGGGTTAACCTCCGCACTTTTAGCTATCCCCTTTGGAATACTTTCAGACAGGTATGGAAGAAAACCTTTCCTCATAACCAGTGGTTTCTTATACGCCTTTTCCATGTTAATCTACGTAATAACAATCAAATACGTTTATTTAGCGGTTGCAAGCGTTATAGGAGGACTTGCAGGAGCCATGTTTTTCCCTCCATGGCAAGCGATTCTTGCAGATAAAAGCACGCATCAAAACAGAGAAAAAGTTTTCAGTTACTCAGCCTTTGCATCTTCCACTGCAATAACTATTGGATCCCTTCTAAGCGTAATACCAGACTATCTTCAAATAAAACTAGGAATTGGAGAAATAGCATCATATAAACCCATGTTTCTATTAGCTTCTATTCTTGCAATAATTTCAACACTTTTACTTTTCTCTGTTAGTGAAATAGTGAAGAAAAGAATGTTCAGGGAAATTTTTCCTAGAAAATCTGCTAAAATAATAGCTAAATTTTGCTTAACTGGCGCATTAATAGGATTTGGTGCCGGATTTATTATTCCACTCTTCTCACTCTGGTTTTACTTAAAATTTGGTCTAGGAGGAATTATTTTAGGACCTCTCTTCGCTATTTCAAATGCAGTTATGGCTATTGCATTTCTTGCAGCCCCTAAACTCGCAAAAATAATTGGAACGGTTAACACCATAATATTAACACAAGCGATGGCCACGGTTCTTCTTGCAATCATACCATTGGTGCCAGATTTTAGAATAGTCTCCGTTCTTTACGTAGTGAGAAACTTTTTAATGAATATGTCACATCCAATTCAATCTGCTTTCATGATGAGTCTTGTAGAACCTGAAGAGAGAGCATCAGCATCAAGTATAACAGGAACTGCATGGAGCATACCTAATTCGATAAGTCCAAGTATAGGAGGTTACATAATGGAGCACTTATCCTTATCGCTGCCTTTCCATATCTGTGCTGCTCACTATACAGCTTCAATTATATTTTTCTATCTCTTCTTCCATAAAGTTAAACCATCTGAAGGCAGAGACATCAAAATTTCATAAGTGCCGTAGCTTATCTGTTAATACTTAATTTCAACCTATACTCATTTTCTCTACAGTGTTCCTTTTGATTAATGATTTTGAAACCAAATTTTTCATAAAAGGGAATATTTTCAGCTTTAGAACAAGTATATATTTCTTTAATTCCCTTTTTCATATAACTTTTAATCAATTTCCATACTAAACTAGTACCTATACCCCTTTTTCTGTACTTAGATTTTACAAGAAGAAATTCTAATTCACCAACCTTATTATGAAGGTGTCCAAATATTGCGCCAACAATATTATTAGATTCTATTGCTACAAAGCAGAATTCCGGAGTACTTTCAAAAATCTCTTTCATTTCTCTTAGATCTTCCTTCTCAAACCCCTCTTTTGCAAACATATCAATAACTTCATCCACATCTTCCTTTCTCATCGATCTAATTTTTACTTCAAGAGGTTTGACTCCAAAGAATTCATAAGCAACCTTTTCCAGTCTTTCTACATAATCTTTTTTTAAACCAATAAATATTCCATCATATTTCTTACCAACCCAGCTCCTCGTGGATTCTCCAGGCTCTAAAACTCTGTTTAATAGAGGACATATTATTTTTAATGAAGAGGTAAAAACTCTAATCTTTCCTATTTCTATCTCTCTTGGATCTCTTAACCGTATTTCAATTCCATTTCTTATTCCTTCAATCCTAAGAAAGTTTCCTCTACCCCTATAAATTATTTTACCTAACCCAATTTTCTCTACATCTAAATGTGTAACTTTAGCTCTAGCATAACCCTTCAAATGAATATAAACAGCAGCATCAATCTCCATTTCCTTAGGCATCAAATATACACAAGCGTCCAACTTTAATTTCCCATAAACTTCTCTTGCCAACTCATTTACCTCTCTCTAAGAAATATAGATGAACTTAAAATAAGAATTATTTTAAATTTTTCACCTTTCCCTTCTCTAGGTATTAAACAGCGAATAGAACAAATTTAACAGTATTAGTCAAAATTGCACGATGATTATCATCGTAGATAACTGCAAGTAACTGGAGGTGATTAATACAGCTAGTGTGTAAAGTCGACTCAAATGAAAAATATAAAAGTAAAAAATATTATTTCTACAAACAATAATTAATTGATCTATACGAGTTTGATTTAGAATATTCCGGGCTGTGAGAGGGGTTGTCCTTCGCAGTTTATACCCCTATATATGGGAAAATTAAGTTTAACGAAATATCCAAAGAGCTACTTTCAACATACGAATTACGTCGCATAGATCGAATTTGCATTGGAGCGCCTTTCTTCTCTTATCCGTTCAAGGCAGGATATTCGAGACTTGAGCATTCAATAGGTGTTGCCTATTTAGCTCAAAGACTCTGCGAACAACTAGATATAGAAGCTGTAGATTTAGCCGTTACAGCTGGACTATTACATGACGTTGGTTTAAGTCCTTTTTCTCATACCACGGAAGATTACATGGTTAAATTTTATAGTAAAAATCATAAAGCGATGGGAGGAGCAATAATAAAAGGAGAAATTACCATATCACCGAATATTGGAAATACCATTCCAGAAATATTGGAAAAACATGGATACGATCCCAAAGAAGTTGCAGCTATAGCTGTCGGTGATTCGAACAGGGCTCCATTATACTTAAGAGATATGTTTAATCAACCTCTTGATTTGGATGTTCTTGATTCAATTACTCATTATAGTGATTGTGGCTTTGTCAATGTCAAAGTACATCCGGTTAAAATGCTTAAAATGTATACAATATATGAAGATAGGCTTATTTTTGATGGTAAATATATTAATGATATTTGGAGAATAACTAGGGTTAGAAGATGTTTCTACTTTGATTTTACAATTAAAGAAAAAGCCCAAATGAATTCCATGGAATCTATGTTACAAAAAGCAATAGAACGTGCCTTATACAAAGATTTTCTAGATGAAAACTTCGTTTTTATGGACGATTACGAACTGCTACACGTATTAAAACAATTCAGCTATTGTAAAGATATCATTCGAAATTTCATCGACGGCAAAATGCTTCCCACAATTTTAATGAAAAGAGTAACCAAAAAACAATTACAAGAAATAAATAAGAATAAAAATGCTATTGAAAGTGAAATCGCTGAAAAACTAGGGTTAGAAGAAAAATATATCATAGTTTCAACACAAATGCACGGATTGTCAAACATTAAATACCCGGTTCTAACAAAAGAAGGTCTAAAACCACTTTATAAATTGTTAGATATAGCAAGGGCAAAAATACCAAAATATTACCTTTTCATCCACTGCAAAAAACAAGATGACACAAACAAAGAAATAATACAAAAAATCTTGGCAAAATACATATAATTTAAGCTCCTAACGAGTTTGCAAATAAATTTTAGCAAGTTTTCCGAATTTATTTTGTCTTGCTCTGATGAATCGAGGAAACAACTACATCTAATATTTTGACAGCTACATCTCTCTTAGATGATAAAGGAACGTGAACAACATTTTTCTGAGGATCAACAATATAAACCTCGTTTGTATCGCTTTCAAAGCCCCTTCCAGCTTTTCCAACATCATTAGCTACTATCAAATTCAAACCAGCTTCCTTCAACTTTTGATAACTCTTCTCTATTAACTCTTCCTTAGATATTTTGTATTCAGCTTTAAACCCAACAATAAAAACGTCAGGATCTGCTTGTCTAGCTGCACAAACAACCTTCGGCAAACTTCTCAACTTAATGGTCCATTCCTTCAAACCAGATGGGGTTTTCTGATCAACAACCCTCTCTGGACCATAATCAAGCACAGCTGCAGTAGAAATAAAAATGTCATATTTAGTGGATTTAAGTTCATTTACTACAGCTGAAAGCATTTCCTCCGTAGTCTCCACATTAATAAGTTTGACATTTAAAGGAGGCTTAGCTGTCCCTCTCCCATATATAAGTGTTACTTCAGCGCCTCGAGCCAAAGCTTCCTCAGCTATTGCAATACCCATTTTACCTGAACTTGGATTCGAAATAAATCTGATAGCATCAATATATTCTCTCGTAGGCCCAGCGGTCACCAAAACCTTGAGACCCTTCATATCCTTAGGCCTCGTTAAAATACCAATAACCCTATTAACAATGTCCTCAACATCCGCCATCTTAGCCTTCCCTTCCTCAATTCTAGGACCAATAAACCACACACCTAAATTCTTCAATTTCTCAACATTTTCCCTTATAACCTGATGCTTATACATAGATTCATGCATCGCCGGAACAATCACAATCGGAATGCCACTACCCATAGCTGTACTAACAACCGTTGTAACTGGAGTATCATCAATACCACAAGCAATTTTACTAATAGTATTAGCTGTAGCAGGGGCAACGAGAATTAAATCAGCCTTATCAGGATGATCACCAGCCAAAGAAACATGTTCTACCTTACCAGTTAACTCGGTTACAACAGGATTACCAGTAGCGTATTCCATTAAAAAGGGATGAATAATTTTTTGAGCATTAAAAGACATAACAGTAAAAACCTCAGCACCATGCCTCATAAGCTCCCTAGCAATCCTAGGACACTCAAAAGCCGCAACACTACCAGTAACACATAAAACAATCCTCTTACCATCTAAAACATGACTCTTACTACCAATGATATCCTTTGAGGTATGCTTACCAAGCAATTACAAGCCTCCCGGCAAACTATAAAGAAAACATCATTTATCTCAATTTTGTATTTATTCTATATAGTCTATGAACAAATATATAGTATCTTTGAATCTGGTAGAGAAAGAAATGGTAGTTGAAGAACAATTCTTGAAATATTCACTGTTCCAGCGAAGGTTAATTTCAATTATCTTTTATTGAAAGTCTTTTAGATTCCTGCATTTGTTTGGTACTTAAGTTTTTCTTTTTCTTTTTAGTATCAGTATGAGTATTGAAACGGTTGATACTATTACAAAGGTAGCAACTAAGACTTCTAGTAAGGGAACTGCGTCTCTAGATTCTTCTCTAAAATCAAATAACACTATTATTTCTTCTGTTGAAGGTTCTCCAACAAAAATCCACGTATATTTGAAATACATATCTTCATTGTACTGTATTGTTTCCGTTCGGTTTGGTGTAGGGTCTATTTCGCTAGGTTCAAAATTAAGAGAAGTTACGGATACAGTCTCATATAAATCAGAAGTATTCCAATGCTTTGCTGTCGCTAACAAGTATCTTATAGTATAGAAGCCCTTACGAAACTTCACCGTTTCCGCTATTTTCAAGTTTACTAAATAAGGTATGTTTGCTGTCAACGTTAAGTTAAAAATTATTAAACCGTAACCAAGTAAAATCTCATCAAATTCAGGGTCGCTGGACCATGGATCACGTATATACGAGAAATTGACTCTATAACTATTCACGTACACTTCCATACTTGCGTTTTCATCATAATAATAACTTACCGGAATACCTAAGAGTAAACTTTGATTATTTGTACTGAAAAGTATATATGAAGCAGTAAATGTCAAATTTACATCATCGCTGTCAAAGAGTACTTTATAGTCTACATGTGCGCTTAGAAAAGAAACATTCGAAGCAGTCATAGGCAGAATTAAACCTCCATATAGAGGAGTTACAGGTATCGGATTAGAAACAACTTCAATTTCCACGGTAGCAACTAAAGAAAAAAACAAAAGCAAAATTATCAACGATTGTATCTTAAGACATGGCATACCTAACAAACCTACCTATCAACTTCATTTATCTAATAAATCTAGAGAATCTAACAGAATATAAATTAAGCTTTAATGGCAATTTTGCTAGGAATACGCTTTCTAAGCAAAAACACATAAAATGGTTGACAATACATTTCTCTTAGTGTTAATTAATTCTTAAATGGGTATCACATATAACTCCTGTTTAGTTTCTTTAGAAAAATTCATTAAATAAAGAATAAATGAAACACTAGCAAATTACTGTGAAACCCGATCATAGAGGTCAAAAAATTGATGGTAGCCAAAGCCTATTGTCCAGGACATATAACAGGATTCTTTGAAATATGTGATCAACCGAAAGATATCTTAAGGAAAGGGTCTAGAGGTGCAGGAGTATCTATTGAAAAAGGAGTTGTTACAACGGTTTCTCTAAAACCAGCTGAACAACTTATGATCAAAGTTTACGTTAATGGAGTGGAAAGCGAAGCCCCCGTTACAAAAAACGTAGTAGAACAAATACTAAGAATAATAAACGAAAAATTCATAGTGACAGTTACTCACGAAATAGAGATACCCATCGGTGCTGGTGTGGGAGCAAGTGGAGCTGGTGCATTCAGTACTGCTCTAGCTCTTAATAAGGCTTTAAACTTGGGATTAACATATGATAGGGTGGCGCAAATAGCTCATATAGCGGAGGTAGTTAATAAAACAGGTCTTGGAACAGTGTTAGCACAGTCAAGAGGCGGGGTAGAAATTAGAATTAAACCTGGTGCACCAGGCATCGGATACGTAGATTTAATCCCAGTAGATCCCGATATGGTTGTTGTATGCGGATCTCTTGGACCAATAGAAACAAAGAAAATGCTTTCCAATCCAGAGATTCGAGAGAAAATAAATAGAATCGGTGGAAGAATGGTGAATGAACTTTTAAAAAACGCTTCAATTGAAAAATTAATGGAACTGTCTAGACGTTTTGCTATGGAAATAGGGTTAATGCCTGAAGGAATAAAGAAAATTATAAAGAAACTTGAAGAGAAAGGTTTTGCTCATGCTAGTATGGCAATGTTTGGCGAAACAGTATTTTGCTTCGCAAAACGTGAAGATAGTAATCAAGCTTTAAATGTCATCAAAAAATATTTTGGCAAAGGAGTTGTTTTCATTTCTGATATTAATTTCACTGGTGCTAGAATCCTGGGAGGTAGTATTTAATGTTTGAAATCCCACCTGATCACCCTAGAGCGGAGTCGCTTAAAATCAGAGAAAAACTAATAGAAGGATTTGAAAAAGGACTTGTAGCAAAGGCAGGTTTAATAGCACACGGCAGAGGCGAGGCTTTCGACTATTTGATAGGTGAAGAAACCACGAAACCGGCTATGGAGGCAGCAAAGGCAGCTGCAGCGGCAATGCTACTTGCAAAACATCCGGTAATAAGTGTTAACGGAAATGTAGCATCACTAGTACCAAAAGAGATAGTAGAACTTTCAGAGGTTACTAGAGCAAAAATAGAAGTAAATCTGTTCTATAGAACGAGAGAAAGAGAAGAAGCAATTAAAAATGCCCTTGAAGAAGCTGGAGCAAAAGAAATATTGGGCGTAGGGGAGGCAGCAAGTGCAACAATTCCTGAACTCTCAAGTTGGAGAAGAAAAGTGGATCCAAGAGGAATACTAATAGCGGATGTAGTCCTAGTTCCACTTGAAGACGGAGATAGAACTGAAGCCTTAAGAAAAATGAACAAAACAGTAATTGCCATAGATTTGAACCCTCTTAGTAGAACAGCTCAATGGGCAAACATAACCATAGTTGACAACGTTATAAGAGCAATTCCCAACATAACAGAACAAGCTAAAAAACTAAAAAACCTTAGCAGCGATAAACTAAAAGAAATTTTGAAAAATTTTGACAACCGTAAAAACCTAGGAAAAATGATAGAAATAATTAAAGACAGACTCGCAAAACTGGCAAAGGAAGGAATATACATCCCAGAAGCTTCGCAAGTATATAAAGAGATGCGCAAAATCGAATAAGTAAAATGTTTACGTTTCTTTTGCTTCTTCTTTCCTACCGAGAACGTCTAAGAGTTTTTCGTATTTTTCTTTCTTCATGTGAAAGCTATGTTCTTTGGAAGGAAACTCTCCTGATTTTACCTCTTTAACATATTCTTGTACAGCTTTCAATATGATTTCGCCTAGGTTTGCGTATTTTTTTACAAATCTTGGTGTGAAACGTTCAAAAAGACCAAGCATATCATGAAACACTAGTACTTGACCATCACAATAAGGACCAGCACCTATGCCAATAGTTGGAACCGAAACCTCCTCAGTAATAACCTTAGCTACCTCAGCAGTCATAAGTTCTAAAACTATTGAGAAAACCCCAGCTTCATCCAAAGCCTTAGCATCTTTAATAAGTTTTTTAGCAATTGCAACACTTTTACCCCTAACACGATATCCACCAAACATCGCAATTCTCTGAGGAGTCAAACCTGCGTGGCCCATGACGGGTATTCCTGCATCGACAAGAGCTTTAACTACATGCTTAACTTCTTCTCCACCTTCAAGTTTTACAGCTTCAGCTCCACCTTCCTTAATTAATCTTCCAGCGTTTCTTATAGCTTCCTCGACGCTAACATTAAAAGTCATGAAGGGCATATCAGCAACAACAAGAGCACGTTTAACAGCTCTAGAAACAGCCTTGGTATGATGAATTACATCTTCAAGGGTGACGGGAATAGTTGATTCGTAACCTAAAACAACCATGCCTAGTGAATCTCCAACAAGAACAATGTCTACACCAGCTCTATCAACCAGCAAAGCTGTAGGATAATCATAGGCTGTAATCATAGCTATCTTCTTACCCTTCTTCTTCATACTAATTAAACCAGGAATAGTAACTTTATCAATGGAGGACAAACTTAGTCATCTCACAATTTATTAACTCCAAATTAATAGATTGATATAGTAATTATGAAAATATCCTCTATAGAATATATATTTGCTAAAATCTTTAAACATATATAGACATTTCGCAAAAATTTAAACAACTTACTCGGGGCAAAAACATGAAAATAGCTATACTAGGAGCGGGAGCGATAGGAAGCCTATTTGGAGCACTACTGTGGGAGTCAGGGGAAGACATAGTATTGATTGGAAGAAAAAAACATGTAGAGGCTATAAGGAGTAGGGGATTAAGAATCTCAGGTATGAGTGGTGAAAGAATAGTTAAACCTAAAGCAGTAACAACAACGCAAGAAGTAGGAAAAGTAGATCTAATAATAATTTCTGTAAAGTCTTATGACACTGAACAAGCAGCAGAAGATGCATTAAACATGGTACATCCTGACACTGTGGTTTTAACGATACAAAATGGACTAGGAAATATCGAAAAACTATCTGAAATAATCGGGGAAAAACACGTGATTGGCGGTGTAACTATGCAAGGTTCAACATTCATAAAACCTGGAGAAATATATCACGCAGGAAGGGGTCCAACTATAATAGGAGAACTAAATGGAGAGATAACAGATAGGGTAAAAAGAATAGCTGAAACATTTAACAAAGCAAAAATAGAAACTGAGATAACGAGAAATATATGGGGAGTTTTATGGGACAAAATAATAATTAATACCGGAATAAATGCTTTAACAGCAATAACCAGAATGAAAAATGGAGAACTACTTAAAGTACCAGAAATCAAAAATACGATGATCGAAGCAGTAAAAGAAGCAGTAAACGTAGCAAAAACCCTTAACATTAAACTAGAAGTTAAAGATCACGTAAAAAAGGTAATCGAAGTTGCAGAAGCAACAGCAAATAACAAATCTTCAACGCTACAAGACATTGAAAGAGGAAAAAGAACAGAAATAGACTTCATAAATGGAGCAATAGTTAAACTAGGCAAAAAACTAGGCATAAAAACACCAGTAAACGAAACCTTAACAGCCCTAGTAAAAGGAATAGAATGGAAACTTTCAACAAGTGTTTAGCAATCAGTATCCTATGAAAGTATCTTTATACAAAGGTACAAGAATACTCACTCGTACTTCATTGCACTTAATAAACTGTTAATATGAGAGTTACTTCTTTATTTTCCTCGCTTTAAATCCAAATAAAATATGTCTTGTTTTTTCGAAGCCTATTTTTTCATAGACTTTTCTTGCAGGGAGATTATCTTTTGCAACCCAGAGTATTATTTCTTTATTGAGACTTAATAGTTCTTTTAAGAGGGCTGAGCATGCTGATGTGGCAAGACCTCTATTTCTTAAAGAAGGAAGAGTGTATACCCCTCTAATAAGAGCAATATCATCTATGATCTCAGGGACAGTTGCAAGAGACGCTAACAAGCCCTTTTCATAGGCTCCGTATGCTGTACCTCTGCGGATCGCGTTTTCAACCCTTTTCTTCTCCTTTTCTCCAAACTGCTTCAAAACCTCATCAAGATCTTCAATTCCCAATTTTTTGATATAATGTCTAATCATTGGTTTGAAGGTGTTAGGATTTAACTTCATGACAAAATATGTGGTTATTTTGCCCTGGCTTGATGAATCTGATGGTTCAACAGGCTCAAAAACCTTTTCAACTACTGCTAGATGATGAGGCTCTATAACAAATGTCACTTCATCTAAATCAATACAATCTAAAAGTTTAGCTATACTTTCCACAGTACCATGTGTGTGAACTATTCTATTATCAAATTCAAAAATATAACCATGAATCTCCTCGTTTTTAAAGGCTATCCAAACTTTAGTTTTGTCTCTCATATATTTTAAGTCGTAGATAGTGAAAATGTGTAAAATTTTATCTCTACCGAGAAAATCAAGAAAAACTTTTTCGTTTATTTTCTCAATAGGGTATATTCTTAAAGAACTATGCATCATACTTCGCCATAGCCATTTAATTATGAAAATAACATTTTAACAATTATATGTGC
>Ga0209426_1000643_pt1 | contig 31103 bp, 24 predicted proteins | sample Deesub1362B_J571_FD_187697 | JGI IMG/M metagenome (GOLD analysis project Ga0209426, IMG submission 187697) | Deep oceanic, basalt-hosted subsurface ecosystem from Juan de Fuca Ridge flank, Pacific Ocean, CORK Borehole 1362B_J2.571 (SPAdes)... ...
TTTCATCATTTCGCCGGAAGGCAAAATTGCCTTTTACAATGGGGCAGAACGGGATAAATTGGGCTATTCGGTCCAAAAACTGGTGGGTCAGGCCTTTGACCGCATCATTGCTCCGGGATTTCCGTCATTTGCCGAATTAAAAGAGCAACTTCAGGACAGGAAACGCATCAATAATATGGAAATTCATCTCTTAAGCAAAAGTGGACAAGCCATTCCATTTCGCCTATCTGCCTCAGAGTTCAGAGGAAAAAATGGAGAGACAGTGGGATATATTTTTATCGGTGCTGACGTGTCGGAAATCAAAGAGCTGGAACGGAAACTGATCGAAAAAGAAAAGATGGCCATGTTCTTGGAGACGGCCGTTACGGTTAATCATGAAATCAACAACCCGCTTTCTCCCATCCTTGGAAATGTCCAGCTGCTGTTGCAGGATGCAGACCGATTTGATGAACAGACGCGCAAGCGTCTTGAAGTCATTCAAAGAAATGCCCGCCGCATCCAGGAAATCGTCAAAAAACTCCGCAGCATAAAAGAACCGAAAGCACGGACCTATGTGGGACAGACCACTATGGTGGATTTGGAGGAGTCCCGCTGAGGTCCCGGGAGGCGGCACGGATACGCCGGCCTTGAACTCCGCCAGCATATAGGTATTTCCATCTTTTTGTCCTGTATTCCGGTATTACCGTTTTCTGTTTGTTCCGTGTACGCAACGGGTCTCTTTTCATTTAGGGGCCTTCACTGTCCGGTTCCCTGTGCTTGTCCCGGGCGGGCGATCAGGAAAATCTGTCCGGTTGATAATAGGGGAAAGGGAATTTCTTGCCGCCGGAAGGCAGAAAACGTAGGTGGGTGGCAAAGGTTGCGTAGAATGGATTCTAACATATTGTATTTTAATAAATAATATTGCCTTTCATTTTCCAGCCTGTGCATGTCATGGCATGGTGGTTGCTCAAAGGAAAACAAAAAAGGAGTTGCCGATGATTAAGGGTCTGTACAATGCTGCTGCCGGAATGATACCGAGGGCTATTGAGGAAGAAGTGGCGGCTAACAATCTGGCCAATATCACGACCACTGGTTATAAGAAGGATGTGGTTCACTTCCGACGGCTGCTGGATAGCAAACTCGTGTGGAGCCATCTCCGGGGTGAACCGCTGGGGGGAGGCCCACCGGAAGAAGTGGTGACCCGTTTCACACAGGGAGAACTGAAGCCGACCGGCAATGCCCTGGATGTGGCTCTGGAAGGCGAGGGATTTTTTATGGTCCTTACACCGCAGGGCGAACGGCTGACGCGAAACGGCAATTTTCAGCTCAATGCAGATGGACAGCTGGTTACGGCACAGGGTTATCCTGTGCTGGGTGAGTCAGGGCCGGTTCAGCTATTTCCAGGAGAGGTGGAAATCCGGGAAAACGGCGAGATCTACCAGAACGGAGCAATGGTAGACAAACTGCGAATTGTGGCGCTTCCCAGGCCCTATCCGCTGGCGAAAGAGGGGGAGGGGCTATTCCGCCTAACACAAACACTTACCGATTTGCCACAGGCAGAAAATGTGGTTGTTCGCCAAGGATACCTTGAAGATTCCAATGTCAACCCGATTACCGAAATGATCCGTCTGATCACCATTTCCAAGGCGTTTCAGGCGGGGCAGAAGGCGATTCACGCCCAGGACCGCACCCTTGAAAAAACGGTGAATACAGTTGGGCGGTTTTAAGAATGCGGAGGTAGATGAGCTATGATCCGAGCGTTGAGAACAGCGGCCACCGGAATGTACGCGCAGGAACTTTTTGTCGATGTAATTGCTAACAATCTGGCCAACGTGAATACCACGGGATTCAAACGCAGCAAGGTAGAGTTTCAGGATTTGCTTTATCAGACGCTCCAGACGCCGGGTGTTGAACGGGGTCTGGCCAACGCCACCAACACAGAAATTCAGATCGGGCACGGGACCCGCCCTGTGGCAGTGGTGAAACAGTTTTCTCAGGGTGATGTGAACCCAACGGGCAATCCTCTGGATCTCGCCATTGAAGGAGACGGCTTTTTTCAGGTTTTGCTTTCCGATGGCACGGTGGCCTACACCCGGGACGGGGCATTTAAGTTGAATTCGGAAGGCCAGCTGGTCACGTCCGACGGGTTGTTGGTACAGCCAAGCATCACTCTGCCCGTGGATACGGAAAGCATCAATGTAAGTACGGATGGGGTGATTAGCGTAATTACCACGGGCAATAGCGAACCGGAAATTATCGGGCAGCTGGAACTGGCCAAGTTTATTAATCCCGCCGGGTTGAAGGCCATTGGGCGCAATCTGTATGTGCCCACTGTGGCTTCGGGAGAGCCACAATTCGGAACACCAGAAAGTGAGGGCTTCGGCCGCATCATGCAGGGGTATCTTGAGCTTTCCAATGTGGATGTGGTGGAAGAGATGATTAGCCTGATTGTGGCTCAGCGATCGTACGAGATTAATTCTAAAGCGATTCGCACGGCAGAAGAAATGCTGTCCACAGCTAATAATCTCCAGAGATAAGCAGAGGAGATTTGAACCATGGTAAAAAAAGCGGCGCTGCTAGTTTTGTTTTGTGAGTTTTTTCTGTTTCCGGTTCCCGGTTCCGGGCAGACCGGCAAGAAGGTGCTGGATGATGACATTTTGCGCCAGCGCATCGAGATGTATGTACTTAAAAATTACAAGGAAAACCACGACGACGTGGTGATTGAAGTCGATTCTCTTCCGCCGGCCATTGAGGTGGATCCAATCGATTGGAACATTCTCGTCCGTTCGCGTTACGGTGGGATCAAAAACGGTTCCAACATGCTGGAAGTGCTGGTTTTCTCACGCAATCAGATGTACCGGAAATTACTGGTGCCAGTGAAGGTTCGGGTCTTCGACGACGTGGTGGTTGCCACGCGGCTCATCAACCGGGGTGAGCGGATTTCTGGAGCAGATATCGAACTGAGACGGGTAGAAACCACCTTTTTGCGTCAGCCTTTTCTCACAGATACCAGCGAAGTGATTGGCATGCAAGCCCGGCAGGTGATCGCCGCTGGAAAGCCCATTCTGGCCAAAATGCTGGAACTCCCCGATCTGATCCGCCGGGGCGAACTGGTAAAGATTGTGGTACGCATCAAGAATCTGGAAGTAACGGCCACCGGCAGAGCCCTGGAAAACGGACGGAAGGGGGAACGGATTACCGTTCAGAATCTGGATACCGGAAAGCGCCTGAACGGCGTAGTGATTGACGAAAAAACGGTGCTGGTAGAGTTATAAAGGAGATCGGCCATGAAGACGCCGCTTTGGGGAGTTTTTGTACTGCTCAGTTTGCTGTTTAGTTGTACCGCACGGGCGCAAGAGGAAGAGAGTGGCCGGGTCCAGTCCCTATTTTCGGATTATAAAGCTCACCGTGTAGGAGACATTGTAACCATTTACATCGTGGAATTTTCCAGCGCTAGCAACTCCGCAACATTCAACAATCAGAGTCAAAACGAAACCAGCGTTTCCAGTGATGGGACCGGCGCATTGAATTTTATTCCCATCTTCGGTTTCAGCGGAAAATACGGGAATAAATATAAAGGGGATGGCACGGTGACTCAGCGGGGTCAGCTAAAAGCCAAGCTGAGCGCCCGGATTGTGGAAATATCTCCGACCGGGATGCTGAAGATTGAAGGAAGAAAAGTGGTGAATATCAACGGTGACCGCCAGACCACAATTCTCAGCGGTTGGGTCCGGCCGGAAGATATTACCAGCGACAATATTGTGTATTCATACAACATTGCCGACGCGGAAATCCAATATAAAGGGAAGGGGATCGCCAGTTCGGCACCCAAACCGGGACTCATCACGCGGATTATCAACTGGATTTTCTAAGAGGGCAAAAACGGAGAATAGCGGATCTGGCTTACGGTGGTACCGGGGGGTTAGCGAACCGACAGGGTGATGGAGAAAAGGGCTATGTGGACAAGAAATTCTTTTGTGGAAAAGAGGTTGACCGTTCTGTTTTTACTGGCTCTGTTTTTCTTCCATTTTGCCGGTGTAAGGATTAAGGATTTGGGGCAAATCGAGGGGGTGCGGTCGGTACAGTTGGTGGGATACGGGCTGGTTGTGGGGTTGAACGGCACAGGAGACAGCCGGCAGTCGCTTATGGCCAATCAGTCTATCCGCAACATGCTGAAACATTTTGGGATGACTCTGCCACAGCGGCGGATGCGGGTCCGCAATGTGGCCGCCGTAATGGTTACCGCTTTGCTGCCGCCCTATGTCCGGCCCGGGATGCGTATCGATGTGCAAGTTTCGTCCATGGGCGATGCTACGAGCCTGGAGGGCGGAACTCTCTTGTTAACGCCGCTGGTCGGCAGCGATGGTCTGGTGTACGCCCGCGCCCAAGGGGCGGTATCAATCGGCGGGTTTGATATTAAGACCATAGGTGGCGAACAGGTGCGAAAGAATTATGCGCTCGTAGGACGTGTACCTCTTGGTGCGATCGTGGAACGGGTCCCGCCACAGCCTAGCCTAGCAGCCGGCGATACCGTTTATGTCAACCTAAGGCAGCCAGATATCACGACGGCATTCCGTGTTGCGGAAGCCGTGAATTCCAGTTTTTCCCAGCCCCTGGCACTGGCGGTAAATCCGGGGCAAATTGCCATTGCGGTTCCGGATGAAATGAAAGAACCCGCGAAGCGGATGCAGTTTCTGGCCCAGCTGGAATCTCTGGAAGTAGATCCGGACCAGAGGGCGGTAGTGGTGGTAAACGAACGTACCGGTACCATTGTGGTTGGGAAGAACGTAGTGGTTTCGGAGGTAGCCATCGCCCATGGAAATTTGAGTGTGGAAATCAGTGCCCGCCCCATTATCTCACAGCCAGCGCCTTTTTCGCAGGGACAGACTGTGGTGGTTCCTCAAACCCAGACGCGGGTGACCACAGAGCAGGCAAAGCTATTTGCTCTGCAGGAATCAGCCAGCGTGCAAGACATTGCAACAGCACTGAACGCCCTGGGTGTAACACCGCGTGACCTGATCGCTATTTTTCAGGCATTGAAGGCAGCAGGTGCCCTGAATGCTGAATTGATCATTATGTAAAAGGGAGACCAGATGAGCAACGTCTCCGGTTTCAAAGCCATTCACAGCCGCACGCAGCAGCCGCTGGACGAAAAGGCCCGGAAGCTTCAGCGGCTGAAAGAAGTTTCACGGCAGTTCGAGGCCATTTTTGTCCGCCAGATGCTGCAGACCATGCGGAAGACCATCCCCCAGGGCGGGCTGCTGCCAAGGGGCCTGGAACTGGAAATTTACGAAAATCTGTTCGATGAAAAAGTTGCTGAAAAAATCGCACAAAGAAATCAGCTGGGATTGGCCAACCTGGTTTTTAAACAGCTGGCCAGGAAAATTAGTGCCGGCGAGGATGTGGATCAAATCCTTCGAAAGCTTCACGAGCTGAGGAAAGACCCGGCGGATATTCCCATACCGCGCGGGACTGTACCACGGGCCATTGGCACCGATTTGAGCTCCATTGTAGATCGCGCTGCTCGGCGCTTCGGCCTGGATCCCGACCTAATCCACGCTGTCATCCAGGTTGAGTCGTCTGGCAATGCCACTGCTATTTCTCCCAAGGGTGCCAAAGGATTGATGCAGTTAATGGACGAAACAGCCCGGATGTTGGGTGTAAAAGATCCATTTGATCCGGAAGAGAACATTCTCGGCGGTGCGCGGTACCTAAAGCTCCTGCTGAATCAATTCGATAATGATATAAAGCTTGCTCTTGCGGCTTACAATGCCGGACCCGGAAATGTGCGGCGCTACGGCGGGATTCCACCTTTCAAGGAGACAAGGGAATATGTAAAAAAAGTGCTATCAGCCTATCAACAACGAAAGGAGCAGTCGTAATATGCCTGAAAAGAGTGAAAGGTTAGCCAATCTTTCGCATACAGCCCTGCGATCTTTTTATTCGCAGCTTTGCCGTCTGGTGGAAGAGGAGAACCAGGCCCTGTACCGACTGGAGGAAAATCTTAAACAGCAGTACAGCTGTTTGATGCAGAATGACTTTCCCCGTTTTCTTCAGGTACTGGAAGAACAGCGGGCCTTGGTTTGGGAGATGAGCCAGAAGGAACAGCTGCGGATGGAGAGTCTGAAAAAATATCTACCGAATCCGGAGGAACACAGTTTGTCGCAGATTATTACCTGGGCTCCGGAAGAGTACAGGGATCCGTTGATGCGGTTGAAGCGGGAATTTGAGCAGCGGATGAATGAGATCCGGGTCATGCAGGAGCGGAACCGGATTCTCATTCAGAAAAGTCTGGAACTGGTGCAAAAGCAGATCCATGCCATCCGGACACTGATTCAAGATGATGCCTACGATGAGAATGGTGAACTGAAAAGCAACGATATCTCCATTATTAACACACAGGTTTAGGGATGCCGGGTATTCAGGACATACTTGCCATTGGGCGGCGGGCGCTTCTGGCTCAGCAGATTGGTCTGCAGGTGACGGGCAACAATATTGCCAATGCCCAGAATCCGGATTACTCCCGGCAACGAGTGGAATTTAACCAGGCGCCATATCTGGATACCGGGATGTTCAAATTCGGCACGGGGGTGGAGGTTCAGACCATCCGCAGGATGCGTGATGAGATTTATGATGGTCAGTTCTGGTTGGAAAACGCGACTCTGGGACGGTGGGAGGTCGGTCAAAAATACGCCGCTCTGGTAGAGGGAGCTTTCAATGACCTGCGGGGAACCGGGCTATCCCAGCTGCTCAACGAATTCTGGAATGCCTGGATGGAACTGGGAAACCATCCGGAAGATCCCAGCATGCGCCGCAATGTGAAAATGAGGGCCGAACAGCTGGCCAGCAAATTCCATTATCTGGATGGACAGCTGCGCGATATCCGCCGGCAAGCCAAACAAGAACTGCAGAGCGATATTCAGCGGGTGAATCAGATTCTGAAGCAGATTGCCCAGCTTAATAAGGAGATTTCCGGCAATTCCACGGCGTCCTATCCGAATAACACCCTGCTGGATGAGCGCGATGCCCTGCTGGATGAGCTGTCAAAGTACGTGGATGTGACGATCCGCCAGAACGAAAACGGTACGGTCACAGTACTGAGCAGCTATCATGTGCTGGTGGATCAGACCATGGCATTTGAATTTCAGATCCGGTCCGAAAACCAAAACGGCGAGGAACAGATTGCCCTGCTGCTTTACAACGGCGAGGAGGTGGAACTGGAAGGCGGAAAGCTTCAGGGATTGATCGACCTGATCCAGGAACAGATTCCGGCGTTTTTGAACCAGCTGGATCAGATTGCCAGGAATCTGATTCTCGAAGTAAACAAACTTCATGAGCAATTCTATACGCTGGATGGGCGGACCGGAATTTCTTTTTTTGCAACAGATGCCCTGACAGCCGGTACGATTCAGCTTTCCACAGACATTCAAAATGACGTGGCCAATATTGCCATATCAAAAAATGGGCAGAAGGGAGATGGCTCCGGCGCGGTGGACATTTTTAAACTGAGAGATCAGCGCGTTCTGAATGATGGGACAAGCACGTTAAACGAGGCGTTTGAGTCGCTGGTGGGTGAAATTGGCCAGTTTGCACTTCACATGGAACGGAATGCCGAGAATCAGGCCAATGTGGTGCATATGATCGAAAACCGCCGGAGTTCTGTGATGGGAGTCAATCTGGAAGAGGAATTTGTCAATCTGATCCGCTACCAGAATGCTTTTGGGGCAGCATCCAAAGTCATCCAGGTTGTGGATGAAATGATGCAAACCGTTCTGGCAATGGTATGAGAGGTGATCGGGTATGCTGCGTACGACATCACTAAATTTGAGCCGTAACTTCATCCGGAACTTCAACCAGCATCTGGTGCGCATTGCCGAATACCAGGAGCAGGTTAGTTCCGGAAAAAAGCTGAACCGGCCTTCGGACAATCCCAGTGATGCCGTGGTGGCTTTGAATATCCGCTCGTACCGTTCGAAGATCGAACAGTACCTACGGAATATCGAAGACGGACAGCTAAGGTTAAATCTCGCCGAAAATGCTTTGAATGACATCGAGGATGTGACGGTCCGTGCACGCGATATTGCGCTGATGGGGGTCAACAGCACAGTGAATGATGCGGACCGTCAAGGGATGGCTATCGAAGTCAACCAGCTTTTGGAACATTTGCTTACCCTGGCGAACCAGAAAACGACCGACGGCTATCTCTTTGGTGGGACTCAGACGGAGGCGGCCCCCTTCGATGTGGTGCGGAACAAGTCCGGAGAAATCGAATCTGTGGCGCCGCATGGGGACATTTCCGGTAAGCTGGTGCGTTATGTGGGGCCCGATAACGCCGTAACAGTCAGCGCCGATACAGAAAACCTGCTTTACGGTGATCAAAATCTTTTTCAAACGCTGATTGACCTTCGCGACGCTTTGCGCAGTGGAGACCAGGATAAAATAAACGAGGCGCTCGGGTCTCTGAATGAGCTTCATGACCGCATCCTGGGCGAGCTGAGTGAAATCGGTAGCAAGAGCCAGTATCTGCAGGACCGGAAAAATGAACTGGATATGGAAAGTTTCGAATACCTCGAGCGGCTTTCGGATCTGGAAGATGCTGACCTGACAGAAAGCCTGATCTTTCTGCAGCAGGAAGAGATTGCCTACCAGGCAGCTCTGGCCATGGGGGCAGAAATACTGCGGAACAGTATGGTGAATTTCATGAAGTAAGGGAGTAGCCGTGAGCGAGAGCAACCGTTGTAAAATTGTGCTGGAAACGCGCCGCTGGGGCAAGCTGGAAGTGGACCTGAATGAGGTAATCGCTTTTCCAAAGGGAATTCCCGGGTTTGAAGCATTCAAGCGCTATGCGCTGTTCACCAGCGAGGAAATCCAGCCATTTCAGTGGCTGATCTGTATCGATGAGCCCGATCTCGGCTTTGTGGTCGTTCCGCCCGAAGCCTTTTATCCGGATTACAATCCGAAGCTGTTCGAGGCGGACCTGAAGGAGCTGCAAACCGATCCGGATGATAAATTGGCGCTTCTCGCTATTGTAACACTGGCGCGGAATCCGGTGGAATCCACAGCCAATCTGCAGGGTCCGCTTCTTATCAATCTGACAAAAAAGATCGGAAAGCAGGTGGTGGTGGCGGATGACCGCTATTCGGTTAAACACCCAATTGTGCGACCGCAGGGGGCCAAGCGGGAGAAAAAAGAAGTGCAGGCAAAGGTGTGAACAAATCAGGGATGATGTATGCTGGTATTGACAAGGAAGTCGGGAGAAAGCCTGGTTATCGGCGACGACATTGTCATTACGATCGTGGAGATCCGCGGCAACCAGGTGAGGGTTGGAATTGAAGCCCCACAGGAGATTCCTGTGTACCGCAAAGAGATTTATGAAAGGGTGAAAAAAGAGAACTTACGTGCCGCAAAACCGAAGAAGGAGGAAATCTTCGCGCTGTCACGGCTAATTGGGAAGAAGAGCCGGGATGGCAATTCCTGATGTGTGAGGAATAGAATTTTTAAGAGTATTACAATGGGAGGAAGGAAGTCAATTCACATACTGGCCCACCGGGGCAATCTGCGTGGACCGGATCCAGAGCGGGAGAATACGGTTTCTTACCTGAAAGAAGCCCTCCGCAACGGGTTTTCCGTCGAATTTGATGTAAATTTCGATCCCGGCCACCAGCGTCTTGTCCTTTCGCACGATGAAAATCCGCATGCACCAGAACGGGACCCCGAAGCCTTTTTGCATGAAGCCGGTAAGCACGGGCTTCACGCTCTAAATGTAAAAAACCTTTTGAGCGTGGAGGGCATTGTTCAGACACTGCAGCGAAATGGCGGAACCAACCGGTTTTTTCTGTTCGATTTTGAGCTGCTAACCGAAGATCTGGCCGGATGCCGCTTTTGGATGCGTTCCTTGGCCAAGCGCGGGCTTCGTGTTGCCTACCGAATTAGTGACCGGGAACCTTTTCTCGAGGATTATGTCCGGTGGCCCTGGGTAAAGCTCATCTGGCTGGATGAATTTGATACGCCTTGGGTAAAAGAGGGGGATGTGGCAGCGCTATCGGCTGCGGGTAAAACGGTTTTCTACGTTTCACCCGAACTTCATGGGGAAAACGATCTGGACAAAATTCGATACCGGTGGAGAGAGGTTGTCTCTTGGGGGATAGATGGCATCTGTACGGATTACCCGCTTTTGCTGAGGCAAACAATGGATGGAGGCGATCATGATTAAGGCAGTCATTTTTGATCTGGATGGGGTATTGATTGATGCCGACAAATGGCATTTTAACGCCCTGAATGTGGCCCTACAGTATGCGGATGTGGAACCGATTTCCTGGCAGGAACATCTGACCATTTACAAAGGGATTCCCACGCGCGAAAAACTGAAAATTTTAACGGAGCGCAAGGGACTGCCGCCGGAACTGCACGATAAGATTCACCGGACGAAGCAAGAAATTACCCGCGACATCATCGCAAAGTTTTGCGCTCCGGATGATGAAAAGGTCGAAATGCTACGGCTACTCAAGCGGCGTTACCGGATTGCCGTTTGTTCCAACGCCGTCCGCGCAAGTGTAAAAATGATGCTAGAAAAAAGCGGCCTAATGCCTTACGTGGATTTTTATCTGAGCAATGAAGATGTACAGAAGCCCAAGCCGGATCCGGAAATCTATCATAAAGCCATCCAGATGCTGGGGCTGGAACCCCATGAGTGTTTGATTGTGGAAGACAGCGATGTAGGCAAACGGGCCGCAACGGCATCCGGAGGAGTGCTATGTTCTGTGGATGGGCCGCATGAAGTGAACTATTACCGCGTGTTAAGCGCCATCCGAGAGGCCGACCAGATCAACGTGGTCATTCCGGCGGCCGGACAGGGGAAACGCTTTTCCGAGGTGGGCTACAAACATCCAAAGCCGCTTATCGATGTGGCCGGAAAGCCGATGATCGAGTATGTGCTGGATAATTTTCATCATGTGGGTCGGCCATTGGTGCTGTTGCAGAAAAAACACATCGTACGATATGCTGCCGATAAGGTGGTTCTTTACAAGGCTCCTAATGCAGTGATCATACCCGTGGACGGTTTGACGGAAGGGGCCGCCTGCACTGTGCTGTTGGCTCAGCAGTGGATTGATGACCACCGGGAGCTGATCATTGCCAATAGCGATCAATATGTTGAAATGAACATTATGGATTTTGTCAACCGGATGCGTGCCCTGAATGCGGACGGTGGAATTTTGACGTTCAAAGATAATGATCCAAAGTGGAGCTATGCCCGGTGCGATGAGACCGGCCGGGTGCTGGAAGTGGCCGAAAAAGTGGTCATTAGCGATCAGGCTACGGTGGGAATTTACTATTACAAACACGGGCGTGACTTTGTCCATTACGCTCAACAAATGATTCGGAAGAACATACGGGTGAATGGTGAATTTTATGTTTGCCCTGTATTCAACGAGTTCATCCAGGATGGCAAACGGATTTATATTTACGAAATCGACCGGAGGCAAATGCACGGCCTGGGTACGCCGCAGGATTTGCGTGCCTTTTTGAAGTATCTGGCCGGAAAGCGATACCGCAGGAAGGTGCGGGCCGAGCATCTGGAACCAGAAATTCACGAAGAGGAGAAAATACTCACAGAAGCCTAAAAAAGGGGGGCGGCCAGTGGGCGTGCTGTCAGAGCCCTGTGCCGCATCTCCATAATCCCGGATTGGATCTGACAGAAAACGAACCGAAGGAGGGAGGGAAGGCCATTGCTGCGGTTTGCCATTCTTACAACGCCTGTGGATCATTGCACATCGCCGATCTTTCCCATGTTGCCATCCGAAGGAGCCCGCAAATGGGATTATTACGATTTGTGCCTCAGGCAAGTGGGGGAAGTACAGTACTTTACTTACGATAAGCGCGATGAAATCAGCGACTTTGACTATGTTTTTGTACACGAAACGTTTTACGAGGCGCTGGGCGAACGGGTTCCTGAAGAACTCCGGAAACTGAAAGCCAGGAATCGGAAGATTTTCTGGGTAGAGCTGCATGAGAAGTCCATCTTCAGCGGGGCGCTGTTTTTGGACGGTTTTCTGGATCAGGTTGACCTTATCCTCAAACATCAGTTGCTGGATTTCGATTTTCTGAAAGAAGAGCTCAAAAATCCCGAGAATAACCTGGCACCCTACGCATTTTTCGGCCAGCCCAATATTCTTTCGTACTGGCAGTGCAAAGATTATTTCGATTTTCGTATTGACGAAGAACTTATTGCAGCCCATCTGGATTTTGACGAAAGCTGCCTTCTGGATAAGGTTCGTCCCATTATGTACCCGTTTTCCTGGAAGCTGATTGCTAGCGGCTTTCCCAAATATACTGAGGTGAAGGAGAAACGGTACAAAATCGGATATTCCGGCCGGATTTATATCAATCATGCGCAGCGAAACAGCCTGGCCGCCGCTTTGATTAATCTGGGCCTGAAAGTCGAAATCAACGAAGACTATTTGCATACTCTGGGCCACTCGGAGTATTTCCTGGGACTGGGACACATCCATTCCTCACTGCGAACATTTGATACCATGGCATACAATACCGTTCTCATTCATTATCAGGCCTATCCGTACAGGATGTGGCCGGAATTCCGCGAGTACGAAACATTTATTCCGCTGGGCAACCCGCACCGGCTTTTTCTGAAGGGTGGTTTTGGTTTTAATGAAGAATATCTCAAAGCAATCGCCGCGCGTCTGCGTGAAGATATTGCCAACGAAGAGCTGAAAGAAAAAATTCTGCAGAATCAGAAAGCCCTGTTTGAAAAGCTGGTCGATCCGAAATTCATCTGTGCAAAACTGGGTATTGAGGAATTCGCTGGGAAAGATGCAGCGGCATTTGAGACCGAGAAACGAGGCAAGCCGGCACCGGCAATGCGAAAACTGGCTGATAAGCCACATTATCCGCTGAATGTGTTTGTGTTTGCCCACAAGCCGGATTTTTTGCGCTTGGCTGATATGAAGGTGACTTACCAGCTGGCGTCCTTCTGGCATCTGCAGAAATTCTGCAATGTGTTCTGGCTAAATCAGTTACCTCAGCCGTTCAACGGCGAACGGGTTTCTCAGCTCGAAGAAGCCCTTGGCGTGCCACTGGATGCCCTCATTGTGTTCGATGAGTACAGCCTGCTGCAGGACCCGCTTATTTCCCGCCTGGAATGGGATGTCCCGAGGTTGCTGGTTTATGTTTCACATGACTACTGGTGCCACCCGTTACGTGTCGCCCGAAAACTCAATCCAGTTCCAAAAAAGGTGATGGTTCTCCGTCATCTTTCGGCCATCGATTTGTTCAACCGTCTTCTTTCAGGTGTGCCGAAGGTTTTGCAACGTCCCGGTGTTGAGGTTTCCATTTTTCATCCAAACGGTGGACACAAGGAATACGATATTATTCTGGGGGGAAGCGAAACGCCGGATTATCCTTTGCGGCAGCGCCTGAATCGGCTTGTGCGAGAGAACGCGGGTCGCCGGGGGTGGAAAGTACTGGACTTGACCGGAAAGGGGCTCATGTCAAATCCGCCGGGAAATCAGCGAGAATATGCGGCGTTGCTGGCGGCGTCCAAAGTATCGCCGACGGGGAGCAACCGCGGGGGAAGCCATGGGGCCAAACTGGCCGTTCAGTATTTTGATCTGAGTCCCGCCAGAGCTCAGTTTGACGACGAATTTTACGGGCTCAAACATCCGGAGCTGGAGATGCTTTACCTGAACACCGCCGGCATTACCCCGCGCTATCAGGAATCCATGGCATGCAAGAGCCTGCTTATTGCTGATTTGCCTCCCAGCGACCGCCAGGAGTGGTACGCCGACAAGATGGTGGAAGTTCGCATGGAAATGTCCGATGCGGAAATTGTGGATCTGATCGACTTCTGGGTGAAGAACGATCAGGAAAGAGAACAGCTGTGTGAGTTTGCCTACCGGGAAATCCAGCGTACTGAAACATCGGAGCACAAGGCCTATGAGCTGTTTGAAACCATTCTGAGGTTTTCGCGATGACCGAAATCGTGGAATTTGAGAAAGACATTGTTTCCGGGCTTGAGCAGATTCTGTGGGATGGAGAAATCCTGCTAGTGTATCCGGCTGGAAGGCATGAAATCTACCATCAAAGACCTCCCAAACTGACGGTCTGTGTTCCCGTGTTCAATGGCGGAAGAAATCTGCGACGCTGTCTTGAGAGTATCGTTCAGCAGGATTATCAGGATTTCTTCCTCGTTATTGTGGACAATTGTTCCACAGATGGTAGTTTTGCCCTTGCGTGCGAGTTTGCGACCAATTACGGAAATGTAATTGTCTACCAGAATGCCGGTAATATTGGCAGGGTTCAAAACTGGAACCGCTGTCTGGCCCTGGCTGCCGGAGAGTATGTGAAGCTGGTTATGACCAACGATTTCCTGCGTCCGGGGCATCTTTCCAGGCTGGCCAAGATTCTGGATGAGAATCCCAACCTCTCGGTGGTTCGTGGATCCCTTGTACTGCTGCACCCGGATGGACAGCTGCAGTTTGGCCCCCTTTTTCCTGCGTCACGCTATTTTACTGGGAAAGAGGCGCTTGAATACTGCCTGCGAAACGGCAACATTGGGGCGGGACCCACCGCTCAGATGTGGCGTGGCCGGCTTATCCGCGAGCACCGGCTGCGGTTTAATCCGGAGTATTCATGGGCGGCTGATTTTGATTTTTTCCTTCAGCTACTGCAGTACGGGGATTTTTACTACCACCGCGAGCCGCTCTATGTGTTTGACGCATCTTCCGGCCGCTTCTATTCCAGATCCAACCCGGTCCTGCAGTTTCGCGAAGAGTGCCTTGTGCCAATCCGTGCTCTGAAAGCCTGGCCGAATGGAGCCTCTCTAAAGCCGGTGCTCCGGCAGAAAGTGGAAACCCTTTATCAGAAGTTCCGGCAGGGCGTAACGGATGAAACGGCCCGCGAACTGGAGGCAACTTACCATGCAGTCCTGAAAGAACTGGAAGGAAAAGAGCCCCCCTCTGAATCGGCTTCTGATGAAAAAGAGCCGCTGGTTTCGGTTATTATCCCTTGCTATAACCAGGCTCATTATCTGCCCGAAGCGGTCAAGAGTGTGCTGGAACAGACGTATTCCCGATGGGAATGTATTATTGTCGACGACGGGAGTACGGACGATACGGCAAAGGTGGCGGAAGCGATCATCCGTGCCCATCCAGATAAAAAGATACGGCTGATTCGGCAGGAGAATGGCGGCCTGGCCAGGGCCCGCAACCGGGGGATCCAGGAAGCCCGTGGCAAATATATTTTGCCGCTGGATGCAGATGACCAGATCCATCCGGAAATGCTACGGAAAACCGTGGAATTGCTAGAACGGCATCCGGAGATTCATATCGCCTATACCGACGTGTACCGGTTCGAGCATGATAATCAGGTGGTTGCGTCCGGCGTGTTTGATGTGAACATTCTGAAAAAACGAAATCAGCTCAACTACTGTTCACTGTACCGCAAAGAAGTATGGGAAGCCGCAGGTGGCTACAATCCAAACATGATTTATGGGTACGAAGACTGGGATTTCTGGATCACCTGTGCGGAAAAGGGTTTTAAAGGGAAGCGCATTCCCGAACCGCTTTTCCGGTACCGGGTGCGTAAATCCAGCATGTTCACCGATGCACAGGAGCACGATGCCGAACTACGTGCCCAGATCATTCTGAATCATCCCGATCTCTACCGGCCGGAAGAGGTGAAAATGGCTGAACACATTCTGGCAACTGCACGGAAGCGGAAAACGGCCACAGATGCAGGTCCCCTTGTATCGGTTATCATTCCCACCTTCAACAGGCCGGAATTTTTAAAACGCGCGGTGAAAAGTGTATTGGCACAAACATTCCAGGATTTTGAAATCATTGTGGTGAATGATGGTGGGGATCCCGTAGAGCATGTCTTTCATGGCCTGGAAGGTAGCGAAAAAATTCAATATGTCCGGCTTGCACAGAACCGGGGGGTAGCAGCCGCGCGAAATACTGGCCTGCGGATTGCCCGGGGAAAGTACATCGCCTATCTGGATGATGACGATGAATTTTATCCGAATCATTTAGAGGTTCTGGTTGACACAATTGAGTGGACATCCGAAAAAGTGGTCTATTCCGATGCACACCGGATTTTGGAGCGCAAAATCGGAAGAGAATGGAAAGAAGTGGATCGGCGGGTTCTCTATTCCAATGATTTTTCCCGGGATCTGCTTCTTTTGCAGAATATCGCACCGATACAGAGCTTTCTCCATGACCGGTCATGCCTGGATGAAGTGGGGTATTTTGACGAGTCGCTCTCCACGCACGAGGACTGGGAGTTCTGGCTGCGGATGTCCAGAAGGTTTGTTTTCCGCCACATCCGGCAGGTAACATCGGCTTTCCGGCAGCGAATAGCCGGAGACAACATGACAATGACAAGATTGCCGGATTTCTACGCCACAACCCGGATTCTGTATTCCAGATATCCGCTCGAGCCCGGAAAAACGGATCTGGAAAGGAAGCGACAGCAGCGGCTGGCCTTTCTGATGAACGAAATCCAAAAGGCAGAAAGGAAACCCGACGTTTCGGTAATCATTGTGACCTATAATTCCGAATCGACCCTGCAAAACTGCCTTGGCAGTCTGTTGCCAACCCTGAAGGATACAGATGAAGTGATCCTGATAGATAATGCGTCCCGTGATCGTACCCGGGAGATCATCGAACAGTTTGCCAGGCAGTACATTCAGATCCGGACCGTGTTGAACCGGAAGAACAAAGGTTTTTCAGCGGCGGTAAATCAGGGAATCCGGACCAGCAGGAACCCGGTCATTATTCTTCTGAATCCCGATGTGTATGTTACCCGGAACTGGCTGCCCAAACTCCTGGCCCACTTTGATGAAAAGACGGGGGCTGTGGGACCCATTTCGAACTATGCAGCCGGTAAGCAAAACTGGCGGCATTATGTGTCAGAGCTGGGCAACCGGGAAATCGGAGTGGAAGAGCTGGACAGCTACCTGGAACAACGTTACAGGGGGCAAAGTGAAGAAACCAAATTGCTTACCGGGTTTTGTATGGCCATCCGACGTGAGGCAATCGAAAAAGTTGGGATGCTGGATGAGGCGCTGTTTCTGGGCAATGATGATCTGGACTTCTCCCTGCGCCTGCGCGAGGCCGGGTTTATACTCAAAGTAGCCAAGGACACGTTTGTATACCACGAAGGCCAGAAGAGCTTTCAGTCCCTCGGGGATGCTGAGAAAAGGCGGCGCATGCAGGAATCACTGGATCGCTTTTACCGCAAACTGGAGAAAAAATACGGGGAGGGCAAGGTACCACCTTCTCTGGAACTATGGGGTATCGATATTCTCGGCATCCCGTCAAAGTTTTTGCGGGGCAGGCATGTTGTACCTCTTTACCCGTCTGAGAAGGAAACAGTGGATCCTTCACTGCGGGTGGCCATTGTTTACGACAACAGGGTGCGGCCCGATACAACGGGTGAATACTGCAGGAAAGCACTGAGCAGGATCTGCCAGGTTCGGCATTTTTTGCCGGAAGAGGCCATGGCGCTCGAACCGGGATCCTTCGACCTTTACCTTTTTATTGATGATGGTTTGGACTATCCAATTCCGTACTGGCTTCGCCCCAATGCCTGGTGGGTTATTGATACACACCTGAATTACGAGAAAGACCTGCAGAAAGCGCATCTTTTTGATGTGGTTTTTGCAGCCCAGAAAGACGGTGCCGCAAGGTTAAAGCGGGACGGAATTCGGCATGTTTTTTGGCTGCCCCTGGCTGCCGATCCAGAAATTCACACGCCCAAAAAGAAAACAACACCTGTTTATGATGTTGCGTTTGTGGGAAATGTATTCCCTGGGGTACGGGAGCAGCTTTTACAGCTCATCCAGAAAAATTTCAAAAATGTATTTGTCGGGAAAGCGGACCACCGCAAAATGGCCGACATATACGGTAGCGCCCGAATCGCATTCAACATCAGCCTGCGCAACGACATTAACATGCGGGTTTTTGAAGGGTTGTGCAGCGGGGCACTGCTGGTTACCAACGATCTTTCGGATAACGGAATGCGCGATCTGTTCGACGTAGGCCGGGAGCTGATAACGTACAGGTCCGCCGAAGAAATGCTGGAAAAGATCCGGTATTATCTGGAGCATGAGAGGGAGAGAAAAGCCATTGCCAGGTGTGGGCGGGAAAAAATTCTGCAGCGGCACACCTACCTGCACCGCACGCAAGCGCTCCTGCAGACCTGGCAGCGGGTTTTGCGCACTGCCAGTGGGGAACGGCCGGACAAGCTGGCCAGCATTATTCTGGTGACGCGTAACGGTCTGGAAGTAACCAGACGCTGTATTGAAAGCGTACGGCGCCACACCTCCAGACCTTACGAACTGATCGTAGTGGACAATGGTTCCGTTGACGGGACCGTGGAATATCTGGAGGCGCAGCCAGATGTCCGGTTGATTCGGAACAAGGAGAACCGCGGATTTGCTGCGGCGAACAATCAGGGCATACGGGCAAGCAGGGGGGATTATATCGTACTGCTGAATAATGACACCGTGGTTACACCCGGCTGGCTGGATGGCCTTCTGCGAGGGTTTGAGCTATCGCCCAGAGTGGGCATTGTTGGGCCGCTGACCAACCGGGTGGGCAGCGATTATCAGCGCTGGCCAATGAACGAAAAGGAGGACCTTCTCTCATTTTCCAGCAAGATCCGGCAACAGAACCGCAACCAATTTGTTATAGTCGGAAAGCTGGTTGCCTTTTGCTGGGTGATGCGCCGGGAACTGGTTGACCGTATCGGGCTGCTTGATGAAGAATTTGAACTTGGCAATTTCGAGGATGACGACTACTGCGTCCGCGCAAGATTGGCGGGATACGATCTGATCGTAGCACGGGAGGTATTTGTTTACCACGAAGGCTCGTATTCTTTTCAAAAAAATCAGGTGGATTATCTGAAGTATCTCAACAAAAACCTGCAGCGCTTCAAGCAAAAATGGAAGGGTGAGATCGAGTTCCGCGGTGAACATTACTTTTTCAAGAGAGATCTGAAACGGATTGCCCTGCAAGAAATTTCCAACGGAGAAAAGGCATTTGCCAGAAACGAAATTGACAAAGCTGCCACGCATTTCCAAAAAGCACTTGAGTGGGATCCCGAAAGCGCCCAGGCATTGAACAATCTTGGCGTTGTTCATTTTCTGAAGGGAAATTACGGGAAAGCACGGGAATGTCTTTTGAAGGCCATTGATCTAGATAAAACTTACGAAGATGCCTGGCGCAATTTCCTTTCGCTTCCGCCAGAACAGGAAAGCTGGAAGAAGCTGGCCTTCCGGGCGGCAAAGATTTCCTGGAACAAAGAAATGGTTGCCACACTATTCGGTTTTGCGCGCACTGCTTGGGAAATGGGATGGGAGAATGTGGCCAGAGCGTTCGGCGACGCAGTTCGCGAGGGAGATGCAGATTCTGTGGAGGCCAGGCTTCTGGGTGTACTGGAGCGATGGTACGGTCAGGATGCAGCTGGTGCGCTGAATCTGCTGGATCAGATTTCCCGGGCAGCACCGAACCATCCAGAAGTAATCCGACTTTATGCTCAGTTTTCGGCTCTGCTGGGAAACGCCGATGATGCTGTGCAACTGTTGGAGGAGTTTTTGCGTCAACAGCCCCATCCGGAACTTGAATCCCTGCTGAATGAAATAAAGCGTCTGCCAGCACGGCAGGCGGTAGAGGAAGGAGTGGATTTCCATGAATGAGAGCGAAAAAAGACGGCCCGACCTCAGCGTCTGTATGATCGTGCGTGATGAAGCAAATACTCTGCCGGAATGCCTCAAGTACGTCCGGGAGTTTGCGGATGAGATCATCGTTGTAGATACGGGCTCTCGTGATGGAACACCGGAAATTGCCGCATCGTACGGTGCAAAAGTGTACCACTTTACATGGCAAAATGATTACTCACTGGCCCGGAATGAGTCACTGAAGCACGCCAGCGGAAAGTGGATTCTCTGGCTTGACGCCGATGACCGGATTTATCCGGACCAGCATGCCAAGATCAGGCGGCTGGCCCAAACGGAACCAAACCGGGGCATCAACTTCATTTTGCAGAACCGGGGAGTAGACCAGTCACGCTGCTACCAGCTGCGCATGTTTCCCAACCACCCGCAAATCCGGTTTGAACGGCCGATTCATGAACAGGTGGCCCCTTCCATCGAACAGCTGGGGTTGCCCATTGTCAATTCTGACGTTGTCCTGGTTCACACCGGCTATTCCACACCTGAAGTGCTGAAACAAAAGAAACTTCGCTACATTCGGATGATGGAGGAGTGGGTAAAGGATCATCCGAATGATCTATACATGCAGTGCCAGCTGGCCATTACACAGCATACGCTGGGGAATCACAGAATTGCGGCGGATATACTGGAGCGGGTATTACAACGTGCCAGGGAGCGAAATGAATTTACACCCACTGTGAAGCATTCGCACATTCTGCTGGGGCGCTGCTATTTGCACCTGGGCGAATTTAACCGTGCGTTGGAAGTGTTGGAAGATGCCAAAAGCCATTCACCGGACTCCCGTTTGCTCTGGCTTTCCATCGCAGAGGCGTACATATGGACCGAACGCTGCGAGGAAGCGCGGGTTCTTCTGGAGAAACAAGCGGAAGCCTTCAGACGGCAGCTTGATTATTTTCCTCTGGACGATACGATGGTGGAATACGGCCGACAGGTTTTGCTGGGAAAATGCTACCTGGAGCTAGGTGATCGGACAAATGGGGAGAAGCATCTGGAGGAGGCCAGGAAAATTCGTCCGGATCGTCCTGAGGCCTGGAAATACATGGCACAGTTTCTCGAAAAACAGGGTCAGCTGGATGAGGCAATCTGGTATTATCAGGAAGCTAGTGAAAGAGAAAATGATAAACACTATTGTGCCTTTAAAGCCGGCGAACTGTATCTGAAACGCAACGCACTTCCGGCGGCTGTGGAATGGTTCCGGCAGAGCCTAAAGAAGAACCCAGCAGTTCCACAGACATGGATGAATCTTGGTGTGGCTTTGCGCGGCATGGGGCGGTTTCAGGACGCCTTGCAGGCGTTTCAGGTCATCGCCGAAAAATATCCAAATTTTGCCGATGTGGCTTTTCAGATTGCCCTCACGCAATTTGATGCTGGAGAAGAGTTAAACCCACCGGAATTTCTTTCCTCTTCGGGGGATCCTCGCTTGAATTTTCTCCAGTTCGTTGCGGGGGAACTGCCGCGAACTGAAGCTGGAGAGCAGTTTTCTTTCGCAGAAGTGGACCGTCTGCAGCGAAAATGGCGGTCATTGCAGGACAAAATCTCCCAGTTGCGGCGGGATCGTTACGGTCTGGAATTGGTTTTAATGGTGGAATTTCATCTGGTGACCGATGCCCGCAAAAAGAAATCTATTTTGTTCAGGCTTGCGCAGGTACAGGAAGAAAATCACCGGGTGATTCAGGCCATTGCTTCTCTCGAAAAAGTGATTCTGTTTTGCCGGACACCTGCTGAAGCGGTGCCAGTTCTGGAGAAAATCCGCGGGCTCTATTCAGTGCTGGAATTGACCCAGCATGTGGCTCTCATTGACCAGCAGCTCCGGCAGCTAACCTCCGCTGTTGTGTGAGAAACCAGTCCACATCATGCCGAATTTGCCCTGGATAACAATCCTTTTGGAGCTTGTGGGGAAAGTCCGCCTTACGAGCATGTTTGGCGGCATGAGAATCGGTCCGGTTTTGGCCAAGATTTCTTTGTGGGGGCGCAGAAGGCAGCATTGTCAATTTGCCATTAAAGAATTTCTTTCATCCGTCGATAAAATAAATGAGTTCGGATGAACTCTCAGCATACCGGTAGCTGAGGGGAAGAAGTAAAAGGAATTGCAGGGATGCAGAACTAAAAACAAGGAGGTCTAACCATGAGTCTACGGATTTACAACAACATCGCCGCAATGAACGCCTACCGCAACCTGTACAAGAGCGACAACATGTTAGCCCGTTCGCTGGAGCGGTTGTCGTCTGGTTTGCGGATTAACCGTGCGGCTGATGACGCAGCGGGTCTGGGTATTTCCCAGCGGATGAGAGCGCAGATTGCTGGTTTGCGTCAGGCAACGCGGAATGCCCAGCAGGCCGCGAACCTGGTGCAGACGGCGGAAGGCGCCATGAACGAGATCCACAACATGCTGACCCGTATGCGTGAGCTGGCTGTTCAGGCGGCTTCAGACAGCGTTACCGATACGGACCGTGCCTACCTGGATTCCGAGTTCACGGCACTGAAAAACGAAATCGACCGGATCGCCACGTCCACTGAGTACAACGATACGTCCCTTCTGGACGGTACGTACTCCGGTAACTCTGTCTGCTGGACTAACACGACCGCCAATTCCAGTGTAGGTGTGGCTGAGATCATCCTGACCGGTGCTGCTTCTGGTACGTACACCATTACCGACGCTTCCGGTAGCAGCATCTCAATGACGGATGGTACGACCACTCAGACGCTGAGCCTGACAGCACCCAACGACGGTCAGACGACGGAGCTCAACTTCGATCAGCTGGGCATCACGCTGAAGATCAACTGGGTCTATTCGGACACAAGCCTTGACGGAAAAGTGATTCAAGTAACCGGAGGTAGCGGCGGTGTCTTCCAGGTCGGTGCCGATAATGCTGCGGACAACCGGATCAGCTTCAGCATAGGCAACCTGAAAGCCACGGGCAGCACCTTGAACCTTTCCAACGTTTCCATCGATACCCGGAGCAACGCTCAGAGCGCCATTGATTCCATCGACTCGGCCATTAACGAAGTCAACTCCCAGCGCAGTAGCCTCGGTGCGGTTCAGAACCGGCTCAATTACACGGTGGCCAACCTGAACAACGTGGCCGAAAATATCCAGGCATCCGAATCCACGATCCGCGATGCGGACTTTGCGCTGGAGATGGCCGAGTTCACACGAAACCAGATCTTGGTGCAGGCCGGTGTTGCCATGCTGGCACAGGCGAATGCAATGCCGCAGAACGTGCTGGCGCTGCTGCGGTAACGGTCATAGCCAAACCGGAAGAGGGAGGGGAGGTCCCTCTCCCTCTTCCACGATAATTTGACGGGCAGGTGAGAGCTATGAGTGCGATTCAAGCAATACAACAGGGTGTGCAGGATGTGGTCCGGCAAGTTGATTTTGGTCAGCCTCAGGTTCTGGAACTGCCGGGGCGGCCGAAGGAAAGCCGCGTTCATCCGAAACTTTCCCAGGAAAGCGTGAAACAGCAGGACATTGCTCCTGAGGAGATAGAAAAACGCACCGAGCAGCTCAACCAGGTGATGGAAATTTTTAATTACAACATCCGCTTTTCGGTGGACCGTGAGGCCAAACGCCTGGTTGTCAAGATTGTCGATCCGCAGACGGAAGAGGTAATCCGGCAAATTCCGCCGGAAGAGATGCTGCAAATTATGAAGCGGATCGATCAGATGCTCGGGCTAATTCTGGATGAACGGGTTTGAAAAAAGGAATAGAGGTTTAGAAGATGCCGGGCACATTTTCAATTGGCGGTCTCGTTTCGGGACTGGACACCCAGAATATTCTGGATCAGCTCCGCGAGATCGAAAGGCGGCCTGTTGTTTTGCTTGAAAATCGGAAAAGTCAATACCAGAGGCGACTCGATGCGTGGAAACGGATCACCTCCCAGCTGCAGGCCCTCAAATCTGCCATGGATGATTTGCGGCAGGTAAGTGACTTTAACCTTTTTACCACCAATTCTGATGACGAAGATTACGTAACCCTCATCGCAACATCCAGCGCCACTCCTGGCGAACATACCATTGTGGTCAATAATTTGGCAAAAGCCCGGAAAATTGGGTCGAAAATTTTTACCTCGAAAACGGAAGATCTCGGACTCTCAGGCGACTTCCTCATTGATGGGGAGGTGATTTCGGTTTCCACCACCGATAGCCTCCTCGATATCATGGACAAAATCAACAATTCGGATGCGGCAGTAAATGCTTCAATCATCCAGATCGGAGAAGATCAGTACCGGCTGATCATTTCTGCTCAGAGTGAGGGGAGCGATTCTTTCCACATTTTGGATGCCAGCACTTCCAATATTCTGCAATCACTCGGATTCATCACAGGATCGGTTTCAATCAAGAATTCGATCACGGGAGGGGCGCGTTCCGATGCCTTTTCGGACATTGCTACAGCAGTCGGATCTCTGCTGAACCTGAGTTCGCCACAATCCGGTACTGTCACGATCGGGGACAAGACGGTCAGTATCGATTTATCCGCAGATTCGCTTGCAGATATCCGCGATAAAATCAACGCAGCCGCCCCTACGGGCGTAAAAGCGGTGATAGCTAGCGATACGGATGACGACGGCGATACCGTCTATTACCTGCGAATTGAGGGGACCACGACTTTTTCGGACGATAATAACGTGCTGCAAACCCTGGGTATCCTGGAGGGTACGACAGGTTTTGCGGGAGAAGCGCGGGAACTGACAGCAAGCCGTGGAAATACAACGGATGGATCCACCGCAATTACGGCGTCCACACTCATTGTGGATATTTACGGTGCCAATGCCCAGGCCGGAGATACGATCACCATTCTTGGGAAAGATCATAATGGCAATTCCGTTTCCAGTACATTTACCATTTCGTCCACATCTACGGTCCAGGATCTTCTTAATGCGATTGAGAGCGCCTTTTCCGGAACGGTGACGGCTTCTGTGGATTCTCGGGGAAGGATTGTCATAACTGACGGCACAATTGGAACCAGCCAGCTCGATCTTACCCTTATTGAGCATAATGAGGGTGGCGGCAGCCTGGATTTTGGCGTGTTTAGCGCAACAACGGCGGGCACGGACGCCTTTAGCGGCGATCTTCAGCAGGGGGAAGATGCTTCCATTACCATCGATGGGATGACGATCACCCGCAGTACAAACTCCATTAATGACATTCTGGACGGAGTGACCATCAATTTGCACAAAGAAGATGCATCCAAAACCGTACATATTTCGGTCAACCGAGATTATGATGCCATTATCGACAAAATCGAGGATTTTATTTCCAGATACAACGACATTGTTCAATCGATCAATGAGCATTTTACCTACGATCAGGAAACGGAAACAGCCGGAACGCTGTTTGCCGATGCTACGCTTGTTTCGGTGCAATCGGAAATCCGAAACATTGTATCAAACCGCATTACGGGACTTCCGCAGTCCATGCGCTCTCTAGCCCAGATTGGCATTGATTCCGACCGGAACGGCCTTTTGTCCCTGGACCGCGACGAACTGATGGAAAAGTTGCAAGACGACTTCGAAGGCGTTGTGAGGATTTTCGCCGGTGTGGGGGAAACATCGGATAGCGACATCGTCTACATCCGGCATTCTGAAGATACCCAGCCGGGCACTTATTCCGTCAGTATTACCCAGGCGGCGACACAGGCCTCGACCACGGGGACGACGCTGCTTTATTCCGGCCTTGCAGGCGATGTAGTGCTCACAATTACGGATGTGAATACCAATCAGTCGGCATCGATATCCCTAAGTGCCGGTGACGATATTGACACCATCGTCAGCGCCATCAATAGCGAACTTTCACAAGAAAAACGGCAGATCCGCACGTCCACCAATCAGATCTTGAGTGGTGGCGTAGCAGCAACACCCTACACGGCCTGGACCGACGTGGATGGCGGTGTTCAGGTCGGTGATACCTTCACCATTACGGGAACAACCCATAACGGGGAGAGTGTTTCGGGGACCTATACCGTGGAGAGCGGAGATACGGTTCAGGATCTGCTGTCAGCCATTCAAAATATCTTCAACGGTACGGTAACGGCCACCTTAAACTCCAACGGCTACATCGTGATAACTGACGTGGATGCCGGAAATAGCAGTATGGATATCACGATTACGGCCAACAATGAAGGAGGGGGAACACTGGATATTGGCACCATGAGCCTTACCCAGGAAGGTCGGTATGCCATTCCGGTGACGGCCTCCAATGAAAACGGTTACCTGAAGCTCACGCATGATGATTACGGTTCTGCAAATGGATTTACCATCAGTCAAAGCGCCAACTACCTTGGCCTGACAGACGGGACCTACACAGGGCAGGACGTGGCAGGTACCATCAACGGCGAAACGGCCACGGGATCGGGCCAGGTGCTCACCGGAGACGACGATCAGCCGAATATCGCTGGGCTGGCCCTCCGGGTTACTCTCACACCGGATCAGCTCGCGGCACAGGGTTCAGATCAGGGAACCATTACATTAACGTTTGGCATCGCCGAACAGATGTATAACCATATCAAGAAAATTACCGACCAGTTTAGTGGCTACGTCTCCCTGCGACAAGATAACCTTGAGGATATTATCGAAGATATTGATGAGCGCATTGCTATCGTAGAAGAGCGAGTGAACAAGCGAATTCAGAATCTCGAAATGCAATTTATCAATCTGGAAAAGATGCTCTCTCAGATGAGGAGTTTGAGCAATTATTTAACCTCTCAGATTGGCGGATTTATGGGCTAAAGTGGAGTAGCTGGAGGAGCGTATGCAGAACGGAATTTCGGCCTATCAGCGGACACAGGTAGAAACGACGAATCCAGTAAAGCTTGTATTGATGCTTTATGAGCGACTGGAGAAGGAATTGGAGCAGGCAAAAGAAAAACTCCGCCAGGGGGATATGCTGGGCAAGGGAAAGTCTTTGCTTTTGTGCCAGGATATTGTTTTGGCGCTTCATGACAGCCTGGATCTCAACGTGGGTGAGATCGCAAAGAATCTGCAGAGCCTTTATCTTTTTATGTTTCGGGAGATAAATGAAATAAATCTAAAAAAAGACGAGAAGCGGCTTGGCAAACTGATTGATGTTGTGAGGACATTACGTTCCGGATGGGAAGAGGCAGCTGCCCAGAATCCGGATCTTGTGGCCCGTTTTCGGGCCAAGGCTGCAAATCAGTTAGAAACCAATCTGGTTGGGTGAATATGTCATCTTCAAGTGCACAAAAAGACCTCGTTGGGGAGTATTTGCGGCTGCTTCGCAAACTTTTTGAAATTGTTTGTGAACAAAATGCTGCTCTAAAGCAGGAAGAATGGGGAAATCTTGGATCTTTATATCAAAAAAAGGAGACCAGCTACCTCGCGCTTAAACGGGTCTGGAAAAAATTGAGCGATTCGGGGATTCCAACGCGGAATGACCGCAATTGGAAACAGCAAGCAAGGCAGCTTATTTTGGATATCAAAAATGTTGAGTCAGAGAATGAAAAGATGATCCTGATGCATATGCAGACGATAAGGGATGAAATTGGTAAACTAAATCAAGGAATGCAGGGGATCCGCAATTATCTTGCCCAGTCCGATATTGAGCCGGGTCATCAAAAAAGGATGGGATAAAAATTTGATATTAAGTTTTTGCAAAAAATTGCCGATATACCATAGGAAAAGGAAAGCTGCACTGGGCAGGGAGGTAGCCAGGTATGAGCGGAAAGTGGATGTCAGGTTGCAGAAACGTCCGACTTAATGGGGTTGTGAATGAAGACAAACAGCGGCTACCAGGGAGCGATTCTGATCAACGCACTCAATTTGCAGCGGAGCACGGTTCAGTCGTTATGGAAGATTGCCCAGAGGCAGAACAGGTATCTTCGGTCAAAAAATTTTAACAGATTATTTGCCAGCAAGAGCGATAAAGAAGCATTGATCGAAAGTCTGAGAAAGTGGGGAAAAGAGATCCGGTATTATTATGAGCACTGGGACCAGATCCAGGAGGAACTTTCTCCGGAGGATCGGCATTATCTGCTTTCGCTGATCGAATCGATTTCGGAACTGATCGAAAACACGATTCACACGGAAATGCAGAATCTGAGTTTGATTGAATCACGCAAGAAAGAGTTGATTGAGGAGCTGGGTACAATCGACTTTTTTCAGGAATGCATGATCTCTGCCATTGAAAATCGGAATTAAAAAAGAGAAAGAAGGATATGAGCCATGAACATTGAAAGGATCCATGAAAGTTTACCTTTGCACGATCAGCCGCTGAAGAACCAGGCGGCACGGAAAGAGAAACAGACGGACTCTGTGCGGAAGGACCGGGTTGAACTTTCGCCAGAAGCCCGAAATCTCCAGCAGCAAAAGGACCTTGTGGAGCTGGCCAGTGCCCGGTTGAGGGAAATCCCGGATATCCGTCAAGCAAAGGTGGAAGAGGTAAAAGGGAAAGTGGCCAGCGGGTTTTACAACGATGAACAGGTCATCCGGGATGTTGCTGCGCACATGGCCCGCTCAGCGGAGTTCCGCGAGGCACTTGCCGCAGAAAATCAAGCAGCCTCTCAGGTGGATCCGGAACGGCTGAAAAAGCTCGTTGTGGTTATGAACCGAGTGGAACGCGGGTTTTATGATTCCGAGGAGGTACAGAAAAAGGTAAGCGGGCAAATACTTTCCCGGTTTCTAGACAACCGCATGGAGCCGTAGGAACGCACATTGAAAAATATGTTGAATTTGCCCTGAAAAGTTCGTATTATTGCATACGAACTTGAGGGGCCATAGCTCAGTTGGGAGAGCGCTACAATGGCATTGTAGAGGTCGCCGGTTCGAATCCGGCTGGCTCCACAAAGGCCTGGTAAAATCAGGCATTTTTTATTTGGTACGTTAAAAAATCGGAACATCTCGAGAGACAGCTCTGCTCACTCTGAGAGCGCTGAAGGGGGCGAGTTGAAAGGAAGGCATCATTTGCTTCCGGCTGCTCTTCTGCTACCTGGATGAATTTCCGTGCTGAACCACTCTTCCCTGTATGATCTACCGAAGCCCATACAAATTTAAAAGGAGACCTCTGCGCCATGGCGGGGCAGAGCAATTTGTACCGAACGGCGTCTTGGGGCAGCTTTCATGCGCCATCACCACGTTGGGAAGGCATCAATAAGCCGGTTCCGGTGTTCTCCGGCCAAGACTTCTGCGGCATGTTCGCTACATTCGTTCCTTTTTGATTGCTTCCGCCGTTTCCAGGATCAGTTGCCAGCCCTCTTGGACGTGCCGTTTTTCTACCTGCGTTTGCCCAACCACGAAACGGATGGTATAACGGCCATTCAGTTTGGTGTGGGTAAGAAATACTTTGCCGCTGTTGTTCAACCGATTGAGGAGTTCGCTGTTGTATTGGGTAAGCGTTTCCTCATCCTCAATACCAGCAGGTTTGAAGCGGAAACAGACAGTTGCCAGAGGAACCGGAGCCAGCCGCTCGAATTCGGGGTGCCTGTCGATTTCTTCTGCCAATTCCTGAGCCCATTGGATATGCTGCCGTACCTTTTGCTGGATGCCTCTCACACCAAAGCTGCGAATTACGAACCAGAGCTTTAGCGCCCGAAATCGGCGTCCCAGCTGAATGCCCCAATCCCGGTAATTATTCACCCTCTGATCCTCGGGGGTCTTCAGGTATTCCGGCATGATTTCGAAGGTTTGGATGAGGGCTTCTTTGTCTCTGACAAAATAGGCGGAACAGTCGAAGTTCGTAAACATCCATTTATGTGGATTGAAAACGAATGTGTCCACATACTCAATACCATCAATCATCCATCGCAGTTCGGGCAAAACCAGGGCGGTTCCGGCATAGGCCGCATCCACATGGACCCAGAGATTGTATTTTTTGCTGATTTCTCCAATGGCGCGCAAAGGGTCGATAGCGGTGGATCCTGTTGTGCCAATCGCGACGATAACAGCAAGGGGCGTGTATCCATCCCGCATGTCTTTTTGAATCTGTTTTTCCAGCTCTTCTGGAATCATTGCAAAGGAATCGTCCACAGGGATCTTCCGCAGGTTTTCCCGGCCGAATCCGGCAATTTTTACGTCCTTCTCGATGGATGAGTGTGCTTCCGTGGAGCAGTAAATGGTAAAACGGGGCTTCCCATAGAAGCCCGAGTGGTTGATCGCGTAGTCCGTGTATTTTTCCCGCGCGGTCAGGAGGGAGCAAAGAGTGGCCGTGGAGGCAGTGTCCTGAATAACGCCGTCAAATTCTGGAGGCAGGCCGATCATCCCAGCGAGCCAGCGCATGACTTGTTCTTCCAGCTCTGTGGCTGCTGGAGAGGTTTGCCAGATCATACACTGAGCGCCAAGGGTTGCCGTCAGCATCTCCGCCAGCACAGATGGAAAGCTGTTGTTGGCGTTGAAGTACGCAAAGAAACGCGGATGCTGCCAGTGCGTTATTCCCGGTATAATGATGCGTTCAAAATCATCCATAATCTGCTGAAATGGCTCTCCTTTTTCGGGTGGCGAGTCAGGAAGCTGGCGCAGTATGTCTCCCGGTTTTACTTGAGACTTCACCGGATACTGTTCCACGTTTTTGAAATATTCGGCCATCCAATCCACAAGTCTATGGGCCCAGTATGCGAATTCCTCAACGTTCATGGCTGGTCTCCGTAAAATGGTCTACCACTCGGTTCACACTTCTTTCAGGCGCTCAAAACGGATATTTTTCCAATAAATGTCTCTTGATCACCAACCCCCTATTTTTTACTTCCAGCAGAGCCAAACTGTGCTGCACCTCAGAGGAAGTCAGCAAAACCCCGTGCGTTCGTACTGATTGCCTGTGTATTGTTTTACTTTGCCTTTAGGGCCTCCAGGTATTTTTTCTTGATGTCTTTTGGCAGAGCGTCCTTGTGCACCATAATCGCTATGGTCCGCAACCGGAAATAGGAGCGGGATAGGTAAATATAGCCGCCATATTTCCGCTTGGGTCCGTAAGAATTCTTGGTGTAGTAGAACTTGGTACCGTTCTGGTCCTGTGCCAGACCCACAATGTGCATAAGGTGATCGTCCGTCGTTTCGTAGTTGTCGAAGGTAAGCTGACGCATTTCTTGGGTGATTTCCTTTTCCGGTACCGGCTCTTTGCTTGCCGTTTCTTTCTCTTTTTCTGATTTGTTATCCTCTTTTTCTACGGGAACGATAGCATATCCTTTTTTGGTTGAAAAATTGCGGTCGCTGGTGTCACCGTCCCAGACGATGGAGTAACCGTGTTTCAGAGCGTTATCGGCAATCCGTTCCATGTCGTCAATCGGGACGTTGAAATAGTTGTCATTGAAGCTCCAATTATCCGGGACCTCCAGCCGACAGAAAGAATAAAAGGGATACGAATTATACGAAGTGATTTCGATATAATCGTCCATGTTGAGTTTTAGGTATTCATCGCGGAACTGTTTCGG
>Ga0209426_1000645_pt1 | contig 31039 bp, 23 predicted proteins | sample Deesub1362B_J571_FD_187697 | JGI IMG/M metagenome (GOLD analysis project Ga0209426, IMG submission 187697) | Deep oceanic, basalt-hosted subsurface ecosystem from Juan de Fuca Ridge flank, Pacific Ocean, CORK Borehole 1362B_J2.571 (SPAdes)... ...
CAACCTCCTGGAGAATCCGGATTACCTGCGCCTCCGAATATCTTCTTGTTTTCATTCATCTGACCTCCTGTAGTTATTCTACAGGACTGTCTCATTGAAATTGGACCTAATTTCGGGGGGCAGGCCATCCGGGCTACCAGTTCATCAGGGTTGAATGGCTTCGATAGATAGTCATCAGCACCCAGATTGAGCCCTTTGATTTTGTCAGCGTCAGTATCCTTGGCAGTGAGAATGATGACGGGCACTGTGGAAAAACTACGCAACTCTTTAAGCGTCTCAAAGCCGTCCATTCGCGTTATTAGGAACAAAATAGAGAGCGACTACAAGTCTTTTCGCCGGCCTCGAACTCCCATTTTTTCTTGCCAATCGATTAATTTGGCCTTAGTTCATGGACAGTGTATCATTACCCAAGACGAGGATGAGGCCTGCGTTTACGCACCCGTGTTCCTAGGATTTATATCTAAAGACGATGTGCCCCAAGCGTTCGATGGCTCGCGAGACGGAGGTTGGGGCCGAGCCACAAAAGAAGCATATGCCAGAAGCCTATCATTGGTCGCCACGATACCGGTTGGTACAGCTTTTGTGGCATATGCGCCGCTATGGAAAGTTGAAGAACTGGGACTAGATTATAGATGTACTCTTGATCTACTGCAATCCCGCTCAAGCAATGCAATTGCTACATGCAAAAACGTGGTGGAACGGTGACCAAGTAACATTCACGACAGCTGCCGAGAATAGCCCGTGCGCCGAGGTAATTGCCGAGTGCTATACTAAGCCTAGGTTTATCATCTCCATCCTCGACTATGGTGCACGCCGCCTTAGCCTCGCCGAGGATGACCAACTCGTTGTGGGCATACTACCAAAGGAGGTACCACAGGTAGTCAAAGGTCTTAAGGAGCTAATTGCTCCTACACGGAGTCGCTCTTATCCAGTGCCGCAGATCGTAGAGGTACCGGCTCCTCCCCCTATCAACAAGATTCACAGCAGGGAACCGATAGCGGCAGCTATTCCGGAGAGCGAATGGAGGTGAGCGCCTGAACCACCTCCGGTAGACTGGAACCGCGTGCTTTAGTGCGCTGCCAACTGGCTCGCCCGCAGGTAACTCCTGCCCATCAGAGAGATTGAAGCTTTCAAGCTACTGCTGCATCAGTAGGAGGTGCAAAATTATTTCCTGACATACGTTGTTACCGAACCTAAACTACAACCGAATTCCGCTTGTATAACATCTCCTTCCTTAATTTCTATCGGAGCGATAAGTGAACCTGATATTACTATTTCACCTCGTTTAAGATGTACGTCATATTCAGAGAGTTTGTTGGCCAACCAAGCTACTGACTCCGCAGGATTCCCCAAAACGGCTGCACCAGCTGCTGTCTCAACTACTTCACCGTTTTTCTTAACTACTACCCCCACGCTTCTGAGATCTATCCCATAAACATTAGACAGAGGGCTTCCCAAAATCACACGACCAATGGACGCATTGTCTGCAACTGTATCTTGAATCTTTATTTTCCAATCCTTAATCCTGCTGTCTATTACCTCAAAAGCTGGTAGAAATCCCTTGGTGCATCTCAGAACCTCCGCTGCGGTCACTCCGGGGCCAGTCAGATCCTCTTCCAGTATAAAGGCTATTTCGACTTCAATCTTAGGTTGTATCAATTCAGATAAAGATATAGGAGAACCCTCCCCTACAACCAATTTGTTTGTTATATGTCCATAATCTGGTTGGTACACGCCTACGGCTTGCTGTATTCTCTTGCTTGTCAGCCCAATTTTTTTACCGATTACCTGTTCTCCTCGGCGCTTTTTCATTTCTATTATTTCTAATTGTATTTTATAGGCGTCTTCTATTGATAGCTCAGCCCTTTCTGTTATTGGTTCAACTGGTTTGCACTTGTCTTCTGCCACTACAAGTTCCCGCGCAAATTCAACTATTTTTCCTTTGTCAATCATGCTCACACCTCCTAATTAATCCAGCCTTCAGCGTTGAGGATAAGAGATTAGCAGGAGCTCGCTTATCATGATATCCTTTCTCCATCTCATTCAAAATTACTCCAAGCACTTCTTAACCTCATCGTTGGTCCAGGTAAATTTATGATAAGAGCCCTCCCTACTTTTCCAACTCCTACCTTGTGCCCTCCTTTGCATGCCTCCCCTTCTTTTCATATTTGACAATCTAGAGGACAGTAGCTGCTGGCTCTCTTTCTCGGCTGGGCTTTGCTTTTTTAGGCTCGGCTTGCTCGGCTACTGCCTCGGTAGGCTTTGCCTCTGCCTTTGCACTCTTCGCCTTTGCCTCTTTTTCTGCTTCCATTGTTATTGGGAGCACAGTCTCAGTACTGACCAACCAATCTAAACGGCACGCGGTTTATCAGCCACGGTGCTTTGCATCTTCTGTGTTAGCCCTAATTATAGAAGCACTGAGCCATAGAATCAACTACTCAAACCGGAGAAGACTGAGTTGAACATAACGCTAAAAGGTGTAATGAGGGCTGTGAGCTGATGCCAACAGCCGAAGGGCCCAATCCCTTGACTAAGGCTACAACTTTACAACCTAGCACACAAAAGAGACGGCGATAAATCATCTTATTTATAGTGTATAATGGAGAATGTCTCTTTCCAGCTTCATAAAACCGGAGTAGTCGTGCTGAAACAATTCAATTCAAAGTTCTTGGGATACTCCTGCGTGGCTGCAGCAGCTATCATCTGGGGCTCTAATGGTGTAATTGTAAACTGGGTCCCTTACGACGCGTACGCTATCGCTTTCTTTAGGGTCTTATTTGCCAGCCTCATCCTCTTGCCTGTAGTACTTTTGACTCGAAAACCTGAAGCGATGAGTGCTGCTAGATCCTGGAGGATTATGCTGAGTTTAGGCTTCCTGCTCGCCTTGGGCTGGACGTTGCTTTTCCATTCGATGAAACTTATTGCGATCGCCAACGCGGTTTTGCTAAATTACACGGCACCCATCTTTGTAGCTTTACTTGCCCCCCTATTTCTTAAGGAGAAACTTGAGAAATCTACCCTGCTTGCATTAGCCATATCCGTGGTAGGAATAGTGTTTATTTCATGTCAGCAGAACCTTCAGATTAGCGACCTTAATGACCTTAACCTATTGGGAGTAATTTTTGGACTACTTGCTGGCCTCGCCTATGCAGGATTCATCATTGTGTCTAAGAGGGCTTTATCCAGCTTCTCAAGTCAAGTCGTAGCATTTTATTCTTACTCTGTAGCTTCAATTTTCCTCCTTCCCTTCGTAATAGGCACTGGTTTTTCTCCAGATTTAGCTTCAGGGATACTTCTGCTGGTTTTGGGTGTCTTCAACACAGGATTTGCCGTTACACTCTACCTCAAAGGCCTTGGAATGGTAAAGGCTCAGAAGGCAGTAGTTTTCACTTATTTGGAGCCCGCCAGCGCTGTGGTTTTCGGCTTTCTCTTTCTAGCTCAGCAACCCACGCCGCTCATGCTTGTCGGTGGTTTTCTAATTCTCATCGCTGGATATATTGTAGCCTCAAGATGACTTCGTCTCGGGAGGTCACAGCTTATCTGCCTTTCAATCAAGTGTGCCATTGCTTATCCTCATGATGAGGAGCAATTATGACTAGCACATGCCGTAAATGAATTTTCTGGAAAAATGTAGACCCGGCATAGTTGGCCCAACGGTTAACAATCTGAGTTATTGTTAAGGTCACGCCTGTTGACCGTAGGCGCTCGGACTACAACAGGAGTTGTCGAAGGCTGTTCCACCCCTGACATCCGCCCGAACAGATTGCCCCCCAAGAGCCCGAAATGGACTGTTTCACGCGATATGCTCGTCCGCACGTCGTGCATTTTTTGCCGATCAAAGCAATGAAGTCTTCAACCTGAGCAGCGCTGGCAGGCCACTCTCTCTTGCACGAGTAACAAACGGCTATCGGCCTTTCTCCCTTCCACTCAATGCCAACCTTTCCTTTACATGCCACACACCGTAGCCTTACAGACCAAGTCACCGCCTTCTTGGTGCCTCCTACATCCTCAACGCTGGTACGGATGGTGGGAAGACCCCAGCCAGTCCATTCGAGTAGAAGGCGTACGGTTCTTGGCATTTTCACGAAGCCAAGCCAATAGCCTGAGTGAGTCTTATGCCACCAAACATCATTATCGACTACAATGACCGGAGAAGAGGGAATCTCAACCTTTGGGTCCGCTGCCAGAGGAGTGTTTATTGCTCCTTGGATCCCTAAACTCAGTTTCTGGGGCGAAAGCAGAATTTGTCCGGCCGGCTGCTTGTTCCGAAATACCCATAGAGCTTGGATGAGATCGTGCAAATCGTCAGGAAGCCTCTTAATGGTTTCCTTTGTGGGCCAGTGCAGGACAACTCGGGATTTAGCTTCTCGTACAGATGCCAACAGGTCTGGCGGCACGTGTACAGAGGGCGGAAATAAGAATATCTTCTCAGGCACTTTGTCTGTCTTGGGTACAGGAGATACTGCCTCAGGCAGACAGTCTGGCATCGATGACAGAAGCTGTCTAAGTGGTGAGCTCGCTGAAGGCCCACCAATAGAATTGAGTAGAGCCCAGTCGGCTAATAGAATAGCTCTCACCTGAGCACGGCTGACTGCCACTGTCAAAAGACGGGATGCTGTTCTCTCTAAATCATCCTCAAAAAATGGCGTCCAACTTCGCCGCCTTCGACAGGCTTCTACAAGGTCTATGACCACAAATGGGGCTTCTGAACCTTGGAAACGGTGAACAGTTCCGACGCGTATCTTGTCCCCGGAGCCCAAGTCCTTGAGCATGCGGTAAAGCAGGCGAGCCTGCTCTCGGTAAGGCGTAATGACTGCTGCTCCGATATGTCCCTCAGCAATGGCTTGGGATGCTAGGCCTAGTGCTAGGGTGGCACTCAGGTCATTCCAGCGGGACCCTCCTGACGGTCGGCAGGCTTCCGCACCAAAAGGCTTGAGATCTGCTGTTACTACAGCACGCCCGCAAAAGGGGCCTCTTTCAGCCTCCTGTTTACGGATAGCGACTGTGGCAGGGTCGTCCGTCAACTGATCTCCATAAGCGAAGCGGGACACCAATCGAGACAGGTCCGAATGCATCCGATATTGTACTTTGAGCATCCGAAGGAACGCAGGGAAGTTACCTTGCTCTACTAAACGGGGGACAGACCAACCATCAAATCCGGTAGTGCCCAGCCATCGTCGAACCACTGGGGTGTCCGAGGCAGTGACGGGAGGAAGTTGCCGGAAGTCCCCGAAGAGGGTCAAGCGTGCAGCTAGCGGATGGAGTGCGAGAAGGAATGCCAATCCTACCATACTTGCTTCGTCAACAGCTAGCAGCGAGTATGGTCCTGCTTCTCTCACTGCCTTATCAGTCACTGCCATAGCAATTGTGGTGGCAAGACATGCCGCCTGAGGCAAAGAACCACGGAGAGTCTCACGCGCGAGTTTCCGTACCTGAGCCAGCTCACCTACAGTCTTTTTCAATTCGTCGGGCGCTGCTCCTTTGCTTGTCAGAGAAAGAAGCCGTTGCTCCAGACGCTGCCACTCCCTATAAAGGTTAGGGTTCAACCGACTCAGCCAGGCTTTGGGAGAGACGACAGGGTGCTCCCTCACTTTCGGCTGGATAGGAAATCCGTAGCGCAGGACACTCCTGGTTAGGTCAGTAAGGCCGCGTCTCTCCAGCAGAGCCGTCAATTCGCCGACGGCTTGATCCACTGCCGTGTTACTAGGAGCTAGAAGGAGAGTACGCTCACCCTTCTGCACAAGGGAAGCCAGCACCAAAGCCAGGGTTTTGGTCTTTCCAGTCCCTGGAGGTCCCCATATTGCTGTTGCCCGACCACTTGCAGCAGTAAGGGCTGCCTGTTTCTGAGAAGAGTTATAATCTTCCGTCAACGAGCCGAAGTCAACGTATCGGTCGATTCCAGAGGCGTTTGGTTCAGGAAGGAATGGGATAGCACCACCTGGGATGAGTTCGCCCTCTATCACTTGTAGCAGGCTTTCGAGTACTCTCCATGCTTCCGGACGAAATTGAGCATCGCCCACTGCCTCTCCCAGGAACTCTTCTACAAGCAGGAAAAGGTGCGGAGGGACGTAGGACAAAACGGCGCATTGAGCTTCCGCCTTGGCCTTTTTGCCGAATGAAACCACGCCCTCAGTGCCCTCGGGCATGGGAATATCATGCTCAAAGAAGAATCGGTAGAGCCATCCAGAAGGGTCAGTAGCAATAAGTTGCCCGTCTTGAAGGTCGTAGTTCTGACTGTGCTTTCGGGCCTCCTCGATTTCTACCTTGACTGCTCGGACGACTTCAGACCAGTTTGCCGGATGTGCCACTTGCCTATTCAAGTTCTCCATCGTTAATATTACCGCCGTGGGCAATCCCCTCAGTTGTCAACTGTGAAGGGATACATGTTATTCTTGTAGCCTCTACTTGGCTTAAGTGTATATCTGCCCTTTGAAGGGGTCAAGTCGACTGGACGCGGAGGTTACTAGGAAATGGAGCAAGTTAAGCAATGGTTAGGCTTCAAGCTGAACATTCCCGAGTTTCGTGCGATGAGCCTCAGACTCGGTTTCTTGTGCTTGGCACGCCAGCATTGGAAGCACCCATCTCCGAGTGTTCTATTTTAACATCTAAGTCCCACCCTTGACTTTTTTCTGTAAATTAGCTATGATTTTATTAACAAAAGAAGGCAGCCGTACCACCAGGCTGTCTTCTTTTGTTTTTTTTCTAACACCCGACTAATCATTCTGGGACTTCCTATCTATTCTAAAATAAATTAATTCCCACTTACTTAGCGGGAGGAAATTATGATGGACGATTTAAACTTACTTCTTCAGGACATCAAAAACAATATTACATGGGTTGCGGGACTAGCATGCGACATCGGAGCAATGATCCACCAGCCAATCTACTATGATGATCTGTGCGAGGTAAACGGCTACAAGCTTTATTTGGCGAGATCCGGCAAAGTTCTTGCTTACGTTTATCCAACCATAGAGGGATTCCGGATAGTTTCAAGCGAAGAATGGGCAACAAAAGCATCACTTACCACACTTGTTGACAAAGTCGATAAATCCGGTTGGTGGGGTAAGCCAGCGGTCTATTGGCATGTAACCTGGGATGATTCCGCAGGTTACCGACGTCTAGTTATGCATTTATCCAGAATAGCGGAAGTGCGTCATGTATGAGGTAATTTGTAAGTGCAAACTGAATCGGGACTAACAGGTAATTCTGTGTCGGGAAGGTTGAATGAACTGGGCAAAAAGATCAACTGGATGCAATGAGTGACATGATTCTCGCTAGAGAGACTGGCAGAGTTTTTCTTCTTACCTCGAAGAAGAGGAGTTGATGTGGTGGGAGATGCGCTTGTAGCGAAGTGGCTGGTGAGTGGCCCGGTTCGTTTCTTCGGAGGGCAGGGGACTGGGTTCATAGGCATAAGTGAGGTTACTTTAGTGATTGGAAGGGTCTGTCATGGGATATAGCTATACTGCCAGCTGTCGCGAATGCGGGGCAGAATTCATAGCCCGGGAAGGCGGGGGCTTCTTTTTCCACCTTCTCCATTGCGACCACTGTGGGCATGAAAAGGCGGTAAGTTTTCAAGAGCTTGGGAAAATCCATTTAAAATACATAAAAGGTTTGGACGTCCCGTATTGTAGTGTCTCAGCCGATTTTGACTCGTGGGTTCAAGAAAATTACCCTGGAGCACCGATTACTAGGGGAGAATATCATCTTGCGATTGAAGAACTCGCGGGCAAATGCGCTTGTGGCGGGCAGTACCGCATGGCAGGTAAGCCAAGATGCCCCCGGTGCCATTCGACAGATATTGCCACTGGCGACAGTGTGGCATACTATGATTGAAAAATGCTAGCCTGTAGGCGAAAACATTGACAAAGAAGAGGGCATCAGTCTTTCCTTAAGAGGAAATTGACATGAGTAAAGCAGAGACCCAGCGGGATAAGGCAAACATAAGTTATCATAACTATCTTGATTACCTCAATAGAAAAAAGGACAGGTTTGAGTTAACGCTTGTCGACCTCCTTTACGTGCGTAATTTCAAAGGTGGCAACGCATCAATAAATGAAAGGGAATCGTCTGTCAATGCAAAACTGAAAAAATACGCAGAGCGCCTTCGTAAAATTAACAAACAGCTTGGTAACAATAAGGCACTGAGAGACCTGACCATAGATGAATTGACATGGCTGAAGAGTGAGGCCTGTTCATTTGTACATCTCACCCTAGATGATGAGACCGCCATAGATGGTTTTAAGGTTTCCTATGCTTCTGCTTTGCTCCATTTCTTTTTCCCGGAGCTAATACCTATCCTGGACAAGCGGGTTCTCAAGGGTGCCGGTATAAGAGCGGAAGTTAATGCTCAAGGTCAAGTTATAAATATTGAAAAATATTATCCAGAACTATTTCAGGTCTTTTACGATAACCTCAGAAATGACCCCTCAAAATCATTAAGGGATTATGTATGATAGAGAATGCTTCATAAAACCCGATCAACAGAGCTAATAAGTAAGTGAAGACAAGTCGCGTCATGGACAAGCCACGTGGAGGCCAAACAATGGAAACTCCAAACTTAATCCCAACATCCATAATGGGCGATTTGCCAGATGTGGTACGTCACGAACTTTTGAAGTTACCGCCTCAAAAACAGAAAGGGTTCGTGGAAGAATACAGAAGAAAATCAAAATCTCTCGCCCCGGCTTACATCCTGTGGTTGCTTCTTGGTTGGCATTACATCTATTTTGGGAAATGGGGCATGCAAATTCTCTTCTGGATCACCGCGGGAGGTCTCGTTTTTTGGTGGATTGTAGATGCATTCCGAATTCCCAGTATGAAAAGAAACTACAATAAGGATGTAGCGATAGATGTGTTGAGGAACCTGAAAGCGATATCCAGTTGAACACTCCCACAGGGAACGAGCGCTTCTTGGACCACCATAGCTGGACAAGAAGTGCTTTGTTGGAATGTGTTGGCCCACCGGCAGCGCGGCTATTACACTTTGCTGAATCAATAGAGCAGTTTGACTGCACTTTTGTCAGGAATGTTAAACCTGAGAGCAGCTTGTGGGGGCATTAGAGCCGGTAGCCTTGTGTTGACAACATGGATGGCCTCGCTTCTAGAGGTATCCCGTATGACTTCCTAAACGCCGGTACAAATGCCCAACTCACTTTACGTATCTATCCATCTTAGAGCAAAGGTGTAGCTGTATGCCATGCTCGACTAAGATCTTCTCGATAGCGTTGGGGATTTCCATGAGGGAATTGAACTTATATCCCCTTCTAGGCTCGATGCCATGGGCATCGTTTCTGACGATCCTTACGTCACCTCTGGTCCAAGCATGCTTCGGCTTGATGTATCCCTTGTCAGCAAATCCATCAGTCCAAAAACATACTTTCAACTCAATCATTCGCTCGCCACGCTTAGCTCTGCGAAAGTCCCCCTTATCCATCGTATCGCCCTCCTCAGTCTCTCCTTACCAAACAGTATACTCCGTTGAGGCTATACGTCAAAGTATCGTATACATGGACAAAGCAATTCTGACTCTCAATGTCTCAACCGACAGGGTCGGGTGGCTATCGGGCGAGACGACAAGCGAACCCAAGATGCATCTAGACTGCCGCTCCTGCCTCCCGCACAGTGTGTTAAGCTGTAGACTTGATTTCCTTTCTGTCTAATGCTACTATTGCGATAACGATAGACTAGAGTAGGTGTGCAGCATGCCCGTTCTTGATAACTACGTTAGCGTGGTGGAAGCAGCGGAGGTCCTCGGAGTCCATTGGGAGACGGTCAAAAGGATGTGCCGCGAGGGCCGAATTCCAGCCAGAAAGGTCCATAATATGTGGCTGATTGACAAGAATGTGCTGGCGAAGTTTGCTTCAGCGTATGAGGAACCCCGGCGGGGCAAGAGGAGAAAACCCGGATATTGAGGGGCACATAATGGTAATAGCACAGGAACACAAGTCATCTTCATGGTCTTTTGCTGATTTGACCCCTGCACAGACACAATATCTAACGCATGGCTACCATCGGTATCCGGCTAAGTTTATTCCGCAGTTGGTGCGGCAACTGATAGAACACTACAGCGCGACGCGGGACAGGATCTGTGATCCTTTCGGCGGCTGCGGAACGACACTAGTGGAGGCAAAGCTCAATAACCGCCTCAGCGTTGGGTTCGATATTAATCCAGTCGCTGTCTTTATAACCCGAGCAAAGATTACTGCCATTAACCCCCACAAACTTTCGCAGAGTTTTGCCGTTCTACTTCACCACTTGGAAAGCAAACCGGGTGTACCCGCGGCAGAATCGGCCAGCAATCACCTAGACATGGAACGGCTTCGGTACTGGTTCGGGGAAGACAATCTGCAGCGTCTGTTCCTAATTAAACACTGTGTGGATCAAGAAGAGGATCCCGCTGTCCGCCGGTTTTTCCTCTGCGCTCTATCGCACGTTTTGAAAAACTGCTCCTATTGGTTAGCGACCAGTACAAAACCGCAAAAGGACAGGGACAAGATACCTGAAAACCCTCTTGATGCGTTCATTACCCATGCATCACGCATGATTGAGCGTAATGGCCTCTTTTTTGATCATGTACAGAGACTCCGACCAAGCGAACCGGTGTCAATCATGCGCAAGGCTGATGCTAGGGCCCTACCTTTGCCGAATGATTGCATCGACTTAGTGATAACATCTCCGCCCTACAGTACCTCATATGAATATCCAGATATCCATCAGTTACCAGCCCTACTGTTTGGCTTCTGTCGTTCGCTAAAGGATTTCAGGCGTGGTTTCATCGGTAGCAAGAATGGCAGCGAGCATTATCGGTATCAAGATGAGGAGTTGTGCAATCGTAAAGCCCGCGAGGCAGTCAGGAACTTGGGGCTGATCGACCGCAGGCTGGGCAAAGCTATTCATGCCTATTTTCTGGACATGGAGCGCGTTTATCGCGAGATTTACAGGGTAGTAAGGAAAGGTGGGCGAGCTTGCGTGGTAATTGGAGACACGGAACTAAGAGGTATTACACTTCCTAACACAGAGGTGGCAATCGATCAGATGTGTAGATCTGGCTTCTTGTTGGAGCAAGTAATCGAGCGGCCCGTGTCAGGGAGGGTTCTGGCTCCATATAGAGACAGACATAGCGGCCGATTCACTTCACCCGAAAATCCATCGGCAAAAAAGGTATACAGTCACGAACACATTTTGGTGATGAAGAAGTGAAGGATTGCCCTGCTGAGGGGAATAACACATGAACGGGCAACAGGAAAATCAGGAAGTCACATTTGCTGATTTTATTAGTCCGGATAGATGGAAGGACTTTGAAAGCCATGCCCGGGCTATAAGCAGTGACCTTTCGCGGGACCTAGCAATCTCAGCGAAGCAAAATGAGCGTATTAGGAAAGAGGTCAGAGATTATCTTGAAAAAGAGTATGAAATTCGGGAAGTCACCAAGGAGCAACTAGACTGGGCGGAGGACACTCTGTTCGGCTGCCAAGTCTGTGCGGTGGATGGTACCCACTCGACTTATCCGATGCTTTCGGGCATTCGCTGCCGAATAGGTATCGCTGCTACCTCCTACAGGAATAAGAGAACTGACGGGGTGGTCTTTGTTTCGGAGCAGCATCTCCATCCTCCTGAGGCATCAGTTCTCGATGTTCTGAAAAACCGCAGATCTGAGAGCAGACTAATCTCGAACATGCTGATAAGGGCAATTATGTTTTACATGGAGAGGAAGATAGGTCTAGACAGAGAAGAAGAATGGGTCATGCTTAATGGTCCTGTAATCCCGTACGAACTTCGGACCGGCCTTGGGCGGCTCAGAGCACTGGAACCTTGCTTGACGTTGTGCGAGCGTGCTCTTGAACGTAAGACAGTAGTTGGCGTGATAGGGACATCTTCTGAGCCGGAGATAATTAGTTTGGGGCTAGCCCTTAATCCAGGGGAATATGTGAGGCTCAGATCGTTCAAGGAAGACCTGGAAGAGTATCTCCCCGCGGCCCATTTCAATGCGGCTGATTACGCAAGATTCCAGAGGTTCATTGAAAGCCATGGAGACATGCTAGATGTTGGAATCTATAAGGCTGGACAGAGAGCATATATCTTCCATGCCCACCGCGAGCGTTTTGACGAAGCTGCAGCAATCGTAATGCGCGATTCGATGTTCCAACCGTTAAGAAGCTATCCACTTCTCATCGATTACGCTGATAGCCTGTGCACACACCTGTTAGCATCGTCAGATTTTAGGAGAATGGTAGACTTTGGTCTTGCCAGAGAAGGTTCATTACCTTTCGAGCAATCGGAGGGTGACCAGCGAAGGAGGTGACCTATGCTGGGATATGTTCATTTTGATCGGAGCGGAGTAGGGAACAATCGTACTGAAATCCTGGTTTCCAGGGAATCAATCGGAAGGTTGGTCCGCAACAAGTATGTGAAGATCACGAATCCGGACGACGCTGCTGGTACAGCCCGACAGTTCCTAGGGCGGATCGTAGAAGGGCCTTTCTACAGCCCGGAAGAAGTTAGTAGAGATTCAGCGCTAGCCCAGACTTCTATTCTCAAGGGCGAATCATTTCCTTCAATACCCAACTATTATGCTGTGGGTGGCATCGAGATTCTGGGAGAGCTACGCAACGGAACAGTTTTCGGAACAGCCACGCGGCCTGCGCCCCAAGCTAGGGTTGAAGAACTCTCATCTGAGGAGGTGAAGAAACTCCTGTCCATTGGTGGCGACGCACTCCTCGGCACACTCGATGGCTATCCCGATGTACGGGTCTCACTGAACACCCAGGATAAGAAAGTTTTGCCGCGAAACTTAGGTATCTTCGGAACCGTAGGCTCTGGGAAAACAAACACTGCCCAAGTCATAATTGAAGAGGCGAGCAAATCCGGATATGCCGTTGTTATCATAGACGTTGAAGGAGAATATGTTCGATTGGATGAACCCAGCCAGGAAGAGGCACTTCTCGGGTTGCTGAAAGGATATGGGTATGAGCCTGAAGGCTTGGAGGACTTCCAAGTTTTCTATCCTGTAGCCGGTGAAAGCGCTAGAGATGACGCCATTCCGTTCACCATAAGAACTCAGGACTTGGACCCCCTGATAATATCCGAATTGATAGAAGCAGAAGAAGCACAGGAGAGGAGACTCCTAGACGTGGTTGAGAGCTTACGGAAGCGACGTGGAAAGGAAAAGGATAAAAAGCCAGAGTCTCTGAGAGCAACCTTGGCAAAATCAACTGGTGGAGATATTTCATACACTCTTTTCGACATTATTCGGGAATGTGCTGCCCGCGCTGAAGAGGGTAGAGGCGCTGACAGGGCCTCTTACTATACTTTGATGGGAAAGCTCGGCGCTTTGAATAGAACCAAAGCATTTGATGTCAAAGATGTAGAAGTTATTGATGCGAAGGAACTATTACAGGAAGGCCACGTCACTGTTATCGATGTGAGCGGTTGTGCCGATAGACTTAAAAACATTGTCATATACGATCTTCTTAGAAAGGTGTTTCAGGAGAAACTAGGTGGTAACCCGACCAAGGCTCTAGTGGTCATTGAGGAAGCTCATTCCTTCATAAGCCGCGACAAAAGTGAGAAGATGTCCGAGACAATCGAGATGCTACGAGAAATCGCCAGGCGCGGTCGTAAGAGATGGCTAGGCCTCTGCTTCATTTCACAGCAACCCTCCCACCTGCCTAATGAGATTTTTGAATTGTGCAACACGCGCATAGTGCATACTATTAAAAGTCAAGCAAATCTGAGTGCACTAAAATTGACGGCTGGGGACGTCAGCGAAGAAATGTGGAACAATGTGCCTTCTCTAGGCGTGGGGCAGGCAGTTATCAGCAGTCCTCAACTTAGGGACCCCATTGTAGTTAATGTTAGACCATGCAAGACTAAACGCGAATTCGTGGATTAGGAATCGTTTATGATCTCTAGAGCCCAAAGCCCCATATCCGTTGAAGAGACGATAAGGGAGCTATCCTCTTCGGTGACCTGCGAGATCCGTGACGCGGCTGAGCATGCCCATAACGAGGCGGAATTCCGCACCGCTGTTACCCGTACTATTGAGAAACTAGCGGAACAGCTAGGTCTCAACCTTTCTTTAAGAGAGGAGTACACCTTATTAGATAGCGGCCGGGCTGATGCTGTTTACAACCGATTTGTCATTGAGTATGAGCCGCCCGGTTCCCTACGCTCAGCCAACACCTACCGAGCCAATGAACATGCCATTAGCCAAGTCAAGCAATATATTGAGGGGCTTCACAAGGTTGAAAGACATAAACTGGAAAGGATTGCTGGCGTTGCCTTTGATGGCTACTACTTCATCTTTGTGCGCTTCAAGGAGGGTAGCTGGGATGTAGATGCTCCACAACCCATGTCCAAAAACTCAACAGAGCGTTTCATAAAGTACCTAAATTCCTTGAGCACAGAGCTCGCTCTGACCGCCAGTAATCTCGTTCGGGATTTTGGTGAAGGGAAAGCAGTAACAAAGCACTGCGTGGGCACATTCTATAAGGCAATCACCGAATGCCGGGACGAGAAAGTTAAAGTCCTATTTTCTCAATGGCAGCGACAGTTTGCGGAAGTGTGCGGATACGAACCAGGGTCATCCAAGCTTGACGTAAAGGCGCTGGGGCGCCGGTTTGGTGTGAAACAAACAAATCCAGAAGCATTTCCCCTCTTCTTTGCCATCCATTCCTATTATGCCACCTTTATCAAGCTCCTAGCGGTACAAATTGCGTCATACTATGCGTTCCCGAGGCTAGGGACAGGTCTGCTGGAAGTGGCTAACTATCCCTCAGATAAACTGGTCAGCTACCTTAAAAACATGGAGCGGGGCGGAGTGTTCAAGGACTTTGGCATTAACAACTTCCTGGAGGGCGACTTCTTTGGCTGGTATCTTGAGGTTTGGGACCACGATATAGAGGAGGCCATTAGAGAGCTAATATCCATCTTAGCCAACTACTCGTTGGTTACTCTGGAAGTTGACCCGGAGCAGACTAGGGACCTGCTGAAGAAGCTTTATCAGAACCTAATGCCCAAAGACCTTAGGCATAACTTGGGTGAGTATTATACGCCAGATTGGCTGGCGGAGCGTCTACTGAACCAACTGGATGGGGGCAAATTTGAAGGTAATCCAGATAAGCGTCTGCTTGACCCGGCATGTGGCTCCGGCACTTTTCTTGTAATCGCCATTCAGAAAATCAAGGAATACGGGAGTGAGCACCTAATCCCAGAGCATATCCTGCTGGAGAAAATCCTTAATAATGTGGTTGGCTACGACCTTAACCCACTGGCAGTAATCTCAGCCCGGACTAACTACTTGCTTGCTATCGGTGATTTGTTACCGCATAGGAAGAGCGAGATAAGTATCCCGGTGTATTTAGCAGACTCAATTATGACTCCTTCACAGGGGAGGGACCTGTTCGGACAGAACAAGTACAGCTTCAAAACAGCCGTTGGCGAATTTGCCATCCCCAAGTCTCTGGTCTCTGCCAGATACATTGATGACCTAGCAAATCTGCTCGAGGAGAGTGTGGAAATAAACCGGTCGCTAGCTCAATTCAGACAGTCTCTGCTAGTAGGGTTCCCTCTAATTGAGGAACGTGACCAGCAGGATTTGGAAATACTCGAGGCTTTATATAAGAAAATGCTGGAGCTTGAGAAAAACCATATTAACGGCATCTGGGCGCGCATCATTAAGAACGCCTTTGCTCCCCTCTTCCAGGGGCAGTTTGACTATATAGCTGGAAATCCCCCGTGGGTAAACTGGGAGAGTTTGCCTGACCAGTATCGTGATGAGACTAAATGGCTTTGGGAGAAGTACGGGCTTTTCACTCTTAGGGGATGGCAGGCACGCATGGGCGGCGGGAAGAAAGATATCTCAGCACTCATGACATATGCAGCCATAGATGGATACCTAAAACGTGGTGGCAAACTTGGCTTTGTCATCACCCAAACCGTTTTCAAAACTACCGGGGGTAGTGAAGGTTTTAGGAGGTTCCAACTGGGGAATAGTGAATATCTCCGAGTGCTTCATGTGGACGATATGAGCGCCATCAAGCCCTTTGAGGGAGCCGCCAATAGAACCAGCGTAGTGATAATCCAGAAAGGGGAACAGACCAAATACCCGGTGCAATACACTTACTGGAGAAAAAAGAAAAAGGGTACTGGCATTCCGGAGGACCTGCCACTGCAGACTATCGCTGACGAATACATCCGCATCTCACACTGGCACGCAACTCCGGTAAATGAGGACAACCTTCACTCACCTTGGATTACCGGAAGACCGAAAGCCATTGCGGCAGCCCGCAAAGTAATAGGCGAGTCTGAATACCAGGCGCGAGAGGGTAGCAACACAGGTGGACTAAATGGAGTTTACTGGGTCAGGGTTATCGCCAAACGTCCGGACGGGAGTGTCGTAATCAGGAATGAGGCAGACATAGGCAAGAAGCAGGTAGAAAGCAGACAGGCACCTATTGAACCTGACCTGCTTTATCCGCTACTGCGAGGGCAGGACGTGCAGAGGTGGCATGCTGAGCCTTCTCTACAAATTATCTTGGCGCAAAATCCTGAAACTAGGGTAGGGTGGGATGAAGAATGGATGAAGGAAACACTACCCAAGACATATGCCTACTTCAAGCGATTTGAGGAGCAGCTTCGGCACAGAAGTGGCTACAGGAAGTATTTCAATGCTGATACAGACCCTTTCTACTCAATGTACAATGTGGGGCCTTATACACTGGCGAATTATAAAGTGGTATGGCGAGAGCAGGCTTCGTTTCTTACGGCAGCTGTCGTGGGAAGGCAGGATGGTAAACCTGTAATCCCCGACCATAAGCTAATGCTGACGCCGTGCAATAGCGAAAACGAAGCCCATTACCTCTGTGCTTGCCTGTCATGTAGTATTGCGCTATTCACTGTCAAATCCTACGCTATAGAGACCTCCATTTCAACCCATGTGTTGAACTATGTCGCTATTCCTAAATTCGATCCGGCTAACGACTCCCACCTGAAACTCGCCTCTTTATCAAAGAGGGCGCACGAAGCTACAGCAGCCAGTGAGTGGAGTAAGCTCGAGGAGATTGAACAAATCATTGACGAAGTAGCAGCAAAGCTGTGGGGTCTTACCCCAGAGGAGCTTAAAGATATACAGAATTCGTTGAAGGATTTGGCGACCTAAGGGAGGTGGCTGACACCATTTTCATCTTGAAATTATTGGGATAACACGAAGTATACCCAATGAAGACGATTGATGATTTCTATAAGCTGAAAGGGTTTAATCCCACCGCGAGCCAGAGAAAGGCAATAGAAACAACCGAAGGTCCAGTGTTAATCATTGCAGGGCCTGGCTCTGGAAAGACGCGAGTGCTTTTGTGGCGGACTTTCAATCTAATCGTTTACAAGAAAGTGGAGCCCAATAGTATTCTGCTCTGCACCTTCACGGAGAAAGCAGCAGACCAGCTGAAACTGGGACTGGAAAACCTTATTGACATGCTGGAACCAGACGAACGAGATAGGATTGACCTCTCCGGTATGCCAATTGGTACTATCCATTCAATCTGTGCCACCTTCTTACGGGAGAACGTCCGGGATTGGCGCCTTTCAATGAAGAATTTCACTGTACTGGATGATATAACGCAGATGCTTTTCATATACGAGAATGAGAACTTTCAAAGGATTAAAGATGGCGAGTATGATTTCAATCGCACAGTGAATAAAAGAGGTAACTCCAAAACCGTCTGCGTTGGTAACCTAGTAGCCTATTTCAACAAGCTAACCGAAGAGACTATACGCCCTGAAGACATTTTGAACTCTGGAGCAGACTCTCGACTTAAGACAATAGCACGGGCATTTGATAGATATGAGAAACTACTTGACGAAAAGAACCGTGTGGATTTTGCCCACTTACAGACCAAGTTTTACGAGTTACTCCATTCCGACGCCGGAAAGAAGATAAGAGAACAAATCAAATATGTGATGGTTGACGAATACCAAGACACAAACTACATACAGGAGTTGATATTCTTTGCTCTTGCCAAAAATACAACCAATTTATGTGTTGTCGGAGATGAAGACCAGAGTATCTACAGATTCAGGGGAGCAACAGTTCAAAACCTGCTAGATTTCAGCAAGACGTGTAAAAACAAATTGGGGATCAAACCAACTGAAATTTCATTAATAGAGAACTTCAGGTCCCACAAAGATATAATTGGCGCTTATAACTTATTCATGGAGAGCTACGAAGGGTGGGACAATGATGGCAGGTCCTTCCGCTATCCTGGCAAAAGGATAAGGGCTGGCTTAAAAGAGCACCCGGATTATCCCGCATGTTTTCAGTTGGTAGCTGCTGACGAAGTGACCATGGCGAGAATGATGGTGCAATTCATCAAGCGATTGCTCGAGAAAAAGGTGGTTGATGACCCCAGCAGAATAGCAATCTTAATGAAGAGCATTAAGAACGAACATTTTGATACTATTACGGCGGAATTAAAGAAAGCCGGGATAGACTATTATGCCCCGCGTGCTGGTAAATTCCTGGATTCCCAAGAGATTAAGGAAATCATTGGGGTCTATTTGTTGTTGCTGGGCTGGGAGAAGAAAGAAGCTAACTACGGTAACTGGGGTAGGTATCAGGATTTTCTAGAAGAGTTAAAATCCCAGGTTGAGCAGAGCCTTAAGAAGAACCATCCGGGAACATATCAATTGATCAAGGACATCCAAGCTCAATTCAAGCAGATGGTAAGAGATTACGAATTACTTGAGCAACTTTTAGGGTCCAACCTAACAGTCGATCCGGGTAATATGGAGGAGTTCTCCGTGAGGATTAAGGGTCTATCATTGGTAACCAAGAATCGAATCAGGAGACTCCTCAAGAAAAGAGGCAGAAACAATAAGTTAATAAGCAAGAAGAACCTGAGCAGGTTAATCGCCTTGGATAAAGGTTTATTGGACTATTTCTACGTGTTTATGGGACAGGAACCTTTTAAGTCTTACCTCTTAGGGAAAGATGGCGAGGGAAGAATAAGAAATCTTGCTACTTTCTCCAATATCATAAGCATGTTTCAGGAATACAGAACACATCGCATTATCACTGCCATTTCCTTGAAGAATAAATGGCTTCAACATTCATTCATAAATGAATTCTTGTACATAATATATCAGCAGGAATTAAATGAATATGAGGACCGCACTACCATCATTCCTCGGGGCAGCGTCCCAATTATGACTATTCATCAAGCTAAGGGGCTTGAATTCCCAGTCGTTATCATCGGCAGATTACATGTCGCCATACGTGACCAAAAAGTTGAAAAGGAATTGAGGCAGTATTTCAAGCGGAAGAACGATGAACCGGAAGAGGAAATACGCTTCTTTGACCATATGCGCCTTTTCTACGTTGCCATGTCACGAGCAAAGAACATATTAGTTATGCCGAATCTGCGTGAATCGTACAATACGCCCCACCGGACTTTCACCCCGGTTTTAAATACTATCAAGGTGTTGAACCCAGACGACTTTGACATTTTTGATAGATTAGCTCCACTCAAAGTGGAGGAGCCTCAAGAGTTCAAACCCTCTTTCGGATTTAAATCAGACTTTCAGTATTTCAAATCTTGCCCCATGCAGTACAAGATGTTTCGTTACTACTCATTTGCTCCGGCGATGTCTAATGAATTGTTTTTTGGTACACTAGTCCACCAGACAATCGATGACATACACCATATTTATCTCAGTACTCCGTCGAAAGAGGAGGTAAAGATCGGAGAGGCCGAGATTGAAGCGTTATTTAGAAATAACTATGAGACCCTACGAAACACCGGCTTACATCCGCTTTCGATAACAGCCCAAGAAGCAGCTTTAAACCAAGTGAAAGAATACTTCCGCAACTCTCAGGATCTCATAAAAAATGTCTATCGAACTGAAGTCAAGCTTCTTAAATCTCAAGAAAAGTATAATTTAACCGGCGTAATCGATATTATTGCCAATCCAAATGGCGAATATCACCTATATGATTTTAAGGCTCAGAGGATGGAAGACATCAAAAAAGACCTTCGTTTCTACGAAGACCAGCTCAATCTTTATTACCATATTTTGAAGACCACCTACAAGCTCGATGTGTCGAGAATGTTCATTTATTCAACGCATGTAGATAGCAAAGCGGAGAGAATCCATGAAGTACACATCGATCCAAATAGGGTAGACGCGCTAGTGAGCGAACTAGATAGCATAGCTTTGCGGATTGTCAACAGAGATTTCGCTCACGAGAAGCGCAATGTTGATAAAAAAATCTGTGCCAAATGTGAATTATCTTTTCTCTGTGGGAGTTAGTGGAACGGGTACGAGATGCAGATGCTAATTCACATTTCGTCATCTTGTTACCTTTATGCATATTGATGAATCTACGAGATACGAGTATACTTAGCACATACCATTACAAAAGGACCGTAGGAGGGTAGAATGACCGAACAGATACCAGAGTATTATAGCGACGTGTTTTATCTAAGGACCAGTGTATGGGGAGTGGCGGTGACTTTCACTGTGCAACCTCCCAAGGATGGCATTGAAGGCCATGACGTTTGTGTCGTGAGACTCAGCCATGAGGCTGCCAAGGCCCTTGCTATGATGCTTCGCCGACAACTTAAGAACTACGAGCGAGATACCGACACCACGATCGCTCTACCTACAAAAGTAATGAGTGACCTCGGCTTAGCACTTGAAGATTGGTGAGTTCAATCTGCCAATGGACACTGAGAGTAGGGTAGACCGCCTCCTGCAAACACTGGAGGCCAGAGGCCTAGATACTCCGGCTATAATTTTATACGGCGAAGGAGTAAAGACAAAGCTATGCCAAGTTCGTCTTAGCTTGGAGCACCTAAGAGAGCTTGAGCACTTAGAAGATAGACCCGCGGTGCAAGATGGTTCAACAGTCCTATCCGAGCGAGTTTCCGTAGATACACAGGTCATTTTTTTCTGCGACTGTTTTTGGGACTTTCTACGGTCATCATTGGATATTCTGGGCCAACTAATTAATCAAGTTCTTTCACTAGGTATCGACGAGAGGAATGTAGACCTGAAGCGAGTGGCAAACAAACTTAAGGAGAGCCATCAATGCAGTCCAATAGATGAAGCGCTGGACAATTTGCTCAAGAGCAGAGCTTTCGAGCAGCTAGAGGAATATAGGCACTGCTCAACTCACCGACGTCCAATCTATGTTGAGACTAAGACAGTAACAACGAGCATCAGCGGGACCCCAGGCTACTACTCAGGAAGCAGCAGTCCGACAACCGTTGTTGAAAGATACCTCTGTAAAAACCCTTGGAATCTGACACCACAGGTTGACTACAAGAGGCCAGTAGTAAGGTATTGCGAGCTGCTTCTACAAAGGATCGAGAAGCACATGGACAAGATAATCAACTGTCTCACGTAAGCGCGCACTCCAACTGATAAGTCCAACAAAAAGCCAAGTTGTTACCCTGGATACTCTTCGCTATCTGATAGCAAGCAAAGGAGCATCTCTACAATGGTATTTTTGTAACCACGTGAGTGCCTTTGCCCAGCTCAGATTTAATCTCTAGATTACCGCGTAGCAACCGAGCCCGCTCACACATTCCAAGGATGCCGAGCTTACCAGCGCTGACGAGGTCTTCTACTCGGGGTGGTAGCTCAAAGCCTCTGCCGTTATCGCTTACCGTCACGTTGATACTGTTATCCCCAAACTCTAGCTTGACCACAGCCATGGATGCCCCGGCATGCTTTCTAACATTGCTCAATGCCTCCTGAACTATGCGGAACAGGAGTAGCTGAACCTCAGTTGGCAAGGTTCGTTCGCCACCCCCCACTTCAACACGAGCATCAATCCCGTAGTTTTTAAACAGCTCTTCTGTCATCCACTCCAGGGCTGGTATTAAGCCCAGGTCATCTAATATGCGTGGTCTTAAGTCCTGGGCACAGCGCCGCAAACTTTCCAACGCCTCAATTGTATGGTTGCGCAAGTCCTCAATATTTTCCCTACGTGACTTGGTTAACTTTGGCTTGGTGCTTGAGGCAATTGCGTCCAGGCGCTGGGTAAGAAGCAATAGAGATGAAGCTACCTCATCATGTAGCTCCCGGGCAATGCGCTTTCTTTCCTCCTCCTGCGCCCTGGTAATTAGCTGGACATAGTAACGCATGTTCTCTTCCAGTTGCCTTTCTTCGGTTATATCCTGCAAGGTCTCTATGGCACCGATAATTTCTCCGCCTCTATTTTTAATAGGACTGGCGGTGAAGCGTAGCCATTTCCCGTGCTCACCGAGAGCGGGAAAGAAATCCTCAGCCTCATAGGCACCATCAATCAAGCTAGATTTTCTATATTTACCTCGATAATAGGCTGCAACTTCGGCTGCGGATGCCCCGTCGACGATTAAATCAGCCATAACCGGCCTTTTTTCGGTGTAAAATGCCCGCCATTGTCCATCTGTGCCGACTATTTCCTGTCCGCTTATACCGGAAAGGGATGCGATGGCTGTATTCCAGTGAGTAACCCTATGCTGTTTATCAATTACAAAAGATGGAATGGGAGAACCATCAATAATTTTTGATAGCATCTCCTCAGCACCCTTTTCTTCAGTTACATCCCTGGCGACGTGTTGGAAGCCTCTTATCTTCCCATCGATGATGACCGGGCTGGTAGCCATCTTTATTATCCTTGTCGCCCCGTCCTTCCTAAGCAATCGCTGCTCATAGGGCTGCTGGATAGCCTCTCCACTGAGCAGCTTGTGCTTAACCTCCCTAGCCACGTCCAAAAATTCCTTGGTGAGGAACTGTTTGATGTTCATGCTAGCCCATTCCTCAAGGCTATAGCCGGTGAGCTTTTCAAATGCCCTGTTTCCAGCCAGAATATTACCATCCATGTCATGAACCCACATGGCATCGCTGGCATTCTCAAACAGGTATTGATAGTTTTCCTGGGACAGCTCAAACTTTGTTTCTGTCAACTCTCCTCCTCTCGGGGTATATCATCAAGGGTAATGTAGCCCTCCCTTAACCCTTTGATTATAACGTCGGTGCGGCTACCGCAATTCATTTTGTTAAACATGTTAGCCAGGTGGGCTTTCACCGTGCGCACGGTGACAAAAAGCTGTTTGGCAATATCCCTATTACTCATTCCTCTAGCTGCCAACCTTAAAACCTCGATCTCCCGCTGGGTGAGTAGACCTCTGGCTCCAGGCTCAACACTTCCCGCCGGCGAGCCCATGGCACGTTCCAGAAGCTTGCGAGTTATCTCAGCATCAAGCACTGAATCACCGGAGCGTACAGCACGAATAGCCCCTACAATGTCACAGCCACGGGCGCTCTTCAGTAGATAGCCACAGGCTCCTGCCTCCAGAAGTCCAATGATGTAGCGGATGTCACCATAGGCAGTTAACACCAGTATGGCAGTGGCTGGGCTTGCCTTTTTTATCAATTTGGTAGCTTCAACACCGCTAAGCTTGGGCATGACGATGTCCATCAATACTACGTCGGGCTTCAGCTCGGTGCTCAACCTAACGGCTTCATCACCATCACTAGCCTCACCCACTACCTCCAAATCCTTTTCCTTCTCCAGAATATTGCGCATCCCCTCCCTGAGCACGGTGTGGTCGTCAGCGATTAGAATCCTGGTCTTGGGCACAATACCTCCTCTTTTCCTCGGGATGAAAACTACCAAGTTAATTTTAAGGTATCTAAAGGAAGAATCTCAAGAGAACCGGACTTATGCCCCTTTCACGCGGCCTGAAGATTTAGAACTTTGGGACATGCCTGATTGCACCCCAGGGACATGAGGAATAAGGTAAGCGGTCGATGTAGTCTCGCATACCAAGGGGTAGACTGAAAGTGGAACGAAGCTGAGGAGGTAGTGAGATGATGCCAGTGGCGAGGGAAGAGACAAAGACCATTACTACTAGTGAAAGATTGGAAGGAAAGAGACAATCCTGGCAGTTCTAGCCAGAGCCGCTGACGACAGCAAGTTTTTGGCTCAGCTTGCTGACAAGCCCAGCGAGGCGCTTAGTGAGTATTACACGCTGACCCAGGAAGAGTTAGCAGCACCAGCCAGTGGAGACATAGGAAAATAGAAAGTTGGCTAAGCAAGCTAGACCATCGGCATGCAACCTGGCTGTGGTGCCGCTTGAGCCAAGAAAAGTGGTAGCTCAACAAGGATAAGGGGGGTGCTAATTCAATGGAACAGGCAGAAACAATAAAAGCAACAAAAACAATTACCTCCATGATGGAGGAGAAAAGGGTATTTAATCCCCCGGAGGAAATCAGGCAGAAGGCGTATATAAAGAGCCTGGAGGAATATCAGCAAATTTACCAGAGGTCTATTGAAGACCCCGAAGGCTTCTGGGGAGAGCTGGCGGAGCAGCTTGATTGGTATAAGAAGTGGGATAAGGTGCTGGTTGAGGACTTCAAGGAAGGCAAGCATGAGTGGTTTGTCGGGGGCAAGCTCAACGTCTGCTACAACTGCGTGGACCGGCATCTAAAAACCTGGAGGAAAAACAAGGCAGCCCTAATCTGGGAGGGGGACACCGGTGAGAGCAAGGCCCTCACCTACCAAGAGCTACACTACCAGGTGTGCAGGTTCGCCAACGTATTAAAAAAGCACGGGGTTAAAAAAGGCGACCGCGTTACCATCTACCTGCCAATGATTCCTGAGCTACCGATTGCTATGCTCGCCTGCGCCCGAATCGGTGCTATTCACAGTGTGGTTTTTGGCGGCTTCAGTGCTGAGGCACTGCGGGACAGGATACTGGACTGCGGGGCTAAATTGCTTATCTGCGCCGATGGCTCTTATCGCAGCGGCAGGATTATCCGAAGCAAGGATAATGCCGATACCGCTCTTAATTTATGTCCCCAGGTAAAGGACGTGATTGTGGTCAAGAGGGCGAATATCGGGGTAAATATGCAGCCCGGTCGTGACTACTGGTGGCATGATGAGATGGCGGCTGAGGATATCAAGCCCTGCTGCGAGCCCGAGGTGATGGATGCCGAAGACCCGCTGTTTATCCTTTATACCAGCGGCAGCACGGGAAAACCAAAAGGAGTCCTTCATACCCAGGCTGGCTACCTCCTGTACTGCTACCAGACCTTCAAGTGGATATTTGACGTCAAGGAAGAGGATACCTTCTGGTGTACCGCCGATATCGGCTGGGTCACCGGACACAGCTATATTGTCTATGGCCCACTAGCCTTCGGCGCCACCAGCCTGATGTTTGAGGGAGTCCCCACCTACCCCCACCCCGATAGATTCTGGGACATCGTGGAAAAGTATCGGGTCAATATCTTTTATACTGCCCCCACTGCCCTCCGCTCCATAATGCGGGAGGGAGATGAATGGCCCAATAAGCATGATTTAAGCTCACTTCGCATACTTGGTTCAGTTGGTGAGCCGATTAACCCTGAAGCCTGGATGTGGTATTACAATGTGATTGGCAAGGGCAGGTGCCCCATCGTTGATACTTGGTGGCAGACCGAGACCGGTGGCATCCTGATTACCCCCCTGCCCGGGGCTATCCCGCTTAAACCGGGCTCAGCAACATTACCCTTTCCTGGAGTTGAGCCAGCGGTGCTCAGGGAGGATGGCTCGGCAGCCAAGGCAAATGAGGGTGGCTACCTGGTGATTAAGCGCCCCTGGCCCGGCTTGATGCGGCGGGTCTATGGCGAGCCAGAAAGGTTTAAAAATACCTACTTCGTCCGGTTCCCCGGGGTATATAACACCGGCGATGGTGCCAGGGTAGATGAGGATGGTTACTACTGGCTTATGGGGCGAATTGACGATGTTATCAACGTCTCCGGTCACCGCATAGGCACCGCCGAGGTGGAAAGCGCCCTGGTAGCCCATGATAAGGTGGCTGAGGCGGCAGTTGTTGGTATGCCCCACGACCTTAAGGGACAGGGGATATACGCGTTTGTTACCCTCAAAGTAGGGGTGGAAAAGTCTGAAGACCTGAAGAAGGAGCTGGTAGCCCATGTCCGCAAGGAGATTGGCCCCATAGCTACCCCGGACAAGCTCCAGTTTGCCGATGCCCTGCCCAAGACCAGGAGTGGCAAGATTATGAGGAGGATACTGACCAGGATTGCCGCCGGTGATGTCAGTGACCTGGGTGATACCAGCACCCTAGCTGATCCCTCGGTGGTTGAAACCTTAGTTGAGGGGAGGCAGTAAGCATGAAGGAGGTTTCTGGTGGCAACAACCATCAAAGATAATGTTGAATGGGCTAATCCCGGTGCCCTAGGACTGGCAGGATTTGGTCTCAACACTATTTTGCTCCAGATACATAATCTTGGCTTGATTGATAGCGCTCTACCCCTAATATATGGATTCTTTTGGGGAGGTGCGGCTCAGATTATTGCCGGTATAATTGACGCTCGCCGGGGCGATACCTTTGGGCTTACCGCATTTACCTCCTACGGTTTGTTCTGGATAGGTTTGAGCTTCAGCTTCCTCCTAGAATGGCTCGGTCTTGTTAAGCTGGATGCCCCTGGGCTAGCCTGGCTGTGTATATGCTGGGGTATATTTACTGGCTATATGACTATTGGCACCTTTAGAATATCCTATTTGCATGTTTTTGTCTTTACCACGTTGACTATACTATTCTTCCTGTTGGCAGCACACTTCTATGGTGCTCTTCCTGCGGTTGTGCCAGGGGTAGAAGGGATTTTCTGCGGGGCGGCTGCAGCCTATGGTTCAGCAGCGGTGATTTTGAATACCAAGTATGGACGATGGATATTCCCTATAGGGTTGTTACCAAAGTAAGACCGATTAAAAGCTGGGCATAAAGTTATATCAAGACTGAGCATCACCCCGATGCGGTGAATTTGTAAGCCAAAATGCTGATGCCCCTAGTGGCTGGGAGCTTGATAGAGTATAAGGGGCATAATGGCTGCCTCTGTGCTGAACAATTCATCTTAATGTTTAATGGAAGCGTCCAATTCTTCGTTAGTTAACTCTACCAGGTCAGCCAGATTTTCATCGGTTAAAATATGATCTTTTATCTTTTCAGTGACAAACTTCTCCACTCTCCCCTTTGGCAGGTGCTGGCTGGGGCATATCTCTTTTCCCTTGCTGTAGGTCGTACCGCAAACGTAGTAATGAAAGCGACCCGACTTGGCGCCGTGCCCTATGTAGGCAGCACCACATTTTCGACAGCGTATCAGCCTGCTCAGCAGTAGCTGGAACTTCCCTTTTAGCTAAAACTGATATAGAATTCAAGCAAATATTTGTGCCAAAGGGAATTTTAAGATGCTATTAGGAGATATTATGCGGCTGAATGCAATGAAGCTTCCGGAGAAGACAGCTCTGATTTTTAGAGACACCAAGCTCAGCTACCTGGAGCTGAATCGCCGTGTGAACCGCCTCGCTAACGCCCTGCTTAGCATTGGCGTTAACAAGGGGGATAGAGTAGCAGTACTGGCTGACAACTGCCCCCAGTATGTGGAGGCATATTTCGCCACAGCTAAGGGTGGCATGGTCATCGTGCCAATTAATAATTCCCTTGATGCTGAAGGCATTACCTATATCGTGGGTGATTCCGGAGCCAATACTATTATCTTTGGCGAGAATTATGCCGACACTGTTAATTCCCTTCGTACCAAGTTGAGACCAGTTAAGAACTACATTGTCATCGGTGAGGCATCGGGAGCAGAGAAGTATGAGGGTCTTCTGTCAGGTTACCCTGACAAGGAACCCGAGGTAGCCATTGATGAGGACGATACTGCCTGGCTTCTTTACACCAGCGGCACCACCGGTGCACCCAAAGGAGTGATGCTAAGCCATAAGAGTCAGATTGTGGACTCAGCCAATACCATTCTGACCTGTTTCCCCATAAACCGCAACGATATCCACTTGGTTATTCTACCCCTTTTTCATATCGGCGCTTTGTGGCACATGAGGTGTCACTTCTATATGGGGAATACCACTGTGTTGATGGACACACGTGACCCCAAGCTTGTCCTTGAGACTATCGAACGGGAGAAGGTCACTACCTTCTGCTTTGTGCCGCCAATGATAGTCCCCATAATTGAGTATCCCGATATTGATAAATACGATCTTAGCAGCCTGCGGATAATGATATATTCCGGAGCACCGTTGCCTGAAGGGTTGGAACAGCGGCTGAAGCAAGTCTTTGGCGATATTATCATTCAGGTTTATGCCTTAACAGAGGGTGGTCCAGCCATCATCATGCCGCCATTGATGGAAGGTACGTGGCAGCAAGTAAAAAGACGCGGCTCTTGCGGCAAAGAGGTGATCAATGTTGAAGTAAGGTTGGTTAATGAAGAAGGCAGAGACTGCGCTCCTGGTGAGGTGGGCGAAATACTGGCTAAGGGTGACAACATCATGAAAGGTTACTGGAATATGCCTGAAGCTACCGCCAGGACGCTGGAAGGCGGGTATTTACATACGGGCGATCTGGCAACCAAGGACGAGGAGGGATATTATTATATCACCGGCAGGAAGAAAGACACCATCATCAGTTCCGGCATGCCGGTGTACTCACCAGAGGTCGAGAGTGTAATATCCCTGCACCCAGCTATCTCTGAGGTAGCCGTCATAGGGGTACCAGATGAGGAGCTGGGTGAAGCAGTGAAAGCGGTGGTAGTGTTAAGGACAGGAGCCAAAGCTAACGGAGATGAGATAATTGGCTGGTGCCAGCACAAGCTTGACAGTTACAAGATACCCAAGTCAGTAGAGATTGTTGACCAGCTACCCAAGACTCCCAGCGGTAAAATACTGAAACACATATTGCGAGAAAGATTCAGCTAGGGACGAGACAATTAGCCATTGGCACAGGCTCCATTCCTAAATCATGCCCATTCCAGATCATTTCATTGCACAGCTGGACAAGAAGCCAAAAATGTAGGAGCCGCGACACTGGCCAATAGAAAGGTCCGCAACCCCAAATGTGACAACCCTTCTTGGGAAGACCGATGTTTCTGACCGTGGACCAAACAGAGAGGCATAAATCTTTGCTCAAGTAGGTGTTTTGATGATTAGTTGTATCTTCAATATAATTCAATATAATGTATTTGCAGGAGGTTGCTATTTCCAGGGCTTTCTGTGGAGTAGGGTGCCCTAGCGGTCTTTCCCCGTGATGGGGCTGGCACGGGGTTTCACCTGAACTTCAGCCCTACTCCTGCAAAATAAGAAAAACAGCATTCCCGAGAGCACAGATAGATTCAACAGCGTGAAAACCCAACCTGTAACTCCGCTGATAGCGTATTCTTCAGCCTTGACCTAGCCAGCTCCTAACACTGAAGCAGCGTTACCTCATGCCTGCACCAAACATCGTTTCGTGCAATTCCTCAGCATCATTCGATGAGCTAAGCAACTACAGGGCTAATTCGTGCCTGTGGTATAATATCAGCGCCGGGGTGGTGAGGCACCAGCCCAAGTACCAGGTTAGAGATTGAAAAAGCCTGGGGCGTTAGGGCATAGCCTAGTGGCTTAATGATCCCGTTCACGGGAGCGCCAATCTCCTTGTGCCCTATCCATCCCGGCGCTCCTGTGTATAGAGGACTACTACAATATTTCCGTCCCCTTAGTAGACCAACGCAAAAGTCTTCTCAAAAGTTTTACCTTTTATACGGTACGGCCTACCATAAATTCCACGAAAGAGTTCCCCCGCCTTCTCTCTGGTTAGTGTTTCTTTTAGGAGGCGGGGTATTGTGTGATATGAGCCTCCTTCAGGCTTTGTCTTCTGAGGGTGGGATATCCCTGACAAAGTAAATTTGACTAATCGCCCTTAACCCGCTATAATAGATACTGGAAACGGAGGATGAGGCGGAGGTTTCCCGAACTAGCTTCCTGAGTCTCTCATCTCAGATTCCACTTAAGAGATCCGGTTTATCTCTCTGCATGCCTATTGGCAAAGCCCATGTTGGGCAGTCTTTGCCTACCACATTTTGCGGAAAGGGGGTGATATATGACTAAATGCGCCTAGAAAGAGTTTTACCTGGGAGGTGGCAATCACTAAGTAAAATTGAGAAATTCTTCGTGATACTGATAGCAGTGTTTCTTGCCATGGCTTTCAGTGCTCTTAGCCTGCAAGCCATCAGTTCGGTAGCGCTAGCCTTAATCACGCGCTAATAGTGGCCTGGAAATCTGGGAGGACCCACCCTCCCATATATAGGCCCCGAGGATATTCGGGGTTTTATATTGCTCTAAAGCAGGTTACTTGGTGGCTTATCCCGAGGAAAATAAAACCACCCGAAAATCAAGGGTGGTTTTTCTTTTTTTACAAGATAATTGGCACCCCTTTGATCGGCAGGCGCAACTTGCCCGGTTCGATATTCCGTCTGAAGAAATCATGACTTTCGGTGTGGACAGGGATAACCACCTGAGGGTTGATTGTTCCGATTAGTTCCAGCAGGTCGGGTCCTGTAATGTGACCTGAGGCATGGAACCCTTTCTCTCTATTATGCGCTTTGCCCGTCCCCGGGTCCGGCACTCCCACTGGCTGGAGCTGGAAGAGCTCCAGCCAGTTCCTGAGTCTTATGATGTCAAATCTCTGCTCCTCATCAAAGGCCTCACTGGAGGAATAGATGTAGACTGCCCCGGGCTCGGGGTCAATATCTATGAGCTCGTTGATGTCCCAGAAGCTGAAACACAGGATATAGTCGGCGCCATTTCTTTTCAGGTCCCCGGGTGATATGCATCTTTCTGCGTATCTGGCGTGGATATCCTCCTCCCACCTCTCGAGCCGCTTGGGCTCCTTATACAGAAGTATGGTCTCGTCCTGCTCCGGCGGGGGGATAAGGTCGGTGGCCAGTGACGCGGCTTCCAGGAGGTAAATGTCCTTGCTCGTGACCACCAGCTTGCGCCCGCAGTCTCTAGCTATGTCTCGGAAGGTCAGCAGGCGCTCCAGATTTCGCGGGCCAAAGTCGGCTATCACCAGGCTCTGGCACTTTTGCACCACTTCCAGCGCTCTGGCGTGCACCGTGGCCTCGTCAACTGCCTCCTCGGTATCAACATGCGTGCCCTCGCAGATAAGGGCAACGGGACTTAGCTCTCTAGCTGCCTCAGCGAAGGCTCTGGTGAGCCAGCCGT
>Ga0209426_1000646_pt1 | contig 31034 bp, 30 predicted proteins | sample Deesub1362B_J571_FD_187697 | JGI IMG/M metagenome (GOLD analysis project Ga0209426, IMG submission 187697) | Deep oceanic, basalt-hosted subsurface ecosystem from Juan de Fuca Ridge flank, Pacific Ocean, CORK Borehole 1362B_J2.571 (SPAdes)... ...
AGTAAAAGAGGCTCCTAGTGTGGCATCACAAGAAACCATAACACAAGCAACTACCGAAGCCTTTGAGGTAAAAATCGAACCAGAAGAAATTTTAAATGAAATATGTCGAATTTTAGGATTTGAAGAAGAAACATGGCAAAATAATCCCCAAAAAATTATGGAAAAACTAAAGGAACTGGTAAATAAAATGGAAAAATTAGACTAACAAGTTTAAGTTAATACTTAAACATATTTTTATCCATACCAAGATAACTTGTCGCTATTTACATCTTAATGAATATCAGAGATAAATCTCTCCGTCAATTAAAAGAATTACACAGACATAGAAACACCTATATATTTAATTGAAAGCTAAGTTAGAAAATAGAATCAAGATACGTACTAGATTGCAAATGTTAGAATCTAAAGGATGATATCCATAACTCAAATTAATATGTTCAAACAATCTATGGCACATTATTTTCACCATTACAAAGAAGTTGGTGGAAAACTCATGAACATCGAAAATCCCCATACAATGAAGGTTGAAGAAATTCTTAAAGCATTAAAAACAACCCCCAAAGGATTAAGTGAAGAAGAAGCTAAAAAACGCTTAAAACAGTATGGTCCCAACGAACTTGTAGCAGCCAAAAAAATATATCCACTAAAAATATTTTTAGAACAGTTTAAAGACGTACTAGTCATTATCCTTCTAATAGCCACTGTAGTTTCAATGCTAATTGGCGAATTTCTCGATGCCTCAGTTATAATGGCCATAGTTTTTGCTTGTGTCTTATTAGGTTTTACTCAAGAATATCGAGCTGAAAAAGCCCTAGAAGCTTTAAAGAAACTCGCGGCACCTACTGCCAGAGTACTAAGAAATGGAAGAATATTGGAAATACCTGCAAGAGAAGTTGTACCAGGCGACATTATTCTGATAGAAGCAGGTGATCGTATACCTGCTGATGCAAGGCTTATCGAAGCTATAGATCTTCACGTTGATGAAGCTGTTCTAACAGGAGAATCAGTACCAGTATCAAAAACCATTGAACCATTACCAGACCCTAAAATACCAGTAGCAGATAGAAAAAACATGGTTTTCATGGGAACCCATGCCACCTACGGTAGAGGAAAAGCTGTTGTTTCCTCTACAGGAATGAACACGGAATTTGGAAAAATCGCTGGTATGCTTCAATACGTCGAAGAAGAAAAAACCCCACTACAAGAGAGATTGGAACATGTTGGAAAATGGCTCGGAATCCTATGTCTAGTTGTATGTTTCGCAGTCGCAGCTCTAGGAATACTTAGAGGACATGACATATTAGAAATGTTTATTTGGGGTGTTAGCCTAGCTGTTGCAGCAGTTCCAGAAGCCCTTCCAGCCGTTGTCACTATTTCTCTTGCCGTCGGTGTTCAACGTATGGTTAAACGTAACGCCATTGTTAGAAAACTTTATGCTGTAGAAACACTCGGCTGCGTCAATGTTATTTGTTCCGATAAAACAGGAACTATTACAAAGAATGAAATGACCGTACGTGAAATATACATTGACAATAAAATCATTAAAGTTACAGGTTCTGGTTTCGATATCAAAGGAGAATTTTATGATGGAAATAACAAAATAAATCCACAAAATATGGAAAGTTTATCATTAATTTTGCGAATTGGAGCATTATGTAACAATGCTCAGCTAGAAAGCAAAAGCGAAAGCACAAATATTGTAGGTGATCCTACCGAAGTAGCATTACTGGTTTCTGCGGTCAAGGCAGGGATAGATCTTGAAGAATTAAATAAAAATTATTCACGAATTGGAGAGATACCCTTTGATTCCAATCGAAAATGTATGACCACGATTCATAGAACACCTGAAGGTGAAAAAGTTGCATATGTTAAGGGAGCTCCAGAAGTTATTCTTCAAAAATGCTCATACATTTACTCAAACGGTGAAATAGCGAAACTTACCGAAGAGAAACGTCAAGAACTTTTAGAAATAACACAAAAAATGGCTAGCAACGCTCTCCGTGTTCTCGCGATGGCCTATAAAAAACTGAATGGAGTAGAAACTTATAGTGCAGAGGAGGTTGAAAAAGACTTAATCTTTGTTGGACTGCAAGGAATGATCGATCCTCCAAGAGATGAAGTTATACCAGCTATGGAATTATGTAAAAAAGCTGGTATAAGAGTAATTATGATTACTGGAGATCACAAACTCACAGCTGTTGCTGTTGCCAAAGAAATAGGCCTACTAGATGAAACAACAGGAGATAAACACGTCCTAACTGGTGCCGAACTCGACTCAATGAGCGACGAAGAATTCGAGAAAGTTGTCGATGAAGTTTCTGTCTATGCAAGAGTTTCGCCAGAACATAAAGTACGAATAGTTAATGCCTTGAAAAAGAAAGGTTACGTCGTTGCAATGACCGGAGATGGAGTGAACGACGCCCCAGCTGTAAAAAGAGCCGATGTGGGAATCGCCATGGGTATTAAAGGCACCGATGTAACCAAAGAAGCATCTGAAATGATACTTGCAGATGACAACTTTGCCACCATAGTAGCAGCTGTTGAAGAAGGCAGAGGAATTTATGACAATATTAAGAAATACTTAATGTTTCTTCTCTCATGTAACGTTGGAGAAATATTACTCATGTTTGTAGCCAGCTTAATCGGACTACCCCTTCCATTACTCGCTATACACATTTTACTTATCAATTTAACCACTGATGGGCTACCAGCCATAGCTCTAAGCGTAGATCCACCGGATCCAGATATAATGAAGAGACCCCCACGAGATCCCAAAGAAAGCGTATTTACACCGAGAATAAAAGGAATAATCGGTACAGGCGGATCGTTAATGGCTATCATCGGAATTCCTCTCTTCGCTTGGGTATACTTTAGAATGCTCAGTATATCTTCACCCGAATTTGCATTAACCTACGCTCAAACCATGCTCTTCTGGTGGATGACCTTATTTGAAATGTTTAGAGCATTTCCATGCAGATCTGAGAGAAAAACAAGCTTTGAGTTAGGGTTTACAACAAACAAATACCTACTTTACGGCATACTTTCCTCAATAATCATAACATTACTAATAATTTACGTTCCAGCACTTCAACCATTATTCAAAACAACCCCATTATACTTTAGTGACGTATTACTGGCAGTAGCACTTAGCATCAGTAGCTTGATAGTGATAGACCTAGGGAAAACGATAGCAAACAAGGGATGGTTAAAACTGCGGCTCAAATAACATACTTTTATATTTTTTTCTCATAGTTTAATGAAGGGGATAATTATGCAAATCACACAACAGATTTTAGATTATCTTAGAAATATATGGAATTACTTAATTACAGCTTCAGGCTACGTAGCCTTGGGCATTAGAATCGTAGTAATTCTCATAATCGTAGTAATTGTTGAGAGACTTGTTACAAGATATATGCGTAGACTAGGACGCCGCCTAGAACTTGGTCCTGATATCACAAATGGACTTGTTGTTACCGCAAGGTTTTTCGTGATTTTAGGTGGTGTGGTAGCCCTAATGGAAGTTGGAGGGTTGCCTTCTGACTGGTTTGTCGCATTTGGTGCACTGGGTGGCGCAGCTATAGGTTTCGCATCAACAAGAACTATAGGTAACTTTATGGCAGGTCTTTATATTCTCGCCAGTAGACCCTTCCACGTAAACGATTACGTTATTATCAAAGGCATTGAAGGAATAGTGAAAGAAATAACAATAAATTATACCAAAATATTAACAGCAGACTATAAAACAGTCTTAATTTCAAACCAAGAAGTTCTAAGCGCAAATATTATACGTTTCTCTCCCAAAGAAGGAGAATATTGCTACACGCTAGAAGCTTCTTTTGATCATTCTTTAACGGAAAAAGAACTAGAAGCAATCTTTGATAAAGTCATAGAACAATTTACCGAAAAAACAACTAAAAAACCAGAATATGCGATGATTGGCTTAAACAGATTAGAAAGAAAATACAGGTTTTTCCTCTACTTTAAAAATCCAGAAGATCTATTCACTGTACCCTCCGAGTTTTTGGCAGCAATAACCGAGGCATGGGATAAAGCCAGAACGACAAGATAAATTAATTAACAAAAACAGGATTGAATATCTCCTTTTCTTTTTCGATTAAATTCCGTCTTAATATTTGTCACTAGCTATTTTCTGTGATTTAAAATAGTAAAACACTGCCAAGGTAACTAATAAAGCTATAGTTAACCCTATAAAACTTCCTTCAGGTCCGAACGCACCTCCAGTCAACCATGCTGGTCCCTCAACTTTCGTTAAAAATAATCCTTCTATTTCACGGCCACTTACTGGGAATCCGTAAACAAATCCTTCAAAGTAGTTCCAAGCAAAATGCAAACCTATCGGTAGATATAATGATCGTGTCTCAAGATAACATAACCCAAGAAGAACACCCATGGTGCTTATCATCATAAAACCAAGAAAATTTACATTAGGATTAAAAAAATGCAATATACCGAAGGTAACGGAAGATAAAAAAATCGCATATTTTTCATCTAATGATAAAAGTAAACGTTGAAGAAAATATCCTCGAAATACTGTTTCCTCTACAAGGGCAACAAGAAAAAATGTCAAAATTCCATATATTAAATAATTCAAATCAATATTGCTGTTTACTTCTATGTAAACAAGCTTTAAACCCCATTCTATCAGAAATATGGCAGTTATCATAAATACTCCGATTAAAATACCTAAAATTAGATTAATTACTTCGGTCTTACGCAGTCTCAATCCTAAATCTAATACAGATTTTCGATCAAGAACATTACAAAAAACGTAGCATAGAATAAATGTATAAACTGCCGTAGAAAATTCATAAAGAACAGTGTATGATGTATGATAAAGGATAATAGAAATCGAAATAACACCAAATATCCAGATTGCTAAAAATTGAAATGCTCGCATAGCTGGGTGATGAATACTATTTTTACCTTTCAATCGAATCCCTCACAACACTAAATTATTAATCAAACGTTTAATTATTTTAAACTTAGGGAGAATTTTATATTGTAAACGCACGATTTAAATGCTGAGTATATGAGAGGTCTTGTTATGAGTACTTTATTTAAAGAACTCGCTGAACTCTGCGAAAAACTCGAAGCAACTACAAAAAGAATCACAATGGTTAACCTAATTTCCTCTTTTCTCCGAAAACTTGAACCAGACGAAATTGGTCCAGCAGTACGTCTAATCATCGGAAGAATTTTTCCTGCTTGGAGTCAAGAAACCCTAGAAATATCTTGGAGAACGATCATAAAAATAATAAAAAATCTAACAAATGCAAGCAGCAAGGATATATCTGAAGCTTTCAGCAAAACAGGCGATCCAGGAGATATGGCAAAAATACTAATGGAAAAAAGAAAAACAATTAAACAAGTAACTCTTCTCCAATCTCCACTTACAATTCTCGACGTCTATAAATGTTTTCTTTCTATTGCAAATGCTAAAGGCCCTGGAAGTAAAAAGAAAAAGGAAGGACTCCTATATGGTTTATTGAGTAGAGCATCCCCTCTTGAAGTAAAGTACATTATAAAAGATATTTTAGGTGAAATGAGACACGGCGTCTCAGAAGGCTTAATGGAAGAAGCTATAGCAAAGACCTCTGGAGCGTCTTTAGAACAAATTAAGAGAGCCCATATGCTTCTAGGAGACCTTGGTGACGTTGCACACATTGCACTAACTAGGGGAGCCCAACAGATAAGAGAAGTAAAAATAAGGTTGTTTCATCCAATTAAACCAATGTTAGCACAACCTGTTGAAAACGTTGAAGAAGCTCTTAAAGAACATGGCGGAAAAACGGCTTTCGAATATAAATTGGACGGTGCAAGAGTTCAAATCCACCTAAAAAACGGGAAAGTTGCAATATTCAGCCGTAGATTAACAAATGTAACTCATAGTTTACCTGATGTTGTTAAACTAATCTTGGATGAAATCAAAGCTAATGAAGCTATTTTAGAAGGGGAAGTAATCGCAGTTGGAGAAGAAGGCAAACCATTACCATTTCAACATTTAATGAGACGTTTTCACAGAGTTAAGGATATCGAGAAAATGGTGAAAGAGATACCAGTTCAACTATACCTATTCGATGTTTTATATTTAAATGAGAAAATGATGATAGATGAACCCTACATTAAAAGATGGGAACATCTAGAAGAGATTTCCGGCAACATTCGGTTAACACCACGAATCATAACTAGTGATGCCAAGGAAGCTCAGAAATTCTTTGAAAAATCCAAAAAAGAAGGGCACGAAGGGCTTGTAGCTAAAAAATTAGACAGTAACTATACTCCAGGCATCAGAGGCAAAAAATGGCTCAAAATAAAAGGTATACTTGACACTCTAGACTTAGTTATTGTCGCTGCTGACTGGGGATATGGTCGTAGACACGAATGGTTATCAGACTACTACTTAGCGGCAAAAGATGAAAAAACAGGCAAATTTATGGTTATTGGTAAAACTTTCAAAGGATTAACCGACAAAGAATTTAAAGAAATGACTAAACGGCTCCTAGAGCTTAAAATCACAGAGAGGGGAGGGACAGTCTACGTAAAACCCGAAATTGTTGTCGAAGTCGCTTTTGACGAAATTCAACAATCTCCAAAATACGAATCTGGCTTTGCATTAAGATTTGCAAGAATAACTCGTATAAGAGAAGATAAGGGACCTGATGAAGCGGATACCATAGAAAGGGTACGTGAGATTTACGAGAAGCAGTTTAGGAGTAAAGCAAAAATAAATAATTAAATTAACTTTACATTAAGTTCTTCAAAACTTATAATCGGCTTTTATTTTGCTTAACTGACGAAAATTTAGGTAGTGATAATTGAACTTCTTCTTGCTAAAATTTATATTCTATTTGTATCTATCAGATTTATCTTTTAACTTCTAATAGTCCCTAAGATATCTAAGAATTGCATCAATGTGGCTGGTTAGTGAAAATGAGCGAGGAAGAGAAATTTGAAGTTACAATTCCATATAAAAGAGTAATCGTATTACTAATTGTGGGAGTACTCTTAATTCTTCTTATTTATAACCTATTTAGAAGCTTTAGAGAATCGTTTCAACTAATATTAACCGTAAATGTTCCAATTTACATTTTAGCCATTATAGTCTCCGTTTCAGCTTTCCACTTATATGTTATCTCATGGATGTTTCTACTCAGAGCTCTAAACATAAAAATAAAATTGAAAGATGTAATTTCGCTTGTATGGACTTCTTACTTTTTTGATGCCATGGTACCAACAGCATCAGTTTCAGGAGAAGCTGTCAGAGCTTATTTAACTGCAAAAAAACACGATGTAGAATGGGGAGATTCCATTAGTAGCGTAGTTGCTCATAGAACAATAGCCATCCTATCTTTTACAGCTATGACAGCAGTATGCTTCATCCCCCTATATTTAACGTATCCACTATCGAAATATGTTTTAATACTTGCAGGTATTACAGTTTCACTTTCATTAATCGGTTTAGTGGCCTTGCTATACTTTTCGTTGAAACCTGAAGCCATTAACGCTTTCATGCGAGGTATTTTAAAGATTATTGGAAAAATAAGTAAAAGAGCAGCTGGTAGGATAGAGAAAGCGGAACCAAAAATCGTTAAAACGGTATATGATTTCTCTAACGGAATGAAATTATTAATAAATCATAAAAAAGTAATGTTATTAACATTCATAACATCAGTGTTATGGTGGCTGGGAAACGCATTTACCGGGTACGTAATTTTTCTTTCCCTTGGATATAACATAAGTTTTCTACTCATACTCTTCATATTCACTTTAACAATACTAATTAGGATGATCCCGATATTAATTCCTGGATCCATGGGACTTTTTGAAGTAGCAACAATTGCGTTGTGGTCTGCTGTAGGTATATCACCAAGTATTGCAGCGGCAGTAGCTTTGTTAAATAGAAATGTATGGGTTGTTCAAGTGACAATAGGGTTCATCGCGACGATAAGGGAGATTCGAGGACTAAATAAACATTAAATTTCATGTTTAAAAGTCCATCGATCACGTTCAGAAATTATAGTTTTAAGCAACAAAGCAGCTTTTTGTTTTGGAAGTAGAAGAAAAATCTTAGCCAAATGTTTACAGAATCTCTTTTCGACAGCAGTTCTAGCCCAATCTGCACAATCATGAGAAATTAACCTATTCTCAACATCTATGATAACCTTGTAATCTCTTATTTTAGCTTTAATGAGTTTATCGGAAATTTTAAGAAAGTTCACATCTCTATCATTTATTCTTCTAGCTCTAGCGATTCTTTTCCAGTCAATTAAATGAGATAGCAGCTCTTCAACATTTTCTAACTCTATAACGGGAGTACCAACTAGTGTTGTTTGAACAGCTTTAACTGGTACGGGTGCTTTAGCTTCGATTATACTTAACATGTTAGTTTCAATTTCAGCCTGTTTCTTATTCTGAAGTTTTAAAAGCTTTAACAACTGAAGAGCATTTAACGCTGCATATCCATAAAAATGATTATTAAATAATCCATAAAACACTTTTACTTTCTTAGTTATCTCTTCTATTCTCGGTAGCCACTCCTTTAATTCCTCAATCTTGTACCTATAGTTATACCATGGCCTCTTACCCCTTCCATGCCATCGAACATAACCAAAATCCGCTGTAATCTCAACAATAGGTGGTAAAAGAGGCTCGTCAACAATCACATAAGCAATATTGTATCCACGTAAAATTTCAAAAGTATCTTTAGTTAACCAAGATTCGTCTCTAAATTCACATGCAAACATATAATCGCTTGGAAGGATCGACAAAAACTTTTCTAAGGTACGTATATTTTTATTAGTTCTCTTAAAGCCTGGAGGTAACTGCAATAATAAGGGGCCAAGCTTTTCAGCTTCATGGAGTGGTTTCATTAAATTTAAAAACCTTTCAAGATCACGTTGAACCTCAAGGGATAAATCCAACTTCTTTTTATGCGTAATCTCTCTAGGTACTTTTGCAGCGAATTTAAACCCTTCAGGAGCCATTCTCTGCCAGCCTTTAACCAAATTAACAGAGGGATAGCTATAAAAGGTCGAATTAATTTCCGTAGTATTGAAGACTGATGCATAAAAGCTAAACATACCCTTTTCAGAAGGATAAAAAATACCGACCCATTCCTTATAACTCCAGCCACTAGTTCCAATTCGAAAATCTACAGTCAATTTCAACCCTCAAATTCGTATTTATCAATAATTTAACTTTCTAAAGAACTTCAGACCTTAAAATACATTTAATACAGAATGATGAAGTGAATTAAATCAACATTTCAAGTAAAATATTCGATATACTCTTTTTCTGCTTCTTCAGCTATCTTCTTAAATTCTGTTTCAAACTCTTTGTTTGGTTTTATTTCGACTTGACTACCTGAAATAATAATTTCACCTAAATTTCCTTGGGGGCCTTCGAGTTGAATAATGGTGACACCTTTCTTTGAAGTCTTTCCAATAAACATTTCTGGAAATATATCTAACAATTTTAAAACTACAAACCCAATTTTAGCGCTTATGCGATGTTCAATAGGCTTAGGTTCTTCAATTTTTTCTTCTTCCTTCTCTACCGGTTCAACTGTGACTGGTTTCTTAACTTCAACCATTGGCTCGGTTCTTCTTATTATTTTTGGCTGATCTTTTTCGAGATCCACAACTGACTTATTAACTGTTTCCCATAGCTCAATCTTTTTGACAAGGTCTTTGTAAATATCTTTAAAAGACTCTCCGAGTTCCTTTTCATCTATGGTTATTATGTTTCGACAATTCTTGCCAACTATGAAGTTTCCAATTTTAATACCATATGTTTTAATCGATTGAGCAATTCTTTCCGCTGTTCTACGAGCTATGAACCCAACGTCACGACCGATAAAAAGATATAAGTTTCCTGTTTCTTCGTCGATAATGAGTGTGGTACAGTTTGGAGAAAGATGAGACAATGAAATTGGAATAGGACGGGTCTCACCGGCATCTATTTCAAGCATAGCGAATATTTTAGCCATTTAGATCACCATAATATCATATAACACATATCTTTAACTTAAATTTAAAATCTCCTACAGTCAGCTTAAAATTTCACTACTAATGAAATATATATTCACCATTTTCGGAAATATTTTTAACATTTTTTCCCTTTAATGTTATTTGGTGTAATTAATGTTTTGGCGTGAACTAGTATTCGAAGCTTTAAAAGGAGACAAAGAATACGTAAAAAAACTCAAAGAAGGACTAAAAAAATTCAACTTAAAAGCAAAAGACCTAGCAGAACTCTCAGAAGTTCCACTAAGCACACTTTACAAGATATTAAGTCTTGAACATGTTCCAAGACTAGATACTTTTAGAAAGATTCTAAAAGCTTTTCAAAGACTTGAAAGACGTGGAGAAAAACCGTGTGTAGCTGTTATCGCAGCGAAATATATTTTAGAACAATTAAAAATTAAGGAAATAAAAGTTAAGAATTCGGTATTCGAGTTAAGGGAATATCCAGCAACAGAGTTAGATGAGGTATTAATTCAAGCTGTTAAAGCGGAAAAAGACGGATGCTTAGCAATAGTATGTGCACCTATAGCATCTCCAACAATTGAAAAAATAGTTGATATACCAGTAATTTCCATGAAACCAGGTAGCGAAGTTCTTGTAAACGCAATATACGAAGCAGCGCAAAAAATTATCGGAAAATAAGAATAACCTAAACCTTATTATACGTTAAATGTCTTGACAAACTCTTCTTCCATCTCTTTAAGAAGTTTCGCTCTAATACTTACAAATTCGGGAGATGTAATTATTCTCGGTCTTGGAAGATCTATTTTCAATTCCATTTTTACTTTTCCTGGACGTGAACTTAACAAGATTATTCTATCAGCCAGGTATATAGCCTCTTCAATATGATGGGTGACAAAGATAACTGTCTTTTTATGTTCATGCCAGATTCTCTCAAGCTCTCTCTGCATATAACTCCTCGTTTGAGCATCTAAGTTTGCAAAAGGTTCATCTAAAAGCAAAACTATAGGATCGATAGCCAAAGCCCTCGCAATTGCAACTTTCTGTTTCATACCACCACTAAGCTCTTTTGGAAAACTATTCTCAAAACCCTCTAAACCAACTAAACCAATAAGCTCCTTAACAATTTTCTTTCTCTCATCCCTAGAAACACCATTAACCTCCAAACCAAATTCTATGTTTCCAATAACAGTCCTCCAAGGGAAAAGAGAAAAATCTTGAGGAATATAACCTAAACCATTCACAGGACTCTCAACTTTCTTTCCATCTATTTTAACATAACCTTTATCAGGTTTTTCAAGACCTGCAATAATTCTCAATAAAGTCGTTTTTCCACATCCACTTGGCCCAACAACTGTTAAAAATTCCCCTTCATAAACTTTAAAGGAAACATCACGTAAAGCTTCCACTTTTTGTCCATATTCTCCTGTAAATGTTTTACTAACATTTACAACCTCTATTTTAACTATCCCTTCATTTTCCAACTTCTTCTCTCCACCTTAAAATTCTATTTTCCAAGAAACGCAACCCGTAATCTAAGAAAAGACCAACTAAACCAATCATTATCATTCCAGCAATCATCTCTAAATATCTTCCCAGATATTGCATTTCCAGTACAAAAAACCCTAAACCAACTGGTTTTCTTAGGCCAATCATTTCAGAAGCTATTACACACATCCATCCCACACCAAGTCCAACCCTCATACCAGTAATAATTTCGGGTAAAATTGCGGGAAACACAACTTTAAAAATCAGATCTCGTTCTTTCGCACCCAGTGTTATCGCCACATCAACTTGCGCTCTTCCAAGATTTTTTACTCCTGAAGCAGTACTCAATAATATAGGGAAGAAGGCCCCAAGCCAAACTATAAATGCGCTGGAAAATAAACCAAGCCCAAAGAAGACAATAGAGAAAGGTATCCAAGCTATAGGAGGAATATGTCTCACCATCTCTATAAATGGATGAGTAATGCTGGATAATTTTTTATTCCAACCAATCAGTAAACCAAGAGGAATAGCAGTAATAATTGCTATGGCGAAACCAACCCCTACCCTAATAAGACTTGCCGCCGCATGTTCAAGCAAATTTACACCAAAAATGTCTCCCCTTATAATCAAATTACAAAATATGACTATTAAGAAAACTATTTGGAGAAAAAATTGGATAATCAAATCCCATAAATTAAACATAGATATATTCAACTGCATTCTAGGCCACCAATATCAGTAGATTATAAAGTACTCTCCACGGTTTCAAGTATACTAAGATCTATGAACTCTGTTAAAAACTGTTCTACATTAAAGCTTTCATCAACTAAAATTATTTCATTTTCTATAAGTTTTTCTAAATAGGTTCTGATGCCTTCAAGATCTGGATTGTATATGAATGCTATATTTTCTAAAGCTAACCTTATAGCTTCTTCACTAAAACCAGTACGTTTAACTGCAATTTCAACAGCCTCTTCAAAGTTCTCCCAAATCCATTTAGTAGCTCTTACATGAATCTCCAAAATTTTGGTAACAATATCTCTATGCTTTGCAAGGAAATCACTTCTAACAGCAACTACGCAGCAAGGATGATTCTTCCACAGTTCGCCACTTCTCACAAGATAATATCCGATATTTTTGGTAACTGCATCTGCACAAAATGGTTCCCACGCTACAAATCCATCAATGTCACCACCACTAAGCATTAACTCCATATTTGAAGGTCCAAATCCTCTAGTGATTGTAACATCCTTCTCAGTAAGATTAGCCTTTTCTAATGCTAATAGTAATAAGAAATGTTGGACAGTTCCGTATCCAGGTATCGCAATATTCTTACCAGCTAGATCCTGTAGGCTATTAATCTGGGAATTTTTACCAACAATTATAGCACTACCATTAACGTTCACAGCAGAAATTACCGTTATGTTAATATCTGCGTTAATTCTTTTAATTAATGCAGGTGCAATGCCTAAATATCCTATATCGATTTCACCAGCTTTGAACCCATCCATTTCAGCCATTCCATTTTGATATACACGAGTAACTATCTTTAATCCCTCTTCCTCAAACCACCCCTTCTCTAAAGCAACAAACAAAGCTAAATGATGTAAATCCGCCTCCAAAAAACCTATTGTAATTGTTGGCTCCACTAGGTAGACGCTATACACGTAGTAACCCGTAAGAGAAACACCAAAAACAATAATAAGAATTATTATTGCTTTAGCTTTAGTTAATTCCAATATAAGTCACCCAAGAAATTATATAATACCTAAATATAAATTTCACTTTTAGGAAAAAAATATACCACAAAAAGGAAAAATTATTAATGTTATTTCCTTTTTAGGTTAAATATTATCACCATTGGTAACTAACAATGTTTATTATTCGATTTTGAAGAAATGCCAAAAATAACTTAAAATTGAAAGAGTGATATTATGCAGTATTTCTTCTGTCAATCTACTTCATTTTTAGCTTGTTAGATTAATTATTAATTCTAACAGTTTATTTTATTTAATTAAATTAAAAATTAATGGTAATCGTTAAATTTAATTGAAGATAGGCGTAGTTTTCTTGGAGGTAAAAGCTTGACATGGGACTATGAGAGGATTAGAAACAAACTCCTTGAAGCAAGAGAACACTTAGTTAAGGCGCTTCAAAAACTTAAATCATCAAGGAACTGGTCTTTTCTAGACATGTTTCTTGGGAGAGGTCTCAGCCTCTTTGCCGATTTTATGGAACATGAAAAGTATGGCGAAGCGGTGGAGGAAATAAGACGAGCAAAACATATAATATCTCAAGTTCAAGAACACATCGGCGATGTGGATTTAGAGGTGGATGACAGTTTATTCGGTACTTTTCTCGATATAGCCTTCGATAATATTTTCATAGATTTTCTGAGACATGGAAGAATTAATAAGGCAAGAAAAAAGGTCATAGAAGTTATAAGGAAAATAGACAATGTATTGGCAACATTAAAACCCCCTAAAATCGTAGAAGAAGAAAGGTTTTGCTCCACTTGCGGAGCAAGTATACCAACTAGTTCAAAATTTTGTCCATACTGTGGAGCAAAACAATAGGATAGCATTGCAACAACTTTAAAATCTTTTCAACATTTTCCAAATACATATCCCTGCTTAGTGTTTAAACTATCTTAGATTAATTTGAATAATAAATCTGAATTTATGAATTTACTGAAGGTTGCAGAGGTTGAAATCACAACGAATTCTAATAGTATCAGAGAAATATAAACAGGCTTTAGCCATTGCGAAAGCTCTTGGTAAGGTCAAGAGAGAAACACTTAACAATGTGCCAATTCTTTTTGTAAATGCTAACAATTCTAACATCGTTATTGTTCCTCTCCGCGGACATATTACAGAATATACAACTAAACCAGAATATGAAAAATGGTCGAAAACCGATCCAAAACTCATATTACTAGACAAGAATGCCTTAGAAAGGGTATATAAAGAAATAAAATACATTAAAGCCTTAAAAACGTTGGCAAAACAATGTGATGAACTAATATTTGCAACAGATGCTGACGAAGAGGGAGAAAATATCGCTTTAGAAGCGTGGGAAATTATTAGACAAGTAAATCCAAATCTTAAACCAAAACGACTCTGGCTACATACTCTAGTTCCAAGAGACATTCGAGAAGCTTTTAAAAACCTTATTGAGCCTAAATGGACTTGGGCATATGCAGTTGAAGCTAGAAGACAAATAGATGCTTTAATAGGCTTTGCCGCTACACGTGAACTTACACTAGCATTAAAACCATTTCTGAAACAAATAGGAACTAACATTATCAGCGTTGGACGGGTCCAAACACCTACACTCTACCTTATATATGATAGAGAAAGAAAAATTAAAAATTTTATACCTGAACTTTACTGGAATCTATTAGCAGAAATAAATATCCATGGAGAAATTATTAAAGCAAAGCATGTGAAGTCTCCTTCAAAAGATAAAAACACGATTTTTACCATTTATAATAAGATTAGAGGAGAAAAATTTGCAACACTAAAGGATATTAAGAGAAATGAAATCTATATCCAACCTCCAACACCATTTAACACTACAGAAGCCCTAAAAACAATAACAAAAATACTTCCAATAACAGCTAAAACAGCCATGAGAATATTAGAAGACCTTTACTTAGACGCTTTAATAAGTTATCCAAGAACCGACACTGACAAGTATTCTCCTTCTTTTCCTCATAGAGAAACTATTGCAAAATTTTTGAAAAGCAGAATATATCGTATGTATGCTGAAGAAATTATGGAAAGAGGAGTTTTTAAACCTAGACAGGGCAGAGTGTTTAAAGGGGATCATGACCCTATCACCCCGATAGATGTAGCTGAACCTAATGATCGAAGATTTAGAACACAAAACCACTGGAAAGTATATGATATAGTTGTCAGAAGATATCTCGCGCTCTTCATGCCACCCGCAAAAGAACTTGGAATAAAACTGCTATTTTTAATTAATGAAGAACAATTTAAAGCTGAAATAACCACTCTTCTTGAAGAAGGGTTCATGAAAGTTTGGCCATGGATGAAAAAAGAATACACCTTAATACCGAAATTACCAAGACTTGGAGTTACACAAATTTATCCAATTAAAAAAATTTATACTGAAGAAAAAAAGACAAAACCGCCACCAAGACTTACCGAGAGTAATTTAATAGCTATGATGCAAAAATTTAACTTAGGAACAAAATCAACTAGACCACAACACATAGAAACCAATAAAAAACGAGGTTACATTATCAAAAAGGGAAGAAGTATATTTTGCTCCGACCTTGGATGGACTCTAGCTTCCAATTTAGAAAAAATTTGGCCAGAATTTGTTCTACCAAAATTCACCGCTAAGATTGAAGAAATGCTTCAAAAAATAATGGACGGATCAACCGATTGGATTAATGTTGTAGAAAATATAAGAAAAGAATTTTTAGACATGTTTGACAAGCTTAGAGAACGAAAACCAAAAATAGTTGGAGAAATCGAGAAAATCGTTGATAAAATGATGCAAGAAGGCATAACTTCTGAAACTTATGCTAAATGTTTAAAATGCGGAGGATCAATGATTTTAAGAAAGGGAAAAACTGGCAAACGATATATAAAATGCACCAATTGCGGTGAAACCCGCCCCTTACCTCAACGAGGATCTATTAGAATACTTAAAACAAAAATTTGCCCAATATGTGGAAACAACGTTCTATCAATTTCTATTAGAAACTTTTCATATAAATTATGTCCAGTTTGTTGGATATCTACGGGTATATGTGCAAAATGTACCTATAATGCTTGTAACATAAATAAAAAACAAAAATAAAAACAATTTAAGCCAAATTCAAAGTTTTTCCATAACCTTTTTTACAAGTTCTCTCACAGCTTTTCTCCCGCCTAAAAACAAAGCTAATTCTGCAAGTCTTTCTACATGTCTTTCTAAGACAGGCATTATTATATCTTTTGATTGAGTATCTAAGCTTGTTACGAGGTCTATTAATTCGCTTAAGGTATCAAAAACGCTTCTAAACATGTCATAAACATACATAGGAGCGTCTGAAACTCTTCTCTTCGCAATTAGATTCCCAACATTATAGTAAACTTCTTTAACAACAATTTCAGGAGAAGCACCATTTCCAAGTTTGTTGAGACCGTTCTTTAGGATTTCCTCTACGGTATTTTGCATTTGCCAAATCTGTTCATTGCTTTTACTTTTGCTCTCAAAAAATACCGCTAACGCATAGTGTTCAACTTCTTTTGTTTTTCCAAAGAAAATACATGCTATCATACCTAAATCTGGAAAAAGAGTTTGTACACAACCTTCAGCTTCGCTCAAATCTTTTGCACCACTGCTTACCCAAACATCCAAAGCCATATTCCAAAGTTTCTCTCGAGGGATAAATCCCTCGGGAAACATAGCCTCCGCTATAGGTCCCAGTTTATAATCAAACTTAATAAGAAGTACACCTTTGAGCATTTATAAGCCACACACCAATTATTCTATCGGAACGAGACGAGTTTCAATATAACCTTTCTCAGTGCTTACGGTCATAACATACATTTCGGTCCTAGGTATAAGTCCGTAAATTACAGTAGTTCCTTCAATATTTTCCAACTTAAAGTGGGTAGTAGCCATATGGCAAAGCGTTCTAATAAGTTTCTGACCATATTTTACTATAGCTAGAACCAAAAGATTTCTAGTCCTTGAAAGTATAGACAACTGACTCAGAAACTTGTAAACAGTTTGAGGATCATATATATGTTCCACCGTATCCACACCAATAATAAAAGCCAAGTCCCTGCTACCAACTTTTTCTCTTAATTCATTTACTGCTTTCGAAGCTATTTGATGTGCTTTAGCAACATCTCCTCTCGGTATTTTTAAAATATAGGGCTTTTCAGCTTCTGCTTCTTCAACCTCTAAAATCCTAACGCACGCATTAAATTTTTCTTCTCCAACAAAGGGAATAATCCACTTTTCTAACTCTTCGACAGGTTCTCCTTCACATGGAATAATCATCACTGGTATATTATGTTGGACAAGATTTGCCACAAGAGGGGCTACAAGCCAAAGATAGTATGGTCCTACTTCTTCTCCGATTTCTAAGAGGTTAAAGCTTCCTCTTCTATAACCTCCAGCCGTTAAATTGTTTAAATCTTCCACTCCCGTTGAAATTCTCTCCTTACTCGTGATTAAAGGCGGACTGACAACTTTCTCAGGGAAGTAAATTGGTTCATCTCTGAAGTGCGTAAATCTTCCATCTTTTAAAGTAAAAAGAAATGTAGGTTTCTTAATTTCTTCCCCCCTTATTTTCTCAAATATAATTTTTCTAATAAGTCTCCCTTGGATAATTTCACGAGTTAAAGTTACGATCCCATCGACTAGATAATCTATAGTTAACGCTTCATATCTTTCTACAACAAATATCACATTAGAATTGGTAGATTCTCCCAATTCTAATAAAGCTCTTTCTATTCTTAAATTTTCTAATGGAATATCCAAATTAGTTTTTAATGCGTCTAAACTATCGATCACGATTGTAACTGGTCGCTTTTTTGAACTCTCAATTTTAGCATATAAAGCTCTTAAGAAATCAGGCTCGTCTGAATATTCAAAAAGTATATATTCTGGAGCTGACACAGGAATCTGGGGTTTTCTAGCATCTAAAATGTTTTCTTCGGGAATACTATCTTTAATCCAAGGAAACTGCCTTAAAAGTTTCTTGCTTGACACACGTGTAGAAACATAATAGCTTGTTCCATTTATTCCCATCTTCTTAATTAATTCCAAAGCTAAAGTTGTTTTTCCCGTACCAGCTAAGCCTTTTATTAATAGAGAAAAACCACCCTTGTTTAAAGCACTAATCAGTTCTTTTGGCACACCAAAAGAAACACTAACCATAGATAGTCACCCTTATTCTTGGAAATAAACCGTTTAATTATTTTTTCTTTTAGTTTTATAAAGTCTTAAATATTTATTGTATTGATAGATTTTAAATTTTCGGTATTTACACCTAACTTCGTAATTTAGACCGTTTAAAGACGAATGACGACTTAAAAACCAGATAACCTTCAATGTTTACAAATAATATAATTTCACTTAGCTGGGATTTTAAAAAAGCTAATTCTTCCTTTACAAAGTGTTAGAGGCTTATAGTAAAATTAATATTGGGTTGAAATTAAATGTAGTATCATGTATAATAACATTGTACTTAAAAATCGAGGGGGTTCAAAAGACGTCGTGAGGGAGCTTTCGTGTTAAAAGGAGTCTTACTAGTTCGATTCGATTCAAAACTTGGACCAATACCAGAAGGAATGTTTCCACAAGACTTCATAGACAGAAATAAGATTCCAGAGATAACCATGCAAATCTGGGCTAATCTTCCTAAAGCTGGTGGCAACGGCTACACCCTAGTTAACTTCAACAAAATAAATTTGTTTGGTTTTCTTCTTTACGATGAAGATGGCAATCTAGGACCGTACTGTATAGCAAGTTTTTTTGATTCTGATGCTGTGGCCGAAATATGGGGGAGATTTGAAGATATTAAAAAACTAATGGAAATTATAAATAACAAAATTAAAGAAAAACTACCTGTTCAGGTCGCGTTACAGGAACTCTATGAAAATATCATGAAGATTATTACAAGGCCTATCATAAGTGGAGTTTTAAAAGACAATGTTTATTCTACTTTTAAAGAGGTTTTTGAAAACTTAGCTTATTTAATATCAACTATAAAAAACATAAAAGATGAAGATATTAAGAAAAAAATGATCGAGAAAGTAAAAAACTTGTCCGAAAACCTGTTAACATTATCAATATTATGGGGTGGAAGAGAAATAGCAACTCTTCTAATAAAACGGTTATTGTCATCAACTACTACTCCTAAGGAAAAACTAAAATTTTAACTAGGTTTTAATTTAGTTAATTATTGGCGATGATGAGACTCGCATCGGCCGATGAAATGAGGTTAACGGTGGGCTTGCTGAGTCTCCATATTTAAATGTAGACAATCTTTTTAGGCGTTTTCAATTCGATATGAAAGTTTTGCTTTATAATTCGCGGTGTTCTCTAATAACTGCTTTTAGATTTTTGTAAGTTTCATTTAACGCCTCAGATATAACTTTTGTATTTGCTATTACAGGCATAAAATTGGTATCACCGGTCCACCTAGGCACAATATGTACATGTACATGGTCTTCTATTCCAGCACCGGCAACCCTGCCTATATTCACGCCAATATTAAATCCATCAGGCTTCATAACCTTTCTTATCACTTCTAATGAAAAATTAACAAGCTTAAAAATCTCTAGAAGTTCATCATCATCTAAATTCTCCAAGGAAGGAATATGTCTATAGGGCGCAACCATTAAATGCCCATTATTGTAGGGGAAGGCATTCATAATTATGAAAGCCTTTTTACCTCTATAAAGAATAAGATTCTCTTCATCTTTTTTCTCTTTCACCTTTTGACAAAAAATGCAACCTCGAGGTTTTTTCATTTTAATGTATTTAATTCTCCAAGGAGCCCACAATCTTTCCATATTCATTCACCTTTAACCATATATTTAAATGCAAGCTTAAGATTTCTAATAACCCATACGTATGATAAGGATTTGGATCAGTATCTTGGGGTCGAATTAAATGAGCTGGAACATTCTTGTCACATGCTTGTTGGCTTTAGGCCTAGGAGTATTGCAGGGCTGCTTAGAATGGATTCCTGTAAGTAGTGAAGCTTTCTTAATGATTTATTTAATAGTTATTTTAAAACTTGACCCCCTAACTGCCTTAGCTATCTCTATCTTCCTACACTTCTCTACAATGCTTACAGTTGTTATATATTTTAAAAAGGATTTTATTGGAGCATTAAAAGTTTTAATCAATATTTTTAATATGGAAAAAAGAAGCAATACAAGGAATAATGCCGTTTTTAAACTTCTTGTAACATCATTTATAGGATCCATTATCTCTGGTGGCGCCACTTACATGTTTTACACGATTCTCCTTAAAACACTTGAAAAAAGTTTTTTGGAGACTGTTGGTTTATTCATCTTAATTTTAATAGGCATTGCGATGGTTTTCACCGGATTTCTAATGAAAAAACAAGCTATAGGGCTTAGAACACTTGAAGAAGCAAATGAAGTCGACGGTTTATTGGGAGGTTTAGCTCAAGGGTTGGCGGTTATCCCTGGAATTAGTAGATCAGGTATTACACTAGCAACATTTCTTTATAGGAAATTTCAAAAAGAAGACGCCTTAACAATTTCTTTCCTAATATATGTCTCTGCGGTGATTCTATCCACTTTATACTACCTTTTAGTAAATAATATCATCATTATGATCCAAAGTGTGGGAATTTTCTTCTTTACTATCGCATTTGTTTCTACATTTGTTTCTTCTTTAATAACTATGAAAAGTTTTCTCTATGTAGCTAAAAAACTGAGTTTTTCTAGGTTCTTGATTTCTATAGGTGTTTTAATTTTTGTATTAAATCTTTTTGTCCTTTTTTTGTCGAGATAATAGTAGTGAAAAATTATTTAGGTAACCTTTTCATATTTTTTTAATAGAGCGATTTAAATTAGCTACATAGTTAGTCTAAAAACACAAACTTTATAACTAATATTGTAGTAACAAATACTGCTACTAAAGAATACCTAAATCTAGAAGTAATATTTCTTGACATGATACCTGTTTCGTTTCATAATGATGTGAAGGGATATGTTATGAAAATCAAAGGAAATTATAACAGCAAACTAAAGGGCATTGTTTTAGGACGTTTATTACCAACCTTACCAAGTCCGCATTTCATATATCCTAACGATTTTTTAAATACTAAAGAGCTCAGGTACGTTATTATGCAGGCATGGTTAAACTATGGTAGCACAACATGGACGGATAAACCTGAATTTGTATTTGTACACTATAACTGGCTTAAAATGATAGGATGCGCATACTTTGATAAATCAAATCATCTTGGAGAATATACACTTATTTGCATGTTTGATGAAAATGAAGGCGTAAAAGTTTGGAAGTATCTTCCGAAAATTAAAGAGTTCTTGGAAAAGGCTAGCCAAAAAATACGACACGAACAGAACATGGTCACAATAATAAAAAACTTATACAGGGAACTTTCAGAGAAAATATCACAATTAGAATAATTTTATTAAATGATAAAGCGGTAAGTAAAGTATATTTTAGATTGCTAGTTTTGACAAAACGTTTTCATGTAGTAACATTTATTATTACCATTGTACTAATTTATAGATATACTCTATTACAAATAATATGTGGGATGCTAAAATTGCCGTTGCAAGACCTTATTGAAACACTGGAACGATTAGGATTCACAAAAAATGAAGCAAAAGTATACTTAACATTAGTTATGACAAGAAATCCCCTCAATGCATCAGAAATTAGCAGGAGATCAGGCGTACCAAGAGCAAACGTCTACGAAACCTTAAATAAACTAGTGGGGAGAGGATTCGTTTTAAGAGAAGCTGCAGGAAGAGGAGCAAGATACGTAGCAGCATCACCCGACCAGATATTCGAAGCTCTCAGAGAAGAACATAAAAGATATATTCAACTGGTTGAAGAAGCAAGAAAAACATTTGACCAGCTTATGTCAAAAGTTACAAGACCGTTTCCAGGAGAAGCAGCATGGCTTGTAAGCGGAGAAACCAGAATCGACAACATTCTTAAAGATATTTTAGATACTGCCACACAAAGATTTACATCCTTAATGACACCCGATATAATTACAAGAAACGGAGAAGGAATCTTTTCAATGCTGAAGAGGAAGGCAGAGGATGGCGTTGAAATTCTCATTTCACTTAAAATTACAAGTGATATTCTTGATAAAGTTAAGGAATTAGCAAATTCCGTGTCAGTTTTTCATTGGCAACTTGGAGAAATCCCCATGGGATGCTACGTTAGTGACGGTTCCCGTTGCTTAATGACCCTCGTCGGAAAATGGGCTCCAATATTAACATACGACATAGGTATTTGGACCGAAAACCCGGTCTACGCAAAGTCCTTCGAATATTTAACTGAAAAACTTTTAACATTAAATGTACCCTTTAAGAAATATCTTGAGGAGGAAGAAAAGGATTGAGTGGAGAGTACATCCTAAAAGTTGTTGTAGTAGGAGACTTAGCTGTAGGAAAAACAAGTTTAGTCATTAGATACGCAGAAAACAAGTTTCCAACAAGTTACAAACCGACAATAGGAGCAGACATAATGGTTAAAATGGTGGATCTCAAAGGAAAGAAAATTAGACTTGCGATCTGGGATATAGCTGGACATGAAACTTTCCAGAAGATAAGGCGTTACTATTATCAAGGAGCTGCAGGCGCGCTAATACTTTATGATGTAACAAATCCAGAATCATTTGAACACGTAAAAGATTGGTACGATGATGTAGTCACTCATTGCGGAAAAATACCCATTGTCCTAATTGGAAATAAAATAGATTTGAAAGATCAAAGAAAAATAACAACAGAACAAGGTGTGAAAAAAGCTGATGATATGGGTCTAGTAAAATTCATCGAAACAAGTGCAAAAACCGGTACAAATGTACACAACGCCTTTGTATCAATAATAGAAGAAGTGCTAAAAATATCATAAAACGAGTAGCAATAATACTTCCATAACTTTCATCCAGTTCCCCCAATAGACTGCTATTGTACCTTTTATTAGCTATTAAACTAAAACTGATTGTAACAACAATTTTAACTAATTTCAAAGGCCTAGCCCATTACCAGAATTTTTTTGAATACTCAAATCTATGTTTAATGCTATGTAGTGAAAACAAGATGAAATATACTGTGGTGAGGACTCTACGAAAAAATAATTAACAAATTAAGATTTAATGAGAAATATTTGTTAGTTGCTAGCCTTAAATACCAAGCTATGTATTCTTCTTAAAATTTGAAAATATGTCGTGAATTTCTTTTCTCCACATTTCAAAGTCCTCTGGCCCAGGATAGCTTTGATAGAGCTGCTTAACCCTTTTCATAATATTTGCAACTTCCCTAAGTTTCTGTAGAAAAGATAATCTTCTAATTCCCCTGAAAAATCTAATAGCCCTCTCTGTTATATTTAACCTTAAGTCCTCACCCAAATTCGCCTTTAATATATCTTGTTCCGTAACCAACTTATGTTTCATACCCCAGTTTAATTCTTCATCACCTAATTTCTGAAGAAACCATCTGAAAATATCCAACGAAGCTTGCTTAGCACCGTATTCCTGCATAAACTTTACATTATAGCTCCATAACCCCTCCCTACTAAAGTCCTCTTTCTCCAAAGCTTTAACAGCAGTTTCCCCAGCAATTTTACCAGCAATCATCGAAGGACCAATACCACCACCATGCACAGGATTCACTTGAAAAGCAGCATCACCAACAAACATAACACCATTTGCAACCAAACAATCCAAAGGTCTTCTCGTTGGAACAGCTCCTCCTCCACCATGAACAATTTTTGACCCTTCGAAAATCTCTTGATTTAACACATATTCATAAATCTGCTTCTTAGGGTTTGGCGCATTTGGACCACTCTGAACACCTAGCCCAACATTAACTATAATCCCATCCTTTTTAGGAAATATCCAATAATACCCACCAGGAGCGATAGCTTGAGATAAGTAAATTTTCGCATAGACAGGAGTTTCTATCGGTTCTTTCAATTCTCTAATCTCTCTATAAGCAACAATAAGATCTTCTTGCAAAATTTCCTTTTCCACACCAAAATCAGACGGTAATCTCTTACGAATAACTCCAGCAACACCACTAGCATCAATAACAATATCCGCTTCTATACTCGTCTTTTCTCCATCGTTTCGAACCACAACCCCCTTTACAAAACGATCCATAACTATTGGCTCTATTACGGTAGTATTGTCCATTAACTCTGCTCCAGCATCTAACGCTTCCCTAAGCAATCGTTGACCAAAACGATGTCTGTTTACACCAAAACCCTCAAGTCTCTCCCCTTTTACCTTAAATACGGTCTCGAGGTCAGGTGAATATATTTCAATACCTTCAAATACGCTTTCTAATTCCTCTCCTTTTGGATAAGATAAGCCTAAATTGTCAAAATGATGTCTCCCTATAGCATCTCCGCACACTTTGTCTCCTATTTTTTCCTTAGGTTTCCTATCAATTAAAAGAACTTTCAATCCTCTTCTTGCCGCTTCTCTTGCCGCCATTGTACCGCCTGTACCAGCACCAACAACTACAACATCAAATTTACTCATTTAAATAACCCCCATTAAAGAAACAATTTTACAACGAATCTCATCAACCTAACGTATTCCCTTGGTAGAAAATAAAAGTGTCACAATTATATTTTAGCCTTACTACTCAGACCTTTACAAACAAATCATAAATCATCTAAACTTTGCTATTAACATCGACATTAAATAACCACGTCAAAATAGTCCCCCTGCTTTTGTTTTATGCGGCCTTTCTAAATTACTTTTGTAAAAGTTTTTAGCTCGAGGAGATAGAACAAAACCCCAATATATTTACCTAATATTTATCCTTAGTTAGAATATTGTTTAGGAATCTTTATAAGGGTGTTTAGGGTAACATGGTTTTAACTTTAAAATAACGGTGTTGCGTTTTGGCGGAAGGTAAAGAAAAAGTAATTGTAAACGTTATCTGGAAAGGAAAAAACGAACTTGAAGCAGATATAAGAGGAGCAAAATTAATTGTAAGAACAGTTGAAGAAGAGGAGAGGGGCCCGACAGCATCAGAGTTACTATTAGCAGCGCTTGGAAGTAGTTTAGCAACAGAATTACTTAAAGAAGCTAGAAAAATGAGAGTCTCCATCAACAATGTAGAAATTAAAGTAAAAGGAGTTCAAACAGGCAAGAAAATCCCAAGATTTACAGACATTAATGTACAAGTATCAACAACTACAGTTCAAGGTGAAGATACAAAGAAACTACAAGAATTAGTAAGGCGGTTAGAAAGAAACTCCATAGTAAGTAACACATTAAAAGAACAGACAAAAGTAAGGGTAAAAACAACCTTTGAAACATAGAGAATTCTGAAATCGAAATTACCAAGTGATATACATGAGTGAAACTTCGAAAAAACATAAAGAAGAAGCTCCAAAAAAACTTACATTTGCAGTAATAACAGTAAGCTCATCAAGATACGAAAAACAAATGAAAGGAGAAAAAGCAGCAGACATTTCAGGCAATCTAATAATTAAATTATTAAAAAACGCTAACCACGACGTAAAATTATATAAAATAATTCCTGATGATATACTTGAAATAAGAAAAACATTAACAGACGCAATACATGAACATAAAATTGACGTTATAATATTTTCAGGTGGAACCGGAGTTTCAAAGAAAGATGTAACAATAGAAGCTATCTTACCTCTACTTGAAAAAGATATTCCAGGATTCGGAGAAATATTTAGATTTTTATCATTTCAAGAAATAGGAACAGCAACCATCGTTACAAGAGCTATAGCCGGAATTTATAGAAATACCTTAATTTTTTGTATTCCAGGTTCACCGCAGGCAGCAAAACTAGCAGTTGAAAAACTAATTTTACCGGAAGCACCTCACATAATAAAACACACAAAAGAATAAAAGAATAAGAGATAAAGAGTGATAGCGAAGCTATTGCTATTCAAATGATATGGCGTTGTTTGGACAAGCTGCTTCACATGCTTGGCACTCACTACATTCATCTGGGTTAGCTACGTATGCTTTGTCATCTTGAATCTCTAGAACACCCATTGGACATGTATCGATACATGTTCCGCATCCAGTACATTTCTCTAAATCAATTTTCGGCGGCATAGCTATTCACCTCAAAAACCTAACTTCAAATACCAATATAAATTTTAGTACTCAAAATCGGGAAGATTAAGTTAAATCTAATCAAACCTAATACTATGGAAATACGTCTTTAACTTATAACTAAGTAAAAACTGTTATATCCAAACGATTTACAAATAATTGCTAAATTATCACAAAGCATAATATTCCGTTTTTAAATTATAATTTACAGTAAAAAGATACTCAGGCTATAATCGTTCAGAAATATATTAGCGTCTTTATAACGAGTTATGGTCCCATTGAGGTGTTTTTATGAAGCTTCTAAGGATTAATGCTGGCGATAGAAGGGCAAAGGAGAAGGGAAAACTTCTCATACACGGCGAATGTATAAAAGATATGTGGCCACAATTTTTTGAAAAATTTTCGGAAGACCATTTTCCTGCTGCGGTGTGTTTAGAAGCAGAACACATGAATATGGTTGCCTTCAAATTAGCTACAATAATAAAAAACATAAAACCAAAAGAAGTAACAGTTCTAACGGTAGACGGTTCACCGCATTGCGTTCAACTTCATATGATGGTAGAGGAAGTTAGAAAAATAGTAGAAAACTTAAGCCCCCATACAAATTACAAATATTATGTCGTAAATAAAGGAGAACTAATAGAAATACCTAGAGAATGCATAAAAACCAGTAGATACCTATCAAAAATAAAAAAATTAATTAAAACAAAACCAAAATACCAATAACATTTAGAGTAGAGAGTGAATAAACCTTGAAAGTAGAACTCATAAGTTATACCCCGAATCCAGAACTACTTGTAGCCTCAGCTGCCAGAACATGCTACTCAAAAAAACCAGCAAGCCAAATAATCAAAAAAATAACACACAAAAGAGCCAGCAAACTAATCAAAAAACTCGTAAAAATCGGGCACCACAGTATTTTAGAACACATAGCCTTCACCTTTAGCGTAGAAGGAATCTCGCGAGCATGCAGTCATCAGCTAATCCGGCATAGAATAGCGTCGTATAGTCAACAGAGCCAAAGATATGTATCGCTTGAAAACACGGATTTTGTAATGCCTTCGACGATAAGAAAGAATGAAAAAGCGAAAGAACTATTCAATCGAATTGTGAAAGAAGCAAAGAACGCGTATAAGAAATTGTTAGAGTTAGGAATACCAGAAGAGGATACAAGATATATTATTCCTCAAGCAGTGCAAACAAACATTGTAGTAACTATGAATGCAAGAGAACTTCTTCACTTTTTTAACTTAAGATGTTGTATGAGAGCGCAGTGGGAAATAAGAGCATTAGCTTGGAGGATGCTAAGCATAGTTAAAAAAGTGGCACCAACAATATTTGAGAACGCAGGACCACCATGTATATCAGAAGGAAGATGCCCAGAAGAAGATTTCCCATGCAAATTAAGAAAAATACTAGAAAAAGGTGGAAAAAAATGAAAATATCGACAAAACCAGTAATAGCCATAATAGGACATAAAAACTCAGGAAAAACACTACTAATAGAAAAACTAGTTAAAGAATTAGTAAAGAAAGGATACAAAGTGGCATCTGTCAAACACATAGGTAGAAAAGGACACGGATTCGACATGCCAAGAAAAGATACAACAAAACACCTAGAAGCAGGCGCAAATCCAGTAATAGCAATAACAGAAGACCAAATAATAACAATAAAGAAAACTCATATCGAAAACCCCCTAGAAACTCTATGGGAAAATATCCCAGAAAAAATTAACATAGTGTTCTTGGAAGGGTTTTCAACCTGGACATTAAGTAATGAAAACATCCCCAAAATAATTTGCATTAGAAATAAAGAAGATCTAAAGGAATATCAAGAAAAAGCCAAAAATACGCTACTTTTTGGAAGTTTAAAAAGAATAGAAAATGAAAAAATACTACATATAATTGAAGACTTCCGTGAAATCTTAGAAAAAACCATATCATACATAAAAAATCAAGAGAAACTCATAGAGGTGTATAATCTTTTACCTAGATTAAATTGCGGGAAATGCCGATTCAAAACATGTTTTAATCTAGCTAAAGCAATTCTAGATAATAAGGCTTCAAAAGAAGAATGTGTAGTGTTAACACAGAAAAAAGGAATTAAAATTTTAATTGATGGGAAAGAAATACCAGTAACATCTTTTGTTGAAAAAATAGTGAAGACTACGATTTTATCTATGCTATCAACTCTAAAGGGAGTTAATATAGAGGATGAACAAAAGGCTAAGTTAAAAATAGAGGTAGAAACATCAAATTAGACTTTCAATCTAAACTTTATTTCTTCTTCTCCTCCAATCTTATCTCCTTTTCTAGCCCATAAAACCATAAAATTACCATAAATATCCTTATTCATGTAGGTTTTTACATCTAAAATTTTAGTACCAGTTGGAAAACACCAATAAGCTTCACAATCATACTCTAAAGTTTCCTCCTCATAAATAGATCTATAAATGTTAACACCACGTCTAAATCTACCCTTAAAATTAATTATCCAAATGAAATAGGGAAGGGTACCACTACCTCGATGTTGAATATCCATAAAAATAACACGAGGTCTGACACGCACACCATTAATATAAAGCTCTCCCTCATCAAGAATTGACTGCATATTCGACCATAACTTGTCAACTTCACGAACAAATTCTTTCTCTTTATGAGTTAATTTACGATAATATTCCTCTTCATCATAATAATCGTAAATTAATGTCTGAAAAAACTCACCATTGTTGGAAACGAAGAAAAAACTCTCAGCGTGCAATGGAATAATTTTATCTTTTATCATAAAACCACCACATTATATTGCAACAAAAGGAAATTTCGGTGTAAAACCTAAAATATGTTATGTTTGATGTTCTATCACTTAGCAGCCTAAAAATATTTATATTGTGCAGTTGAACTGTTAAGGTCTAAACCGACGTCGTGGAGGAGGTTTTATTCCACGTTTCTTCAATTGTCTTATCATGTATAGTCTAAAGAAGTACATGTAAACTGTGTAGAAGAACAACCCGTAAACCAGACCAAGAATAGCTAAAAATACAATACTAGAAGCAACTACGGATAATTGATAAGCTTCAATAAACGTAGCACTTCCAGTTACGGCATAGAGTAAAATATCACCTACAAACCTTGATATAGGAAATAAAATAGCCCATGCCAATGCCATCTGTAAAAATGGAATTTTTACTCTTGAAATCAAAGGTGTCTTTAAATACACAATGTCAACAGGATAGCTAAAGACAGCTAATGAAACAAATGTTATAATAACCCATGTAATGGACATTGAAGTCATATAAAACCTAGTAATTAAATTCAATATACCAAGAAGTACAGCTGGTATTAAACTACACAAGACACCAAGCCATCTCATATAAATTAACTTAGGCGGCCTATGAAACAAATCTAAACCCCCAACTTTAACCAAACACATTTGAAATTATTAAGACTAAAATTATACCAGCAATACCTATGGCAATATACAATATGTTTATTTGTCTTTTCTTTCTTTGCCATTGCTCATATTCTTCCTTACATTTCCTAGAACAAAATGTTTTCCCTTCAGCAGTTACCCGTCTACACCATAAACAATGCATATGAGGCGGTACACTTGTATATGTCTGTTTTTTCTTCGAAATCCTTATCTCCCTCCAAAATTCTGAAATACAGATATCATTATGTCTTCATAATAGTAAACTAAAAAATAAAAAGTTGTTGAGAGTTATTTTTACTTGAATTGCAGTGGCAGGTACATTACGAAGAAGACGTACCAGAAGATCAGTGTAGAAATCAGCAGGAAGATAAATGGAATCCACGTTGGCCTAACTTTCTCCTTAGCCGGGTGAATCTTTGGCAATAGGAACCAGTTCAAATACAGTAGCCCGACACAGTAAATGCACATTATTAACATGTTTCCGACACCGGTCAGAACAAGAAGCACTCCAGGTCTCTTTGCTATTACCTGATACATTGCTATTACTGTGAATATTGTAACTACAATGTAGTAAAGCTTTCTATATTCGATCTTCCTTGTCTGCGGGACGTTGGTATATATGTTACTTGCAACAGTCCTTGAAATACCGTCTAAACCAGTTAGATAAGTGTCAGCAAGGAAGAAGAATCCAAGTACATAGAATATATTTCTTCCAGCAGCTCCCCAGAGTTCAGCAAACCATTCGCCCTGAATTACAACTATATCGAAACCGGTGGGTATGAGGCCTTCTGGATGTAAAATACCAAGAGAGAGCAGCGATGTCAAAACGATAGTTAGTGTATTTAATATAACTCCAAAAGCATTGTCGCACCATAGCCATTTAACCCAGGCTTTCCATTCATCTATATCTTTCTCTGTAAATGCAACTCCTACGCCTGGAATTGGTTCAGGTTTTCCTGTGATTGGGCTTGTTACTCTTCCGATTAGCGCAGACATTCCAGCGTTCTTGTCTCTAACCCAGAAGGAATAGTATAGGTTCCAGAAGCCACCAGCACCAGTGTAACAAATCAATGTAACAAGCTTACCTGTGTCTGCAGGATCCCAGTTTGGTGGTGTAAGTGGTATATGTGGTGTAAATAGAGCAGCAAAAAATTCACCAACAACTGCATGTACTGCTGGGGCAGCAATAACGATAACCAACATTCCAAAGAAGCTTGCAATTGCTGCAATAGATTCTACAACTTCAACTATACGATATGCCACGGGACCTAACAAAA
>Ga0209426_1000647_pt1 | contig 30946 bp, 22 predicted proteins | sample Deesub1362B_J571_FD_187697 | JGI IMG/M metagenome (GOLD analysis project Ga0209426, IMG submission 187697) | Deep oceanic, basalt-hosted subsurface ecosystem from Juan de Fuca Ridge flank, Pacific Ocean, CORK Borehole 1362B_J2.571 (SPAdes)... ...
GGGGAACCTTGGTGCCCCCTCAACAGAAGGGGGATTACTCCGGGCACTCCGCCACCTCCAAACATTTATTAGTTTCGCGCATTATGAGGCATGGATGAGGCTGGCGGAGAAGATAGCCGGCGAAATAGTGATGTCCGAGAGGCCGGGGGCCACCCTCAGAAAGTGGAGGGAGGAGTTTGGGATATCCCAGCAGGAGCTCGCCAGGTATCTCGGCATATCCCCCTCCGTCATAAGCGATTACGAGGCGGGAAGGCGTCGCTCTCCCGGCGCGGCCACCATACGCAGGATAATAAACGCCCTCATAGAGATGGACAGGGCGCGGGGAGGTAGCGTCATAAAGAGATACGAGATAGCGGGCGACTCCGGGGCGATAATAGACATAAGGGAGATGCCGGAGGGCGTGGGTGTGCCCCGCTTTATAGATATCATCAACGGGCACGTTGTGAACAGCGTGCCCTACGAGAGAAAGAAGATATATGGCTACACTGCCGTGGACAGCATAAAGGCAATAGTGGAATTCTCCTCCACGGACTATCACCGCCTCTACGGCTGGAGCAGTCAGAGGGCCATAATATTCGGCAGCGTGAAATATGGACGTTCACCCATGATCGCCATAAGGGCACACCCCCTCACGCCCGCTGTGGTCGTCTACGCGAAGCCGGAGCGCGTGGACCCCCTCGCAGTGAAACTCGCGGACCTGGAAAATGTGGTCCTCGTGGTGAGCGAGATTCCTGTGGAGAGAATGGTGGAGGTTCTCAGAGACCTGTGAGCCCGGATGCCCTGACGACGGCCCCTTCCCTCACGAGACGCAGTATTTTCTCAATATCCACGTGAACCTCGCGGTCCCTTTCCAGCATCGGGACGGTTTTCCTGATCTCCCTGTAAGCCCCCTCCGTGCCCTTTCCAAGCGACCCCTCGGAGAGGTCTATCCCCTGTGCGGCGAGGAGCATCTCTATGGCCACCACAGTTTCCGCGTTCTCCACGACCCTTCTAACCTTCCTGGCCGCGACGCCCCCCATGCTCACGTGGTCCTCCTGCCCCGCGCTCGTCGGCAGGCTATCCACGGATGCGGGGTGTGCCAGCACCTTATTCTCGGCCACAAGCGATGCGGCCGTGTACTGCGCTATCATGTACCCTGAGTTCAGCCCCGGCTCACGCGTGAGGAAGGGCGGGAGGCCGCTGAGGTGCGATGTGAGGAGGCGATATATCCTCCTCTCGCTGATGGATGCGACCTCGCTCACCGCTATGGCGAGGTAATCGGCTGCGAGGGCCAGATACTCGCCGTGGAAGTTCCCGCCGGAAATGGCCGTGTCGAATATGAGTGGGTTGTCCGTGACGGAATTTATCTCCCTCTCCACTATCCCGCGGACGAACTCCAGCGTCTCCAGCACGGGCCCGAGCACCTGCGGGGTGCAGCGTATGGAGTAGGCGTCCTGCACTTTCTCCCTCCTCCCCCTCTTCACCCGCCCGCTGCCCTCCAGCAGGGAGAGCAGGGCAGCGGCGACTCTCCTCTGTCCGGGGTGTGCACGCACTTCAGAAATGCGCGGGTCAAAGGCGGCATCGGTGGCGCACAGCGCCTCGGCGGAGAGGACGGCGGCGACCACCGCGTTCTCCAGCAGACGCGTGGCATCGTGGACTGCCAGCGAGAGATAAGAGGCCATGAAAGAAGTGCCGTTGAGCATCGCCAGCCCCTCGCGGGCGAGGAAGCGCAGCGGCCTGATTCCCGCACGTTTCAGCGCCTCGCCGCCGTCAAGCACCTCGCCCTGGTACCACGCCCGCCCCTCGCCCATCATCACCAGCGCGACGTGGGCCAGCGGTGCCAGGTCGCCCGACGCGCCCACGCTGCCGTGCTCGGGAACCCAGGGTATAACGCCCCTATTGAGCATTTCAATGAGCGTGTTTATCACGGCAGGTCTTACACCCGACCTCGCGTTGAGAAGCGAGTTCGCGCGGATGAGCATGGCGCCCCTCACGACTTCCTCCGGGATCGGGTCGCCGACGCCAGCGGCGTGGCTCCTTATGAGGTTCTCCTGCAACTGCACGACGTCCTCTGGAGGTATGGTAACCCTCACCAGGTCGCCCAGCCCCGTGTTGACGCCGTACACGGTGCGCCCCTCCTCAAGGATCCGCTCCACGACCCTTCTGTTCTCCTCCACCGCCTTCAGGGTGGATTCGTCGGCCCGCACCTCCTCGCCGTGCCTCGCCACCCTCACAACGTCCTCAACGGTCAGCGACCTGCCGTTCAGCGTCAGCATGGAACCCGCATGGGCGAGGGAGGTTAAAAATGTGAGCAAAACTTATCATCTCCCTGCCCGATCAGGTTGTATGGAGCGTCGCATTCTGCTCATCGTGCTGGATGGGCTCGGAGACCGTGCTAACCCGTCACTCCGCTACAGAACGCCCCTGCAGGTGGCGAGGACGCCAAATATGGATGCGCTCGCATCCTGTGGCTCCTGTGGGCTCATGGACCCCATCGCCCCGGGCGTGCGCGCGGGGAGCGACACGAGCCACCTTGCCTTCCTCGGCTACGACCCCTACGAGGTGTATCCGGGCCGCGGCCCCTTCGAGGCGCTGGGGATGGGCATGGAGCTGAAGCCCGGCGACGTCGCGTTCCGCTGCAACTTTGCCACGGTGGATGAGAATCTGGTTGTGAGGGACAGGCGCGCCGGCAGGATAAAGGAGGGCACGGCGGAGCTCGCGAGGGCGGTCAGCGGGATTGAGGTCGATGGGATCAGATTCATCGTGAAGGAGGGCGTGGAGCACAGGGCAGGGCTCATAATGAGGGGAGAGGGGGTGAGCGAGAGGGTGAGCGACGTTGACCCCCACGAGGAGGGCGTGAGGGTGAGCAAACCCAGAGCGCTCGAGCCCGGAGCCGAAAGGGCCGCGGATGCCCTGTGGAAGTTCCTCCTGCGCGCTCACGAGATTCTGAAGGAGCACCCGGTTAACCTGGAGAGGGAGGAGCGCGGATTGCCGCCGGCGAACTTTCTCCTCCCCAGGGGACCGGGAAGGGCGCCGGACCTCCAGCCCTTCGGGGAGAAGTGGGGCCTGAAGGCCACGGCGATTGCTGGTGTTCCTCTCATCAAGGGGATATGCCGCTTTCTGGGGATGGAAGTCATTGAGGACCCGCGCTTCACGGGCGGGGTGGATACGGATATGGTGGCGAAGTTCTCCACTGCGGTCCCCCTCCTTGAGCGGTACGACTTCGTGATGGTCAACATAAAGGCGACGGACATAGCGGGGCACGACGGGAACCCTGAGATGAAAGTTAAGCTCATAGAGAGGGCGGACGAGGCGATAGGCGAGACGCTCATGGACCTGAGCGACGTTGTGCTTGTAATCACGGCGGACCACTCAACCCCATGCACCGTCCGGGACCACTCCGGCGACCCTGTGCCCATAATGATCATATCCGAGGATGTGAGGAGGGACGAATGCACGGCCTTTGACGAGATATCGGTTGCCCGCGGCACCCTCCGCATAAGGGGCACAGACCTGATGCCCACGCTCATGAACCTCTCCAACAGGGCGGAGAAGTTCGGCGCGTAGATTATACGCACCCCTTCAGATACTCCGCGAGGGCGCACACCGCCCTGCCCCTGTGCGAAAGGCGGTTCTTCTCCTCCGTGCTCATCTCGGCGAAAGTCCTCTCTTCCCCCTCTGGGACGAAGATGGGGTCATAGCCGAAGCCCCCCGTGCCCCTCATCTCCCCCGCGATTCTCCCGAGGCAGACGCCTGCAAAGATATGTATTTCCCCTCCTAGGCGAAGCGCGAACACCGCGCGGAACTCCGCCCGCCTGTCCCCCACACCATCCATCAGCTTCAGGATGCCCTCGCAGCCGAGCGTGCGGTAGACGTAGGCGGAGTAGACGCCCGGAAATCCGCCCAGCGCGTGGATGAACAGGCCGGAATCGTCTATGATGAAATCCCCCTCCACTCTCTCCGCCAGCCACGCCGCGCCGAACCGGGCCACCTCCTCCAGCGTCCCCGCCTGGATTTCCGGATAGGGGATTTTTTTCTGGACCACCTCGTAGCCGATGGGCTCCAGTATTCTCCTCACCTCCTCGTACTTCCCGCGGTTTCCCGTGATGAACGTTATCCTCCTCACGCGTATCTCCTCCTCCTCTCTATCTCGTCCGCGAGTTTGATCAGGTCTTCGCTTCCCCCTGCATCCCTGTATCCCCTCAGGAAGGTCTCGTAGGCGTCCGGGATATCCGGATGGGACGCCACGCAGCATTCCCTGAACATGTGGAGGTCCACAGCCATGTCCTCGTCCCGCGCCTCCTTCGTCCCCATGGACAGGTCTATCAGGAAATACCCTCCGGACTTCAGCACGTTGCTCGTCGTGAGGTCTCCATGGGCTATCTGAAGGGAGTGAAGCCGCGCCGCTATCTTCCCTATCTCGTAGAAGTCCTCCGGCGCGGCCGAGTCAAAGACGGGCACGCCCTCCACCCTCTCCATGACAATCACACCCTCCTCCAGGTCCACGTCGTACAGGTAGGGAGTGCGCACCGCGTGCCTCGCCTCCATGATGAGCTTTGCCTCCCGCCTCGTCCTCTCCCTCCGTATGGCGGCGTCAACTTCGCGCACTCTATAGGGCTTCGGTACCCTCCTCTTCTCAACTGCGGGGCGCCCGAGGAATTCCACATGCCTTATCACCGCCTCCGCCCCCGGCTTCTCCGGGTACTCCCTCCTGTGAACGCGCTCCACGGACCATGGGAGCTGGACCATATCCGTGCGGAAGCGCTGTATGACCTTCGTCTCCTCCACCCGCATGGCCATGCCGTGTTTCAGCATGAGAAGGCCGAGCCACGCGATCATGGCGCCGTTGTCGCTGAGGAGCGGCGGCTCGGGAACGTAGAGGACGGCACCCCTCTCCTCCGCCATGGCCCTCACCATATCCTGGAGCCGGCGGTTTCTCGCCACGCCTCCGCCGAGCAGAACCTCATCCTTCCGCAGGTGCGCGAGCGCCCTCTCCGTGACCTCGGTCAGCATGGAGAAGACCGTCTCCTGGATGCTGTACGCTACATCCTCCAGCCGCTCGCCCCTCCTGAGATAGGCGAGGGCCGCGGTGAGTATCCCGGAGAAGGACACGTCCATCCCCTTGACCGAGTACGGCAGCGGCAGGTATTTCTTTCCTTCCAGCGCGAGCTTCTCTATCTTCGGCCCGCCGGGGAAGGGCAGACCCGCCTCCCTCGCGAACTTGTCCAGCATGTTCCCCACGCCGATGTCCAGCGTCTCGCCGAAGACGCGGTACCTGCCCCTGGAGAAGGATATCACCTGCGTGTTGCCCCCCGAGGCGTAGAGCATGACGGGGTCCTCCGCGCCCGTGCGGCCACGCCCCACCTCCATGTGGGCTATGCAGTGGTTCACCCCGACTATGGGGACGCGGAGCGCGAGGGCGATTGCGCGGGCGGCCGTGGCGGCCGTCCTGAGGCAGGGGCCGAGCCCGGGGCCCTGCGAGAAGGCCACCCCGTCTATCTCGCCGGGCGATATCCCCGCCTCCTCCATGGCCCGCTTTATGAGCGAGGGGAGCACCTCAGCGTGGTGGTTCGCCGCCTCCCTCGGGTGTATTCCCCCCTTCGCGGGGACGTAGGCGTCCACCACGTTCGCCAGGACCTCGCACTCCTCGTTTACTATCCCCACGCCCGCTGTGTGCGCCGTCCCCTCTATGCCGAGCACTATCATCGCCGCGTGATGCCCCCGGCTGGACATATATTTTACCCCGCGCTAAGGTTCCCCTCTCTTCTTCCGGGCCCAGTACCCGTGCTTCTCCTTCCACTCCCAGTAGTCCACGCCGGGGGGAGGGGTGTCCTCGTCCATTTCCGAAGCGGTTCCGCGCGGTGTTGCCCCCGCACTTTCGCGGGTGGTGCGCATTGAGTCGGCAGCGGGGATCTCCACGGATCCTGACTGAAGGTCTTTTCGGAGTCCCTTAATTCTTATATAGACCAACGCCGTCAGCAGGGCAGCGACAAGATTGGTCAAAATCATAGATGCTATTAAAAATATGTAGAGATTCTTCTCAACGTCCATGAGGGCATCGCATATCTGCTGGCGGTTATAAGCCATTTCCGCATCTTTAACGGAGCGCATGGCGTGATAATAGATGATGAACATAAACATCAGCGGTACGCTCAGACAGCCCACGCAAACGACCCATGTGGCTCCCTCTTCCGGGGGCATTTTCCTTGCAATTAGCATACCCATGACTGCTGCGACTGCATATGTAATCATCGCACCATTGAGATAAAATTTCGCCTCCCTAAGCGCGGCTTTTACATCGGGTTGCATCTTATCCATCGCCATTAACGAGCCTCCTCATCTCGTTTCCTCCCTTTTCTCGCCCAGTATCCATGTCTCTCCTTCCACTCCCAGTAGTCCACGCCGGGCGGGGGTGCGTCCTCGGGTGAAAATCGTCTCTCGCTGTGAGCCGGACGAGGGGGTGCGTCTATCTGCGTTTCCGATGGTATGTTGATCACCGCATCTATGGTCTTCCGTACTGTTCTATAGGATATCAGCACACATACAAATGCAAGAATCTGAAAGGTAAATATGAAAAGTAGCAAAAGAAATTGGAGGTTTTTCTCAGCCTTTATAAGTGCACTCAAAATCTGGTTCTTTCCAGTGGCCTTTTCAATTTTCCAAATGGAACGGAAGCAAGTTAATATTGAAACGCTGTTGACGATGATTAAAATGCTCATGCACGTGACGGATGTGAGTAACTTCCCAAAGGAGCTGCCCTCTTCCAGGTTGCGCTTCAACACGAGTACTGTTAGGATGACGACAAAGATCATGGATAACGCTGCGGATATGTACAGGTACATTTTTGCTTTTTTTACTTGTTCGCGCACATCTTTTTCAGAAGACAACATCATAACAAATTGTAGAATAGATCATAATTTAATGATATTTTCGGTTCCAGATTTAACAGTGCACAGGCAATCAATCCGGACAGGCATCCTCAGATACGGGCGTGGGCAGGCATGAGCCATTCCACCGGCATGTATCCAGGGTCCAGAAAACGCGCCGAATATGGACGCTTTTCAGATTTTCCGCGGCGTCCCCCCTTCGCCCTTACCCATATCTGTGTGGAAAATTTTATACGCATGGGGCGCATTGATGCACACCGGAAGGTGGTAGGATGAAAGTCGAGGAAATACTGAGCAGGTTTGATCTGGGTCCGGTGAATCCTGGCACGTTTTACGGTGAATGGGGGCCCACGGAGGACAGGCGTCTTCTGACGTCCTTTTCGCCCATAGACGGCAGCGAGATAGCCAAGGTTGCCATGGCCACAAAGGAGGACTATGAAAAGGTTATAGAGGCGACGGTGAAGGCCTACGAGGAGTGGCGCATGGTCCCCCCGCCCAAGAGGGGCGAATTGATAAGGGCCATCGGCGACGAGCTCAGAAAGGAGAAGGAGAACCTCGCCCGCCTGCTCGCCGTGGAGGTCGGCAAGACCATGACGGAGGCGAGGGGCGAGATTCAGGAGATGATAGACATAGCGGACTTCGCCGTCGGCCTGTCACGCCAGCTCTACGGTTTGACAATAGCCAGCGAGAGGCCTCACCACCGCCTGTACGAGCAGTGGCACCCCCTGGGTGCGATAGGCGTCATAACGGCCTTCAACTTCCCCTCCGCGGTCTGGTCCTGGAACGCGTTCATAGCGGCGGTGTGCGGCGATTCTGTGGCGTGGAAGCCGTCAAGCCAGGCTCCCCTCACGGCCATGGCGGTCATAAAGGTTGTCAACAGGGTCGTGGAGAGGTTCGGCGCTCCGCGCGGGCTCTTCACCCTCGTCGTCGGCAGCGGCCGTGAGGTGGGCGAGTGGATGTCCACCGATAAACGGTTGCCGCTCATATCATTCACGGGCTCCGTGGCGACGGGTAAGAGGGTCGCTGAGAACGTGGCCAAGCGCCTGGGCAGGACCATTCTGGAACTCGGCGGGAACAACGCCGCCATCGTGACGAAGCACGCGGATATGAAGATAGCGCTCAAGGGCGTGGCCTTCGGCGCGCTCGCCACGACCGGCCAGAGGTGCACGACCACCAGGCGTCTCATACTCCACGAGGACATATACGACGAGTTCCTGGAGAGGCTCGTGGAGATATACAGGAACGTGAAGATAGGCAACCCGCTGGACGAGAGTGTGCTCATGGGCCCGCTCATTGATGAGAAGGCGGTGGAGTCCTACCTCAAGGCCATAGAGAGGGCGAAGGAGGAAGGCGGCCGCGTGATATACGGAGCGGAGGTGCTGAAGATAGAGGGACTTGAGGGCGGCCACTACGTGCTCCCGACCATCATAGAGGCGCATCCCGACATGGAGATAGTCAAGGAGGAGACCTTCGCCCCGATACTCTACGTCTTCAGGTTCCGCACGATGGAGGAGGCGATAAGGATACACAACTCCGTGCCCCAGGGCCTGTCCTCCACGATATTCACCACTGACCTCCGCGAGGAGGAGTACTTCCTCTCCGCCGTCGGTTCCGACTGCGGCATAGCAAACGTGAACACGAGCACCGCTGGCGCTGAGATCGGCGGTGCCTTCGGAGGCGAGAAGGAGACCGGCGGCGGCAGGGAGAGCGGAAGCGACGCGTGGAAGGGATACATGCGGAGGCAGACCGTGACCATAAACTGGGGCGAGGACCTGCCGCTCGCGCAGGGCGTGAAGTTCGGAGGTGATTAAAGTGGCCGGCGTGTTCAAGGTTCCCAAGCCGAAGAACGAGCCCATAATTGACTACGCCCCCGGGACGCCCGAGAGGGAGAAGCTCCTGGAGGAGCTGAGGAGGATCAGGGAGACCCGCCTGGAGATACCCCTCATAATCGGGGGTAAGGAGGTCAGGACTGACGACCTCGGGGAGTGCAGGCTTCCCCACGACCACGGCACCGTCATAGGCGTGTACCACCGCGCGGGCGAGGAAGAGGTGAAGGCGGCGATTGAGGCCGCCATGGAGGCGCGCGAAAAGTGGATGGAGATGCCGTGGGACCACCGCCTCGCGGTGTTCCTCAAGGCCGCGGAGCTGATGTCCAAGAAGTACAGGATATACATGGACGCCGTGGTGATGCACGTCCACTCCAAAAACCCCTTCCAGGCGGAGATAGACGTGGCCGAGCTCATTGACTTCTGGAGGTTCAACGCCTACTACGCGTGGAAGATATACGGGGAGCAGCCGGAGTACTCCCCAACGGGCACGTGGAACCGCATGGAGTACCGCCCGCTTGAGGGCTTCATCTTCGCCGTGCCGCCCTTCAATTTCATCTCAATAGGCGGCAACCTCCCTACGGCGCCCGCAATGATGGGCAACGTGGTCCTCTGGAAGCCGTCCCGCACCGTCGTCTACTCCAACTACATAGTGATGAAGATACTGATGGAGGCGGGTCTGCCGGCGGGCGTGATAAACTTCGTGGTCGGCAACTCCCGGATGATAGGCGACATCGTGTTCAAAGACCCGAACTTCGCCGGAGTTCACTTTACCGGCTCCACCGCGGTCTTCAAGGGAATGTGGAAGGCCATAGGCGAGAACATAGACAGGTACAGGACGTATCCGAGGATCGTGGGCGAGACGGGCGGGAAGGACTTCGTGTTCGTCCACTCCTCCGCAAAGGTGCCCGAGACCGTGACCGCTATAATACGCGGCGCCTTCGAGTACCAGGGCCAGAAGTGCTCCGCCGTCTCCCGCGCCTACATACCCGAGTCCCTGTGGGAGCCCATCTGGGAGATGATGGAGAGGGAGCTGAATACGATAAAGATGGGCCCCGTGGATGACCTCAGCAACTTCGTCAACGCTGTGATAGACGGCAGCGCGTTCAAGAGCATAGTGAGGTACATAGAGGAGGCGAAGAAGGCCGAGGAGGCGGAGGTGATATACGGCGGCAACTACGACGACAGCAGGGGATACTTCATAGAGCCCACGGTGATACGCGCCTACGATCCCAAGTACGTCACCATGGTGGAGGAGATATTCGGGCCCGTGCTGACCGTGTACGTGTACGAGGACGAGAAGTACGAGGAGACGCTGAAACTCTGCGACGAGACCTCCCCGTACGGGCTGACCGGCGCGGTGTTCGCCACGGACCGCGAGGCCATAGTGAAGGCGGAGAGGATACTCAGGCACGCGGCGGGCAACTTCTACATAAACGACAAGCCCACCGGCGCGATAGTGGGCCAGCAGCCCTTCGGCGGGAGCAGGGCCTCCGGCACGAACGACAAGGCGGGAAGCTGGCTGAACCTCATAAGGTGGGTGACGCCGCGCACCATAAAGGAGAACTTCCTGCCCCCGGAGGACTACCGCTATCCCTTCCTCGGGGAGTGATTTTTCCCTTTTTCCATTTTTGATGTGAAAAGAAATATATACACCCAGATGGATTTAGTTCCATGGGGAGATGGGTCGCCATCGTGCTTGTGTTTCTCTTTCTTATCACCTCGCTCCCCGCAACGGTTCGGAGCGACGGCGTCGCGTTCATCAACTGGCAGGAGGGGTACCTCTCCCTCAGGGAGAACAGGCAGCTGGCCTACGTGGAGGTAAGTGAGGACGCGGAGCGCATACACCTGTTCCTCGGCATCGCATCTCTGGACCCCGGCAGGAACATCACCGTGGTGATACCGCTGAAGACGAGGCCGGACGTGCTGGGCGTGGAGATGAAGACGGACGCGGAGTTCAGGGAGGAGCACAGCCTCACGAAAATACTTGAACTGTCCGAGAAGCAGAACAGAGCCCTCCAGCGCCTGGCAGATGAGATTGTGGATATTTTCCCCGACCTCACCATGGCAGAGTTCATGGGGCTGGTGGGTGCGGTTGCATCTCAGGTTGAAATGGTGCCAGCAGGATTGGGCGGAGGCGGCGTTTCCAAAGCCCACTACGAGTTTGAGGGGGCGAGCGTTGACGTTCTCTCCTTTCACAGCGCCTCTTCACTCATGGATTTCTACAGGGCCATGAACATGAGCGCGCCGGAGAACGTGGAGGAAATCGTGCAGAGATACGGGAATTACTCCATAGCCATCCTCAACGCGACCACGGAGCCACCCATACCGTGGGAGCAGTACAGCGCCCTGATGGAGGCCGAGCCGGAGGTGATGGCGAAGTTCAGGGAGTACGTGGAGACGCACCCCACGATATCCGTGGCCATATATGGCACGGGCGCCCAGTATGTGAACTTCAGGGACCACAACCTGAGCGGTCTCCTCTACGATATATCCAACTGGACGCTCCGCGATTACTTCGCAAACCTCGTCCTCACGGTCTATGGCTTCACGGACGTGAGGGGCGTTGAGATGGAGATGGAAGCGCCGCTCCACGATGGCCGTGTCTACTTCCCGCTCGGCACGAGCCCCGCGTGGTCCGTGGTCAACAGGACGGAGGTGGTGTTTGAGGTTCCGGGTGATAGGGAGATCGCCTTCGCTCTGGGTTCCGAGGAGGTGTTCTACGGGGGCGGACACTACTACGTCTGGACGTTTGAGAACGTGGCGCCCGATTATGACCTGGAAGGGAGGGTGCAGAATAAAACGTTCTGGACGTCGTGGAGTGAGTTCGTACATGGCGTGAATCAGTGGGTCTATGAGCACTCGCGCGCGCTCGCGGTGATGTTCTCACTCGCGGTATTCATTCTTATGTGGTTCGCGGTGTTCCTTGTGGCCGCATGGCTCAATGGCCAGCCCATCACGCGGGGAAGGTTGAAGGAGGTATTTCTATGGGGTGCCCTGACGGCCTTCCTCTCGCTGGGGTTGATGCTATGGGTCGGGTTTCTATACTCTTTCGTGCTCCATCTGCGCGTTGTGAAGCCTGAGGCTGATTGCCTCGTCAGGAAGCGGTGGAACGGCCTGCCCCACATGATGAGGAGGGGGCTGGTCGTGGCAGGGGTGGGTGCCCTCATGGGAGCGTCGTCGCTGAGCACACTCTCCCTCTGCGTGGTGCTGAACCTGTACGAGGTTGCGATAGCCCCTCTCATGGTCGGCGCCATGCTACCGTCTTTCTGGCTGTTCGCCGTGGGCTCTGTGGCGGTCTGGAGGGCGATGAGCACCGCGGAGCCTCCGTTGACACTCGCGGATGATGTGAAGCGCAACATATCCTTAATTGCAAAAACGTCCCTTCTGATGGTGCCGCTCAGCGCGGTCTGCGCGGTGGCCATCCTTATGAGCGTATACGCGGGTGAGTCCCTGTCCACGATGGTATGTCTGGGACTTTATCTGTTCATCTTCTTGGTGAGCCTATATATTTCCGAATTTGTGCGCATTGTTATGGGCGTTCTTCTGCCCCGGGAAATATATCTGAAGGTCGTGGGCGATATGTTGCGTACCGACAGTTCGCTCTTCCCTCGTGAGTGGAGCATAAAGGATTATGCAGGACTCGTGTCTGCGGGCCTGTACTCCACCGCAATCTCTGTGGCAGCGCTTATCATCGGACCTGTTGTGGATTTCCCGCCGCAACTGGGGGTCTTCGTCGCTTTCTTTGGTCAGTTTCTCCTCCTATGCGGGATTATCGGACTGCACGCTGAAGTTGTGGGTCGCATAGCGGAGACCGTCCCTCACCCCTCGGAGGCCATTCTCGCGAGGTTGCGGCGCGGCCGGTGGCTGACGGTGTTCGGCTTCGTCTGCACACTCACAATGATACCGGTGTACCTCATGGTGGACAGGTGGTTTATGGCATCCATCGCCGGCCTGGGAGCGGTGTGCGTGGTGGAGGTTCTTCTGCTCTCACCCGTCATCCGCGAGGTTTACAGGAGGGGTGGGGAACTGCACACGGAGTAGCGGTGCCTTCTCCAAACAATCCCACAGACACCCGCGAACCCTTTATATATCCCGTCCGGGTTAGGGAACCCATGCGCATTGAGGTGGACGGATGGAGGGTCGGCATAAGGTTCTCCGCATCGCACTTCATCCCGGGGCACGGGAAGTGCTCGCGTCTCCATGGCCACGATTACGGCGTGCGGGTCACGCTGGAGGGGGAGATGGGTGAAGGGGGCATGCTCTACGACTTCGTGGAGCTCAAAAAGGTCCTCAGGGCCATAGTTGAGGAGATGGACCACCGCCTTCTGCTCCCCTCACGGGGCGAGACCTGCGGAATTCGGCGGGAGGACGGCGAAATCCGGGTGGAGCACGGGGGCAAGAGCTACGCTCTCCCCGCGGAAGACGTCTTTTTCATAGACGCGGACGCGACGACGGCAGAGGGTATAGCGCATCACATAGCCCGGAAGGTCAAAGAGCGCGTTCCTCTCCCTCCCAACGTCCGTCGCCTCGTGATATGCGTGGAAGAAGGCCCGGGTCAGGGCGCCTGCGTGGAGGTGGACCTGTGAGGGCGGTCGTCCTGCTTTCGGGTGGAATAGACAGCGCAACGGTCCTCGCCCATGCGCTCTCAAGGGGTTACGAGGTCACAACTCTCTCCTTTGACTACGGGCAGAGGCACTCCCGCGAACTGGAGAGCGCTGGAAGAATCGCGGAGCACTTCGGCGTGAAGCACGTCGTGGTGACTGTTGACCTCCGCGCCATCGGGGGAAGTGCACTCACCTCTCAGATAGCAGTCCCCGAGAGACGCAGCCCCGAGGAGATAGGAAGCGAGATACCCGTCACGTACGTTCCCGCCAGGAACATGATAATGCTCTCAATAGCGGCCGGGCTGGCAGAGGTTGTGGACGCAGACCGCATCTTCTACGGGGCGAATGCAATAGATTATTCCGGCTATCCCGACTGCCGCCCTGAGTTTGTGCGGGCCATGGAGAGGGCCATAAACCTGGGCACGAAGAGGGGTGTGGAGGGCAGGGAGATCCGCGTGGAGGCGCCCCTGATCACCCTCACGAAGGCGGAGATAATCCGGCTGGGCCATGAACTCGGCGTGCCCTTTGAACTCACGTGGTCTTGCTACCGGGGGGGTGAGAAGGCGTGCGGCCGCTGCGACTCCTGCATTCTCCGCCTCAAGGGCTTCATGGAGGCGGGGTTTGAGGACCCGCTGACTTACGAAACCCTCCCCGACTGGTATGCGGAGTACCTGGAGGGAAGGAAATGATGCTCGGGCTGTGCCACGTGTGCGGAAGACCCGCATCGCACACCTGCAGGATGTGTGGCCGGCCCGTGTGTGAGGAGCACTATGTGCACGGGCTTGGAATATGTGTTGTATGTGAAAGGGGCCGTGTGTAGCGATCCCTGAGGTGATGGCTCTCGAGGCGTTTATTCACAGCACCAACCTTTAATACCCGCGTTTTCTATTCCGTTCACAGGTGAGGTAGGATGTGGTCGGGACCCATTAGAAGGATTGACAATTTCAGGTGGAAGATTCCCGAGGATTACGTATCCGAGGCGATGAGGAGGGCAGGCGTGAGGATGCGCGTACCCGGAATCATATACGCGACGGAGAAGATGAAGCAGCAGATAGTGAGGGACAACGCCCCCGAGCAGGTGGCCAACGTGGCCACGCTTCCGGGCATAGTCCGCGTTTCAATGGCGATGCCGGACATCCACTGGGGGTACGGGTTCCCGATAGGCGGCGTTGCCGCCTTCGACGAGGAGGAGGGCGTGGTCTCCCCGGGCGGCGTCGGCTACGACATAAACTGCGGCGTTCGCCTTCTCAGGACGGATCTGACCGTGGAGGACATGCGTCCGAAGATACGGGAGGTCGTGGACACGCTCTTCGCCAACATACCCTCGGGCGTCGGAGCGAAGGGCCGGCTGCGCCTCACGGTGGGCGAGCTGAACGAGGTCCTTGACAGGGGGGCGAGATGGGCCGTTGAGCACGGATACGGCTGGCACGATGACCTGGATAGGATAGAGGAAGGGGGCGGTATGAAGTCCGCCGACTCCTCAAAGGTGTCGCACAAGGCAAAGTCCCGCGGCCTTCCTCAACTCGGCACCCTCGGCGCGGGTAATCACTTCCTGGAGGTGCAGGTGGTTGAGAAGGTCTACATCCCTGAGATAGCGAAGAAATTCGGCATAACGGGAGAGGGGCAGATAACCGTTATGATACACACGGGGTCGCGCGGACTCGGACACCAGGTGGCAACGGACTACATACGCGTCATGGAGGAGGCGCTGAGGAAGTACGGCATAAAGGTTCCGGACATGCAGCTCGCGTGCGCCCCCGCCAGGAGCAGGGAGGTGGAGGATTATTTCGGAGCGATGTGCGCCGCTGCCAACTACGCGTTTACCAACAGACAGCTCATAACGCACTGGGTGAGAGAGAGCTTCAGAAAGGTCTTTGAGACCGACCCCGAAGACCTCGGCATGGAGGTTGTTTACGACGTTGCCCACAACATCGCCAAGTACGAGGAGCACGTGGTGGATGGGAAGAGAAGGATGCTTTACGTCCACCGGAAAGGGGCAACGCGCGCCTTCCCCGCGGGCAGGCCGGAGTTGAGCGGGGTTTACAGGGACGTGGGGCAGCCGGTCCTGATACCCGGTGATATGGGCACTGCCTCCTACGTGCTGGTCGGGACCGAGAGGGCGCTTCACGAGACCTTTGGCTCCACCTGCCACGGGGCCGGCCGTGTTCTCTCCCGGGCAGCGGCCAAGAGGCGTTTCTGGGGCAGGGACGTGCAGAAGAAACTCATGGGCGAGGGCATATACCTTCGCGCAGCGGACATGCGCGTGGTGGCGGAGGAGGCGCCCGACGCGTACAAGGACGTCGGAGATGTGGTTGAAGCGGTGGAGGGGGCGGGAATATCGCGCATAGTGGCGAAGCTGAGGCCCATCGGCGTGGTGAAGGGCTGAGGGTGGCTGTGGTAGGTGGCTTTGATGCGGCCACTCTCAGGGATGTAATCCTCTTCCTTCAGCGTGCACTGGGTGTCCGCGTGGAGGTTGCCGGCTCCATGGGTCTTCCGTGGCGGGCCTACGTGGAGAGCAGGGGGCAGTACAGCGCGCCGGTTATCCTGGAGGAGATGCTCCGTCTCTTCCCCCGCCCCGTTCTTGGCCTCACAATGGCCGACATATACGTGGAGGGTACGAACTTCGTTTTCGGCCTCGCCGGAAACGGTGTTGGAATAGTATCCGGGAGACGTCTGCTTGGGAAGCGCCCCCTTTTCATGGAGCGGATGAGGAAGGAGGCGCTCCACGAGGTCGGTCACATGCTGGGGCTGAGGCACTGCAGCAACCTCTGCGTTATGAGGTACTCCAATTCTGTTAGAGAGGTGGATATGAAGCCCGCTGCCTTCTGTTCGGCGTGTGCTGAGGCCCTGGATATGCGGGGTGGAGCGCCACCTACGATGTTGTGAAAGCCAGGGGATATCCCACGAAAAAGGCCAGGGTATACCCCACCAGGATGAACACGACGAAGGGAACCTTTGGCTGAACCCATGCCCTCTTCACCCCCTTCGCCTCAAGCCTGGCGACCTCTTCCCACACATCTTCAACGCTCACGGGTTTAAGGTAGAGCACCACGTCATCACCCTCAACCCTCTCCATCAACCACACGTGTCTGCCGGGGATCCTTCTCAGGGGCAGACGATAGCCCACGAACATCTCCGGCCATCCAACGTCGCCCCTCGCAGCGTTCCTTATGCCGAGATAAACAGGAACTGAGAGCGCGCTCACGGCAGCATAGAACAGCGTCAGGAGGGCAAAGGGCATGGTTACCTCGGCCACGCTCCTTGCGAGAGGTGAAAGCGTCATGATCTGCTCAATTGCCGGGTAGGCGGGGTGAAGCGCAGCGATGGCCATGATCGCCCGTGCATCTGCCCTGCCCTTTATGACACCTTTCCTGTAGAGCCCTATGCACAGGACCGTAACCGCGTAGGTCGCCAGACCAAGCCATGTGGCGTGGTCTGCAAATCCAAACACCATTCCACCCACAACGAGAATGAACGATAGGAAGTAGATTGCCATTTTGACGGTGTTCCGGATATTGTCCATGTACCACTGGTAGAAAACCACAGCCGCGCCGGCAAAGGTCAGAAGCGCGTAGACGTTGGATGAAAACTCGTAAACGGCCAGGATGTAGCCCGCCGTGGCCATAGCAAGCCAAACAGCGGAGTACACGGCCCTTTCCCTTATGTCCGAGTAGGCGGCGTAGCCCAGCAGAGCGAAACCTATGGCGAATCTCACGATGTCCAGCATTATGCACACCTCTGGGAGCAGGGGCATCTGTTTATTGCTTTATAAGGGGTTTGCCCTCAGGTGTCCGGGGCTCAGAGACCAGTGGGCACATCTATGAACTCCACATCCACGTCAAACCTCTCCGCCACCACATTCATCAGGGCCTTCAGACCGGTGGTCTCGGTGGCGTAGTGTCCCGCGAAGATGACGTTCAGCCCCCCTTCCTTTGCGATGTGATACGCCTCGTGGGCAACCTCACCCGTGACGAAAACGTGATATCCCTTTTCCACGGCCTCGGCCGTTGCGAAGGCGCCGCCCCCGGAGACGACGGCGACCCTTTCCACCTCCTGCGGCCCGAACATAAGTGTTCTGACATCCGAATCCAGTTCGCCCCCTATCATGACTGCCAAGTCCTCCGCGCTCATGGGATCCTGCAGACGGCCACCGTAGCCAATGGGCACTCCATGATACACCCCAAACTTTTCCCGGATTTCCGCGCCCAGGAGTTTCATCAGCTGTGCGTTGTTGCCCACCTCGGGGTGCGCGTCCAGAGGTATGTGCGCCGCGTAGAGGGATATGCTGTTTGATAGGAGAAAGAGCAACCTCTCTCTCAGTATGCCCGACACGGGGCGGAATGGGGACCAGAACAGACCGTGATGCACTATGAGCATATCAGCACCCGAATCGGCGGCACGTCTGAAGGCCTCCATACAGGCGTCCACGGCGAAGGCCACCTTCGTGACCGTTTCGTCACCCGCCACCTGAAGGCCGTTGTGCGAATCGTCTTTCCACTCACGCACCCTGAGATACCCATCCAGAAACCCCACGATTTCATCTCTCTTCGGCAACGTAACACCCCCTGCATATATATCGTTGCACACGTAGAAAAAGATTTCTACTGCTATATCTATGCTGGGGGTGAAGCGGTACGGGTGATGACTGATGGCCTACTATCTCGTTTCCGTGTCCAACAGGACTAATCTGGAGTTATGCAAAAAATATGCGCTCGCAGGGTTCACAAACAGCATAAACGGATTATGGACATTTTTAGAGATTGAAAAAGATGATTACATTTCATTTTTATATGGAGCAAGGGTTCATAACCTCTATAAGGTTGTTGAAAAAGCGGCATTTGAAAACGCCGAAAATCTACCTCCATGGCCACCGGTCACATTCAGAATGTCCGGCAGAACATACTATTTTCCCTTCAGATTGTTTCTGAAACAGGAGCGAAAAATCGATGAACCCATGGTCAGACCCGAGTTTGCCTATGTTGCTGAAAATCTGCTGTTGAGAGGCGGATACAGAAAAACGCATTTCCAGGCGGACACAGTTACGTTTTACAGCGTTTCGACGATGGGCCAGAGATGTGAGGACACGACAGAGCGTCTGGAAATTGATGGGAGCACATTCATTCCTGAGATTGTCTTTGACAGGAAGAATCAATCCATTCCACATCGATTCCACTTTCAGGAACTGATTTTGCAATCGATGGTCAGAAAGAAACTATCTCAAAACCAAAATGAGAAATTAAAACCTATTCTGGAGGCCCTGAATATTCACGAGGACTCCATAGAATTCGAAATTTTAGGAGAGAAGGCTTTACCTGAGGGGCACGTTGATATTTTCATAAAGAATAAGCATCCAAGCGCAAAAACAACAAAAATAATTGTTGAGGTGAAGGTGGGCAAAGCGCAGTATAAGAACATTGAACAGTTGCTTAGCTATATGAAAGAGTTGGGTGAGGAGTGCAGGGGAGGTGTATTGATTACCAAGGATTTCTCAAACAGGATGTTATACGAAAAGCCGGAAAATATCGTTTTGGTGAAATACTCGCTGGACGGCATCGAAAGGGATGGATCCTATACCTATCAACAGCTTTTAGATGCACTGAATCTGGAAATATTCTCATAGTAATCCTGTTCGGACCCATAATCTCAACCATTCAGAAGGCAACGCCTTATATATTATGATTCCATACTTAATTCATGGGGAAAGGTCTGCTGTTTGCGATTGTGCTGTGCCTGCTTCTGAGCGTATGCGCTTCCGCTGTGACCTACACGTCCACGACGGTCACGGCTGAATACCGTCCGCTGTGGTCCTTTGAGGAGATTGCGGACCACTCCACGCTTAATACAATACCAGTGGACGATGTGAATCTGGACGGGGTGCGCGATGTTGTGCTGTTCCTCCGCGGTTACCTCTCAAACGTGCTAAAGGTCCACCTCTTCAGCGGCTCGGATGGGCTGGAGATCGCCAACACCACCGTGTGGATACCCGATACGAATTACAGCGAGAAACTCTTGCTGATAGACGATGTCAGCGGAGATGGCTATCGGGACATCGTGGTGTGCGCCTTCAACGCGAGCGCCCTTGAGGTTCATGTTCTCTCCGGTTCCGACCTTGCCCTGCTGGGGTCGGCATCGCTCCCCTTCTCAGGGGGCGTGACGAAGAAGGAGATGATGGTCTGCTCACCGGGAGACCTGGACGGGGATACAGTTCCGGACCTCCTCGCCGGCATATACACCCGCGACCAGTACACCGTGACAGGGGGTTACCAGTGGTACGGGAACATAAGCCTCTACGCTCTCTCGTGCCCGACGCTGACCGCGATATGGAACGGTTCCAGCGGCTCGGAATCTACGACGACATCCACGTTCTTCTACCCCGAGTACCGCTATATTCCATGGGATGCCACTGGAGACGGCGTGAGCGATGTCCTCATACTCAACACCACGGGAACAAGCGCAAGCGTGCACCTTCTAAACGGCACGAACGGTGCCCTCGTCTGGACCCTCCCCCTTCAGGGGTCGAAGATATCCGATGTTGCCGTGGGGAACTTCACCGCGTGGGGCGAATCGTTTGTGATCTCCGTCGTGAGCGACACGGGCTCGACCCTCTACGGCGTGAATTTCACGGGAGATGTATACCTGATGCACTCATTCACGGGATTGATATCCTTCTGTGCCCAGTACGCCTACTCCATGAGCCCATCGCTTCTGCCAGATCTTTACTACAGACCGCTTGACCTTAACGGAGATGGCCTCCAGGACCTGGGGCTGAACAACATATCCACCACATGGGTGTACAACAACTACACCCTGTTTTCCCCCGCGGCGAACACCACGCTCGGAACGGTATCATACACCAACGGCCTGTCCACACCGCGGTTCTACTACTACGGCGCGGTTCTGCCCGATGTGAACGGCGATGGGGTGAACGATACCTGCGTGTTCAGGGTGTCGCTGGAGGACACCCCCGATTCCGTGGTGGACATGTATTCCTCTCCGTCCCTCACACCCCTCTGGTCGGTGGGTGGCACCGGAGCCGATGCAACCGACTGGCTGTTTGGCTATCTTTACATGTCCTACGCTGAGGGGTTCCAGACGGTGACACCGTGCTTTGATATCACGGGCGACGGTGTGTTTGACATCTTTATGCTGGAGAACGTGACGAAGGTTCAGGACACGGCGACCATGAACGCCACGCTCATAAATGGGACAGCGGGTACCACCGTGTGGAGAACGCCCCTTACATTCCAGTCCAACAACACATTTGAGACGTGCGATATTGAGCAGTACGTCATGGGCGACGCCAACAACGACGGCGTACCGGAGGTCACGGTTACCGTTGACATGGAGAACAGCACCCTCGGGACGCGTCACATAAGGGTGTTCGCGATGAACGGCACCGTGGGGAACACCATGTGGAACGTGACCTTCTACGCCGAGGACATGCAGGGGAAGACGCATGTCAGCGTTTACTCCCCCGTCATAGCCGCTCCCTTCGGCTATCCCGGGACGGGTAGCATGGACCTCAACGGGAACGGTGAGGCCGACGAGGTCTTCGTTGAGACCGCCTACGGCATATACTTCTACGAGAGAAACCCCAACTTCGCGGTACCCGAGTTCAGCCCACTGCCCCTCCTGGCTCCCATAGCCCTCATACCGCTTCTACGGAGGAAATTTTAAATCTCCTCCCCTTTTCCACATGCCTGAATGCCCACCATAGAGGAGCGGATAAGGGAACTCGAGGAGGAACTCCGGAAGACGAAGTACAACAAAGCCACGGAGCACCACATACTCAAACTCAAGGCGCGCATCGCGAGCCTCAAGAAGGAACTGGAAAGAAGGAAGAGTGCGAAGGGTGGGGGCTACGGCTTCGCGGTGAAGAAGAGCGGCAACGCCACGGTGGCGCTTGTGGGCTATCCCAGCGTGGGCAAGAGCACCATTCTCAACGGCATAACCAACGCGGAGAGCGAGGTTGGCGAGTACGCTTTCACAACCCTTGATATAATACCCGGCGTGATGGAGTACGAGGGGGCGAAGATACAGGTGCTGGACATGCCGGGCATAATAGAGGGCGCATCCCGGGGTCGCGGTAGGGGGCGCGAGATACTCTCGGTGGCGAGGGGCGCGGACCTGATAGTTCTCGTGGTGGACGTCTTCTCGCCTGACCCCTCGCCTCTTATAAGGGAACTTCACGAGATGGGCATACGGCTGAACGAGTCGCCCCCTCAGGTCGTGGTGAGGAAGAGGGCGTCTGGAGGGCTGGACGTCGGGAGCACCGTTCCCCTCACGCGGATGACTCTGGGGACGGCGAAGGATATACTGAGGGAATTCGGTTACATAAACGCGGAGGTTGTCATAAGGGAGGACATCACGCCGGATAGGTTCATAGATCATCTACGGGGCAACTGCGTGTACATCCCCGCCATCATTGCGCTCAACAAGATAGACCTGTTGCCCCAAGGGCAGGTGAGCGAGATTTTGAAAGGCCTCCGCGGCTGGAAGGTGGTCCCCGTATCCGCCGCGAAGGGCGAGGGGCTGGAGCGCCTGAAGGAGACCATATTCCGCGAGCTGGACCTCATCAGGATTTACCTCAAGCCGCAGGGCGGGGAGGCGGACATGGAGGAACCGCTCGTGATCAAAAGGGGTTCCACGGTGGAGATGGTCTGCAGGGCAATACACCGGGATTTCGTGGAGCGGTTCAGGTTCGCCAGGGTGTGGGGCAGGAGTGCGCGCTTTCCGGGGCAGAGGGTCGGGCTGGAGCACGTTGTGGAGGACGGCGACGTGATAACCATAATCCTCAGACGCTAATACCGGATTTCAAAGCCCTCCATTCCCTCCGGCCTCTCCCATGTGACATCCACTTTCTCCACACGGGCATAGGGTTGCCTGTTTTTGCAGTAATCTATGAGTTCCCTCACCTTCTCCTCCTCGCCCTCGAACACCGCCTCCACGCGGCCATCCGGCAGGTTTTTCACCCATCCGCTCACACCGAGCCGCTCCGCCTCCAGCCGGGTGTGATACCTGAAAAACACACCCTGAACCCTTCCGCTGAAGAAGCAGTGTGCCCTCACGCGCGCCATGAATAAAAGTAAAAAGGGAAGAAGGGTAAAAAGTTTTTCAGCGTCGTCTTCTGCGTGTCAGGAGCACCAGCAGTCCTATCGCTGCGAGCAGCGGTACCACTCCGCTGAACTCGGGCACGACGTTGTTCAGCACCAGGTTGAGTTTGGCGCTTCCGGGTGCTGTGGACACAGAGGTGGAGTTGACGTCGTAGTAGGTACCGTCCACGGCGCCGGCGTTTGTGCCGTCGTCAGCGTACACCTGAATGGTGTCGCCTATGCTGTACACGCTCGGGAACTGGTCTATGTAGTACTCGTAGTATCCGTTTGCATCCGTGTACACGGTGATGTTCTCGCCAGTCGCGAGGTTCGTTATGTTCACCGCGACGTTCGCCAGAGGCGTGCCCGCACTGTCGTTAACCCATCCGTAGACCCTGAACTGCGATGCGTAGATGTATATGTCTATGTAGTCAAACGCACCCCAGTTGCCGTTGGCGTCCTGCCCGTGCACGTATATTCTATGGTACCCGCGGCTCAGGCTGAACGGATCTATTGTGGCGTTCACCACCTCAGTCACCGAATCAAACGCTCCATCCTGAGCGAATAGCGGCGTTCCGGTACCGTCCGCACCTATCGTGTCTATGAAGTACTCCGCCGCCGCTATGTTGCTGTAGCCCGATTCAAGGTCGCTTATGAGGGCGGTCAGCGTCAGCATCTTCGTGTACACCAGGTCTATGTATATGATCTTGCTCGCGTTGTTCGTGTTCGGTGGCCTGACGAGTGTGTCGGTCGTGGCCGGACCGAGATTGTCCGCCACAGTTGGCCCGTATTTAGCCACGAAGATCTCTGTGTTCCATTTCTCGGGGCTCTTCGTGTAGGATATATACACCGTACCGTCGGTAGAGTTGTCTATGGACACGTGGTATATCGGCGTGCCTGCGAAGTCCACGTATTTATATCCAACGATGCTGTCTGTTGCAGGGTCTATCTGCGCCATCTTTATGCTGTACCTGTAATGCGCCCAATAGTCGTTGTAAGGTGCACTGGTGTAATAGGAATTCTCCTCTGCAAATGCCACCCATATGTATCCGTTGGCATCCTCTGCAATACCGGGCCCTGGTAGGCCGTCATACACGTTCAATCCTGGCACATTTGCATCTATCTTAATGGGTGTGCTCCATGTTGTGCCATCTGTTGTGTAGATTAGATATGCTTTGTGTTCAACAACACCGAAATTGGCATTTTGCTGGTCATCATCGCTGTACCAACCCACCCACAGTCTTCCGGAGGAGTCGGCATATGCTGTGGGTTGCATTTCATAGAAGCCGTCACTCCCTGTGCCGAATAGTGTGTTGAATGTTCCCCATGTCCCGGTGCTGTAATCATACGTTACATATGCTATGTAGTAATCTGTATCCGTTCCCGAACCTCCCAGCCTCTGAGAGACGAAGACCCATAGCTGATTATTGAACTCCGCAACGCCAGGATAGTAACGCCGATCATCGCTATTTCCTGTGCTGTCTATGCTGTTAGGACCGTTCCATGTCGCACCACCGTCCGATGTATGCACCTCTCTTAAATCTCTGATACCACTCCTAGTATCAAGCCACGTATAGAATACCCAAGTATTGCCCCTTGAATCGCAGTAGACCTTTGTCCAGGGATACGCTATCAGGTAATACGTGGTGAATCCTTGGGAATATATGCTGCCGGATTCAAACGTTGTAAATGACCATCCCGTTTCATCTCCATATACGACGTATATGGATTCGCCTGTGCCAAAGGATACGTAGACCTTCCCGTTGGAATCCACGTCTATGCTCGGATACCAGTAGAACCAGTCCATTATCTGTTCCAAACTGCCAAGATAGTCAAAGTACCTATCGAAACCGGGTAATGCCACGTACTCCGTCCATGTCTTTCCACCATCGGTGCTGTGAGCCACTATGAGGTCGAAGTTGTCTCCATTCGTCGGAAGCGTCGTAACCGGGTTCCTGTCCGTTGACGCGTTCTGCCTGAAGAACGCCACCCACAGAGAACCGTCGGTCGGGTCCACTGCGATGGCAGATGTGGTTTCCATTATGTCTGTCCTCGTCACCTGATTGTGCCAAACGGGTGCAGTGGGTACAACCTGCAGGTTGATTGTGATGGAGTCCATCACCGCGGTGTTCGTGGTGGACACCGCCTTCAACCTCACCTCGTAGAGCCCCTCAGCGGTCGTGGCCGCCGCGGATATGGACGCGTTCACCCACGCAACCTCGCCGGGGTTCAGAGACACGCTCGTCGTGGAGAAGGAGACAGTTATGTCAGTGGTCGCCGGTATAACCTCGCTTGTGATGGTGTAGCTGTCTGCCGCACTCCCCCAGTTCACCACCCTGAAAGTCGTGTTGAAGGAGGTACCAGCGACTATCACCTTCTGGATGGGCTGGTGTGTGAAGTCCTTGTAGTCCGAACCGAGAGGCATGTTCTCATTGTACCTCTCAACCTTCACGTGGTTGCTCACGGTACTCTTCGGGCCCAGTGGACCGAGAACGTGGAGCGCGAACGTCTGGTCATTGGCTCCCGGACCGTCGGGGTCATCCAAGCCGATATTCGCGGCTATCACCTCAATGGTCCACGTGCCAACCATGGGCTTCTCAACGTTCACAACCTCCGTTGTGTTGAGCGAGTCGTACGCTGTGGGATTCGCAACGCTCCACTGGCTGTTACCCACGAATATGTTGCCGTGATACTCCGTGCCATCGGGCGCGATGACGCGGAGGTCCAGGTTATTCACTATGGCTGGATTTGCATTGGCGCCGCCGTTTGCATCGGTCCACACCAGTGTTATCCTGAGAGGGGCCTCATCGGTGACCACATTTATCGTGTTGCTCCACGTCGCAGAAGTGTCTGCGGACTGCCAGTCCCAGTACTTCATGCTGAGAGGTGGCTCTGGTATCAGACCCTTGGCTATGTTAAGTCTGCCCCAGCCCACATCGGGACCGCCGTACTTGTAGCCGGGCATTGGGTCGGCACCGCCTATCACGGTGGCCTTTATCAGAGCGGCAGATGGGTTGGTGAGACCTTCAACATCTGTGTAATAGTCCCTCACGAGAACGCATGCGCCAGCGGTTACGGGTGTGGCCATAGAGGTGCCCTGCATGGCTATATAGTCAGCGAGACCGTCTCCGTTGTAGTCAATGGGCACAAACCATGTGGCCCCTATGTTTGCATCCGAAACGGTGCTGGCTCTTGTGCTCACTATGCCGCTTCCGGGTGCCACGATGTCCGGCTTCGTTCTGCCATCACCGGCATAACCGCGCGAGGAGAAGTAGGCGAGTTGGTCCGGGTTGTCAGCCATTGAATATGCGCTCCACGTGCCCTGCGAGTTAACCTGGGGTCGTAGATTTTCGCTCGCACCCACCGTAAGAATGCTCTTTGCGTTCGCTTCGGGACCTATGGTGCCTGCACCCGGTCCTGAATTGCCAGCGGCGAAGAGTATGAGGAAATCTTTATTGTTCCACATAAAGGTGTCTATTTCGTCAGCATCAGCATCGTAACTATTTCCGCTGGAACCCCATGAATTCGTCCACACCCTTGCGCCATCGTTGTAGGAGCGCGTGGCCATGTTCGTTATTGAGTCGTAATTGAGTCCGCCACCAAATATACTGACCGTCCCTATAGATTCAAAGTGTATTTGCGCTTCTGGTGCCATTCCGGCTAGTGAATTTCCATATATTTTGTTTGTTGTATCTGCACCGCTCATAACGCCGCTAGCAGCCACGCTTCCGGCCACGTGGGTGCCATGTCCTCCGAGGTCTCCATTGTCTGGGTCGCTGGGATCTCCGTCACCCGCTGCATCGTAAATTGTGAGAACACGCCCGGCGAAATCGGGTATAACCGTGGCAGGATTTCCAGTGTCAAGGCCGGTATCCGCTATAGAAACCACCTGCCCTGCGCCGGTGATTGGCAGCCCCAGACCGTTGCGCCACTGGTCGCGCAGCACCGCGGCACCGACTATGCGCGCAGCCACGGAGTTCATGAGTTTCAACTTGGTTCTGTTGTGAATCGCCAGAACCTCCGGTTCAAAGGCTATGTCCTTTATGTACTTCGTCTCCACGTCCATTTCAAACTTGGCGGGGTATGTGCCGGGACCGAAGGGCTGTATGACCTTTATGTTGTCGCCACCGTATTTGAGCGCTATTCTCTCGGCCACTTCGCGGACATCAACGTCGGGGTCCACAACAACCGTTATCCTGGTTCTTGTCAGCCCCTTTTCCATGGCGTCTATGATGGTCTCTCCGAGTTTCCAGTAGGGCTGGAATGGATAGACGGCCTTCACATACCACAGCGACTGTATTTCGCTTACCCTGGCGGGGTCAACCTTCACCAGATAGGCGTACTCGTTGTAGTAGTTGTAAATCTTGGCGCCGTTCAGTTCAAGCCCGCTCTTCCACTCTGGGGTGGGGGGGCCTATGAACTGGACCACATAGAAATTGGTTGTCTCCGTGTAGTAATCCGTTGGTATTTCCGCGAGGTTTCCGTGGAACTTCCCGGTCTGGAAGCCCACCCAGTAATCAATGGGGTTTATGTTCACGCCCTTTGACTTCAGCGCTCTCAGTTCCTGGTTCGTGTACTTCACCAGAGCGTAGTGGTCGTACACCTGCACCACGTTCAAACCGCTGTTCTTCAGCGCATTCAGGGTGTTGGGACTTTTCAACTCAACCAGAGCGTATCCCTGATATCTCTCGCCACCGCCGATATAGGGCTGACTGACCACTGCAAGCCCTGCAAGCACAAGCACAAGCAAAATGCCCACTGCAACAGTTCTGGATAGATATCTCTTCCTTTCCGCCTTTTTCTCTGCCCATTGCATACACTATCGCCTCCCGCGACAGCACAACCTATTGGAAAACCGGTATATTAAGTTTCTGTTCATCTTTGTATAAAATGATGTAGATGCGTTCAAAGGTGGGTCTTTATAAACTTCACTTTCTCTGAAGTTTGACCGGCAAATATATCAAAAAAGATGAAGATTATGCTCCGTGGGTCTGGAGTCCCTTTCGGTTCTGGGTAGAAACGGAGCCCGTGAAGTTCTGCGGTATCTGCTGGAAAACGGGAGCGGGACGCCCAGTGGAATAGCGAAGGCGCTGGGGATGCACATAGTCACCGTTACGCGCTACCTTGAAGCGCTCCACGACATAGGGGTCCTCTCACGCGAGAAGAAGATGGGCCGCACGCGTGAGGTCTACGTGTACAGCGTGGCGGCAAGGCGCGTGAGCATAGAAATAGATGTGGAGGAGTACGTTTACGGCGAGGCGAGGAGGGAGGAGGAAGCGAGCGAATTTTACAGGCGTCTGCTTGAGGAGATGGTCAGGCGCGCCGCCATGGCATTCGGCGACGACGGCGTATATTCCAGCGTACCCGTACCGGAAAGGCCCACGGCGGAAGATGTGAGAAACGCTGTACGCATTTTCAGGGAGAAATACGGGCCCACGATAGCGAGGAGCATATTTCTCACGTCCGTGTCGGTGGCGGGGGAGGGCGTTGAGGACGCCCGTACCCTTCTGGAGGGTTGGGAGAGGTGGTTCCAATGATGAGAGTTGCCAGCGGCATCAGGGGTCTTGACGAGATGTGCGAGGGCGGGTTTCCCGGTGGCTCAGTCATAGTGGTCACGGGCCCGCCGGGGAGCGGGAAAACGCTGTTCGGCCTTCAGTTCGCGCTGGCCGGGGGTAAGGCCGTTTACGTCACCCTGGAGGAGCCGAAGGAAAACATCGTTCTGGCGGGCGATAGCATAGGGCTACCCGTGAGCAAGGCCGTTGAGAGTGGCGACCTGTGCATAGTGGACTTCGGCTATCTCAAGGAGGTTGAGGGGGATCAGGACATCACATACACCTTCAGGGCCATAGCGGAGTACTTGGAGGTGAATGGCCCAGTATCCCGGCTCGTCGTTGACTCCATAACGGCCCTGTCCATCTATTATTCCGAGGTTGAATACAGAAAGGAACTCTTCAAATTCGCACGCTATTTGAGAAGAAGGGGAATAACATCGCTCCTCCTCTCCGAATCGGGGAGCGGTCCCCGGGAGGAGAACTTCATCGCCGATGCCCTGATATTCCTCAACTACGAGAACGTTTTCGGGGAGTACAGGAGAACCCTCACAATATACAAAATGCGCTTCACCCGCCACGACCCCTACAAGCACCCGTTCATAATAATGCACGGTGGGTTTGAGGTGCTGGATGAGGTGATACGTGAATGAGGATTTCGGACCGGCTCGCGAGGGCCGTCCGCAATTCGGGAGCGGTGTGGCTCGTCGTTGACGGTGCAAGGGAGAGGGACCTGTACAGGGCACTCATTGAGGGGCTGGGCGGGAAGGTCCTTTTGGCTACATCGCGCGTATCATGGGAGGAGGTGCTGTCGCGGCTACTCTACCCGGAGAGGGTGCACGTTGTGGACTGGCATTCATACAGGTCTCAGCGGGTCCTATCTGTGGAAATAAGGGGCAACGTATTCCTCGCATCAAAGGATATAGTAAACTTGAGCATAGCCGTCAGGAAAGCGGCGTTCGGCGTGGACTATGCCGTCCTTGACGTCTACGATGATGCGATGGAAATGTTTCCTTATGAATCCGTGAAACACTACCTCACCAGCATTCTCAGGCGCCTTCAGGACTCCGGAGTGGCCGTGGTTATGGTGGCCAGAGAGGCGGCGCCGGACTGGTTTCGCGGCGTCTCCCTCCGGCTGGAAGAGGTTCTGGAGGCGCCCGGTCGCGTCCGCCTCTGCCCCGCCTGTGGTTCTATAGTTGACCCATCGGATGCTGTCTGCCCCTCCTGTGCAACGCCCCTCAGCGTGGAGCTGTCCGCCCTCGTGTGTCCGAACTGCGGTGCCGTGTCCCGCGGAGATGGACGGTGTCCCGTCTGCGGCACCGCCTTTATGGGCGAGGGCGGATACGAATCGCCCCGCAAGTGCGGTATATGCGGAACCCTCGTGGGCGAGGCAACGAGCGTATGCCCGGTCTGCGGCGCCGACGTCATGGAGGACGTTACCCTGGATTTCACTTTCACGACGGAGTTCTGCCCTGTCTGTGGAGCGATGGTGGATGCGGCCTCCGATGTATGTCCGGTGTGCTCCCACACCCTGCGCAGGAGGCGTGGTCTGCAGGCGAGGAAGGGGCTTGTCAACGGCAACGGTCTCATAAACGGCAACGGGGTTGCGGTCTTGAGAAGGGACCTGATAAACGGCAACGGTCTGGTCAACGGCAACGGTGTCAGGGGCCGTGCTCCGCGCGGGAGGATACCCATCAAAAAGACCGCCGCGGTGGCGGTAATCATAGCAATCATGGTTCTCATGCCAGTCCTTATGTTAACGGTCTTTGTGCCGTACACTACGTTTTCGGTGGACGGCGACTTCGGGGAGTGGGAGGGTGTGCGCCCCATACCCGATTCCCGGGGCGATGTGCCCTGGGCTGGAGCCGACGTCGTTGATCTGCGCGTCCACGCGGAAAACGGCAGGACGTTCTACTACATGGAGTTTGCATCGCCACCCTTCACCAACAGCACTGGCATATATGTTTTCATGCAGACAGGCGCCCGGCGGGGGTACGCTGTGGCGGATATACATGCGGACTACGTGGTTGAGGTCTATGGCTGGGATGGACAGGTGCGTTCCTCCGCCCTCTACATCTACAGGGGAAACGGTAGCGAGTGGAGATTTGAGCGCGTCTCTGAAATCCCCGTGGCCATGGATGGTGTGCGCGTTGAGTTTTCAGCGCCCGTCTCCGCGGTTGAGTCGGTCGCCCTGACAACGGACTACCGCCGGTCTCTGGACTACTCCGACTACCCCCTGGGAACCGGCGCTCTCATTTCGGTCAGCGTGGAGGGCGGTGATGAGGTCATCGCGTCCGGGGGAATACTCTCCTATATGCGCATATCCACGGTGGGCACGTGCACCGTGAATGCCCTGACGCTTAAACTCCGGGGCACGGCCCTTCCCCTCGGCGAGGGCTGGTCCCTGACGCTTCAGGCGGGCGGAAGGGTTTACAGAGGAATCGCTGACGGCGAGCGCGCGGTGTTCTACCTGAACAGAAGCATCGCCGGGGATGAAACATGGGTGGTGCGCGCGACACCGGCCGGTGCGGCGGGTTTGACGCTCGGCGTGGCCGACATCAACCTATCCGCGGACGCGCTCGTCCTCAAGCACATGGCGGTGGAGAGCTGTTCATACGTGGGGTCCGCTCCCGGAGACCCCCGGGTGGACGGGGGATTCGCCGAGTGGAAGAATGTGGTCGTTGACCCCAGGGGTGATGTTCTGGACAGCGACGGCATGCCCGTGGAGTATTTACACGGCAGCGTGGATCTGTCCGGATATGCCGTTATGCCGTCCGACGCGGGGGTGGCCTTTTACGTCTCCACGTACGGCCGCATCATAGGCGGCATGGACGTTCCCCTCGTCAGGGACAGGGCGCTCGTGGACAGCGACAGGGACACCATCCCGGACTACCTGGACCCGCACCCGCACGACTTTGACAACGACGGCGTGCCGGACGAGAATGAGTGGGTGGTGGTGGACAACGCGTCCCACCCCGATGTGGACGGCGACGGCGTCCCCGACTA
>Ga0209426_1000649_pt1 | contig 30899 bp, 25 predicted proteins | sample Deesub1362B_J571_FD_187697 | JGI IMG/M metagenome (GOLD analysis project Ga0209426, IMG submission 187697) | Deep oceanic, basalt-hosted subsurface ecosystem from Juan de Fuca Ridge flank, Pacific Ocean, CORK Borehole 1362B_J2.571 (SPAdes)... ...
CTTCTTTTTTCGGATTTCTTCATTCAGTTCTTCTGCAGTTAACCACTTAACAACTTCTTTTTCAGGTTTTCGTCCCATGTAGCCATTTTGTAGTTATTGGTTAAAAATGTTTTGTCTAATACTCTAATTGGAGCATCTAATGCCTCATTTTTTATATTCAGAGAAGGAGAAACCATTCTCGAATGCACAAACACATGGACTGATAAAAGAGAAATTTCAGAAAAGGAATGCTTCATTAAATTAAGAGCAAAAGACATTCATTGGCTGATTGACAGAATAAATTCCGGAGAGGTGATATGCATTGAAGATACATCTGCCATCGAAGAATTCTCTGGGAAGAGTGAATTCGAAAGACTTGGAGTCAAATCCTTTGTTGGATTGCCCGTTTACATAGACGAAAGACCCGGTGGATTACTCTGTTTCTTCAACGTTTTACAGAATGAGCTGTGGAGTGATGAAGATCTGATGTTGTTGAAGGTATTTTCAAGAATTCTTGGCAGTTCCTTAGAGCGAAGGCGGGCAGAAGATGATCTGAGGAAGAGTCTCGAAAGACTCCAGAAAAGTATGAAGGGGACGATTTTTGCAATCTCGAAAATCTACGAAAACACTCAAAAACCATCCAGATTTGGTAGAAGCCCGGGGATATAGACTCGAATTAAAGATCAGGGAATAACTTCATCAGAGGACGAGTAATCCAAGAAGGAATGCGATAATGAGCTGGGAGAAGACGACCACGCCAAGCAGGTACAGAGCCTTCTCACCAAGAACCCTGAATGCTTTTTCCACCTCATCAAAAAAAGCCTTACCCATTGTTCTGACAATTAATTCGTTTTTAGAATACGATGGATTTGCTTTCTGAAAACAAACACTCTGAAATACTTCCTGTAAATAAGGCATGACTTTTTTTCTATCCTCCATGCTACCCACCGGCTTATAACCAATTTTCGGCGAAATACCAGTCCTTGAGTGATTGTCTGTTGAGATTACGACAGTTCTAAAACCATTCTGCATTCCCAACCTTTCAACATCGTCTCTGAACTCCTTTATGATATTATTTCCATCAAACATAATGATGGAATGCATCTCTTCTCCATATCTTAAAAAGAGGACTGCAACACAGTTAAGAGTCTCTGTGGAGATTTCTTTTCTTGAAAAAAAGTATTCAATATCGCTTTCCTCGGTTTCAACTTCGATTGCCTGTCTGATTAGGTTCTCAAGCTCATAAAAGTCCTCAGCAGAGATGTCAAAATTCTCCCGATGGGCGTTATGGGCATCGACAACTATGCATTCTCCCATGTAATTTTCAGCAGTATTGTTCAGAATTGAAGGAATATCATCAATAGCTTCATTACCACTGAAAAATAACAGGCTTACATCGCTGAATGGATAGACGTCAAGGCGGAACTTTCTCCCATCGATACGGTATGGTTTGTATGCTTTTATGCTACTTCCCGAACAACTAATGGCAGATACGATTTTCCTGACCTCTTTTGCACTTACAGGATTGTCTTCGTGTTTTGAAGCACTATGGAGATAAATTGAGTTGTCAATTCTCCTGAGAATTTCAGTTACAAGAGTAGCACCACCGATATTCCTGATTGGACCCGGATGGTAAGAATTGGAGACCAGTCTTACATCACCGATTGACAGACACTTAACCCAGCCCCTGTTATCGTTACCGGCGTTTTCGAGTTCCTTTTCAAAATATTCAGGCTTTGAAGTTAGCCAGAAGAGAACAAACGATTTTAACAGTTCTTTTGTGTTGAAAATACCATAATCTCTGTCCAGAAATCTTATGAAGATGTATGCAAGCAGAATTCCCGCAAATACTGTCAGTGCATAGGCTGTAAATCTATGGGGGACTTGAAAGGAGTAAAGATAATTTACCGGATACAGTGTTAGAAATATTGCAATGGAGGTGAAAATGACCCTGTTTTCAGACGCTTTTGATGTAAAGAACAGAGTTATTGTCAGTAATGCAGTGGCTGAAGATGGAGCTATGACTATGAGGAAGAAGCTGTTCAGGAAGTGTATTGCGATGAAGTCAAACACCTCAGTTGAGATTAGAACAAGGAATGATAGAAAAAAAACTCTTCTACTGTTAAAAGCAAGCCCTATATACTTTCTCGAAAGAAGAAGATAAATTATGATGAAAAAACCGAGAAAAAAGTATCTCTGCGCAAAGAATGATTTGCTGACAGTTCCGTTCAGAATTGAAGCTAAGGCTATTGTAATCAGTCCCAGACTGACTGAGATTCTTTTTTTTGGTATGGTGAACATCTTTGAATAGAATTTCTCGATGAGACTTATGTCAATCATCACGTTGGATAAAAAGATTGGTAATAATTATTTTTCCTACTTTAGTTACTGGACGATGATAAACCTATTACGTTTAATCGAGTTTCTATTAGATGATTATTAGCATAATATTTTGTTATTAATAATTTTTTTATTAACAATAAGCCAAGTTATTATTGAGAGGTTGAATTAAAATGATGGAGAAGCTTGTCACAGTTACCACAAGAATATCTGATGAGATGCTTAAAGAGCTTAAGAAGAAGACAGGAGAGGATACAAATAAAGAGGCATTAGCTAAAGCCATTTACCATTATATTGTGTGCCCAGAAGCTGAAAAAGAAAAGAATTTAACCGAAAAAAAGAAAAAAACCGGAAGATATCCATTTTATCTTGATAAAATCCTGAGAGAACACTCAGATGAGGAGAAGGGATAACTCTCCTGACATCATTTTTAGAATTTTTATTATCATCCTCATCAATTCTTTTTCACCATTTCTAAATAGTCAGATGATAATGTAATTATGAGTACGATGGCAACCTGTAAGGAGTGCAAAAATTGTTACATTAGAGTAGGATACTGGTTCTGCAAGGCGATAGGGAATTATAAGCGGAAAAATCCTCTCGTAGCTCTGGAATTCGAAGGTGTGGAGACATGTGACTTTTTCATTCCAAAAAACACAGACTACTTTCCACAGTCAACCCTTTCAATGTATATAAAAGAAGCGGCATAATCCAGCGTCCAAAGATTTAAAAAACCACGAACGTAGCAAAATTGAACGGCCTCAGCACAATTATATATTGTTACTTTCAGGACACTCAAAAAGTAATTTTTACATGAACCATCATATTACGGAAGGTACTTGAAAATTTATTAACAGTAAGGGGAATGTGATATGATGGAAGAAGATAGTAATAAAATCAATGAGATAGAACTCGAAGATTTGCCAAGTGTCGGTCCCGCAATTGCTGAAAAGCTAAGAGATGCAGGTTTTGCGACAATTGAGGCTGTTGCTGTTGCTTCACCTTCCGAACTGAGTACAGCTGCAGAGATTGGTGAGTCTACAGCTTCAAAAATCATCTCTGCAGCGAGAAATATGGCAAATGTGGGCAGTTTTGAGAGTGGTGAAGCGATTTTAGAAAGGAGGAGAAAGGTCGGAAAAATAAAAACAGGTAGCGAGGATCTCGACAGACTACTCGGGGGTGGTGTTGAGACACAATCTATTACGGAACTATATGGAGAATTTGGTTCCGGAAAAACCCAGATATGCCACCAGCTTTCAGTCAACGTCCAGCAACCTGTGGAGATGGGTGGGCTGAATGGGGCTGTTGTTGTTATAGACACCGAAAACACGTTCAGGCCTGAAAGAATAATTCAGATGGCGGAAGCAAGAGGTCTTGATTCGAATGAAATTCTGAAAAACATATACGTTGCCCAGGCTTATAATTCAAACCATCAGATGCTTCTGGTAGATAACGCAAAAGAGCTTGCAAATAAGCTGAAGAAAGATGGGAGAGAGGTAAAATTAATGGTTGTTGATTCTCTGATGGCACATTTCAGGTCAGAGTATGTGGGAAGAGGAACACTTGCAGACAGACAGCAGAAGTTGAATCGCCATTTGCACGACCTCATGCGTTTCGGTGATTTATTTAACGCTGCAATTGTTGTGACAAATCAGGTTCAGGCAAAGCCAGATACATTCTTTGGTGACCCAACACGACCTGTTGGAGGTCATATTGTTGCCCATACGGCTACATTTCGAATTTATCTCAGAAAGAGTAAAGGTGAGTTGAGGGTGGCAAGGTTGATAGACTCCCCCCATCTTCCAGAGAGTGAAGCTGTCTTTAAGGTAACTGAGGGTGGAATAGTGGATAAGTAATTCAACCTGATGAAAAACTAATTATATTTTAATCAAATTAAGTTTATGAATTCCGAGGATTTCAGAGAAGAGTTCAGAGAGTTTGTGGTATCAATCCTCCGGAAAGAGTTGTCTGACTTCAGGGAAGAATTCAGAGATGAATCTATGTCTCTGATTGAAGGTATAACCTTCAGAGTTGAGAATCTTGAGGACGATTTGAAGTTTCAGGGAAGAAGAATTGAGGAGCTGGCCAAAAGTATTGATGAGTTTTATATTAAAATTGACTCAATAAAAGACAATCTGGAAATGAAAATAGATGAATCAAATTACAGGTCTGAAGAACTTAGAGAACTGATAATTTCTCAGATAAGCTCGGTGAAGGATGAATTCAATGGCTATTTAAACAGTATCGCAGAAGAAACACGGTCAGAGTTTGAAAGATTGAAGGATGAGGCAAAAACCATATCGACAAACTTTAAAGAAATATCAAAAAGCTTTGAGTTTAACGTTAAAAAAATGGAACGCATTGAGGACGAGTTTTCAATAATCAAATCCAGACAGGACATTATACATGATCTCGTGAGGAGGGTGAAGGCTCTGGAGAACAGAGTTTATAGATGATTCTACTGGGATGTACAACCTGTTGATTTAACAACCTTTTTTAACTTAATTGCTTCCATGCCCTTATGCCTTACGATGATTTGAGAGAATTTATCAGAAGACTTGAGGAAGAGGATGAGCTTGCAAGAATAAAGCATGAAACCAGCCCGATTCTTGAGATGACTGAGATTGCTGACAGAACTGTAAAATCTGAAGGAAAGGCAATCCTGTTTGAGAATCCCAGAGGATATGATATTCCTGTTTTAATGAATGCCTTTGGGACGGAAAAGAGAATGAAAGTTGCATTGGAAGTTCAGAATCTTGAAGACATTGGGGAGAGGCTTGTAGCCCTTACAAAAGTCAGACCAGCTTCGATAATGGAGAGTTTAAAGAGTGTTGGAGTTCTTAAAGAGATCACATCGTTCATACCCAAGACGGTAAAAAAAGGAGCATGTAAGGAAGTTGTAGTGGATGAACCTGATCTCGGAAAGTTTCCAATTCTGAAATGCTGGCCTCAGGATGCTGGCAGGTTTATTACACTGCCGGTTGTGATAACGAGAAGTCCTGAGACTGGAGAGCTGAATGCAGGAATGTACAGAATGCAGGTATTTGATGAGAAAACTACTGGAATGCACTGGCAAATCCACAAACATGGTGCATTGCATTTCAAACAGCTTGCTGAGAAGGGAGAAGACAGGTTGGAGGTTGCTGTTGCGATTGGAGTTGAGCCATCTGTGTTGTATGCTTCAACAGCCCCACTTCCTGAGAACGTCAGCGAGTTCATGTTTGCAGGCTTCATAAGGAAGGAGAGAGTCAGGATGGTCAAATGCGAGTCTGTGGATTTAGAAGTGCCAGCAAATGCAGAAATCGTGCTGGAAGGTTATGTGAAAGCAAACGAATTCAGGACAGAAGGCCCATTTGGAGACCACACCGGCTACTACACTCCACCTGAGCCATATCCTGTCTTTCATATCACCACGATAACTCATAGAGCGAATCCAATCTACCATGCAACAGTTGTTGGCAAGCCGCCAATGGAGGACAGATGGATTGCAAAAGCAACTGAAAGAGCTTTTCTGCCAATCATCAGAATGATAAATTCTGAGATAGTGGATATGAACCTGCCTGTTGAAGCAGCATTCCACAACCTTGCCATCATTTCAATCAAAAAGCGATTTCCGGGGCATGCAAAGAAGGCTATGTTCGCTTTATGGGGAATGGGGATGCTCAGTCTCACAAAAATTGTGATTGTGGTAGATGATGACATCAATGTTCAGAACATGAATGAAGTTTTATGGGCTGTAACAAGCCGATTCGATCCAGCAAGGGACGTTGTGATAATTCCTGACTCTCCCATTGACAGCCTTGACCACTCCACATACAGAGCAAATCTTGGAGGGAAGCTTGGGATAGATGCTACCGTGAAGTCGAAAGAGGAGGGTTTTGAGAGAGAATGGCCAGATGCTGTTGAGATGGACGAAGAAACAAGAAGAAGGATTGACGATATGTGGGATGAATTAAAGAGGATGCTATTTTGATGTATAGAAAAATAAAGATTTTTAAACTTTGTTAACCGCAGCAGTATTGATGGAAATAATTCTAAAGCCAGTAGGCTACATTAGAACAGAAGCAAAGGAAATCCCTCGCCACTGGACTGTCTCAGAGGTTGAAGGAAGAATAGTAATCAATGAAGAGTACAGAGAAGGAATAAGAGACATAAAATCGGGTGATAGAATTGTTGTAATCTTTCACTTCCACAAGAGTCCTGAATTCAATCCACCATCCCTCGTGCAGAAACCTCCACACAGAGACAGAAAATTTGGAGTTTTCAGCACCTGTTCTCCATTAAGGCCAAATCCCATCGGAATGTCAGTTCTGGATGTGCTTGATGTGAAGGATAACATAATCTACGTTAAAGGAATCGACATGTTTGATGGGACACCAGTTCTTGACATTAAACCCGATATTCGCAAAGATTGATAGCAAAAAAAAAACTGAAAATATTTTTTAACTTTAACAAACTCGTCATTATAATGCCAGAATATATCTCACATCCTCTCATCAAAGAAAAAACAATAGAGAGGAGATCGTATCAGATTTCCGTTGCTGCTACAGCTTTAATGCATAACACCCTTGTCATCCTTCCCACGGGTTTGGGAAAGACAGTTGTAGCAGCATTTGTTATAGCATCACGTTTGCATAATACAGAGGGCAAAGTTCTGTTTCTTGCCCCCACAAAACCGCTTGTAGAGCAACATGCTGAGTTTTTGAGAAGAGTGCTTAATATTGAACCAGAAAAAATAATCAGCCTTAGCGGTGAAATCCTACCGGAGAAAAGGGCAGAGATGTATGAAGATGCTATCATTGTTGTCTCAACGCCGCAGGTGATTGAAAATGACATAATAGCAGGAAGAATAAGCCTTGAAAGTTTTATTCACATCACTTTTGATGAAGCACACAGAGCAGTTGGAAACTATGCTTACGTTTTCATTGCAAAGAAATTTTTCGAGCAGAGTAAAAGTCCACTCATTTTAGCGATAACCGCATCTCCGGGAAGTGATGTTGAAAGAATCAGAGAAGTTGCTCAGAACCTTGGAATTGAAGAAATTGAAATCAGAACAGAATTCGACAGAGATGTTAAACCATACGTTCATGAAAAGGATATTGAATGGATAAAGGTTGAGATGCCGGCTGAACTCGGTGAGATAAGAAAGAAGTTTCTTGACGCTCTTAGAATGAGGTACGAGAGGTTAAAAAAGCTGGATTTGATAAGCATAGATTTCGAAAATGCATCAAAAAAGGAGCTGTTAGCAGTTCAGGAGATGATGCAGAGCGAAGCGGCTGAGACAAGAGATTCGAGATACTATGATGCGGTTTCAATCCTTGCTGAGATAATGAAGATTCTACATGCTGTGGAATTGATTGAAACTCAGGGTCTCGAAGCTCTCAAGCATTACCTCAAAAGGCTTATGACAGAAGCACACTCGAGAGGAAGCAGTAAAGCATCTAAAAAGATTGCCGGCGATGTTACTTTCAGAGATGCCATGTTAAAAACCTTTGAATGCAAAATTGACCACCCCAAATTAAAGAAATTGAGAGAAATAGTCAGGAATGAGATTTACTCAAATCCCGATTCCCGGATTATTGTTTTCGCAAATTACAGAGATACTGCTGAGATGCTATCAAACGAGCTCGCACAGGTGGAGGGGTTGAAAGTATCCAAATTTATCGGACAGGCGAGCAGAGTTGACGACAAAGGTATGCAGCAAAAAGAACAGGTCGAAATTCTGAACAAATTCCGCAGTGGTGAATTCAATGTTATTGTCTCAACATCGGTTGGAGAAGAGGGACTTGATATCCCTGCGACAGATTTGGTGGTATTTTATGAGGCTGTTCCTTCGGAGATAAGAGCCATCCAGCGTAGAGGGAGAACTGGAAGAGCAAAAAGAGGTAGAATCGTAGTTTTAATGACAAAGGGAACAAGAGATGAAGGATACTACTACTCGAGCATTCGAAAGGAGAGAATGATGTATTCGAGGCTTTACGAGTTGCGAGATTCATTATTGAACAGAACAAAAGTCCAGAAGCAGAAAAATCTTGAAGAATTTCACTCACCTTCAGTTCTGATTTATGCTGATTCGAGAGAAGCGAAATCCGGAGTGGTTAAGAAGCTATTTAACATGGGTGTCGGAATCAAAACGGGGAATCTTGATGTTGCAGATTATATTGTCAGTGATAGAGTTGCAATAGAGAGAAAGACTGTAAACGACTTCATCGATAGTCTGATTAAGAAAGAAAAACTCTTCAATCAGCTTTTCAGGATGAGAAGAACATATCAAAAACCAATCCTGATTGTTGAAGGTGATAGCCTTTACAAACGTGCTGTTCACCCGAGCGCAATAAGAGGCGCTATTGCAGCAATTACAATCGATTTCGGAATTCCAATTCTCTTCACATCGAATTCGGATGAGACTGCAGAAATGATAGTATCAATTGCTACAAGAGAGCAGAAAATCAAGCAGAGGGAGGTAAGTCTGCATTCAGATAAATCAAAGAGAAGCCTCAGAGAGGAACAGGAATACATTGTCGCCTCAATATCCAGTATTGGGCCAGTTATCGCGAAAAATTTGCTGGAAAGTCTCAATACGATAGAGAAAATTGCCACCGCATCGGAAGAGGAACTGATAAAGGTGCCTAAAATCGGTAAGAAGACGGCGGAGAGAATCAGAAAGCTGATGACATCGCCCTATAATCGCTAAATCAATAACATTGCCATTTTACCTTCCAAGCCAGTAAAAATAAATTCAATTGCTATTGCTGCAAGAAATATTGCCATGAGGCGGGCTATTATGTTTGACCCGCTGCTTCCAAGAATGCGAATAATCAGGTTACTGTAGATGTGTGTCAGCCTTACTATTGCATAGACAGCAAGTATGCTCAAAATTACAATTGCTTTCATCTGCAGATTTGTTGCCTCGTTTGAGAGTACAATTGTTGCTGTTATTGCCCCCGGACCTGTGTAAAGTGGTAAAGCAATAGGGAAGACAGCAACGGAATCAATATCACTACTCTCAACCTTCCTGTGTGCATAGATTTCTTTCCTTCTGCTGCCCATGAGAATGTCTATGGAGATTGCAAAAAGCAGTATTCCACCTGCAATCCTCAAACCATCAATGGAGATTTTGAAGAAGCTGAGGAGCATATTTCCACTCACAGCAAATGTCAGCAGAATCCCACATGCAATTAATGTTGACTTCTTGGAAATCGTATTGCGTATTTTTGGACCGAAGCTCTCGGTGATCGATAAAAATGTTGGAATATTGCCCGGAGGGTCAACTATGACAAAAATTGTGGTAAAGGATGTGATGAAGAAGTTCAGGTAGTCCATAGTTCATCACGGAACTTTTTTATTGCTTCACTCATATTCTTCAGAAGAATGCAGGCTAATTCCTGAGCTGGAAAGCTGAAAAGCCCGCAGTCCGGACCAAAGTAAGCTATTCTGTCACCAAAATTATCATAAGCTTTCTTAACCCGGGAAATTATTGTGTCGACACTCTCCAGTTCGTTAATCGCCTTCTCAATCAATCCTGCATCCTGCCAGGCATTGACCCCATGAATCTGATTGAATTCAGCAATAATTGAGTCAATATCGCTTCTTGCAACGCCGATTCTCAACCTCTTCCCGTAAATTTCTAAATCGAGCTCATCTATAGAGTCAAGCACAGCCGGTTCTTTCGCCGCCTCAATTCCAAACACGTCAATTTCATCAATTTCAAGAAGGGATGTATAAAACAAGGGAGAGTGCAGGTGAATCTGGATGTCAGCATCGAACCGAAAGTGATTGAAAGCCCTTTGAAGCTGCTCCTCAGTTGGTTGAAGTTCCGGATTTGTTCCAAGACTCGGTTCATCAATACTGATTGTTTTAACATTCAGCCCTGACTTTATTGCGTTCTCTGCAAACCGTGAGAGAGACTCTGCAATATTATCAAGAATATCGTCATATATCACTGGCCCAAATTCCTTCAGATAAAGTTCAAAAGGTCCTGTAATGCATACTCTGACCATCCCATCATATCTCAGGTTCTCGAGCGCCTTCACCTCAGGAATGGTAGCATATTCTCGCATGACAAGATATGCCTCCTCCTGAAATCCGGGATTTCGAATGATTCTCATGAACTGTTCATTCATCTCCTGAAACTGTGGATAATTCGGGCATTCAACTCCTGCATTAACTTTCATCAGGAATGCCCTCTGAACCATCTCCTCATATTCTTTCGTTTCGAGATTTTTGCAGACCCATTCTCTCACAATTCCTTTTGGAAGAGGGAAGCTGCCAATATCATCTATCAACATCCTCATAACTCCCCTTCAAATCCATTATCTGTGCCCACGCAATCTTGGGGTCGAGAGTTGTTTCATCAAGCTCAATGGTTTCCTTGGAGTTCCAGACTATCTCGAAGAAGTCTTTAGCCTGTTGTGCCAGCTTCTCGTTCTCCGCCCAGTATCCTGTCTCAAAGTTCTCCCACAATCCAGTTTGAGTAAGATTTGCCGTCGTTATCAGTACCTCTTTCTCATCAACAACAGCAAGCTTTGCATGAATGTTGTCGTTCATCCTTACAGTTCCCTCTGGAAACATCTCGAGAAATCTTCTCAACGTGAAAAATTGCTTTCTATCTTCCACAACATCTTCAAGATTTCTGAAAGTCCTCCTCTCGTAGCTCGGCCATGTAATCAGTCTTACCTTTACTCCTCTGGCTATTATCGGTTTCAATTCAGCAGTAAGCCAGTCAGTATAGTAAATGTGAGGTGATGTTATCAGGACTTCTTTTTCAGCCTTACTGAGTATCTCCCTCAACTTTGAAACAATATCTCCTCCCCACGGCGTCCCCATCAGAATCTTCATTCTCTTGTACTTTTCTTCAGATCTCTGTGACATAATCAGAAGGGCAAAAAAAGCGCCAACAATTAAGAAGCCACCGAGAATGTTGAGGGTCATAAAATTGAGCATTCTATCGAATTCAACGGCAGCAACAACCTGATTTCTGGGATTTATGAAGTTCCAGCTGATTTTCTCAACACTGTTGTAAGGAGTATAGAAAATCTGAGAGTTTGAACTGACTGAGCTTATTCTGTAGGCTGTGAAGAACTTTTGAGGAAAATTAACGGACATAAGTATTGAATCAACTGAAAGTCCGATAGTCTGGAAGTATTCAGGGTATTCAACGGCATAAAATCTGTAAGAGTCTTCTCCTACTCTGCGAGTCAGCCCTGAGACTTCACCTTCAATAAAAATACTGTATTCCTCAAAAGGAATCATTACTTTATCAATCTCGAGCAGGAGAAATCGGGTGTTATTGAGTTCGACAACGTTATATTTTACAAAACCTTCGGGTTTGTCGCTTATCTCAAAATTCTCAACAAACATTCCCAGAGGGAGAGTCAAAGTTAGCCTTGTAGTATTCTCACCCAGATTCTTAAACTTCAGTACAAATGTATCCTTGACTTTTTCTGTTGATGTTAGAGTATAATCTGCTCTGATGCTGACCGTTATGTCCTGAGTATTTGTGGTTTGCGCACTGCATGACTGCACGAGTATCAGCAGGCAAATTACCGGTAAGATTTTTTTCACACTCAGTATATACAAAAAGATGTTTTAAGTTTTTCTGCAGGTTGATACTTTTTACAGTCCTGCTAATATCCAGTCATACTCAGACCCGTGTATCCAGAGTATTCATTGAATCGAGAAATGGCGTCAGAGATTTCGTTTGGCGGGTAAATTTGTAAAATAATGCTACGTGTTACCTGTAAACAGACTCTACAGCCAAAAGTTTTATATTTTTCCAAATCCCCTCATTATTTGAGCTTCTACCAAAAGTTATTATTACTATTATTACTATCATCGCTCATGAAATTCGAATTGCTGAGTGTATGCATCATTTTGCTTACGATAGCTGTGGCAAAAGCCGAGGTCTGTGATTACGACGAGAACCAGAATCAGTTGATTGATAAAATAGAGGTCGTTAAAGCGATAAGTGAATACTTTGACGGAAATATCACAAAAGATGAGCTGAATGAAGTCATTAAATACTGGAAATCAAAGGAAAAAGTCTGTTTAAAGTCTGAACCGGAAGAAAAGCCTAAAGAAGTCATAGAGCAGTTCAGTCCCCAGGTTCATGAGATATCAAAATCAGAAGTAAAAAAAATTCTGAAGGAATATGGAATTTCAACTACCTTCAATTATTACTACAGTTCAAGAAAACTTACTTACACCGATTATGAAAGCTGGAAAAAAATTTTGAGTGAGGATTCAACAGATAGGCGCCCTTACCAGCTTGGTTATTATGTTTGCCTGCATTTCGCTTCTGAGTTTGCAGAGAACATCACAGAGAAATATGGTCTTTCGGTGGGAGTTGCCTTTGGATACATAAATAATATGGGGCATGTCTTTAACATCGTGCTTGTGCGGGAAGATGACAAGATAGTCCCATACATCTACGAACCGCAAAAAGACGTTTGTTTCTCAAAATTAACTCCAAAGAAAGGATACATCAACAGTGTGGGCGGCTATAAAGGAATATTGAGAATGGATTTCTGCGGAGCAGAATATAAGGTCAAAAAAGTGAGATTCCATTGAATAATGAAGCGAAGACATAACGGGAAAAATTAGCAAAGCTTAAATTTGGTAATACTCACGCTCAATGGGGTGAACCACTATGTCAGATGAACAGACCATTTATGTTGGGAATAAACCTGTAATGAGCTATGTTCTTGCAGCTATGGCTCAATTGAACGAAGCAGACAGTGAGATTGTACTAAAGGCGAGGGGTAGAGCAATTGGTAGGGCTGTAGATGTTGCAGAGGTGATAAGGAATAGATTCATGCCGGATGTGAATGTCAAAGATATAAAGGTTGACACGGAGGAGCTATCATCCGAACAGGGAAGGAAAATGAATGTCTCCACCATTGAAATATCGCTGTTAAAACAGTAGTTGATGCGGGTAAACCTTTTTGAGTGTCACGGGAATGAAGGTCAGCCTTGCTGACTTGCTTCTATTTTAATCTGAATAGGGCTATAAAAATAAAATTTGGTTTATTTTCTTGATAGATACGTGATTGCAGCAATAATACCTATAACGACTGCGACTATCATAATTGACGCTGTTGGTTGCTGCCACCATGGAGATTCAACTGTATTCTGATGTTCCTGCTCTTGAGCAACATCGGACGGGGATGTGGACGTTAGTTCTTCATCAGAACTTTGAACCTCTCCAGTACCTGCTTTTGTGCTGCCCTCTACAATTGAGTTACTCTCCTCACTCGTAACCTCGGGGGACTCAGTGGGCGGAGTTACAGTTCTACCTCTGCTGGGATACGTTGTGGGAGTTATCTTTCTTATTATTTCTCCCTGCATGTCTTTCAGCGAGTATCTCAGTTCGAGTTCTTCAACCGCTCCAGATTGCCATTTTTGATTGCCCATACTTATCTCTGAATCGCCAATCTTTACGAAGATCTCAAAAGAATTGCATTCCTGAACCACAAGTCTATCGCTTGCCGGCTCTCCATATCTTCCGTTACTGTCAACCGTGTCCTGAAACTCTTCTCCCTTATCAGTTCTGACAATAACAAGTGTGCCTTCGGGAGCTTTCCACGAAGTGTCAGAGTTGATGACCTCCCCATGTAAGAACATCGGGAGTTTCGGGGCAGCTGCAATCACATCCGTCAGTGAGGCAAGAATCAGTATCTGTACAAGAATGCTGATCAGGATTGCTTTTTTTATATTCTGTTTTCCCATATTCTACCACCTTAAATAAAATATTAAAAAAATTTTAAAATTTTTACCCTTCAGGAGCCGATAGTTCTGCAGCATTAACGACGTTCATCCAGTATCCCAAGAATGGATCCATCACAAATTCCTCTGTTGTCACATGCTCATCTGATGTTCCGGGGAATAGCGGGCAGGAAGGTTCGGTGAACACATTACAGTTGTATCCATATAGATTGTAGTCCTGCGTTGCTGCATCCCACTTCCATAATACATCATAGTCCTCGTCCAGAGTAACATTGAGGAATATCGTTTCTGCATCCATTGATGTTCCTACAGGCGTGCCAATTGCGTTCCAGCCCTCACATAGCGGAATGCTCGGCGGTGTTCCGGGTCCATGCTCGATGTTGACAATTGTCTGCATTGATGATACCTTTATCCAGTAACCTTTGAGTGGTTCGATGCTGTCAACTGCTTCCCACGTGCCTGAACAGGCGTTCCAGTAGGTTATTGCGTCATAAGTGACCCCATCAAGCACGTAATCCACGCTTGAATTGTCAAGTACATAGTAGACTGATATGAAGTTCCAGCCGGGATAGAGAACTATTCCCTCAGGGACAACGGTTACAGTAATCTGATCCGAGCCAGTGTTACCAATTGTATCAGTCATTGTGGCTTTAATCAGGTAGCTGCCCATGTCCAGACTGCTTGTATCCCATACAACACTCCATCCATCGCTGCCATCTGTGTCCGTTCCTATTGTCGTCCATACCAATCCATCTGATGAATACTCGAAGGTTGTTGAGATCACATCGTTCTGACCGCTGTTATCCTCAGCTTCAACTGTAACAAAGTCTTTCACCTTTGCACCATCGCCCGGACTTGTGATTTCCACTTCGGGCGGGTTTGATGCAAGAACGCAGATCTGGTCCGTGTTCGTTGTTCCGTTCACATCACCCATTGTGGCATCGATTATGTAACTACCGTCAGCCACTGCCTTTGTATCCCATACAACACTCCATCCATCGCTGCCATCTGTATCGTTGCCAATTATTTCCCATGAGCTTCCATCATCTGCGATACAGTTACCGTTTGTGTCGGCATAATACCTGAACAGGTTGTAGACCGCTTCGCTCGTTCCTGTGTTCGTTTCTGTGATTGTTATTGTTCCGCTTACGGTTGTACCGTCTTCAGGTTCTGTGATGTCGGGTTGTGGTCTGTATGGTGTGCAGATGCAAATCTCGTCATCTCCTCCTACATCGTATGTGACTTTGTCTGCATCAGTGAGAACTCCATCTATCTCACAGCAGCCGTCCTCCGGAGCCATTATTGTGTATGTGAATGAAGTGTCTCCCACTAAGGTGAATGTGACCTGGTTACCATTAACGTCAACCTGATATGCTGGGAGTGATGAACTGACGTAAGTCCATCCATCACAGAGCGTCTCAGTTATCTGGCCAAATCCACCGTAATTTGAGGCATCTACTGTTACTGTAAACTCAGTGTTTTTATCAGCACAATCTGGAAGAGTTCTTGTTGCAGAAGCTTCTCCCGGTGTTGGTGTTGGTTCTGGTGTGCAGATGCAAATCTCGTCATCTCCTCCTACATCGTATGTGACTTTGTCTGCATCAGTGAGAACTCCATCTATCTCACAGCAGCCGTCCTCCGGAGCCATTATTGTGTATGTGAATGAAGTGTCTCCCACTAAGGTGAATGTGACCTGGTTACCATTAACGTCAACCTGATATGCTGGGAGTGATGAACTGACGTAAGTCCATCCATCACAGAGCGTCTCAGTTATCTGGCCAAATCCACCGTAATTTGAGGCATCTACTGTTACTGTAAACTCAGTGTTTTTATCAGCACAATCTGGAAGAGTTCTTGTTGCCTCCTGTGCAGCTGCACAAGATACAGCCACCACCAGCAACAAAGTCAAAGCCAGTGTTATATCCATTGCGATTCTTTTCATTTCTCATCCCTCCAAAAAATAAAAAGGAAGATATTTATTCCTCTTTAGGGGCCTGCGAAGTAGCACTGAACTACTTTAACGACTGTTTCCTTGTCTATTAAATCTGCAAAGTAGTCATTAACTGCCTGTACAGCTTCGCTCTTCTCGATAGTTCCATTGCCATTTGTATCGTACATTTCGCAAGGCTCAGGTGTTGGCGGGTTCACGTAGTTCACATAGATATCAGTCGGGTCTGCCGGGTCGTACCAGAACTTAACTCTGTTTCCTGTTCCATGTGCAAGTGGCATTTCATTTCCATAGCCACCGTCCCAGATGTGGTAGCTTGCTTCTGGCGCATACCATGAGAGTGTCATCAGGTAGAGTTCGCCCACGGGCAGGTCAAACACTGTGTACTGGTCTGGATACGTGTAGAACCACTCTGATATCCACATTTCTTTGTGTTCTTCGTCGCATGGTAAGCAAACAGTCTGTCCGGGTTCGCATGAGCATACGCCTTCGCCAGTCTCGAAGTAAATCTCCTTGAGTTCTCCTTTGAATCTCTCTTCAACGTCTTCTTCTGTATATGTTATTGCCATCGCTGGTCTCGGAATCTTTGGACCGATCTTATCTTCCATTGATTCAGGTACAGTCCATGATGATTGCACATCCACGATGATTTCATGCGGTGCATTGAATGGTGGTAATTCTGGCAGTATTTCTCCTATATCCCAGACTTCAAGGTGCTTGCCGTAGAGCTTGATCGGCACCTTCGGCAGCTTCTCTCTGATTGTTATGTACTTGAAGCAGTCATCAATTCCTTTGATTGCCACAATGTTGTAGAATACTCCATCAACCATGAATGCCTTCTGATTCCAGTCAACGTTTGCTCCGATGTTCGCATAAGGCTGACCGAACATTCTGCCAACCTCAACGATTGCCTTGTTATCGCCTGCATCTGCTGCCACCAGCTTCACATAGAAGTTAGTCCCTGCATTTGCTTCTTCACCTCTGTAGAATAGCTTGGAGTCTCCAAGACCGAGTGTCACGTCATCTGTATATCTCTGTGAGCCTCCTCCTTCGTTATCCATGACTGTGAATATTGCACTTCCTTCGTTGCCAAGCTGGAATACATCCTTGAGTAATACTTTATGGTCGAAGAACTGGATTGTGTCTCCCTCTTCTAACCACTTCTTGAGTACAAAGACTACGGTCTCATCTCCGCTCAGCGGGATTCCATCGCCATCTATTACTTCGAGGATTCCATCTTGGTCAATATCCATGCCAAGAGTGTTTTCACTCTCAACTTTGACTGCATCTCTCACTCCATCGCCATCTGCATCAAAGCTATCAATACCATCTCCCGGATTCCATGATGCCATGGGTATCAGGACTTTGCTTCCAGTCCGAACCATGATCGGCATTCTGACATCATCGAGGGTCATGTATGTGAATTCCTGAACCACTGCAGGCCCATAAATGTCGCCAATGTTTGGATCATTGTTTGCAACTCTAATGCTATAGCCATCTGCAAGGTAATCATGAAGCTCTTTGAACTCTGTCCACTCGCACATTTCAAATGTGTCAACGTAATTGCCCGAACTATCTTCAATCACAAGATCCCAGCATCCATCACCATCGTGATCCTTGAACCAGTCTTTCTCATACCACAGTCTCTTGAATACCTTCTCCTGTTCTCTCTGCACATCAAGACCATTGCACTGAGTAAAGCTCAACTCAGGATAGCCCTGATTGTGGTCCATTATTGCTGGATTGAATGTTATAAAGTCTTTATCCGGTGCCTGTGGGTGCTGCGGGAAGAAGGGTCCCATCGGGTCTGTATAAGGCTTGTTCTCAGGCTGCAAGCCTGTATATGGATCCCTGACATCAAAGTCTCCTGCACCCTCACCGAATGTTCCGAAGACTCTTATTCCATGGTCTGTAATGTATATGGGTCCGGTGCAATCTCCATACCAGAACTTGACTCTGTTTACAAATCCATGTGCAATTGGTCCATCTTCGTCTTCACCATCCCAGATGTGATACATCGCTTCAGGTGCAATCCATGAGAGGGTGACGAGGTAGAGTTCATCCTTGGGCAGTACAAACTCTGTGTACTGGTCTGGATACGTGTAGAACCACTCAATCAGCCAGAATTCTTTATACATATCTCCCGGAGCGGATCCTCTAACGAGGTCGCCGCCAGGTGTCTGGATATATCCCTCTGCATAGATTTCCTTGAGTTCTCCTTTGTATCTTTCCTCAACAGATTCCTCCACATAGAAGATTTCAAGCGCTGGTCTATCTATCTTCTTGCCAATCTTATCTTCGTATGACTGTGGCACAGTCCATGATGATTGCACATCCACGATGATTTCATGCGGTGCATTGAATGGTGGCAATTCTGGCAAAATCATATTTGGCCCCCAGACTTCAAGGTGCTTGCCGTAGAGCTTGATCGGCACCTTCGGCAGCTTCTCTCTGATTGTTATGTACTTGAAGCAGTCATCAATTCCTTTGATTGCCACAATGTTGTAGAATACTCCATCAACCATGAATGCCTTCTGATTCCAGTCAACGTTTGCTCCGATGTTCGCATAAGGCTGACCGAACATTCTGCCAACCTCAACGATTGCCTTGTTATCGCCTGCATCTGCTGCCACCAGCTTCACATAGAAGTTAGTCCCTGCATTTGCTTCTTCACCTCTGTAGAATAGCTTGGAGTCTCCAAGACCGAGTGTCACGTCATCTGTATATCTCTGTGAGCCTCCTCCTTCGTTATCCATGACTGTGAATATTGCACTTCCTTCGTTGCCAAGCTGGAATACATCCTTGAGTAATACTTTATGGTCGAAGAACTGGATTGTGTCTCCCTCTTCTAACCACTTCTTGAGTACAAAGACTACGGTCTCATCTCCGCTCAGCGGGATTCCATCGCCATCTATTACTTCGAGGATTCCATCTTGGTCAATATCCATGCCAAGAGTGTTTTCACTCTCAACTTTGACTGCATCTCTCACTCCATCGCCATCTGCATCAAAGCTATCAATACCATCTCCCGGATTCCATGATGCCATGGGTATCAGGACTTTGCTTCCAGTCCGAACCATGATCGGCATATTCGCAAAAGGCTTGTCCGGGTCATACGGATCATCGGTCAGGACTTCAACAGCCATGTATGTGAATTCCTGAACCACTGCAGGCCCATAAATGTCGCCAATGCTTGGGTCATTGTTTGCAACTCTAACGCTATGTCCCATAGCAAGATGTGGATGAATTATCTCATTCCAGTCGTCCATGTTGCATATCTCTACAGTCGTAACGTAATCTCCTGCTGCATCCTCAATCACGACATCCCAGCATCCATCTCCATCATGATCCTTGAACCATTCTTTCTCATACCACATTCTCTTGAATACTTTCTCACCCTCTCTCTGCACGTCAAGGTCATCACCGCATGTTGTATAGCTCAGCTCAGGATAGCCCTGATTGTGATCCATTATTGCTGGATTGAATGTGATGAAGTCCTTCCTTGGTGATTGTGCATGCTGAGGGAAGAATGGTCCATTCGGATCAGTATATGGCTTGTTTTCAGGCTGTAAACCTGTGTCAGGATCAATTACATTGAGATCTCCTGCGCCCTTATCAAATGTTCCATATAATCTCAACTTACAAACATCGCAAGGTCTCCACGACACGACAACGTTCTTTGTTTCAGTATCGCATTCTCCATCGTTATCACAGACAGTCAGTGTGACGGAGTACGTTCCATCCGCTGCGTAAGTATGAGATACTGCAACTCCTGAACCAGCATTTCCATCACCAAAGTCCCAGTCATAGCTCATAATTGTACCATCCGGGTCGTAGCTTGATGATGCATCAAATGAGACAGTTCTGCTCTCGCACGGCAGATTGTACACAAATTTCGCAACAGGTTTCTCTGGAACTATGAGCCTGTTTGATTTTGTGACCATACCATTGACGTCGTCGCCGAGCTCATTCTGCCCGATACACTTCAGAGTATTGACGATTTTTCCATTTGTCAGAGGTTCAGTTCCCTTGACGTCGTAGTCTGTATTCCCTGCCCAGCATTCACCCGGGGCTAACACCACATCGGTAGCAAGAGTAGCCTCAGTACCATCAGGATATTCATCCCATATCCTGTCCAGAGTCATACTGAACTCATCACTTGGATTACAGACTTCAAGCTGGTAGGTTACTGTGTCTCCTGCCTTAACTGTGAGATCTGGTGGACTTGTTTCTTTGCTCAAGCCAACAGTAGCAGCACTTGCAACACTTGCCATCAGCATCAACACTGCAATTATTAGCGTCACTGACTTCCCTATTTCAACTATATTTTTTTTCACATTTTCCGCTTTCATCTAACATACCTCCTCTAAAAGCAATCAACAATAGTTTTCATCAAATTTATAGTTTGAGGAAATTTTGATAAGAAACAAAGATTATAAAAAAAGTTTCTAAATTAAATTTCTAAATTAAATTTCTAAACTTAGTTCAGTAACTATGTTCAGTAACTAAGTTACTATTTCATATTGAAAGCTTTTTGCAAGGATTAAATTAATGTAATAACATCTGCACACAATAGAACAGCAAAATATAAAGAATGACGAACAGGATAATAGAGTTAACCTAAAGGTTCGCCTCTTCGATAATCTTCTTGAAATTCTTGAGCAGTTCTTTACCTCTCTCTGTCGTCTGATAGATTTTCGCATTTCTGTGTGTCTTCTCTTCCATCAATTCAGCTTCAATAAGGAAATCTATGTATTCCTTTGCCTGTTTAAAGTTCAGATTCGCCTCGTAAACAATCTTGGTTTTATTGACACCGTCGACTGAGACGTTAAGTATGTCAATGATGATGTCAAATCTTGACCTTCTTTTTCCATCCTGAACTTCAAACAGTATCATCCCAGAACCCCAACTTATATAGCAATTTCCGAAATTATACTTATATTAGGATGAAACATAACTAAGAAACTATGTTCAGAAACAAAGTTACTGAATAATTTTTCGAAATTAAAAATTTTAGTTGTTGAATAAGTATCTTATTTCCTCCTGCCAAAGTATAGCGCTGCTGTTAAAGACCCAAGAATTAAAGCAATCAACAGTATATATACTGTGGCTGGTGTACCCGGTTCTGGTATCTTTGCTGGAGTTGGAGTTGGCTGTGCAGGAGTCTCTATTTGAGCTGGTTCCGGGGTTGAAATTGTTCTTGGAATGACAGGAGTGGTTGGAGTAACAGTAGGTTTTTCAGTTGGTGTCGGAGTTGAGGTTAAAGCAAGTATAATGCCGCCACCTCCACCTCCTCCACCTCTTCGACGTGGTTGTTCTTCCTGAGGCGGTTGATTAACTTTAACACTTATTCTCCTCTCATTATTCGACTCATTCAATTCAGTGACAGCGTTCTCGGGGTCAACTTTTGCGGTTAATTCATATGTCCCGGCAGATGGTTTCCATTTAAATACCTCTCCATAGTTATTTCCTGCTCCGAGTGAAATCTGGCTTCTTCCAATCTCGTCTCCATTTACCTCAAGAGTTAAATTGAATGCTGCATTCTGATTACCTGTATTCTCAATTTTAACCTTAATTTCGTAATTGTTTCCAGAAATCATATTTGAAGGTGCATTGATATTCCCAACTACTAGGTCGGGAGCAATAGATAGTGCCAGTATCGGATCACTCAAGAAATCCGATAGATTCTTACCCCTCATTTCAGCCAATCTGGATATATTTACAATGAGAAGATTGTCCTGAGAATCAATACAACCCATGGCTGATATATTTGTCCATTCTGATCTGTTCTTATCCCACAAAAATATGATTGGTTCAACACCACCGCACTCGATTTTTAATTCCAGCACAGAAACATTGGTGATTTTACCGCTCAGATTGAGAAATCTGTATGCTACCATCTCAGTTATGTTAAAGATATCACAGGTAGTTGTCTCTTCAAAACTCAGATTTGCCGTTCCGTTCTCCCCCTTCAGTCCTATGCTTACATTTTCAGCAACAGTCAGATTAACTTCTGTAATATTTTCAATAATTGTCAGATTTCTGCCAAGTCCATAGAATAAAACTTCAGTGAAGTTGTAATTGCCCCAGACATCAAAAGAACTCAATCTTGCTGTAAAAGTATCTGGTTCTTCAAGATAAAATTCAGTAAAATTGCTGTAGCTTCTGTTGTCGATTTCGTAATAATAACTTGTTACATTGTCATTGGTGATTTCAAGTGTGGCATTCTCAATAAGAGTATTATCCTCTATCTCAAAAGATATCATCGTGGAATTTGGTTCGTAACCTGTTCCGTTGAAGTTCAGGGTAGTATAGATCGATGAAATATTCAGAGATGTCACTGGAGGCGATTCATCCTCGAAAAGAGTAATATCAATCCCACTCACATCACTTCCATTAATATCAATCGCACCGGGTTCCTCGTCAAAACTTCTGTTCACTGCATATCCTGCTGGTTCGTTGATATCTCTCTCATTATTTGAATTGATATCCATATAGGCTTTCAGATAGTAAGTTCCGTTCGGAAGTTCAAATACAAATTCCCCAAGTGACGGTATTGTAAGTGTTGACAATGGCGATACATTTACGGCAGGCATTTCTGCGAATGCCATAACCCGAATCTCCCCATTTTTATCACCTTCGTAATAGATATTCCCTGTAATATTATAGGTTCTGGGAAGCTTGTAGCTCTCAAATGGTTCGATTAATGGGTGGTAATCTTTATCTGAGGATATATTATAAGGTGAATCACCGATTCCGTCTCCGTCTGCATCTGTTCCGTCATAATAACTCCAGTAGTTGCCAAGAAAGCCTTTAAAGCTTGAATTATTGAATTGATAGGTTGTATAGGTTGAATTCCAGATATTAGTTGAATTTGACGAATATACATTATCTGTATTCACAAAATTATTGAGATAAATTCTGTTACTGCTGGAATTTGAAATATAAATGCCATGTATGTTGTTACTCATGTTATTATTTATCAGGACATTGCCCATCGTCGTTATATTCATACTCAGTATTTTACTAAGAAAACTGATTCCGACAAAGTTTTTGGAGACGTTATTGTCACTCAGAGTATTGCCAGAGCCGGATAAAATGATTCCTGAGCTTGGGGGATAGCCACTCTCAAGGTCAAAGCCTGTATTGTTTTCTAATCTGTTATCGGCAATAACATTGCTGGTAGAATTTAATAAAGCAATTCCCCATCTGTTATTTGAGACATTATTTCCTGTAATAGTATTTTCTTCAGAATATGTTAGAAATATTCCGTGCCAGCTGTCTGTTGCAGTTATGTTCTCTACAAGAGAGTTACGAGTATTTACAAGAATTACTCCGTCTCTATTGCCGCTTAAAATCAAATCTTTGACGGTTAGATTATACCCATTGACAACTGCAACATATCCTGCGTTGGTAGGGTTGAAAACAAGGTCAGAAACATTTACGAGATAATACACTGGTTTTCCATCAACGGTATTGGATGTATCCACATTTTGCAGGTAGTTCACCTTATCCAGTCCGAATACTCCGAAGTTGTAGGTATTATTCCCCATTGAATTATTCCGTAGGATGTTGTTACCTGAATACCGAACGTGAATCCCGAAAAAATTATTTGAGACATTATTATTTGAGATGTTGCAGTTATTGGCTCTGAGGACATTTATTCCGGCTTTTGTGTTCTCAACCGCACCCTTTATGGTGAATCCAGAAATGTTAACATAGTCTGCTGTAATATTGATGACATCCTCATACGGGTTTTCAGCCTGAATTACACAACTTGCAGAACCATTTTCTGATTTTACTGTTACAGATTTGTTGATTTTTATGTTTTCAGTATAAATTCCGTCTCTTACAATTACAGTCTTTGTATCTGCTGCATCAATAGCCTTCTGTATTTCGGAATAGTCGTCTGGAACGTAAACCCACATTTTTCTCACTGTAACATTTGCACTCCCGGTAACCTTTCCTGAAGTAGCATAAATTACAGTTTTCCCAGCTTTTATTGCTTCAAAAACTCCAGATTCATTGATAATCCCAACAGTCTCATTACTGCTTGACCAGTTAAAAGTAACTCCCTCCATCTTGCTTCCATACTGGTCATATCCCTTTGCTATGAACTGAATAATGTCTCCGACACTCAATAAAGCTTTATCTGGAATAATATCAATTGTTGTTAATTCTGGTTTTTCAACTATTACATTTAACCTGATTGGAACCCGGACATATTCCTTTTCATCTTTCTGAATTACGAAAATTGAGTCATATACCCCAACAGGCAAATCTGAAGTATTAATTTTAACATTAACCTCTTTTGCCTCGTAAGCCTCCAGATTAATCGCTACTGTATCCAAACTTGCACTGCTCCAGTCTGCCATATCTTTAAAATCAATTGCAAGGTTATAAGATGCAGATGATGATGCCCAGTTATATATACCTACTCCAAAATCGTCATAAACTTTTATATAATGCTTAATATCTGCATTCTCTATTTTCTCAAAACCTTCTCCCAAAAGATTATTCCAGTGCCAAGAGTGAAACCTCGTTGTTTCCCAATTAGAATTGTTCAAATACATCAAGTACATATCTAAATCTTTTGACGGATTGCTCCATGTAAGGGTAACATTCATATAACGTGCATCTGATATATCTATTCCACTGGTGCTGGCTTTCCACACCACCTGCCAGTCACCACCCGGTGAAACAGTGCCAGTAACAAAATCGCTCCCCCCTTCAGTCATTCTTTTAACTGAAAGATGAAGATCTGACTTGGGAATTTCGTTATTCTCAATTTTAAAGGTTATTTCCTTAATTTCACCTTTCAGAACATCTCCCTGCCATGATTCTGGATTAGTTACCAATTCAGAACCGTACGAGACACTTAGATTATAACTCGCATCTCCAACCAGATCAAATGCATGTACTGCAAGCCAGTATTCATCGTATACCATTTCCTGCAGATTAACAACTTCAGGGATGGAGGTTGATGCTGACAAATTTACAAACTCCCCATTTGGTGCAAGTAGATATAAATCAAGGTCATCAGAACCACTCCAGCTCAATGTTGCGGTCAGGGACGTGCAATTGTGAGATTTAACCTTATAGTATATCATATCCCCCCATTCAGCTAATTCGTTGTTTATGATTTTCAGCTCATCGTCCAACGTTCCACGTATCACTCCTTCACCAAAAAGAGGAATTGTAATCACAATTGGTACTCTCAACACTTCAGAGTTATTACCCTTTACGAGTAGAGTGGTACCGTATATTGCAGGATTTGCGTCAAAGGGGGCTGAAAAAGTTATTTTTACAGTTCGACTGCTATCAGGTGGGACTGAAACATATTCTGATAATTCAAAATTGGATGTTGAAAGGAAGTTGTCACCCTCTGAATCCCTCATCGGTTCAAATTCGAATGTGAAGGTAACTGGAGTTATAGAATTTTTATTTATCAGGGTAAGGTTGGTGACTGTTGTGAATCCGGGCATAACACTCTCTTCCCAACGGTCACCACCATTGATTTTTGCTCCTATATCATAAGTAAGAGCTCTTGTGATGTTTATTATGCCTGTACCCTGTTCAAAGAGCTGTAAACTTATTAAAGAATTAACATCAATCTGATAGAGTACATCTTCATAGTTATCTGCAAGCCATAAGTATGTTCCTTCCCAAGCTAAACCCTCTGGCCAAGGAGAAGGAGATGGGATCGTTTCCAAAACAGTTCCTTTCAATAACGCTAAAGGACTTGCAGTTTGCATAAGCCTTGATCTAACCTCTTCTGGTGTTAAAGAAGGGTTACTTTGAAGTAGCAAAGCAACCGCTCCAGAAACATGTGGGGCAGCCATTGAAGTACCTTGAAGAGATTTATATCCACTTGGGTCACAGTTCTTACAATTACCAGATGGAACGGTGGAGTTGATAGCTACACCAGGAACTACAACTTCCGGGTCAAGTCTTCCAAAAGCAGAAGGACCTCTACTACTGAAGTCAGCAACATAATCATCCGAAATATCTGCGGTTTCTCTGCCATCAGAAGCTCCAACTGTTATTACTTTCTTTGCCGATGCAGGAGAACCAACAGTACCAGTCCCTGGCCCCTCATTTCCAGCAGAAATTACTACAACCACTCCTCTATCCACGGCTGCATCTGCAATTATTGTATGTAGCCATGAAAATTCATCATTTGGATGATGTTGTCCTCCGAGTGACATACTTATTATATCTGCCCCATTAGCTACTGCCCAGTCTATTCCTGCAATTATAAGGCTTGTAGGACATCCTTCTTCTCCACATACTTTTACTGCCAGAAAGTCCACCCCAGGCGCAACACCTTTAATCACTCCATTTGCACCAATTATACCAGCAACGTGCGTACCATGGCCATCATCATCCATAGGGTTTGAATCTTCGTTGTAGAAGTCATATCCACTCTTAACTCTACATCCTGTCCCAAAACAACCCCCAAGGTCGGGATGGGTATAGTCTATCCCAGAATCGAGAACAGCAACGGTTATTCCTGCTCCGGTGTAACCTAAAGTATTCCATGCATAATCCGCTCCAATTGCTTTTGTGCTTACATCCAGATTGATGCTCTCATTCGTCTCTGTAATTGGTGGCAAATGGTAAACTTCATCATACCATATTTTATCGATGAGAGGAGACTTTGCGAGTTCGGCGATTTTTTCAGCAGGAATTTTTGCAGAAATAGCATCAATCAGTCTGTATTTATATTTGACTTCACCATTAAATGATTTAACAGATGAGATGACTGCATTCTGTGTAGTTATCTTGGCATACTTTGTTTTATCAGCTCTTTTAAACATTATTATAACGGGAATCTCTTCTTCAGGTTCTGCGCTTGAAATTCTGTTAATTAAATTGGAAGATAGCTTTCTATTTTTAGGATTTTCAAATTTCAGAATCATAGTGGATTTATACAATTTTTTAAACTCTTCTTGAAATCCAGCATTGTTATGTTCACTCTCGTGGTCGCTTTTATCCTCTTTTTGTCCTTCAGCAATTCCACCAATTAAAGCAATTGCTATTATACAAAGAACAGAAAAGCAAACAAATCTTAATTTTATTTTCTCACGGAAAGAGACCATCCTATAACCACCCTTCAGAAATCTAAATCTTTTTAGCCTTTTATTTAATATTTTTCATTTTTTCCACTATTTCGAAATTTAGTTAAGAAATTTAATTCAGAAAGATAATTTAGAAAAAACCTAAGTTATCGTTATTGTTTTCCAATCATTCACAAAATAACCGAAACTATTATTAACCAGTATTACTAAAATAAAAATTAGTAAGAAAATGATAAATATGTCGTATCCGGTATGGAGGTGGTTAAGTGCATATACCTGATGGATTTTTAGACCTTGAAATAGCTGCCATATTTTACGTGCTGTTAATAGTCTTTGTGGGCTATTCAGCATACAAAGTCAGAAAAGAGCTTGATGAAAGTAAAATCCCGCTCATGGGTATTGTAGCAGCAGCAATATTTGCTGCCCAGATGCTAAACTGGCCCATTCCAGGCGGCACTTCAGCACATTTTGTTGGAGGGGCTTTAGCTGGAATCCTGCTCGGTCCATTTGCCGGATGTCTCGCCATGACCTCGGTTCTGGTTGTGCAGGGATTGGTTTTTGGAGATGGTGGTATCACCGCACTGGGGGCAAATGCATTTAACATGGCTGTTGTGGATGTTTTTGTAGGCTATTATACTTACCGACTGATTGCCAGTAAATTCAGCGTCTCAATTGCAGCAATGGTGGCAGGATGGCTGGGAATCACACTTGCAGCAGTGTTTGCGGGTTTTGAACTCGGAATCTCACATGGCTTCCTCTACGGCTTGTCAATAACAATACCTGTAATGGGAATCTGGCATGCTCTTCTCGGGATCGTCGAGGGTGTAGTAACATCCGCTTCTGTTAGCTATGTTGCATCATCAAGACCGGACATACTTGAGGAGGGTGTTGGAGCATGAAGAAGGTGTGGATTGCCATCGGAGTTATGATACTCCTGTCTCCACTTTTTGCCTATGCTGCAGACATGGTAGGTTACTCAGAACCGCTCGAGAACGCTGCTGAAGAACTTGGAGCAGAAGAGAATCAGGATTATTCAGGAATATTGCCCGACTACTCTGTTCCCGGTTTAGACCCGCATTCAGGAACTCTGATTTCAGGAATTGTTGGAACAGTGATTACGTTAGCGGTTGCTTTGGCAATTGGAAAGGGGCTCAGGTAATGGAGATTCTTGAGAAGACAGCAAAAGAAGCAGCTTCATTCTTTCAAAATTTTTTCAGCTACGAGATAGTTGATGGTAAATTTCTGCAGAATGTGGATGTCAGAATCAAGATGCCGGGGTTATTTGCGTTTGTTATTGCTGCTGTATCCACATTCAATCCTCAAAAACTTATTTTACTTTTTTTTGTTCTCGCAGTCCTGATTTCCGTTTCAAGAATTCCATTAAGAGTTTATACGGAAAGAGTATGGATGATTCCAGCTTTTTCAATTGTGGTACTATCCCCCTACATTTTTGCAGGCAATTTTGGTTATATTCTGACTTTTTCTTTCAGAGTGTTTCTTGCAGTCTCGTTTCTGACGCTTTTTATGATATCCACAAGATTCAAGGATGTGATAACGGCATTGCGTTTCTTCAGGGTTCCCGAGATTCTGATTACGGTTATATCAACGACATATCATAACATTCATTTAATGTTCAGCGAGCTTTACAGGATTCTCATTGCAAGAGAGAGCAGGAAAATAAAAAACGAGAGTTTCTCACAGATGTGGCACAATGGTGGAAGGTCGGTAGGCTATTTCTTCACACGAGCTTACGAGAAAGCTGAACGAGTCCATTTAGCAACAGTTGCCCGTGGCTACAATGACAAAACAAAAGTTTACTCAGAGGGTTTGAGAATCAGGATACCCGATGTCGCCTTCATACTGCTAACAGCATCTACATTGATAACATATTTGTGGATATAAATCCACAATCCTGCAAAAGTACCAGATGTTAAAAAGTGTTATAAGTCAATAAATCGTTCAAAATATACAGCCTGAACTGGCTAACTGAAGAAACTTAGAGGAATCTCCATGATGGCATTAATTGCTAAGGATGCTTCATATACCTACCCTGACGGTACTGTAGGCTTATCAAATGCAACAATTGAAATCGAAAAGGGAGAGAGAATCGCGCTCGTCGGTTCTAATGGGAGCGGCAAGTCCACTCTATTGCTGCTATTCTCCGGTCTGATAAAGCCTGAGAGCGGGAGCATTGAGATTCTTGGAAAAAAGATAGATAAAAGCAATTCAAAGTTTTTCAGAAGAAACATAGGCATTCTTTTCCAGAATCCGGATGACTTTCTCTTCAATCCGACCGTGAAAGATGAACTACTCTACACTCCTGCACAGCTTGAAATAGATGAAGATGAGGCAATTGATATTGCAGAGCGTTATGCCAGTATATTTGGAATTGAAAAGTTCTTTGAGAAACCACCTTTCAGATTGAGTGGAGGGGAAAAGAAGAAGGTAGCATTAGCATGTGTTCTCATGATGGAACCAAAAATTCTGCTTCTTGACGAGCCAACTGCCAACATAGACGGGAAGACGAGAAGAAAAATTATCGAGATGATTGAGGATATCAAAACTACTCTTGTAATTGCAACCCATGAACTTGATTTTATCGATAAACTTGCTGATAGAGTTGTAATTCTGGGAATGGAGAAAAAGATTATTGCCGATGGCGGTTTGGAGCTGCTTGATGACAATAAATTGCTTGAAGAGGCTGGAATTATCTGAACTAAATACTGCTATCTCAGTACAATCTGTAAAATACCTGATAGGGTTCAAAAAGTATTTAAATTGAGGTTGATTAAGAATAGAATCGTCAGGTTCACTGACTAACATAATAAAAGAAGGTGATACTCATGCTTTGGCAGGGAGGAAGTAGAAGAACATATACAGGAAAGCTTCTCAGAAGGGCAAGGAAGAAAAGAAAATTTGAAATCGGTGGAAATCAGGTAGAAACTCTTATTGGTGAAAGAAAAATAAAGAAAAAGAAGACAAGAGGTGGAGGATTTAAAGTTAAGTTATTCAGAGAACAATTTGCCAATATTTACATCCCGTCAGAAAAAAAAGTTGTTAAGGCAGAAATAACAAATGTTCTTGAGAATCCTGCTCATGTTCACTATGCAAGACGGAATGTTGTAACCAAAGGTGCAATTATCGAGACTTCAGTCGGGAAAGCAAGAGTCACAAGCAGACCGAGTCAGGAAGGAATTATCAACGCAGTTCTGATGAAATAAGTAGCATTTTTTAACATAATTCTATTTTAAACCTTTTCAAGCAGTAGTCCAGTGTAAGCTTTAATCCCGTAGCAAAACCTGTTCCCAGAACTACTTCATCTATGCCTTCGGCCGTCTCTATGAATCCATCGCGTGAGAAACCATCTTGAGCTATGACCTTACCGTAAACTCCTGTTGATTGAACCTTAGTACCATCTGGCAGTATTAATTCTCTCCGGTGCAAACTCAACTCGTTCAGATTGAGACTCTCAAATATATCCCCGGGTATAAGAGCAAAACCTTCATACCCCGTGTCAAAAACAGCAAGCAATACGCCATTGTCAGGAAATCTTCTGGACATAAATGGGTTCTCCAGCACAACTTCCAATACAGGTGTACCGTTGAGAAAAGGCATATTATCTTATCCTGTACCCACTTCGTACTCTCCGTTTGATTACTTCTGTTGACAGGATTTTCAGATTTCTTGCGTCAATACCTTTTAGGGTGCTTACAAAATTACCAACAAAATACCAATTCTAACATCTCAATACTCTAAATAACAAACCCATATAACTCCCTACAAAAAGATACATAGCCAAATACGTTTCTACAGGGAACAAACCTGAA
>Ga0209426_1000650_pt1 | contig 30733 bp, 35 predicted proteins | sample Deesub1362B_J571_FD_187697 | JGI IMG/M metagenome (GOLD analysis project Ga0209426, IMG submission 187697) | Deep oceanic, basalt-hosted subsurface ecosystem from Juan de Fuca Ridge flank, Pacific Ocean, CORK Borehole 1362B_J2.571 (SPAdes)... ...
ACATTTTTTCTCATCCATGTCAAATTCATAACATTTTATTATTTTATTATAAATCCATTTGGCACGAAAAGAACTTCTTATAAGAGGGCCTGTTTCAATCCATTTAAAACCTAATTCTCTTCCAATAAATTTCAATTCCTCGAATTCCTCTTTATTATAATATTTTTTTACAGGAAGATGATCTTTTGTTGGCTGAAGATATTGTCCAATAGTTAATATATCACATTCAATACTTCTTAAATCTTTTAAGGTTTTAATTATTTGTTTTACACTCTCACCCAGACCAATCATTATTCCTGATTTTGTTATTAATCCGTTTGTTTTTGCTTTTTCTAAAATATTAAGAGAGCGAGTATAAAAAGAGAGTGGGCGATTAATTAATGGATAAAGATTCTCTACAGTTTCAAGATTATGATTCAAAACATTTGGTTTTGCTTCGAGAACTTTCTCTAAAGCTTCTTTATTGCCATTAAAATCTGGAATAAGAATTTCCACTATTACATTTTTATTATATTTACGAATAGCAATAATTGTATTAACAAAAATACTTGCCCCTCCATCAGGCAAATCGTCTCTTGTAACAGAAGTTATAACAACATATTTAATTCCTAAGAATTTGACTGCTTTAGCTATAAAAATTGGTTCTTCTGGATTTAAGGGAGAAGGCCTTCCTTTCTTAACTGCACAGAATTTGCAATTTCGAGTGCATGTATCCCCTAAAATCATAAAAGTTGCAGTTTTTTTAGCCCAACAATAGCTAATATTAGGACATTTCGCCTCTTCACATACTGTATTCAAATGGAATTGTTTTAATATTTTTTTTAATAGGAAAAAATTTTGGGAGGAAGGGATTTCAGTTTTAAACCATAAAGGTTTTATTCTTTTTTGTTTCATTTTGATGAGAATGTCATATTAATTGATAAATTATTTATTGTCAAGAAAATAAATATTTTAATATAAAGAATCTCTGAAATAGAACAAATTAAAATAAACAATCTTAAAATTGGAGAATTTTAAATGTATTGACTGTGAATGGAGGTTATGATATTTTTTGCAAGAGAATTATGATTAATTTTTTACTTTTTATTCAGCCATCAACTTTGGAGGAAGGAACAATCTTAAACTTGATTTTAAGAACTGGTTTAGTAGTAAAATTAGTCCTCTTAATTCTTATTTTTTTTTCCATATTTTCTTGGGCTGTGATTATATATAAAAGCAGGCAAATTAAAAAGGCAAAAGTTCAGACTGAGAAATTTCTGAGAATTTTTAGAAGAAGTAAACAATTATCAGAAATTAATGAAATTTCTTTGCGTTTTAAATTCACCCCTTTAAGTACAATTTTTAGAGCAGGATTTCAAGAATTAAATGCTCAATTAAGATTAAATCCAGAAGGTTCTTCAAAAAAGATCAATTCATTGAATACAGAAAGTTTAAATCGTACTCTTCTTCGAGCCTCAAATGAGGAAATTTCAAGATTAGAGAAAATGATGAGTTTTCTTGCTACTACAGGAAGTGTTACACCATTTATTGGTTTATTCGGTACAGTTTGGGGAATTATGGATGCTTTTCATAAAATTGGAGTAACCAAATCCGCGAGTCTTGCAGTTGTGGCACCTGGAATTGCTGAGGCTCTTATTGCAACTGCAGCTGGTTTATTTGCTGCAATCCCTGCAGTAATTGCTTATAATCATTATCTTCAAAAAATAAAAGAATTAATTACTGAAATGGATGATTTTTCATTGGAATTTATAAATTTAACGGAGAAATTGTATGGCATTTAAAATAGAACATAGAGGAAAGAGAAAGTTAGCATCATCTCTTTCAGAGATTAATGTTACTCCCTTTGTAGATGTAATGCTGGTTTTATTAGTAATATTTATGGTAACTGCACCCATGATGAAATCTGGAATAGAAGTGGATTTACCAGTTGCAGAAACTTCCCGTCAATCAGCTGAGGAAGGTCTTATGATTACGATCACAAAGGATAGATATATACATATTGAAAATAAAGTGATAAATATTTTTCTTTTAGAAGGAAAATTGAAAGAATATTTTTATGGGAAAGAGAAAAAGGTTGTTTTTCTAAAAGCGGATAGAGAAATTCCTTATGGTTATATTATAAAAGTATTAGATATAATAAAGAAAGCAGGAGTGGAAGTGGTGGGACTTATTACACTTCCAGGAGAAAAAGAGAAAAAATGATTGCTAAACATAAAGATGATTTAGTCTTTTTTAAATGGTCCCTTTTCTTTTCTTTTATAATTCATCTTTTATTCTTTTTGACTTTTTTTCTTTCTTCCTCTATTTTCAAATCTTCTTCTAAGGAGCCAATTTATTATGTAAGTTTAATGAGTTTACCTGGAGGTTCAGGAGGAATAAAAAAAGTTTCTTCATTGGAAGGAGGGAAATCTTTAAAAGAATTAACTAAATTTAAAGAAGAAGAGCCAAAAAGTAAGTTAAGATATCCAGAAGCAGAAAAGAAGAAAATAATACCAAAGAAAAAAAATAAGAAAAAAGTGATAAGCAAGCCCCAAAAAAGTTATGGTTCCATTCATAAAAAGAAAGATGAACTTACCACTGGAATTGGCTCTGGAGGGAGAGGTATAGGAATAGGCTTTGGAGAGGAGGGCACATTATCCTCTTTTCCTTATACATATTATGTCTTGTTAATAAGAGATAAAGTCTCCAGTAATTGGTATACTTCATTAATTTCTCCTGGTCTCTCAAGTACAATTAGAACTGTTGTTTATTTTAGAATTTTAAGAGATGGTCAAATAACAAATCTAAAAATTGAAGAGAGTAGTGGAATAAAATCTTTTGATTTATCTGCATTAAGAGCAATATATTCAGCAGCACCTTTTCCTCCTCTACCTTCTGGATTTGAAGGAGAATATTTGGGAGTTCATTTTATTTTTGAACATTCAAAATGAGAGTATTTAAAATATTTCTGATTAATTTTATAATTCTTAGTATTATAGTGATTACTGTATTTAACCAACAAGAGGTAGTTATAAAAATAAAAGGAGGAATGCCAACCATTCCTGTTGCTTTACCAAAATTTATTATTCATTCAGATAATATAGAAATAATAAAAGCAGCTCAAAAGATTCGTGAAGTTTTACAAGCGGACTTGAAATTCTCAAGAGTATTTGAGCTCGTTCCAGAGGAATTTTATTCATATATAAGGCCCCTAAATCCTCAGAACATTTTTTTTAAAGATTGGGAATCAATTCAAAGTAATATACTTATTGTGGGAGAAGTAGCTTCTTCAGAAAATAACAAACTTATTTTTAATGGAAGTGTTTATGATGTTCGTTCAGGGCGTTTTATTTTTGGGAAAAAATATCGTGGAGGAATAAAATTGGTAAGACTAATTGCTCACAAAATGGCAGATGAAATGATGAAAGCCTTTGGAGAAAAGCCATTATTCACTTCAAAAATTGTTTTTGTTTCTGATAGGGACGGAAACCCTGAAATCTATATGATGGATTACGATGGATATAATCAGATTAGATTGACTTATAATAAGGTTATAGATTTACTTCCCTCTCTTTCCCCTGATAGGACAAAAATAGCATATACTTCTTATAGAAGAGCAAATCCAGACTTATTTATTTTTCATATTTATACAGGAAAAACAATTCCAATTAGCACTCAAGGAACAAATTATGCTCCCTCATGGTCACCAGATGGCAAGAGAATAGCTTTTTGTTCGAGTCGAAGTGGAAATCATGAAATTTATATAACAGATGAGAGTGGGAAAAATCTTAAGAGACTTACCTTTAATAAGGCAATTGATACTTCTCCTGATTGGTCTCCTACAGGAAGAGAAATTGTTTTTACTTCGGATCGCGGTGGAACACCTCAATTATATATAATGGATGCAGAAGGGACTAATGTAAGAAAAATTAGTTATGGAGGAACTTATCATGATTCTCCTTCATGGTCTCCTAATGGAGATAAAATAGCTTATGTATCAAGAGTTGAAAACAGGTTTGATATTTACGTGCTTGATTTAAGGACTAATCAAATTATTAAAATAACAGAAAATAATGCACGCAATGAGAATCCTTCATGGTCACCTGATGGAAGACATATTGTTTATTCTTCAAATGTTTCAGGAACAATTCAATTATATATTACGGATTATGATGGCCGGAATACAAAAGTTTTAACATCAAAAGGAAACAATAAAATGCCTGATTGGTCTCATTAATTAAAAATATAAAAGTTGACATAATAGTGAGAACTCCTTAAAATGAGGAAAAGAAAGGAGGATTTAAATAATGATTAAAAAATTAATTGTAATTCTTTTAGCTTCATTATTGGTTTTATTAGTTTTACTTAGTTGTAAAAAAAGAGTTGAGATAAAACCTCCTGTCCCTCCACCAACAAAGGTTGAGAAAAAGGCAATGCCTGTTGAAGAGGTTGAAGAAACTCCAGCTATTGCCAAACCTGCATTGACTGAAGAGGAGATTTTTAAAGCTAAAACTTTGGAAGAATTAAATATAGAACAACCTTTACAAATGATTCATTTTGATTTTGACAAATATGATATAAGAGAAGATGCAAAGCCAATCTTAGAGAAAAACGCAGAATGGTTAAGACGTTATCCTACAGTTAAAATTTTAATTGAGGGACATTGTGATGAGAGAGGAACAGAAGAATATAATCTTGCCTTAGGTGAAAAAAGAGCGAAAGCTACAAGAGATTATCTTGTGATTCTTGGAATTTCACCAGATAGAATAAAAATAATTTCATATGGGAAAAGCAGACCTTTAGATCCTGGACATAATGAAATAGCATGGGCTAAAAACCGAAGAGCCCAATTTATTATTATAGCTAAATGAGATTTAAAAAAATATTTTTAATTATTTTATTTGTAATTGTAATTTTTGCTATTCCTTTATCCTTATCCGGGGGAAAAGAGAAAAAAGCTTATGAATTAATTTATGAAGATATTCAGATTGTTAAAAAACAATTAAAAATATTAGAAAATAAAGTGGAGTCGAATTCAAAACGCATTAATGAAATATATGAGCTGGTAAAATTATTGACTACTCAAATGAAAGCTCTTCAAAGGGTTCAAGCTAATTTAACCCAGAGTAATGAATATTTCCAATCTCAATTACAATTGATAATGGAAAAATTGGATGAGACAAATAAGCAATTATTGAGGACCCAGGAGGAATTAATGGCCTTAAAAACCTCTGCAATAAAGGAAGTAAGTGCAGAAGAGCAAGTAACTGAGAGAGGCACTCCAGAGAAGACAGAAGTTTTACAAAAAGAACAAGAAGAACCTGAAGTTTTTATTTCTCCACAGCAAATTTATAATACTGCTTATTCTGATTATTTAAAAGGAAATTACGAGCTTGCTATAGAAGGTTTTAGACAATACATAGAGAAATTTAGGGAGAGTCCATTGGCAGATAATGCGCAATATTGGATTGGTGAGTGTTACTTTAGCCAAGAAAATTATGTTCAAGCAATAGAGGAATTCAATAAATTGATTTTAAGCTTTCCCCAAGGAGATAAAGTCCCTGCAGCACATCTTAAAAAGGGATATTCCTACTTTGCCCTTGGAGAAAAGGAAAAAGGTATAGCTGTTTTAAAACTCTTGATAAGTAAATTTCCTGAATCTGAGGAAGCGAAATTAGCAGAACAGAAAATTAAAGAGGTAAAGGAGGAATGAAAGATATTAATAGTTTAAATAGAGTATTTTTAATTGGACATTTAGGAGGCGAACCTGAAGTTAGATATATAGCTCAAGGTGAAAGAGCAGTTGCACGTTTTTCTCTTGCTACTAATGAAGTTTATTTTGATCAAGCAGCTAATGAAAATAAGAAAAGAACTGAATGGCATAGAATAGTGGCTTGGGGAAAATTAGCTGAATTTTGTGAAAAATATTTAACTAAAGGAAAGCAAATTTACATTGAAGGGAAATTGAGAACAAGAACCTGGGAGGATAAAAGTGGAATTAAAAGGTCTACCACAGAAATAGAAGCTCAAAGCATTGTTCTTTTGGGGAAGAAAGAAGAAATGGAAGAGGAGTCCCCTTCTCCAGAAGAAATAGAAGAGAAAGTGGAAGGGGAAGAAGTTACTCCTCCTGATGAAGAAGAGGTCCCTTTTTAAAAGCTATCCTTGCTTTTTATTAATGCGCCCATAATCATTTTCAAGACGAATCACATCATTAAGGTGCGGTGTTGAAACTTCAAAAATTATACAATCTTCAAGAGCTTCCATACGATGTTTTAATTTAGGTGGAATATGGTAATTATCACCCTTTTTTAAAATTTTCTCCTTTTTTTTGCCGTTCTTTTCCACAACAAGTTTCATTTCACCCTCATGAATATAAATCGTTTCTTCTTTTATTTCATGGTATTGATAACTCAAACGGTGGCCAGCATTTATTTTAATTACTTTACCTGCATAGGAATTTGTTAAAGCAAATAGTAATTCATATCCCCAGGGTTTTTCTGTTTTTTTAATCATTTTTACCTCAAATAACCTAAGGATTTTAACATTTTTAAGGTATCTTCGTCTTTATTCTTAAAAATTCGCTTTTTTAAAGCATTTTTAGTATATTCATTTAATTTATTTTTAAGTTCAATTATTTCTTTTTTATTTTTGCTATGCAAAAAAATATTATTTCTTTCATTTGGATCATTAATTAAATTAAATAATTCATATTGTTTTTTCTTTGGAGTGAATATTAAATGCCATGGATAACTTATTATTGAAAATCTATCATAATAAGATTCAGGTGTATAAGTTTCAGTATAAATTTCTGAAATTCTTTTTAATTCATTTTGATCCAAAAGATTTCTTCCTTCCATCTGTTTAGGTTTTTTCCATTTCATTAATCCTTCTAAAATTGTAGGAGCTATATCAAGTAAAGTTACTAATTTAGAAATTTTTATTCCTTTAGTAAAGGAATAAGGATTATAAATAATAAATGGAACTTTCAGATAGACATTATAAAGATAGTGAATATGACCGAAATGAAAACCACCCCATGCAGTTTTATATTCTCCTAATCCCTCACCATGGTCACCTATTACTATTATGTATGTATTATTAAGAATTTTTAATTCTTTTAATTTATTAATTAATTTTCCTAATTCACTATCCATATATTCAACTTCTTTTTTATACAATTCTCTTTGTTCATTTGGAGGTAAAATAAGCTTTCCTTCGATCTTAATCTCTATTTCTCTTTCATTCTTCGAATTATTTATTAATTTCATAATAGCTTCCTTTTTTAAAAAATAAATTATTTTTTTTCTTTTTTCTATTAACCAACCTTTTTCGAAATTTAATTTTAAATTTAGAGAATTATTAAACTCCAATGTATTTAATCGGGCTAAGTAATCATTTTCTTTTTGTGAAAAATCTTTTAAAACTTCAAATTTTAAAATATTTTCTCCCTTTCTCAAATTTAATTTTAAATAATAAAAAGTAGAATTTTTGAGATTTAATTCACTTATAATTTTTTTATTTAAATAAATTCTAAAATTGGGAGGAAGATAAGGGGGAGCATATGGATCATGAGGATCAGAATAATGAATCCATAAAAAGAATTTCTTATTTTTATTTTTTTCTAACCATTGGAATACTTGAAAATTAATTTCCTCAGCAGTTAGATACCATCTTGTTTTTGGGAATTTATCATAATAATAATCAAAACCATTATTCAATCCATATTTTGAAGTCAAAACACCGAGGGAAATAAAAGCACCTGTAATATATCCTTTTTTCTTAAAAATTTCTGTTAAAGATATTTTTTCTTTAGAATTAAAAATTTCTCCATTATTATAAACATTTAATTTATACGGGGGTTGAGAATAAAAAATTATAGCATGGGAAGGCAATGTAATAGGTATTAAGCTATAACAATTCTCAAATAAAATTCCATTTTTTGCAATCCAGTCTATATTTGGAGTAATAGAATTTTCTTTTGAATAAGAACTAATGAAATCAGCTCTTTGTGTATCAAGTGTAATTAGAATAAAATATGGTTTTTTCTGGAATGAAATACAATTATAAAAAATGAATGCGAGAGAGAAACTACTAATCAAAAAAATTGTAAGTTTTCTCAATATCATTAATATTCTTATTTTATATAACCTAAAGCCTTAAGTCTTTCTCTTAATTCCTTATCTATTATTATTTCCTCTTTTTTAATCCTGCTACCAGTTTTATAATAATCTTCAATTCTTGAAAGGAGTTCCGAGACTAAACTTTTTTTAAGAAGAGATAAATCAACCTTCTCAGTTGGATCTTTTTTCATATCATAAAGCTCAATTTTATTATGCATATAGTCTATAATGAGCTTATAGTTATTAAAATTTGTGGAAATTAATGCTGGACAAGGATTTTTTATATCTTTATGGGCTAAATCACTATAAAATACTCTATCAGAGCTATTTTTATTTGTAATTAAGTCTATCAAACTTTTACCATCAAACTTATATTTTGAATAATTTATTCCAATTTCCTCTAAAATAGTGGGTAAAATATCAATTAATCTAACAATTGAACTTATCCTAATCCCTTTATATTTTGAATAAGGAAATTTAATAATTAAAGGAACTTTAATTAATTCATTGTAAAGAGTACGACCATGTTCCCACCCACCGTGGTCATAAAATTCTTCACCATGATCAGAGGTAAGAATAATTATGGTTTTATCATAAATATTCAAATCTTTTAAAAGTTTTATTAGAGGTCTAATAAGAGCTTCATCAGTGTACCTTATTTCTCCATCATATAAAGAAATTATATTTTCGATTTCTTCTTTAGAAAATTTATAATTTTCTCCATGAATATTCAGAAAATTTTTTATTGCTATTCTCCCCCATTTGGCATTTTCATTTAAAAACATTTGTCCCCAGGGAGGGGGTGAAGAATATGGGCTATGAGTTTGGAAAGTATGCAGAAAAAGAAAAAACTTTTTTTCTTTATTTTCCTCAATCCATTTTGAGCAAATTTCATATAATAATCTTGCTTCATTGTCGCGTAAGAATGCAAATCTTCCTCCTTTTTGTTCTTGATAGAAATCAAATCCTTTTGAAAACCCAAATATATGACTTACATATCCTCCACCAGTAAAAGCTCCTGTTAAATAGCCTTTTGTCCTTAAAATATCAGCTAAAGTTGGAATGGAAGAAGGTAATTTTTGATTATTATAATATACGCCATGATGTATTGTATCTAAAGAAGTAAATATTGATAAATGTGATGGAAGAGTCCATGAAGTAGGAGCAAAGGTATTTTCAAATAAGACACTATCTTTTGCAAGCGTATCAATATGTGGGCTAGTATTTCTTTTATATCCATAACAACCAAGATTACTTGCTCTAAGAGTGTCCAGTGAAATTAGTATTATGTTTATATTGTTTTTCCCAGGCGAGTAAATAATAGGATTATACCAGAAGGAAAGACCATTTCCTTCTGTAATAAAAGATATTTCAATTTTTTTATTTTTAAATTTCGATAAATTAATTTTTTCTTTTAATATTAATTTGTCATTTCTTTCTCTACACTCAATTCGATCAAAGAATAATAAATGTTGTTTTTTTGAGTCATTAATTAAAATTTTGAATTCAATATTACTAATATTAGAATTACTTAATATTCCATACCCAAATTCGAGAAAGGCATTTGAAGAAATTTTTATCTTGAAATTATATTCGCTTTTTGGAGGAGCAAAGAGACAATTTAAATCTCTGTCATATATATTTATTTTTTTCTTAATTAAATATGGGTTTTCTTTTATACCTAAATCATAAATTGGAAATTGCTTTTGAATTTTATAAAAATCGAAATACTTTTTAATATTATCATGTTTAATGTAATAAATAGCTTTTATTCTAGAGGAATTAATAACATTTTTAGATTTCTTTTCCTTTGGAATCATTAATAATAAAATGTCTTGAGAAGACTTAATCCTTATGTTGTAAATAAATAGCCTTCCTTTATTTATTTTTTTAGATTTATTTTTTCTTGATTTTTTTAATGAATAATTGTATTTTAACTTAACAAAATATCTTCCAAATTTGACATTCTTAACGGTAATTTTATAGTAATCGTCATAGTCTATTAATACTTTTCCAGCTGATTGATCATTGAGACTTAACTCAATTTCAGAGGTGTAAAGTGAAGGATTTGCATTTTTAGCAGACATTTCAATATATATCTCACCTTCTGGAAAAATTGTTTCAAAGGATAGGGAATCCCCACTTTTTAAAATAATTGCATTCAATATTCTGCTGTAACCTTTCATTTCTTTAATGTTAATTATTCTCTCCACCGGAAGCCATTTCCATTTTGCCATTTGTTTTTCAGTTTCACTAAAAAATTTTATTTCTTTTCCATTTTGGAATAATTTCATTTTTTCCGGTTTTATTTCCTCACTTATTCCTAAAATAGGAAATTTTGTTGTACAGCCAAAAATATCATATTCTTTATTCGAGGCTTTGGATAAATAAATCCATTTTCCTGTTAAATCTTCTTCTTTTAATTCAAATTTTTCAATTACATTTTTTAAAGGGGTTTTTACTATATTTTCTTTTTTTAAATGAGCTATAAATCTGAAAAGTTCTCCCTGTTTGATTTCATGTACACCTTTTGATTTAAAAAACTGACAGTGGTTTGAAATAAGGATTAAAAAGATTAATGTAATAATAAAAATGAATTTTTGATTTTTCATTCCCATTTTTATCAACTTAAATATAATAATCTATTTGCTAAATTATTTGCAAATCAAAAATTCTTTTTGTAAAATAATTCCTTTAGTGATAAACAAAAATGGAATTATTCTTATTGTTCATAATAGTAGGTATCCTAACCGCAATAATGCTATTTATAGGAGCTTTACTTGGCCCCAAAAAAATTTATGGTTCCAAATTAGAACCTTTTGAATGTGGTAGTCCATTACTTCAAAAAGAAATAGGTTCCTTTTCCATTAAATATTATATGGTTGCTCTCCTTTTTCTTCTTTTTGATATAGAGGTTGCATTCCTATTTCCATGGGCTTTAGTTTTTAAGAAAATAAAGTTAACAGCTTTTCTTATTATTATTGCCTATTTCTTTGTCCTTATTATTGGTTTCATTTATGCTTGGAAAAAGGGTGCTTTTGAATGGGAATAATAACTAAAAAATTCCAAAGAGGTTATTCTCTTAATCGATGCGAAGATGAAAGTTAATTTTATTACTACTAAATTAGATTATATTTTAGGCTGGGCAAGAAAATTCTCTTTGTTCCAATATCCTTTTGTAACTGCGTGTTGTGGAATGGAATACATGTCAGCAGCATGCGCTCATTTTGATATTGACCGCTTTGGAGCTGGATTAACGCGTTTTTCACCCCGCCAGGCTGATTTACTTTTAGTTGTGGGAACTGTCAGTCATAAACTTGCTCCTGTATTAAGAAAAATTTATGATCAAATGACTGAACCAAAATGGGTTATTGCAATAGGTGCATGTGCAATAAGTGGAGGAATTTATAATAATTATGCAGTAGTTCAGGGAATAGATAAAATTATTCCTGTTGATGTTTATGTTCCAGGTTGCCCGCCAAGGCCAGAAGCTATTTTAGATGCTCTAATAAAATTGCAACAGAAAATTCAGAATCAGTCACATGAATGGAAATGGAAGAATAAACTGAAAAAATGAGAGAAAGTCAAGGAATAAAAAAATTAAAAGAAAAATTTTCAAAAGATATACTAGATTATTCAATTTCCTTCGGAGATGAGACTTTATTAATAAAAAAGGAAAGGATTTTTAAAATCGCAAAATTTTTAAAAGAAACGCCTGAACTAGAATATTCTCTTCTTTTGGATATTACTTGTGTGGATTATTTAGGCCAGGAACCAAGATTCGAACTTATATATCATGTTTATTCTTTTCGTTTGAATCATAGGTTGAGAATAAAGGTAAAAATTAGCGAAGAAACTCCTGTAATAGAATCTTTAACTCCTCTCTGGAAAAATGCAAATTGGCTTGAAAGAGAAGTTTTTGATATGTTCGGAATAAAATTTAAAAATCATCCTGATTTAAGGAGAATACTTATGTACGAAGAATTTGAAGGGTATCCTTTAAGAAAAGATTATCCTCTTAAGAAAAGACAGCCAAGAATACCAGGGATTGAATAATGGTGAATAAATTGAAGAAAAAATCAAAAAGAGAAAGTTTGCTTCTTAATATGGGTCCATCCCATCCCGCAATGCATGGTACAATTCGAATTATGCTTGAACTGGATGGGGAAAGGGTATTAAATTCAGAAGTAGAAATAGGATATCTCCACCGGGGTTTTGAAAAGATATGTGAAAATAAAACCTATTTTCAGATTTTACCTTATACTGACAGGCTAAATTATGTTTCTCCTCTAATTAATAATACAGGATATGTATTGACTGTGGAGAAAATGTTGGGGATGGAAATTCCTGAAAGAGCTCAATATATTAGAACAATAATGTGTGAAATTTCTCGTATTTGTGATCATTTGACATGTCTTGCTGCAATGGCTATGGAAACAGGTGCTTTTACAGTGTTTCTTTATATGATTAAAGCAAGAGAATTTCTATGGGATATTGTGGAACAGACCACAGGAGCGCGAATGACAACTTCATATATTAGGATTGGAGGAGTAAGATCCGATTTTTCTGAAAATTATAAGGAATTAATTAATAAAGCAGTAAATGAGACAAGGAAAGTTTTGAAAGATTGTCATGGATTGCTTACAAAAAATAAAATATTTCTAAATCGAACAAAGGGAGTAGCCATAGTATCTAAGGAAGATGCAATTTCTTATGGATTTACTGGTCCTTGTTTACGTGCAAGTGGTATTTATTATGATGTTAGAAAAGCACATCCTTACCTAATTTATGATCAAATAGATTTTGAAATTCCTCTAGGTGAAAATGGAGATAATTATGATCGCTACTATGTAAGAATGTTAGAAATGGAGCAAAGTCTAAGAATTATTGAACAATCAATTGAAAAAATGCCTCGAGGAGTAATTGAAATAGAAAATATTAAAGAAATTCTTGAGCCATATCAAGCAATTAAGTTTGCGCGGAATAAAAAACCCACTCAAAAAATCAAATTATCTCCAAATTTAGAAGGAACTGAAAAGGAAAAATACCCATATATTTTAACAAAGGACAAAAGATATATAATTCCTCCAAAAGAAGATACTTACACTACTATTACTGGTTTAATTTCTCATTTTAAATTTTTTATGAAAAATCATGGAATAAGACCACCAAAAGGAGAGGTATATTTTTCTGTTGAAGGAGCAAATGGAGAATTGGGATTTTATATAGTGAGCGATGGCACGGATAAGCCTTATCGTTTACATTTAAGAGCGCCATGTTTTCATATTATGTCTGCTCTGGAAAAAATGATTCAACGAGGATATGTTGCTGATATAATACCAACTTTTGGTTCTATAAATATGATAGGAGGTGAATTAGACCGATGAGCCTGAACTTCTCTTCTAAAGCAAAAGTACAAATAAAAGAGATAATTAAACGCTATCCAGAGAAACAATCTGCTTTGCTCCCTATTCTTCATTTAGCTCAAAAAGAATTCGGTTATATAAATAACGAAGTAGAGAAATTAGTTGCAGAAATTTTGGAAATTAAACCAATTAAAGTGAGAGAAGTAGTAACTTTTTATACAATGTTTTATCAAAAACCGATTGGAAAATATCACATAAAAGTCTGTAAAAATATAAGCTGTTCCCTCCACGGAGCAGAAAATTTAATTAATTATATTTCTAAAAAATTAGGGATTAAAGTTGGTGAAATAACACAAGACCAAAAATTTACTCTTTCAACAGTAGAGTGTATTGGTGCATGCGAGCATGCTCCATGTATGCAAATAAATTCAGAATACTATGGGAATTTAGATGAAAAGAAAATAGATCTTATTTTGGAAAGATTGACTAATAATACCAATGATTGAGGAGAAACTTATAACTAAAAATTTAGAAGTCGAAAATCTTTATAAAATAGAAATATACCAAAAATATAATGGTTACCAAGCATTAAAAAAAGCACTTCTTCAAATGACTCCTAACCAGATATTAGAAGAAGTTAAAAAGGCCAATTTAAGAGGAAGAGGAGGAGCAGGTTTTCCTGCAGGAGTTAAATGGAGTTTTGTTCCAAAGCACACTAATAAGCCTAAATACTTATGTGTAAATGCTGATGAAGGTGAGCCAGGAACATTTAAGGATAGATTTATTATGACAAATAATCCTCATCTTTTAATAGAAGGAATAATTATTACTTGTTATTGTGTCGGTATTCATACTGCTTATATTTATATCCGAGGAGAATATGAACATGTAGCTCAAAGATTGGAAGGAGCTGTACAAGAGGCTTATCAAAATAATTATCTTGGTAAGAATATCTTAAATACGGGATTTTCCTTAAATCTTTACATTCATAGAGGAGCTGGAGCATATATATGTGGAGAAGAAACAGCTCTTTTAGAATCATTGGAAGGGAAAAGAGGGCATCCAAGGTTAAAACCACCTTTCCCTGCTTCTGTGGGATTATATAAATGTCCTACTGTAATAAATAATGTTGAAACTTTATCAAATATACCTGTTATTGTGCTGAAAGGTGGAGAGTGGTTTGTAAAAAAGGGTCTTCCGAAGGATGGTGGGACAAGGCTTTTCTCTATTAGTGGCAGTATTAAAAATCCAGGCATTTATGAATTACCTACAGGAACTAATTTAAAGGATATTATTTTTAATTATGCAGGGGGTCTAAAAGAAGGCAGAGAATTGAAAGCAGTTATCCCAGGAGGTCTTTCTGCTCCAATTCTTAAAGCTGATGAAATTGATATTCCTATGGACTGTGAATCCATAATGAACATTAATTCCATGCTTGGTTCGTCTGCTATAATTGTTATAGATAATGAGACACCAATTATTCATGTGCTTAAAATAATTGTAAATTTTTATGCACATGAATCATGTGGGCAGTGTACTCCTTGTAGGAACGGCACTTGGTGGATGAAAAATATAGTTAAAAGAATTTATGAAGGACATGGGAAATTAAGAGACATAGATAATTTACTGAGAATAGCCGATAACATTTATGGTAAAACCCTCTGTCCTATGGGTGATGCAGCTTCTATGGCAGTGCAGGCTGTTTTGGAGAAATTCAGAGAAGAAATTGAAAATTATATTCAAGGGCGAAAATGATTGAGATAAAATTAAATGGAAAGAAACATAAAATAAAAGAAAATTTGACAATTCTTGAGGCTGCAAAGCAAGTTGGAGTGGAAATTCCTCATCTGTGTTATCATCCTGCTCTTGAACCTGAGGGAAGTTGTAGAATGTGCCTTGTTGAAATTAAAGGTGTTCCAAAGCTTCAATTAGCTTGTTCAACCCAAGTAAAAGACGGAATGGAAATAGAAACCGATAATCAGCGAGTAAGAGAGGCAAGAGAGGCTGTGCTTGAGTTTCTTTTAGCAAGCCATCCCTTAGACTGTCCTATATGTGATAAGGCTGGAGAATGTAAACTTCAAGATTATTATTATAAATATGGACTTTTTGAAGATTATTTTGAAGAGGAAAAGCCTAAAAGGTGTAAATTAGTTAGGATAGCTCCAAATTTAATATTGGATCAGGAAAGGTGCATTCTTTGTACTCGATGTGTGCGATTCCTAAAAGAAATTACAAAAACAGAAGAGCTTGGAGTGTTTAATAGAGGAAATGAATCTTTTATTTCTATTTATGAACAAGAGTTAATTGAAAACAATTATAGTGGTAATCTCGTGGACATTTGTCCTGTTGGAGCAATAACTGATGTTGATTTTAGATTTAAAATGAGAAATTGGTTTTTGGAAAAGAAAAAAACAATTTGTCCTATTTGTAGCAGAGGTTGTAATATAAATATTCATTTTCTTCCCAATTCCTTCCCTTTTAAAAAGGATAAAAGAGTGTTTCGAATTACATCTGAGTCAAATCCTAAGATAAATGGTTTCTGGATTTGTAATCTTGGTCGTTATAATTATCATTACATAGATAATGATAGAATTTTAATTCCTTTGAAAAAGGATAGAGAATTAAAGGAGATTTCATGGAAGGAATTTTATGAACAAGTAGGAAATAAAATCAAAGTTTTAATTCAGAGAAAAAGAGAGGAAAGAATTGGTGTAATTGTTAATTTGAGTTTAACCAATGAGGAATATGAAGTATTGAATGTATTTTTCAATCAATGTCTTGTAGGAAGTGAAATTGCTGTTTTTGGGAGAAAGAAAGGAAAGAGTGATGGTTTTCTTCTTACTGAAGAGAGAAATCCGAATACTAAAGGAGCAAAAAAATTTGGATTTATAGAAAAGAAAATAGATATAAAAAATTTCTTTAATAAGAAAGAATTAGTTATTTTATTTGGAAACGAAATAATTGAGCATTATTCAATTCAACTTTTATCAGAGATTTTGAGTAATGTAAAAACAAAAATTCTTATTGCGACTACTAAAGGGACTTTAATTAATTTATTTGATTATATTTTACCTTCTACAGTAGTACCTGAAAAAGAGGGTAGTTTTACTAATTGTCAGGGAATAATTCAGAAATTTAAAAGAGTATTAGAACCGCTTGGTAAAAGTAAATCTGAATTGGAAATACTAACTTCTCTTGCTCAAAAAAGTGGTATTTGGAAAAGTTTTCTTTTAGAGAGAAGGATAAGTTAAAATGTTATTAGATATTTTGATTATTACAATAAAAATAATTTTAGGAATAAGTTGGCTTTTAACACTTACTTTAATTTTGACCTGGGTAGAAAGAAAAGAAAGTGCAGTGGTTCAGGACAGAATTGGAGCAAATAGGGCTTCAATTTTAGGCATAAGAATTTTTGGGCTTTTCCAGCCCTTAGCTGATGCGATAAAAATGATGTTTAAAGAGGATTTCATCCCTCCATTCTCAAATAAATTTCTTCATACTATAGCGCCTTTTCTTTCTTTCTTTTTTGCAGTTGTTACTTTAGCAGCTATTCCATTTGGAAATGAAATTGTTATAGGATCAAAAGTCATTCCTTTACAAATAATGAGAATGAATGTTGGTCTCGTTTATATTTTGGCAATGTTTTCATTAGGTATTTATGGAATTATTATAGGAGGATGGGCATCAAATAATAAATATACACTTCTTGGTGGGATGAGAGGGACAGCTCAATTAATTTCATATGAAATTGCTTTGGCATTATCCTTGGTAGGACTAATTATGATTTATCCAAGCTTAGAATTGAATAAAATTGTTCAATATCAAGGAGATTTATTTTTTGGAATTATTCCTAAATGGGGGGTAATTTTACAGCCATTAGGATTTTTTATATTTCTTATAGCTGGGATGGCTGAAACAAAAAGAGTCCCATTTGATTTGCCTGAAGGAGAATCAGAAATTATAGGCTTTTACACAGAATATAGTGGAATGAAATTTGGTCTTTTTATGATGACGGATTTTGTAGAAGTAATTTTAATTTCAGCTCTTATTACCACATTGTTTTTTGGAGGATGGCAAATCCCTTATTTGCATTCTGATGGATTTCATTTTCCATGGGGAGGAAAAGTTATTTTAAATCAATGGATTATAATTCTACTTCAAGTGCTATCATTTAATATTAAAGTGGCATTTTTCTGCTGGTTGCTTGTTTTGGCTCGCTGGACTTATCCAAGATATCGTTATGATCAATTGATGAATCTTGGATGGAAATTGTTGATACCTCTAAGTTTTGTTAATATTTTAGGAACTGGTCTAGTTTTAAATCTAATATAGGAAAATGATAAAAAGTTTATTTTTTCTCTGGGAATTTTTAAAAGGAATATATATTACTGCACGACATTTCTGGATTAATATCTTTTTTAATTTTTTTAAATTAATCGGCTTTAAAATAAGGGAAAAAGGTTCAGTTACAATACAGTATCCAGAGGAGAAGAAGGAGCTTGCATACCGTCATAGAAGTCTTCATAGGATTCTTTCTCGCGAAGACGGAAGTCCAAGGTGTGTAGCATGTCTACTTTGCATGACTGTTTGTCCTTCAGAGTGTATTTATGTAGAAGCAGAGGAAGATCCAAATCCTGAAATTCAAAAAAGGCCTGCACTATTCATTATTGATATAAGTCGCTGCTGTTTCTGTGGTTTTTGTGTTGAGGCTTGTCCAGAAGATGCTCTTAGAATGGACACAAATATAGTGGAACTTGCTGAATATAAAAGAGAAAAATTAATTTATGAATTGGATAAGTTGGTTAAAATTTCAAATGGCAAAATCCAAATGTCAAATTTAAATTAAGTAATAAAAAAAGAATTATGAATAAAGGGAAGAAAGTAGATAAAATTAGAATTGGTAAATTTAATGTGTACGGATTAACTGATGGAACTTTCCTTCTTGATGGAGGAGCAATGTTTGGTGTGGTCCCGAAGGTTCTGTGGGAAAAGAAAATGCCCGCTGATTTCAAAAATAGAATATTGCTCTCCTTGAATTCAATTCTAATTGATACAGGAAATGAGTTAATTTTAGTAGAAACAGGAATTGGTAGGAAGCTTAATGAAAAATTTATTGATATTTACGGAATAAAAAAAAATTCTGATTTAATTAAATCCATAAATAAATATAATTTTACGCCAAAAGATGTAAATTTTGTTATAAACACTCATTTGCATTTTGATCATTGTGGTGGAAATACTTTTCAAGATGAAAAGAGAGTAATTAGACCAACTTTCTCAAATGCGAAATATATTATCCAGAAGGGCGAATGGGAACATGCCCTTTCTCCTAATGAAAGAGATAAGGCAAGTTATTTGAAAGAAAACTTTTTACCTTTAAGAGAATTTAGCCAATTAGAACTTATAAATGGCGAAAAAGAAATTGTACCAGGTGTTAAGGTAGATGTTGTGCCAGGACATACAAAATATCATCAGTGTGTATTTGTTACATCTGAAAATGAGTCTCTTATTTTTCTCGGTGATTTAATCCCTACAACAACTCATATTAATTTACCTTATATTATGAGTTATGACCTTTATCCTGTAGAAACACTGGAGAATAAAAAGAAAATTCTCGATAAAGCTGCAAAAGAGGGATGGGTTCTTTCTTTCAATCATGATCCAAAGTATTTCTTTGGAAGAGTAAAATTTGAGGAAGAAAAATTTAAATTTATCCCTCTCTAAGGTTTTAAATTTCAAAGGATTATTTAAAATAATTGTCTAATTTTTAGGAGAGAATAGATGGGTAGTCTTTCTGAAGATGAATTAATTCAGAAAGCAATAGATGGTGAAGTGGAGGCTTTTGGAGAATTGGTAAAGAAATATCAAAAGCGGATATATTCTCTCATATATCAAATGACTTTCAGTCATGAGGATGCTAATGATCTTTCTCAAGAAACTTTCTTTAGGGCGTATAAATCATTGTCAAAATTTAAAAAAGAGTCAAGTTTTTATACATGGCTTTATAGAATTGCTGTGAATTTGGTATTAAATCATTTAAAGAAAAGAAAAAATGAAAGGAAAAATTTGAGTTTTGATATTCATTACCTTGATTCCCCTCAAAAGATTCTGGAAAAAAAGGAATTCTATAAAAAATTAAAGGAAGTAATTTCTATGCTACCACTTTCTCAAAGAATAACTTTAAATTTAGTAGTAAATCATGGGCTTTCTCATAAAGAAATAGCAAAGATTCAGGGCTGTTCAGAAGGGACTATCTCATGGAGGATTTTCCAAGCAAGGAGATTTTTAAGAGAAAAATTAGAACCCTATTTAAGGGAGAAATAAAAATGAAGTGTAAAAAATATCAAAAATTTTTATCAGATTATTATGACGGTTCTCTTTCAGAGAGAAAGTCTAATAAAATAAAAAGACACCTTGAGCAATGCTCTGAATGTAAAGAAATTCTGTACTCATACAAAAAATTGGATGAAGAAGTAAAAACTATTTCTAAATTTGAACCTTCTTCTAATTACTGGGAAAATTATTGGTCAAAGTTAAAAACGAGAATTGAAAAAGAGTCAATAATTAAGGGTAAAGCTTTTTTAGAAAAATTAAATTGGAAATGGTCCTTTGTAGGAATTATGGCAAGTGTATTGATATTTGTTATTATATTTACTTTTCTTTTGAAAAAAAGAGAGGTTTCGGAAGAGATCTATTATCCATTTTCTGATCAATATCTTTTTAGTTTTATTAATGAAATAGAAGAAAATAATTTTCTTGCAGAATATTTTAAAGAATTAATTTTTAAGGAAATTGGAAGCGAAATTGAAAATTTAAACTATTTCGGATATTCAGAAGATTTTAATGATATATATAGTCTTTTAAATGAGATGAGTGATGAGGAAAAGAAAATATTTAATTCCGAAATAATTAAAGAACTTAGAAATAAGGGGGTAAAGGATGAAATACAAAGTTAGTTTAATTTTAATTATTATCTTGCTTTTCCTTCCTTTAAATGTTTTTTCTCAATCAAAAAAAGGATTAAAACCAACTAAGGAAGAGGAAATTCGTCGTCATATACAAATATTCCGAATGTGGGAAATGACAAAAGCTCTTGATCTTACAGAAGAGCAGGCAACAAAAATTTTTCCAGTCCTTAATAGGATTGAGAAAGAAAAAGGAGAACTTAACCGGGAAATTACAAAAGAGATTAGAAAATTGAGAGAGCTAATAGAGGAAGTAGAAGAAGAAGAGCTTGATTCAAATCAAATTAAAAAGAAACTCGAGAGAATTAAGGAATTGAGGAAGCAGATTCAAGAAAAAGACAGTGAAATTGAGAAGCTTCTTGAAAAAAATCTTACAATAGAACAACAGGCAAAATATATTATTTTTTCAATAAAGTTTATGAAAGATCTTAGAGAAAAAATGGATCGAGCTCGTCAACTCTATAGACAAAAAATGATGCTTAAGCGGAAAAAAAGAGAGAAAGAAAAATTATTTTAATTTTCTATATTCGCCCCATGCTTCTTGCTAATTTCATTAATCTTTTAACTCTTTCCTCAGTTACAGGATGAGTGCGGAAAAGATTAATAAGTCCTCCTCCTTTTAAGGGATTAACAATAAATAAATGAGCAGTAGATGGATTTGCTTCCATAGGTATCCTTTTTGCATAATTCTCTAATTTTTTTAAGGCAGAAGCTAATTTCTCCGGCTTATAAGAAATTTTACCTCCTTCATGATCTGCAGCGTACTCCCTTTGCCGAGAAATAGCAAAATGGATAAGCATAGCAGCGATGGGAGCTAATATAGCTAATATAATGAGTCCTAAGCCACTATCCCTTCTTCTCGAGCCAAAGAAAATAGCTGAATAACCAGCAATGCGAGCTAAAATCATTATTGCACCTGCAAGAGTTGCGGCAATGGTGCTGATTAACATATCACGATGTTTAATATGTGCCAATTCATGAGCAATAACACCTTCGAGTTCATCTTTTGTGACTAAATTTAATAATCCTTGTGTTACTGCAACTACTGCATTATTTGGATTTCTTCCAGTTGCAAAAGCATTTGGAGCAGATTTTGGAATTATAGCAATTTTAGGCATTGGTAAATTAGCTTGTCTACTAAGCCTGTCCACAATTTGATAAAGTCCAGGAGCTTCTCGCTGAGAGAGAGGTCTTGCTCTATACATTGCTAAAACAATCTTGTCAGAATAGAAATAACTAAAGAAGTTCATGAGCCCAGCAAAAACAAGGGCTATTATCATACCATTTCTTCCTCCTACCCAACCACCAATTAAAACGAATAAGATGGTTAAAAGTAGCATGAGGAAGAAAGTTTTTATTGTATTCATTTTTCTCACCTCATAATTTTTATTGACAATTAATATTATAAATCTTTTTTGAAGCCACGAGCAAGACTTTTGAATAAAATAAAAGAGGGAGAGAATTTATTCTTTTGAATTCTCTCCCTTTAATTAAGTTTAATTAAAAATTAATTAATAATTAAAATAATTTGGGCTAAATAAAACTTATCTTTATTCAATAAAATAATAGCTGCTGCTTTTCCGCCCTCTCTAATTTCAACTCTATAATCCACATTTTCTTTAATATGCTTTGGTAAAATTGTAACTTTTTTAATAATAGGTACCTTGAAATCATCAGCTTTGAGTTCAATGGTTTGTGTTTGACGAAGATCAATTCTATTTTGAAAATCTGCTGATGTGACTTCTCCAATTTTTATTCCAGCTAATCCAAGAAAAGTTCCTTTTATCTTTCCTTCAGCCTTAAGGTTTTCTTTCGTATCTGCAAAATAGTATACAGAATTTAACTTTGAATCTAGCTCTTGGTTTTTACTTTTTAAATCTGAAATTTTTTTATTCAGATTATCAATTTGGGCTTTAAGTTCAGTATTATTCTTCTCTAATTCATTAATTTTCTCTGTAAGTTCTTCGCTTTTCTTCTTCAACATAGCAATTTCATTTTCCAATTTAATTTTTTCTTCTTGAATCTTCTTTTTTTCAATTCTTAATAATGTAGCTAAAGAAATTCTCGCATCCCCTTGAGTAATGAAAGTTCCATATACTTTCCCATAAAAATAATTCCAAACTTTAAATCCTACAAGGATGGGATGAAATAAAGGAGTATCAACAAGTATCCTTTTTGCTTCTTCTGCTGGAATACCTTTTTTCTGTGTTAAGTAATCATATGCTATTTCCCAATGACTATCACCCTTTTGAACATCGAAAGATTCAGGAATTTGATTCAGTAAATCAGCATTTTCCTCTTTTAACTGATTTATCATGTCCTCTTTACTTGCTATTTCTTTCTGCAATTCCTCAATTTTTGCTTGAAGACTTTGAATTTGCTGAGTAAGTTCTTCCTCTTTCTTTTTATTAGCACATGAGGAGAAAGAAATTATTCCTGGAATGAGAATTAAATAAAACAAGATGATTAACCAGGACCTGGAAAGTTTTTTCCTTATTTCTTTCATGACATCCTCCTTCTCTTTTTTATTAACAAATTTTCTAAGATAAGTCAAAGAAAATGCTTTATTGTCAAAAAAAATTTTTTCTGTTATTTTAAGGATAATGTTAATAGATTCAGTTGAAATCACAAATAAAGAAAAATGGTCTGAATGGATTCTCCTCTCTTTAAAAAGTTCTAAGATTGCTGAGCAAGCTGAACCAGGTCAATTCATTATGGTTAAAATAAATGATTTTTTTTATCCGCTTTTGAGAAGACCATTTAGTATTCATAATATATTAATAAAGAATAATAAACCAGCAGAAATTGAAATTTTCTTTCAAATAGTAGGAATAGGAACTTCCTTTTTATCAGAAAAGCAGATTGGAGAGAAATTAAATATAATAGGTCCACTTGGAAAAGGTTTCAGACTTGGTTCTAACATTCGAAATAAAAAATTTTATTTAGTAGGAGGAGGAAGAGGAATTGCTCCTTTGTTTTTTTTAGCAAAAGAAATTAAAAAAGCAAAAGGTCAACCTTTTGTTTTTTATGGAGCAAAAAGCAAAAGAGATTTACCATTATTGAATAAATTTTTACAGGAAAATATTCCTGTTTTTCCTTCTACAGATGATGGATCCTTTGGATGGCATGGATTTATTACTGAATTATTTGAGCATGAATTAAAAGATAATCAGGAAATAGAGAAGATTTTTGCATGTGGTCCCATGGAAATGATGAAAAAAATTGCCTTTATTACACAGAAATATGGGATTGAAACAGAATTTTCCTTAGAGTCTATTTTAGGTTGTGGGATAGGAGCATGCTGGGGCTGCGTTTTAAGATTGAAAAGAAACAATATGGAAAATTGGGTAAAAACTTGCTCAGAAGGTCCAGTCTTTTCAGGAAAGGAAATAGTATGGTAGATTTATCAATTGATTTAGGCTTTTTAAAGCTAAAAAATCCAGTAATCACTGCAAGTGGAACATTCGGATATGGGAGAGAATTTATTCCTTTCTTGAATTTAGAGGAACTTGGTGCAATCACAATAAAAGGCCTTTATTATAATCCAAGAAAAGGAAATCCACCTCCAAGAATTTCTGAAACACCTTGTGGAATGCTTAATTCGATAGGGCTTCAAGGAATTGGTGTTAAGAGATTTTCTGAGGAAATTCTTCCTCAATTAAGGAATTTAAAAGTTCCTATTATTGTGAATGTATGTGGTGAGGATGATGAAGAATATGTTAAGGTGGTAAATTTTCTTTCTTCTAAAAAAGGAATATCTTGTTTTGAACTTAATATTTCATGCCCCAATGTAAAAAAGAATGGTAAATGTCCAGCACTTTCTCCTGAATGGACATACAATATTGTAAAATCAGTAAAACAGAATACACATATACCAATTATCACAAAGCTTTCTCCAAACGTCACTGATATTGTGGAAATAGCGCTAAGTGCTCAGGAAGCTGGAACAGATGGCATTTCTTTAATTAATACAATCCTGGGGATGGCAGTGGATATTGAAACAAGAAAGCCTCGTTTGGCAAATATTTTTGGGGGGCTTTCAGGACCTGCTATTAAACCAGTTGCCTTAAGAATGGTTTATCAAGTGGTAAAAGCAGTGAAAATCCCAGTAATAGGAGTAGGTGGAATATATACTGGAGAAGATGCTCTTGAATTTTTAATTGTTGGGGCGAAAGCCATTCAAGTTGGAACAGCAAATCTTGTTGATCCCTGTGCTTGCTCGAGAATTATTAAAGAAATTAGAGATTATTGCTTGAAAAAGAGAATAACTAAGCTTGAAAATATAATAGGGAGTTTAGTGATTGAGTAAAATTAATAAATTCTGCAATATCTAAGAGGTTAATAATATGAAACCAGAAGAGAGAATAATAATAGCTTTAGATGTTGATGAGAAAGAAAAAGCTTTTCACTTAGTGAATCTCCTTTCTCATACCCGAATTTTTAAAATCGGGTATCGTTTATTTATTAAATATGGTGTCTCAATTTTAAAAGATATTCAAAAATTAAATAAAAGGATTTTTCTGGATTTAAAATTACATGACATACCTAATACAGTAGCAGAGGGAATAAGAGAGGCAATTTATCATAATGTATTTATGCTTACAGTCCATTCCTTAGGTGGAAAAGAAATGATCGAAAAAGTGGTTGAGGTTGCTCGCGAAGAAGCAGATAAATTGTCCATTCCAAAGCCAAAAATTTTAGCGGTCACAATATTAACGAGTTTAAAAGAAAAAGATCTTCAAGACATTGGAATTCAAAATAAAATTGAAGATGAGGTTCTAAAATTAGCACACTTGGCAATAGAAGCTGGAATTGATGGAATAGTTTGCTCACCAAAGGAGATAGAATTATTGAGAAGAAATTTGGGAGAAAAACCTTTAATTGTAACTCCTGGAATAAGACCCATATGGAGTCAGAAAAATGATCAAAAAAGGATTATGACGCCCAGAGAAGCTATTCAAAAAGGAGCAGATTACTTAGTTATTGGTAGACCCATAATTTCAGCTTCTAATCCTGAAGAAGCTTTTTTAAAGATTATTAATGAGATTAAAAAGAATTAAATTGTTCTTATAACATAGCCTGCAGTAAAGATTGATCCTAAAATAACTCCTAAGACTACCAATACGATTATTGAAACCACAATGATTATTATAAAATATGTTAAAACTTTATCTTTTGGAGTATCTAAAAGAGGAGCGCTTATTCCTAAATAAAGAAGATAGAGTCCATAAAGAGAAGCTATAATAACAAGGAAACTAAGAAGGGGAATAATATTGAGAACCCCAGCAACCCAAGCTGGTGTCATGGAATATACAGCTAATTTCATTGCCTGAATATTATCTTTTTTAGATGAAAAAGAAGGTGCAAGGAAATATATAATCAATCCAATAATATATACACCAATTAGGCTAAATATATAAGAAAAAATGGTGTACAGAAAGGCTTTCCCAATACCCCATCGTATCCACCCTACAAAAGGAGCACTGTATCCAACAAATGCTCGTCCAATAAAACCAGCTATTGCAGGAATAGCAGCCAGTATTACAGCGTATGAAGTGAAGAGGCTTATTATAGATGATGGTTCTTCTTTTATTTTAACCCACTCATCTTTAGGTTTAGTTATAATCCCTTGCGCTCTTGATACAAGATCCATTTTAGCCCTCCTTTAATTTTTAATTACTATATACTTTAAAAAAAATAATGTCAATTGAAATATATTTTTTTACTTATTTTTTCAGCTAAAAATTTTAGTTATTTAATCTATTGAATTTCTTTTAAATATTTGATATTCTAAAAAAATCTAACATCTTTACATCAAGCTTAGGAGGAAAGGTGAAGGAGCTGAATGGGATTGACAGTAAATATCGATTTGTAATTATAGCTGCGAAGAGAGGAAAACAGTTATTGAAGGGTGCTAAACCTAAAATTAAAACAAGTTCAAAAAATTTAATCAAAATAGCTCAAGAGGAAGTAGCTCGCGGTTTAATTAAATATGAAATTTTACCCTCTGAATCAATTGAAGAAAGGGAAGAATTATTGGAAGAAGAAAAGAGAGAGAAAGCAGAAGAATAATGCAAATAAGTAATTTTAGTAAAAACAAATTTAATCATTCTATTAAATCACCTATCTCATCCAATTCACTAAAAAATTTAATATTTTGTTTAATATAATTCAGAGTCCTTTTTATATAAGAAAAATAATGCTTTTTTCTTTTAATTGTTATCAAATAACCAAATGTGCCGAGAGCTTTTATATTTCTTTGTAAACTTGTTAAGAGAAGTTGCTTTTTAAATTCAGGAAAGTTCCAACCATAATTATTCAAATTATAAGCATATTTTATTAAATCATTTTTAAGTCTTTTCCCCAATTTAACATAGCTATCAAAAAGTAGTGAAGCTAAATCATAAAGAGGTGGTCCAAAAGTAGTATCTTGATAATCAATTATATAAATTTTATTTTTAATAATAAATAGATTTCTGCTGTGATAATCACGATGACAGAGCACTTTTTTTTCTAAATTAATTGAATTAATTAAATTTTCAAATAATTTTCTATATTTTTCTTTATTGATTTTTTTCTTTAAAAAATTCTGGACATAATTCTCAAGAAAAAAATTCAATTCCCAATTTAATTTTTTCCTATCCAATTCATAACGATCAGTAAAATAGGATTTATCAATTTTTTTTATTCCTTTTTTTTGAATTTTTTGAATTAAAGCGATAGCCTGAAGATAAATTTGTTTTATTTTTTCATTATTGTTTTTTCTTACAAATTTTTGTAAGCTTTCATTTCCCAAGTCTTGAAGAAGAATAGCTCCTTTTTCAAACCATATATGGAGAATTTTTGATATATGCAAATTAGATTCATTATATAATTTATAAGCTTTTAATAAATTAAGTTCTCTATTAATTGGATAAGGATAGAGGAGAAAAATAAAATTTTTCTTTGGTGTATATATACGGTAAAATTTCCTTTCAGAGGCATCACCAATTAATTTCTCTATTCTTGTAACCTTAATTCTCTCTTTTTCTAAAAGTTTCTCAATTTCTTTTTTTTCATTCATTTTAATGGATACATTTTTAATTTATTTTTTTCTAATATAATAATTTTATTTTTAATTATTGAAAATGGTGGCAAATAAATGTCATGGGTTAATATACAATTTTCAATTAATGAGTTATGTCCTATCTCCACATTTTCCCATATTATTGAATTCGTAATAATTACATTTTTCCCTGCAAAAGAATTTTTTCCAATAATACTTTTAATTACTTTTGCTGAGGGATGAATTTTAACATTTTTTTCTATAATATTCTTTGAATTAGGTAAATTATCAATTGAATATTTAAAATATCTATATGGGGTGCCTAATTCAGCCCATGGACCTTCGTATTTAAAAGCTTTAATTTTTTCCCTTTTCTCTAAAAGAATTGGAAAAATGTTTCTAAAAATGTCTGAATACTTATTTTGCGGAATGAAATCTAAAATTTGTTTAGAAAAAATTATAACTCCACAATACATGTAATAAGATAGACTTTGATGAGGATTCTCAATAGAAATAACATTATTTTCTTTATCAATTTTTATTAATGAATATTTTTCTGGAGGCTGGTTTTTTCTTACCATTAATGTAGCTAAGGCTTTTTCTTTTATATGAAAATCCCAAAAAAATTTTAAAGGAATTTTTTGAAGAGTATCTCCATTTATTACAAGAAAGTCTTTTTCTTCCCTAAAAAAATACTCTAATTTTTTAATCGCACCTGCTGTTCCAAGAAGTTTGTGTTCATGAGAAAAAATTATATTTTGATCCTTTATTTGTTTAATAGCATTTTTAATTGTATGTGGTAGATAATAAAGATTAATGGCAATATTCTTTACTCCTTCTTTTTTTAATGTTTCCAAAATATGAATAATAATTGGTTTATTATGAAAAGGTATTGCTGACTTTGCAAGGAGATTTGTTAAAGGTCGAAGTCTCTTTCCTAAACCAGCGGATAATATTAATGCTTTCAAATTTTCCATTTATTTTCTGAATATCATATCACCTTCATGATGTTGCTTAAAAAGTTCAATATAATCCTTTTTAATAAAATCTTTATCAGAAAAACCAAGATAATTCGCAAATTTTCTTATTTCTTCCTCTTCTCCTTCCAATTCAAGGAAATTTCCTATTGGAGTCTCATCAACATTTATTTTTAATTTCTCTTTGCTATAAATTGTTCTGAATTTCTGATATCTAAATTTTATTTTAAGGCCTATATTCTCTAAGATTTTAAGTAAAGATGAGTAATCTTTTATTTCTGTTTCCCATTCCGTTCTTACTTTAAAAGAGGAAGAATTTAATTTTTTCCCTTTAAAAGTTAGAAAATTTTTTTGAGGAGTGATTCTTATTCTTAAAGCACTTCCCTTTTTATAAAGTTCATTATTAGGAAAATCAAGGAGAAAATTGTCTTCAAAATATCTATTTTTAATTAGTTTTGCACCTAAATTTTCAATTTTTTTATAAATTTCTTTAATATTATTAATTTCTATTTTAATTTCTTTTTCCAGAGGCATTTAAAATAAATTCTTAGGAAAGAAAAATTTCTTGAAAAGACTGAAAGGCCTCTTCGCCAAAAAGGTAAAAGTAAATTTCCTTTATTAAAGATTCATATTTTGAAAAATACTCTTCAATCGCTAATTTCATTATTTTAGCACAGTCTAAGGAAGGAAAGCCTCCGACTCCAGTACCAAATGCTGGGAAAGCAATTGAATTAAGCTCGAGCTCATCAGCTCTTTTCAAACAATTAATCGTAGTTAATTTAATTTTTTCAGCATCAGTTTTTAAATCTTGTCCCATCACTGCTCCGTGAATCACATATTTACATTTTAATTTGCCTGCACCAGTTACAATTGCTTCACCAACAGGAATTGGTCCTTTTGAGACAGCTTCTTTTTCAATTTCTCTTCCCCCCTTCTTTTTAATTGCACCAGCTACACCACCTCCCATCCATAAATGGTTGTTAGCAGCATTTACAATAGCATCTCCTTCAAAAGTTGTTATATCTCCCTTAATTAATTTAATTAAAGGTAATTTTTCACTCATTTTTTCCTCATAAGAATATAATCTGTAAGAGACATTAAAGAGTCTTTATAAATTGAGTCAGAAAACATTTCTAAATTTTTCTTTGCTTTTTTTATAAAACTTTCTGCTTTTTTATAACTATACTCTACTCCTCCACTTTCAATTACAAAATTAAGAATTTTTTTTATATCAAAATTTTTTCTTTTTTTCCCAATTAATTTTAAAATTTTTTCTTTGTCATTTCTAAGTGCATAAATTAATGGAAGAGTAATTTTACCTTCTCTTAAATCTGAAAGCACAGGTTTTCCAAGCGTCTTTTCATTAGAGGTAAAATCAAGTAAATCATCCACAATTTGAAAAGCAAGTCCTGTATTTAAGCCAAAATTTGTAAGGGTTTTTTCCTCTTTTAAACTGGCCTGAGCAAGAAGGGCACCAATTCTGCAACTTCCAGCAAAGAGGGAAGCTGTTTTTTTCTTTATAATTTCAAGATATTTATTCTCCTCTAAATCAAAATTCCAGCTCTCATTTAATTCAAGGAGTTCTCCTTCAATCATTTGGGAAGTAATATCTGAAAGGGATTGGATAATTCTTGAATTATTATTTAAAGAGAGTTTTACTGAAAGAATATAAAGATAATCGCCTAATAAAACTGATATATTTGATCCCCATTTATGATGGATTGTTTTTCTTCCTCTTCGCATATTTGAATTGTCAACAATATCATCATGAATAAGGCTTGCAGTATGAATAAATTCTATAACAGAAGCATAACGAATAATTTCCTTTTTATGGTAACCAAGTAATTTAGAACATAAAATTAATAAAGCAGGTCTTATTCTTTTCCCTTTGCCCCTAAAAATATAATTTCCTATTTTGGAAATGATATCAATTGAGGATTGTGTAGCTCTTTTTAGTTCTTTTTCTAATTGAATTAATTCTGGATTTATTACCTTATAAACAGTTGAAAGTGTAAAATTTCTTTTATCCATTATTTCGCAAAAGTAATTTTCGAAAATTTATCTTAACATCTTCCCTTCTTTTTTTCAAATAAAACTTTTTAATATTTTGTTTATGTCTATGATGGTGCAAAAGTTCAAAAACATATTGGACTCCCTTGAGGGAAAAGGAAAGGATTAAAATTGCGTCAGATCTATCTTAGGAGTTATTTTCGTGGTTATAATTGGCTTATGAGGTATATACATGATGTAGAGAATCATCCTCAAAGGGATGTAATTGAAG
>Ga0209426_1000651_pt1 | contig 30731 bp, 34 predicted proteins | sample Deesub1362B_J571_FD_187697 | JGI IMG/M metagenome (GOLD analysis project Ga0209426, IMG submission 187697) | Deep oceanic, basalt-hosted subsurface ecosystem from Juan de Fuca Ridge flank, Pacific Ocean, CORK Borehole 1362B_J2.571 (SPAdes)... ...
AGATTGTTGTCAAGAGATAAAAGACAGCAGTTCGTCCTACATTTTGTCGGGGATTTTAGACTCTATAACCAAAAAAATCAATCAGTTGGACGAATAGCAATCCCTAGAAGTGTCAAAGTTGAGAACCAACAGGGGGAGACCAGACCGACTTTTAGGTCGATGAGGTCTGCGAGCCAAAGGACGCCGAATCCTTCGGTGGAGATCTTGATGCAAGGTCCTTTTCAATGTGGAAATGGAATCCATCGGAAGGTCTCGGAGTAATTAGAAGCCAGGGCACTAGGGACAAGCTAGAAGAGAGGAAGCCATGCACGACATGAACCAAGCCCCTTCATCCAGAAACGACGGGTCCCAGATCATTTTGAGGCCTGTGGGGGTGGTAAGAAGCACCTTGAAGGAGCTTGAGAGAACTCCGGGCCGCCTTTCCGAGGCCACACCGGAGGACCTGGAGGCCGAAAGGCAGAGGGTAGCTGAAATCCGCAGCCTTATATCCGAGATCATCATCGATGAGCGTCTGGACGGGATCCTCGACGGGATCGAGGACTTCTCCCATATCCTGGTCCTCTACTGGCCGCATCGGCTCCCCCATGAAAAGCGAGATCTGATCAAGGTTCATCCCATGGGGCGCAAGGACCTCCCCTTGGTGGGCGTATTCGCCACCTGCAGTCCCGCGCGGCCCAACCCTATCCTGGTCACGGCGGTCCGTCTGATAAAAAGGGACCACAACGTGCTGAAGGTCCAGGGTCTTGAGGCCATCGATGGAAGCCCAGTCCTTGACATCAAACCCTACAGTCCTCACTATTACCTGGTCAAGGATCCTAAATTGTCCAACTGGATGTTGCAGGTCATGAAGGAGACAGGGGGAGAGAACCGCGGGGAGGCCTTTTATACCGAAATGGAATGTGACCATGGTTAAGAGACTGACTGTGATTTCCGCATTCCTTCTGACGGCTTCTTTCGTGGGGTCTGCCGGGTCAGGACCGAGTATGAAAGAAGGCCTTTGGGAAATCACTAGCAAAATGGACATCCCCGGGATGCAGCTCCCAGCCCATATGGTCACCCAGTGCCTTACCTCCCAAGACCTAATTCCCCGGAGTTCCAAACCTGGGACGGAGTGCAGGATCACCGACTCCAAAGTGGTGGGCGATACAGTGAGCTGGACCATGAAATGCTCGGGACAGGGCGGGGTGAGATGACAGCAACCCGGAGGATCACCTACCACGGCGACAGCTTCAATGGCTCCATGGAGATGACCATGCCCAATGGAGGCATGAAGATGAAGACGATCATGAACGGACGACGCATCGGAGACTGCCCATAGATTGAATAGGTTCCACTTTTTAGTGTTGAACCTGTCTTGAACACTAGGCCGGTAATGCCGCGCTTACACACGTAACTGACATAAACCCTATCGGGAGACAAATTTCCAATGGAAAACAAAGAGGAAAACCCTAACTTGTCTTTGCAACAGACAAGGATGTTGCGCGGGGATAAGCAAAATATTCCCCCATATTGTCAGGCAAGCAACTATTAAATAGAGATTCGATATCAAGTTCAGAAGATTTTCCCAAATCAATGCAGGAAAGGGATAAGATAATAATGAAAGCAAATTTATTCGTTTTCAGGGAAGCCGTGATAATTGACGGAACAGGTAAGGACCCCATTCCAAACGGCTCGGTAGTGGTGGAAGGGGAACGAATCAAAGAGGTCTTGGAGGGAAATCCAGGGACATTGCCATTCGGTGCGCAAGTGATAAATTGTAGACATCAAACCTTGCTTCCTGGACTTATTGATGCCCACGTCCATCTTGCTGCCGTGGACGCAAACATCATGGAGCAACAGAGACGTTACTTCCCCTCTATGCTCGTAATCAAGACTCTAAAGGTGATGAAGGAAACCTTGGATCAGGGCTTCACCACGGTCAGAGACATGGGAGGCGTGGATCCGGGTTTTCGCGAAGCCGTAGCCCAAGGGCTTGTTCCAGGACCGAGACTCTTTGTCTGCGCTCAGCCCATATCTCAGACGGGTGGACACGGAGACTTCAGGTTGCCCACCGAGATATACCCTCCTGTGGAACACACGGCGGGCCTCGCCACTCGAATCTGCGATGGGGTGGATCAGGTTCGCCTCGGCGTCAGGGAACAACTCCGGAAAGGAGTAGACCATATCAAGGTCATGGCGGGCGGCGGGGCAATGTCCCCCAGCGATGAGATTGACACATCCCAATACAGTCTGGAAGAACTCCGGGCTGCTGTCTTTGAAGCTGAATCGGCTGGCAAATATGTAGCCGCTCATTGCTATTCTGAGCGGAGCATCCTTCATAGCGTCCGGGCAGGGATACGATCCATTGAACATGCAAACCTTATCACCGAAAAAGCGGCTGCAGCCGTAAGGGATCAGAAAGCATTTCTGGTCCCAACGATCGTGACCTATGAAATGATCTCCCGTATGGGAAGAGATCTAGGCATTCCAGAAAACAATGTGAGAAAGATCAACGAAGCCCGAGAGAGGGCTCTAGAGGCCCTGGCCATCGCCCATCGGGCGGGGGTCAAGATCGCCTCGGGGAGCGATCTACTGGGCCCTATGCAAATCTATAAGGGCATGGAATTGGAACTCAAAGCACGGATCCTGGGCCCTATGGGCGCCATCGTGGCATCCACTAAGACAAACGCAGAATTGATCGGAAGAGAAAAAGACCTTGGAACAATTGAAGCAGGCAAATTAGCTGACCTTATCCTTGTGGACGGAGATCCTCTAAAAGAGATTTCACTATTTCAACAATATCAGGAGAGGATTACCATTATCATGAAAGGAGGAAGACTACACAAAAATCTTCTGCCAACTGCTTGACTCTTTGTCTGAAAAGGTCCTAGAGTTTCCATAAACATCAGCCGACTTATTCCAAGAAAGGAGGATACTATGAGGACCGCAAATAGGGTCATTTGGACGTTTTCCATTGTCTTACTGCTCGGTCTCTTTGCTGATTCGGCCGGACCAGCCCGAGCAGAAGAACCAAAGAGGGGCGGGACAGTCATCGAAGCCATCGGCACCGAGCCCACAAACTTGGATTGTTTCAAGGCCCGCAGAAGACCTGAACGGACCATTCTTCATCTAATGCTGGAGCCCCTCTTCGTGATCAATCCCAAACTTGAGGTAGAACCTCTCCTTGTGGAATCCTGGAAGTCTTCGGAAGGCAACAAGACGTGGACCTTCGTGTTGAAGGAGGGGATCAAGTTTCATGATGGGACCCAGATCAGCGCCGAAGACGTAAAATTCTCATTGGAAGGACACATGAAAGGGTCTCAGGCGGGGCGAGTGAAAGGAATCGCCGACATCTCGGTCATCGACTCCCGCACCTTCAAGATCACCTTGACCAAACCGAATCCGGCCTTTCCCACTGCCCTTGCCAGTTCCGACCTGGGCATCGTATCGCGGAAGGCCTATGAGAAGGCAGGAGCAGCATGGGGAAGCAAGGTCATAGTGGGGACAGGCCCCCTTATGTTCAAGGAATGGATCTCCGGAGACAGGGTCATTTTGGTCCGGAACCCCGAATACAGGCATGGGCCTTCCTGGCTTTCCAACCGAGGACCTGCTTATGTGGATAAATGGGTGATCCGATTCATCCCAGAACCCGCCATACTGGTCGGCGAGCTCACGGCTGGAGAAGTCGATCTGTCCGATTATGTAACAGAGAGAGATGTGAGACGAGTACGATCAAACCCCAACACTGGCCTCATAATGGCCAAATCTACATCGGCCATATATCTGGCTATCAACTGCGCTGCGGAGAATAAACCCTTCGACGATGTCCGGGTCCGCCGGGCCATGGCCCATGCCATCAATGCAGAGGCTGTACGGAAGGCCGCCATGGCCGGCATCGGCGAGCCCCTCTATACTCCCTTCGCCCCCACTACCATGGGATTCTGGAAGAAGGCCGAGGAGATCGGCAAGCCTCTTACCGAGTATGACCCGGAGCTGGCCAGGAAACTCTTGGCCGAAGCAGGGTGGAAGGACACGGACGGGGACGGTGTCCTGGATAAAGACGGCCAGCCCCTTACGGTCAATTTCCTCGCCTTCACCATTGCCCGCTACAGAAGGATGGCGGAGGTGGCCACCCCGATGCTTCAGAAAGTGGGATTCAAGGTGGACCTGAAGATCCTGGAGGCGGGAGATCTCTATGAGCGGGTTCTGAAAGGAAGGCACGATCTTCTCTCCACGGGCCTCGTGGCCAGCCAGGGGATCGTCCTCGATGACATGATTGATACCATGCATAGTGGAAGCATCGGATCCATTACACAGTGGTGTTTCTTCAAAGACCCCAAAATGGACGAACTCCTGGACAAAGCCCGATTTGCCACTGACCCTGAAGGACGCCAGAAGGCGTTGAGGGATGCGCAGGAATTGGCCGCCTCCCAGGTGCCCGTGGTGCCCATCGCCTTGGCCATGGAGATCTTCGGATACAAGAAGAAGACCATTGGAGGCGTGGAAAATTATACGAAACATCCATGGTGTTTCGATCAGGTAGACACTTATCGGGCTCTGGAGATATATAAGAAATAGGAATTATTGTTCCAATCCTGGGGGCTATGCCCCCATTTCCCTTTTTCAAGACCCTATAAAACTTGTTTCTTTCTGAAACCGGGACTCCTTGAGATCTCCAGAAGATTGGGGAGTGAAACCCTCGATATATGAGGCTTTTTGCGAACTGATCGTATAATGTTTACAATAATAATCCAAGATCGAATTAAGATGAAAGACCCGATCGCCAACCGCCGGTTCAAACCACTCAGGAGGCCTGCAATTTGGGAAATTACTTGCTTCGCAGGTTTATTCTCTTAATTCCTGTCTTGCTCATTGTTTCAATCCTTATCTCCTCGCTTATTTACTTTAGTCCAGGCGACCCGGTCAGGGTCATGCTTGGGCTCCGGGCCAATGAGGAAGCTGTTGCCAAAATTAGGGCCGAATTGGGACTCGATAAGCCCTATTATATACGCTATTGGAAGTGGCTTAAGAATGTGCTCCAGGGAAACCTCGGGAGATCCCTTCAGAGGAACGAACCCGTCCTACAGCTCATCGCCGAGCGGCTTCCGGCCACCATTGAGATGACCTTCTTCGCTCTTATGGTGGCCGTACTTCTTGCAATTCCTGCTGGGGTTATCTCGGCCACTAGAGCAAATACGTGGGTGGACAACCTCCTGTCCTTCCTCTCACTTTTCTGGATTTCCATGCCCGGATTCTGGATCGCCATGATAGCTATAATGCTCTTTTCCCTTAAGATGGGACTTCTCCCCATTTCCGGGCGAGGAGGTCCTCTGTGGACTGCGGAGGGACTTCGCTATCTTGCTTTGCCCGGGTTGATTCTCGGTATCCGTCAGGTGGCCATTATCTCCCGTCTCGTCAGAGCGGGGATGCTGGAGACCTTGAGCGAGGACTATGTAAGAACAGCGCGGAGCAAGGGGCTCTCCGAAAGAATCGTCATCTACAAACATGCATTGCGCAACGCCATGATCCCTACAGTGACAATCTTCGGGTTGCAGATACCAGAGCTCCTCTCTCTGTCCGTGATCATTGAGACGGTGTTTGCATGGCCGGGTATGGGCCGAATGCTCGTAGATGCAGTTCTCAAAAGGGATTATACCCTTGTTCAAGGCATCGTCCTAGTCTATGCCCTTATAGTCATCCTGATGAATCTTATTGTGGATCTACTCTACTCCTATATTGACCCAAGGATTAAGAACGAATGACCGCTTTGGATTCCAAGGCTCGACCAAGAGATTTCACCGACAGCTATTTGAGAACAGCCGTCAGGAGGATGAAGAAGGACAAGGCTGCGGTGGCCGGAACCTTCATCATCGGGCTTTTGATTTTGGTGGCTCTCGCGGCTCCCCTTCTGACGAAATATGACCCTCTGGAACAGAATTACGACGAGCTTCTCCTTCCGCCCTCGGCATCTCATCCCTTGGGGACGGATCAGTACGGCCGAGATCTTCTGACCCGGATCATCTACGGATGCAGGTACGCCCTGCTCATAGGTGTCGGGGTTGTGATCATCCAGTTTCTGGTGGGCGTCAGTCTCGGCCTCATCGCCGGTTACTTCGGGGGGAGCGTCGAATCGGCAATTATGCGGCTTACCGATGTGATGCTCTCCATCCCGTCCGTGGTCTTAGCTGTAACCATCGCCGGCTTTCTGGGGGGAGGGATTCAGAACGTGATCATTGCAGTGAGTGCCATTGGATGGCGGGCCTACACGAGGCTGGTCAGGGCTGAAGTCCTTGCGATAAAGGAAAAGGCCTTTGTGGAGGCAGCCAGGGCCATCGGATGTGGCCATCTGAGGATCATTCTGCGCCACATTTTGCCCTATACCATGGGCCCAGTGATCGCGTATTCCTCCCTGGCAGTCGGCATATCGATTCTCTGGGCCGCAGCCTTGAGTTTTTTGGGCCTCGGCGCTCAGCCTCCCACTCCGGAATGGGGTGCCATGCTGGCCGACGGCAGGGAGTATATGATGGATGCGTGGTGGATCGCCACCTTTCCCGGTCTGGCGATCATGTTTACGGTGTTGGGCTTTAATTTCTTCGGGGATGCATTACGAAACGCCCTGGATCCTAAGATGGAAAGAGAACGGCGATGAGCGGATTCTTTCGCCTTGGCGAAACGCAGGGAAGAAAACAGTGCCGCCTCTTCTGGAAATAAAGGGTCTCAAAGTCCACTTCCGAACAGATGCTGGGACTATCAAAGCCGTTGACGGAATTGACTTAACTATACGGCAAGGCCGAACAGTGGGGATGGTTGGGGAAAGCGGATGCGGCAAATCCATGACTGCCTTGGCCATCATGAGGCTTGTACCTCCCCCCGGAAAGATTGTCGGGGGTGAAATTCTGTACTATCAGAACGACCGCATCATCCCCCTCCACCAGCTGGACCCTAAAGGAAGGAAAATCCGCTCCATCCGTGGCAATGAGATTGCGATGATCTTCCAGGAGCCCATGACTTCTTTCAACCCCGTCTTCACTATCGGCCATCAGATCATGGAAACTATTTTGCTCCACCAGAAGGTGGGGAAAAAAGAGGCACAAGAGAGAACCATCGAAATACTGCGAAAGGTAGGCATCCCCATGCCGGAACGACGGATCGATGATTATCCCCACCAACTTTCAGGTGGCATGTGCCAGCGGGCCATGATCGCCATGGCATTGTCGTGCCGCCCCGCCCTGCTCATTGCCGATGAACCGACCACTGCTTTGGATGTTACCATTCAGGCTCAAGTCCTGGAGCTAATGATGGCCCTAAAGGAAGAATTCGGGACCTCTATTATGATTATCACCCACGATTTAGGTGTAGTGGCAGGCATGGCCGATGAAGTAGTGGTGATGTACCTTGGACATATAGTGGAGAAATCGGATGTGCGGCGCATCTTCCACGACCCAAAACATCCCTATACCCAAGGATTGATGCAATCCCGACCATCCATCATAAGCCATACTCAGCATTTGAAGCCCATCAGGGGGACGATACCAGAGCCCTACGACATTCCCAAAGGGTGTCCTTTTCAACCTCGCTGTTCGATGCCTTCAAGACGATGTGAAATGGAGAAACCCCCACTGGTGGAAGTGGAACGCGGGCACTTTGTGGCCTGCTGGCATTGAGGAAACAACCTATGGCTCAAACTCTCTTGGAAGTGAAAAATCTGAAGAAATATTTTCCGGTCACTAGGGGCATTCTGAAGAGGACAGTGGGCCAGGTCAAAGCCGTCGACGGCATTGACCTCACCCTGAGTGAGGGGGAGGTTCTTGGGATTGTAGGCGAAAGCGGGTGCGGGAAGACTACTGCTGGACGCACCATTCTCCGGCTGCTGGAACCTACCGAAGGTGAGATTTGGTTTCACCTCAGGGGGAAGAAGGATGACGAAAAAAAGAAGAGGATCAATGTAGCGGCCGCATCCCATCGAACCTTAAAGAGACTGCGGAGGGAAATGCAGATAGTATATCAGGATCCGTATTCTTCGCTTAACGGCCGAATGACGGTGGGCGATATTGTAGGAGAGCCTCTCCTGGTACATGGCATGGGCAATGCGTCCGAGCGGAAAGAGCGTGTCCGATACCTATTGGCCGCTGTGGGCCTCAATCCGGATCATGCTTTTCGTTATCCTCACCAGTTTTCAGGTGGACAACAGCAAAGGATCGCCATTGCACGAGCATTGAGCCTTAGTCCTAGGCTCATCGTGGCCGACGAACCGGTCTCAGCGCTCGATGTTTCGGTTCAGGCCCAGATCCTTGAACTTTTCCAGAAATTACAGGAGGAATTCAAACTCTCTTATCTCTTTATTACCCACGATCTTGCAGTAGTGAAATACATCAGCCACAGAATAGCTGTGATGTATCTTGGCAAAATTGTAGAACTGGCCAGCACCGAAGAACTTTTCTACAACCCGAAACATCCTTATACGGAGGCACTCATTTCGGCTGTGCCGATCCCGGATCCCGACTATCCAGTTAGAAGAATACTCCTCAGCGGCGATGTTCCGAACCCTCTGAACCCACCTTCAGGGTGTCACTTTCATCCTCGTTGTCGCTATGCTGAAAGCATATGCAAAACAGATCCCCCCATCCTTCGACACTTGGGAGAAGACCATTATGTACGATGTCACTTGGCCGAGCATCTGAGTCTCCAGCCCATTCAAAGGGCCAATCATGGAAACTAAGCTCTTCGACAAAACACCGGAGCCTCAGCAGCCACGTCCTCCTTTTTTGTTTTCCAACTCATGGATTGCTCGAACTGTTTGGATCGTGTCTGCCTCGAGCGGGGATTTGTCCTCCCGATATCGTCTTACCCGCGCGAACCGAAGAGCCAGCCCTCCACAGTAGCGAGGGCTGACTTGAATATCGCTGAAGGCCACCTCCACCACCAGTTCCGGGCGCACATGGACTGTCCAGGGATCGCGTCCGATCTCCAGTTCTAGGAGCTTTTGGGTCTGCCAACGAAGCATGGCGTCAGTAAGACCTTTGAATGTTTTGCCCAGCATCACGAAACCCCCGGTTTCCTCGTCCCGAGCTCCCAGGTGCAGGTTGCTTAACCACCCCTTTCTCCTGCCATGCCCCCATTCTGCGGCCAGGACCACTAGGTCCAGGGTCCTTGCAGGTTTGATCTTCAACCAGTGAGATCCTCGCTGGCCGGCCACGTAGGGAGAGGCGAGTCCCTTGGCCATCACCCCCTCATGCCCCGCCTTGCGGCTTAAGAGAAGGAACTCCTCCGCCTCCCGCTCATCCCCCGTGACCTTGCGGGGAACGATGAATTCCTGGGGAATAAACCACGTCAAGAGCTCGAACCGCTCCCCATAAGGGGCCTCCAGCAGGGGTTCGCCGTCCATAAAGAGGAGATCGAAGAAGAAGGGACGAAGGGGGAGACGGCCCTGCATTCGTTCTACGCCTTGGATCCGGCCTATTCGGCGCATGGTCGCCTGGAATGGGAGAGGCCTCCCGTCCTTCCCCTGGGCGACCACTTCTCCCTCAACGATGGCCTCTTTCACTGGAAAGGCCCGAGCCCGCTCGACGATCTCTGGGAGCCGTTCCGTAACCTCTTTCAGATGGCGGCTGTAAATCCGGACCTCATCCCCCTCCTTGTGAACCTGTATGCGGGCTCCGTCGATCTTGAACTCCCATCCCGCCTCTCCGAGCCTTTGGAGGGCCTCTGATGTCCCCTCCGCCGCCTTGGCCAACATGGGAGATACCGGATGAAAGAGACGGGGACGGAAACGTGAGAGGCCTCGGAGGTCCTCCTCCAGTGCTGCCCGAGCCACCTCCCCGATATCTGCGGAGAACATGAGGGCCTGTCGGATTCGGGATGCGGGCACATCCGAGGCCTTGGCCACTGCTTCGACCACAAGCCCCTCCAGGGCGCCCTGGCGCATCTCCCCTGTGAGGAGGCCGACCAGGAAGTCCCTCTCTCCCGCATCGGCCCGGGAGAGACATTCCCTCAAGATCCGTACCTTCCGACTTCCAGACCCCGCACCCCTCTCTCGGGCCATCCCTTCCAGGTAAGTGTCCACGTCATGGAGGGTCAAGGGGGGGTCTGTATGGTCAAGGCCCCGAAGTGCCTCCTGGAGGCTCTTCCATCCGATCCCCAGGCGCCCTTGGGGTAGCCGACCCGACAAGTAGGAGGCAGTCAAGGCAATTTCCTCCCCTCGGGCCTGCCGCAGCAGTCGAGCCATGAGATCGACCTTCTCCGTCTTGCGAGAAGTCGACCGGACCTGAGCCGATACCAGTTCCAATGCCTTAAGTAGCATCCCATCTCCTCACAAAAAGCAGATGCATTGGGAACCGAAGCCCCCTTCCGGAAGCGGAAATAGCATCTTTTTCTCCTCAGCATGAAGGCCCTGCCATCTGCCGTTTTGTTACCTTGCTTTCGGTCGGACAGCAAGCAGCACGAATTTGGGAAGTCGAAAATCCTATCGTTTGGGGAGAGGGATCTGGAACCAAGAGAAAGGTGACACGAAATTTGGTTGACGAAGCTCAAGCCAATGGGTATAATGGTCTGGCCATTTGAGCTCTGGCCAATTAACCTAGTAAGAGGCCTCCATGTTTCGCCCCATCCGCCCTCGCCGCATCTCCCACGAAGTCATCGAGCAAGTACGGGAGGCCATCACCTGCGGGGGTCTCAAACCTGGCGACCGGCTCCCTTCCGAGCGCGAGATGGCAAAGCAGCTGGGGGTAAGCCGCCCTACCCTGAGGGAGGCCCTTCAGGCCCTGGAGCACGCCGGATTCATCCGCTCCGTGCAGGGCGACGGCACCTATGTGAGGGATCCGGGAGAACGGTCCCTACGTGATCCCCTATGTCAATGGCTCCATTCCGACCCCCAACGGATCGTCCAATTGGCGGAATTCCGGACCGCTATCGAGACGTGGGCCGCAGGGCTCGCCGCACAGCGGATGACCTCCGAGGAATCCGCCCAGTTGGGAGCGATCCTCCGGAGGATGGAGGAAGGAGTGAAAAGGGGGGCTTCTGTCCACGCCCTCGATGCCCAGTTTCACCTCACCCTAGCACACGCCACCCAAAATGGGGTCTATTTCCATGTGGCCAACACCGTCTTCTACCTCTTCGCCGAAGTAACCCGCCTCTCCCACGAGGAGATCTTCACTTCTCAGCAGGACCAGAAGAGACTCCTGGAGGAGCATAGGGCCATCTTCGATGCGGTCCGCCGAGGAGACGTGGAAGGGGCCCGCACCGCCATGCAGCGCCATCTCCACTATACGGAGACATGGTTCAGACGCAGGGTCAGAGACGGCCGCCCTGCACAGGAGGAAGAAACATGAGCCGCAACCCCCTTTTTCGATCCGAGGCCTTGGAGGCGGTCCGAAAGGAAGAGGAACGGTGGAAGAAGGATCGCCTCGGCCCTCAGGACTTGGAGTCCGAGGGTCGTTACGCCACGGCCTCGGGGATCCCCACCCACCTCCTCTACACGCCCGCAGACCTCGCCGAGATGGATTATCTGAAGGATCTGGGCTTCTCGGGCCTCCCCCCCTTCACTCGGGGGATCTATCCCAACATGTATCGAGGAAGGCCCTTCACCATCCGCCAATTGGCCGGGTTCGGCTCACCCGAGGACTGCAACCGACGGCTCAAGTTTCTCCTGGAAAAGGGGGCCACAGGACTCAACATCGTCCTTGACCTCCCCTCCATCCGGGGATACGACTCCGATGACCCTCAGGCCGAGGGAAATGTAGGCCAATGCGGTGTGGCCTTGGATTCGGTGGAGGACCTGCACGCCCTCTTCCAGGACATCCCCATCGATCAAGTGAGCGTCTCTTTGGTCACCCACCTGCCCAGCACTACGGTGGTACTCCTCTCGGCCTATATGGTCATGGCCGAAGAGAGGGGAATTCCCCTGGATCGACTGGCAGGCACCTCCCAGAACGACTTCATCATGGAGACCACGGTCGGGAGCGCCCCTGAGATCCTCCCTCCGGGACATGCCTTTAGGCTCCAGTGCGACGTGATCGACCATATCACCCGAATCCTCCCTCGATGGAATCCCGTGAGCTTCAACGGCTACAACCTCCGAGAGGCAGGCACCGACGCCGTCATGGAGGTGGGCGTAGCCGTGGCCAATGCCTTGGCCACGGCCCAGGAGCTGATCCGCAGAGGGCGCGATCCGGACAGCTTCCTCCCTCGGTTCTCCTTCTTTTGGGACCTCCACAACGATTTCTTCGAGGAGATCGCCAAGTGTCGGGCCTCTCGAAGGGTATGGTACCGTCTGGTCCACGAACGATTGGGGGCCAGATCTCACCGAGCCCATCTCATGCGCTTCCACGTGCAGACCTCGGGGATCACCCTTCCCTCCGTGGAGCCCCTCAACAACATCGCCCGGGCCGCCATTCAGGGACTTGCGGCCGTATTGGGTGGCGCCCAGTCCCTCCATATCGACTCCTACGACGAGGCATATTCGGCACCTACGGAGCAGGCGGCTCTCATCTCCCTTCGCACTCAGCAGATCCTCCAGGTGGAGACCGGTGTGACGCGCGTGGCGGACCCCTTGGGCGGCTCCTATTACGTGGAAGCCCTGACCAATGAGATGGAAAGGCGCATCCTTGATCTGGTGGACCAAATGGAAGAGATGGGAGGAATTGTCAGGAGCGTGGAGTCCGGATGGCTCCATAGGCGGATCGCCGACTTCGCCTACGAGCAACAGCGGTCTATCGAGTCCGGTCACCTTCCCATCGTAGGGGTCAACTTCATGCCCGCCTCAGAGTTCCGTCCTCCAGAGGAGATCTTTCGCTACCCCGAAACCCAACAACGACAGACCGAGAAACTCAGACGCATCCGAAAGGAACGGGACACCCGCTCTTGGAAGCGTGCCCTGGAGGGGGTCAGGGAGGCCTGTCGTGACGGCCAGAACATAATGCCCGCCGTGCAGGAGGCCGTGCGGGCAAGGGCAACATTGGGGGAGATCCAGCGGGTCTTTCGGGAAACTTTTGGACTGTGGTCCTTCCCCCTGCACTGAGAAAGAGGAGTAGAATTCCATGGACCGACCCCGTCCTATCAAGGTCCTGATGGCCAAATTAGGGCTCGATATTCACTGGAGGGGAGCGATGGCCGTGTCCCGGCTTCTTCGCGACGCCGGGATGGAGGTCATTTACTTGGGCAACCAGTTTCCCGAGGCTATTGCGGCCGCGGCCCTTCAAGAGGCCCCCGATGTGGTGGGCCTGAGCACGCTTGCGGGCAACCACCTCAGCCTCGGACCTCGCGTGGTCCAGGAACTTCACGCCAAGGGGATGGAAGACGTCTTGGTCATCATGGGAGGAGTCATACCCCCCGACGATGTGCCCAAACTCAAACGAGAGGGAATCGCCGAGGTCTTCGGGCCCGACACCCCGGTGGAGCGGATCGTGAGGTTTATCCGGGAGCGGATCCGCGGCACGCTCGAGGATACGGGCCCGGGGCCCCATTCCGGTCCCCCTCCCAAAAGCGTCGGAGAATAAGCTCCCTGAAAGACGAAGAACCACTCCAAGAGCCGTTCAGGAGGAGAACCCCCATGCTTGCTTACGATAAATGGCCCCCCATATACGATGAGACCTACATGCCGGAGCCCGAATCCCGCTATTGGTTTCCCCGAGAGGAGACCATGGAGCCCCGGGAGCGTGAGGCATTGATCCTGAGAAAGCTCCGCGCCCAGGTGGAGTGGGCTTACTACCGCTCCCCCTTTTACCGCCGAAAATGGGACGAGGCAGGCTTCCATCCCGAGAAGCTCAAGACCCTGGATGACCTCCGGCGGATCCCCATTCTGACCAAGGAGGAGATCCGAAAGGATCAGGCAGAAAATCCCCCATTCGGGAGCTATCTATGCGTGGAGCCCCGAGATGTGCTTCGCATCCATGGCACTTCCGGCACCACCGGGCGGCCAACGGCCTTCGCCATCGGAAGAGATGACTGGCGTCGCATCGCCAACGCCCACGCGCGCATCATGTGGGGGGCAGGGATCAGACCTTCCGACACCATCTTCATAGGGTCCTTCTTCAGCCTCTATATGGGCTCATGGGGGACCCTCATAGGTGCAGAACGCCTGGGGGCCGTCTCCTTTCCCTTCGGGGCTGGCGTCCCAGGGCAGACCCTTATGGCCCTTTCCTGGATCAAGGAGATTCGCCCCTCGGCCTTCTACGGAACCCCCTCCTACGCCCTTTACCTGGCAGAGAAGGCCAGGGAGAACGGATATGACCCCAAAGAGGACTTCGCATTCCGCATCATGTTCTTCTCCGGAGAGCCCGGAGCGGGAATCCCTACCACCAAGCGGCTTATCGAAGAGACCTTCGGATGTAAGTGCATCGATATGGGCTCAACGGCCGAGATGTCTCCCTGGATGACCAATGGAGAGTGTGAGTTCCGGCAGGGGATGCACCTCTGGAATGACATCGTCTACACAGAGCTAGTGGACCCGGACACCAAGGAGCCGGTCCCCTTCGGCTCTGAGGGAGTGCCAGTCTACACGCACTTGGAACGCACTTCCCAACCCATGATCCGATTCTGGTCCGGGGATCTCTCTCTCTGGACGGATGAGCCTTGCCCCTGCGGTCGCACGTACCCCCGCCTTCCCAAGGGGATTTATGGACGGGTCGATGATATGCTCGTCATCCGGGGGGAAAATGTCTATCCCAGCGCCATCGAAGAGGTCCTTCGCTCCATGGAGGGCTTCGGAGGAGAATTCCGCATCATCGTCACCCGAGAGAAGGTAATGGACGAACTCACCATCCAGGCCGAATATTCCTCTTCCATCGCTTCTCAAGCCCGATCCGACTCGGAAGTCCTCCAACACCTCCAAAAAGAGATGCAACTTCGCATCAAGAGCAAGATTGGAATTCGCCCCACCATCGAGCTGGTATCTCCAGGAACCCTGGAGCGGACCCAGTTCAAGGCACGAAGGGTCATCGACAAAAGGGATCTGTTTAAGGAAGGCTGAGGCAGGACAGGAAAGGCCCCTGGACCGCATCCTTCTGTCCCTATCACAGGGGGCATTCGGCGCTCGGAAATGAGGATACCTTATTTATGATCTTAAGGGTTGAGGATTCGGAAGGGCGTTCCTTTGTCTTCCGTACGCACCAAAAAGACGCAGCAGGGAGCATATCGGACCACGAACTGGGCCGGATCGGCCAATAGATGTCGCTCGATCCACCCCGGCCGGCCGCTCGGGATCACCAGGACATCCACCTCCAGCTCCCGGGCTGTCTCCACAATGACCCGCTCCGTGGGAGCGCCGATTCGAGTCAGTTCCTCCACGGGAATGCCCAAACGGGCCCCTTCGGAGATCGCATCTTGAACCCTCTTTCTCTCTTGGGCCCTCAGACGTTGCTGGACTCCCTCGAAGGCCCCCATGGCCACCCGGGCGAAGGATGGAAAGGGCGGACTGACGCGAAGGACAAAGAGCGCGGCGTCAAAGTGCCGAGCGAGGGATAAAGCGAACTGGAGGACGTTAGGGAAAGACGGGCCGGAACCCCACGGGATCATGATCCGATCGACCGAGACCATGCCATCTCTCCTGCGGCCCTTTGAAGACGGTCTCTGTCATTACTTGGTAGCGTTCAGAATTTGTGGCAAGGTTTAGGGACATTGAAACCGGCACGGTCTCTTTCTAAAGTTTGGTTTATTCCGGCAAACAAAGGAGAGAGACCGTGGCAGCACAACAAATACATATCACAGTTCGGTTTGATCTTGCAACAGGCAAGACCACACTCAACGAGATTGTATATAGGCTTTTGGAGCTGCGTAATCCCTTGATGCGTGCCATCTTGGGGGAGATCCTTCTTTGGTATGACCAGTGGATCTGTGAGAGGCTCACTGGGGGATATCCAAGCACCCGAAGGAGGGGACTTGGCAGGCACCGCCAGAGGGGATCTCCCCAGGGGCACCTTTGCAGGGCTCGCAAGGCACTGAAGCGCGGCAGGAAGGCAAGGCATTTTGTCACAGCGTTGGGAAGGCTGAAGATCCCCATTTCTGTGGTTCAGTGTAAGGGCTGTGGTCTTCGGTATGCCCCTCTTTTGGATGCCATGGGGGTGTCTGCTTACGTTCGAAGGGAGGGCAATTTTGAGAGGCAGGTCATAGAGGCGGTAAGCCTGACCAATTACCGCCGAGCTGAACTGTGTAATGGCTGACGGCACAGGCCTTAAGCAGTATAGGGGCAAAAGGGGGGAGCTTAGGGTGGTTGTTGGGGTTACACCCTCTGGGAGGCTTGTGCCTTTGGGATGTTTTGTCAACACCCCATGGGATGATATTGAGAAGGTGATTAGGGCCAAGCTGAGGCACATTGATAAGGGGCAGCTTAGTTTTATCTATGATGGGGAGCCTTCTTTGGATGAGTTTTTGGCTGATGTAGCCAATACACAGAGGTGTCTTTGGCATGGTCCCAGGGGTCTTTATCATAGTCTTTGGCAAGAGGGGTTGGGCAGGGCTCAAAGTGCGCCCTACATGGAGGAGGTCAAGAGGATCATTGGGGTGGAGCTTCCCCATGGATCCTTTGAGCTTCTGCGCAAAGAGGACAAGAAAGCAGTCAGAGGGAGTTGGACGAGTTGATAGATGTATTTCGAGCGAGGGGTTACAGGCACGCTGTTCGATATCTTGAGGGCCTTCCTAGGAAGATATTTACCTACGTGGAGATATGGCTTGAAACTGGGGTTATAGCTCCCAGAAGCATCTCTTTGCTTGAGAGGGTCTTCAGGGAGATAGGGGGGCAGGCTCAAGAAGATGGCACCTGGATGGAGTGACTTGGTGGCCACGAAGATAGCGAGAATTATCCTGATCAAGTGGGTATCCAGGAATAGATGGGAACAATACTGGCTGGACAGACTTGGTATTCATGGAAACTTCCGGATCAATGTTGAGTCTGTGGCAATTACATCATGCCACTGGAGTTGCCCCTATAAAACAGGACACCGTTTTCAAGTTGAATAACACCTAATGAACTCTCTTGGAGAGCGCATCTTTAATCCCTTATGTGGATGATTTTCATTATAATCCTCAAACCACTCAGGCAACTGTGCCATCACTGTCATGGCATCAGGGCGATCGTGAACATAGACATAGTCTCTCTTAAAGGTTTTTACAAATGCCTCTGCCATTCCATTGCTCTCAGGACTGTAAAATGCGGTAGTACAAGGAATAAACCCTATCTCTTCAGCAAACTCTATGGTCTCCTTAGCAAGGTAGCATTTGGCATTGTCAGTGAACCATTCAATTTTGTAGCGATATTCTACCGATTGTATCATCAAATCACGAACCATCTGGGCATTTATCCACCCAGAGGTGGCTACATAGCTAAGGACCTCCCTATCACAACAGTCAAGACTGAATACAACACGTACAGTGTCCCTGTTCCAACAGGGGATTTCAAATACATCAGAACACCACCTCATGTTGCTCTTCAAGGTAATAACCTTACCATCATGAGTCCTTGTATTAGATCTGCCTGCTTGTGGTTGACCAGGGGCTTTCCTCTCAATTTCAAAACCCTGTTCAAAAGAGCATGAATCCTTCGATATCCATAGGTGGGGCGTTGTTCAACCAGTCCCATAATCATGGGAAGGAGCCACCTGTCGTCTGCCTTTCGGTATGGACCCCTTTTTCTTCTCTGCCCTCTATTACTGCAACGAGCAGCAATATTAGATCTTGCCACCCCCAGGGTCTCACACATACTTTTCATGGGGTATCCTCCCCGGGCAACAATGGCACACCCGATATCAGTCTTTTTTCACGGGCAATCCTTACAGCATCCTTAAGTATCTCATTCTCCAGCGTCTTTTTGCCCAACAGCCTCTCCAACTCCCTGATCCTGGCTTTGAGCTCTCTTACCTCAGAGGCTGCAACCACCTCTTCCCCTGCACGAATGGCTGATAGTTTACCTTCACGGGCCAGTTTCCGCCAGGTGAACAATTGGCTGGGAGATACACCGTATTTACGGGCAACATATGAGACACTCATTCCAGGAAGCTCCGTTTCTTCAACCATCTGGAGCTTCTCGGCAACTGTCCATCGTCTCCGGCGTTGCACCGATGTGATAACCTCAACCTTATCAGCTTTATCTGAGCTACTAGTATCTGACATAGTACTACCCCTAGTCGTTATTTAACACACTAGGGTGTCCAGTTCAATTGGGGGCTACTTCACCACAATTTTTGAACGTTACTAAAAGTTTACCGGACAGTAGTGCCTTATATCTACAAAAACTGGAGGTTAGGGATATGAAAAAGTCCGCTTTTATTGCTTGTATTCTTTTGATTTTAGTTGTTGTTAATAGCAACGCACAGACATTAATTGAACGTTTGGAATTTAATTCGTCTGAAAAGGTTACTCTCTTATCACAATCCAAAGGATTAACAACAAATGTTTCTGAGAAGTCAGTGAATGCTGATTCTAGCAAGAAAGTTTTACTTGCAAAAGACCCTTCTACTGAGAATCTCTATATAAAGGTTCCTGAGGACGCACCTTTTTTGGGACCATGGAAGGTAAGTAAGAAAAATCTTTATTGGAAATGGGACTGGGAAGAGGACTTCTGGGTATTTCAGAAGGACCGCATCTGGGACGTTCACCCTTCTTATCACTGTGCTTATATGAGTTTAGAAGGACATACTCTAACCTGTAAATGGTATGCTGATATCGGAGAGTTTATAACTACCATTGTATTTAATAACGACTGGTCTCGGTTCAAAGGAAAAACCAGATTTACATACTATGCAACTGGTAGTGAGGGCGAAGAACTCTTAGAGGGATCCAGGGAGAAGGGAGAAACTGCTTCACAAAGGCCTGCTGGAACATCAGGGACAGAAAGCTCCATATCTTCTTCTATAAACAGTTTGAAAACAGAATTAGAGAAGTTTGAAAAGATACGTGATGAAGCATATAAAACATTAAAGATGAAAAAGAAAGAAAGAGAACTATTATTACTAAGGATTTCTGGAAGGAACTTAGGAGGAGCTTGGAGCACAAGAGGTTATGCTGCAGGAGATGTTGACCTCACCGACCCACGAGTTAGGCAAGCAATAGATTTGGGAGGTCCATCCTTGATGCAAATATATGATCCTATATACAGGATAGAACATCTATCGCAAGAGATTAGTTTATGGGAGATAACTCTCAAAGAGGCAGAGGGAGAGATTTATAGAATAAAAGAAAAATTGCGGTCTCTTCAGAAGAACTGAATTTTTAAGGAGGAATGAGAGATGAAACAATTTATATTTGCCCCTGTAATTTCTTTATTGACAATCATTTTTATTCCCAAATTGTTATATGCAGATAGTCTGGCAGAACTCAAAAAAGTTACACTTGAAAGAATCGAATTCAAACAGGAAGAGATTAACAGACTAAAAGAGTCTGAAAAAGGAGTAAATGGCTATGCAATTTTTGGGAAGGATGTCCCATCCTTTCTCCTTACAGGAGACATTTTAAAGGATCAACTTTACTCCACTGATAGCAGAATAGAAGTTCTAAAAAGAGAAATTTCCTATTTAAATCGTGTCTTAGAACGCATTGAAACATTAAGAGGGAATCTTTTATCAAATGGTGACTTCTCCCAGGGTCTCTCAGGGTGGTCACAAGAATCCCATGGTTACAGAAGTACCCCTGGTTCCCGTGCAAAGATTATTGGCCCTGACTATAGCAACGGCCTTTTACGGTTAGGTGTATATGGTGGAACACATACTGTCTATCAGGAGATATCAGTCAGTGACCTGAATCTGAATTTATCCGCCCGATTCCGCATTCAGAGGTGGTCCACCTTCGGTGGCCGGCAAGGTGGCTGGGCCGCTGTGGGCATCTCCTATAAAGGAGAGGGGGGGAGGCATCTGGGCTCTGTCTACTTCTACCTCAATCCTTATAGTGACCATGAGAGCAGTCCCGGGGTTTACTGGTATAAGATTGGAGAGGCCCTTCCCGTACCCACGGACTGGAATGATGTGGATGTAAATATAAAAGAGGCCGCAGAGAGCCTTCTCAACATACGCCCGGAGGAGGTCACAAAGGTCAGGATAAGCGCCATTGTCTTTGGCACCCATGAAGACGGTACATACACCATAGCAGAGTTTGATAATTTTAAGATAACACCAGCAGGCCTGCCAGGAGGCAAAACCCCTTCTGGAAGAAATATGGTTGCCTACTGGCGCTTTGACGAGGGCAGAGGGGATATTATCCATGATTCATCAGGCAATAACAACAATGGACTAATACACGGGGCAGATTGGGTTAGAGGCATTAGTGGGAGTGCCCTCATTTTTGAGGGTATAAGTGACTACATAGAGGTTTCTCATTCTTCAGAACTGAATATCACTGATTCCATCACGATTGAGGCATGGATAAATCAGGACTTAATAGATGCTTCAGACAGAACCATTATTGCAAAAGGTCCTTTATCAACGGACATGAGCAATTATGATCTCAGAATCGCTAAAGGGAAGGTAAGATTTCTTTTCAGAAATGCTGGAGATTCATGGAGGGCCTATTCCACACTTGATCAGGTAATAACTGCAAGATCTTGGTTTCATGTTGTGGTTGTACAGGTTTGGGGTAAGGAAGGCACTCCCAGAATCTACATTAATGGCGTAGAAAGACCTGGCACCTGGATTGTGGGCAATAGCTATGAGAGGGTTATTCCAAATCCATATCCTCTATATATCAGCGGAACAGGACGATTAAAGGGATTCAATGGAATGATCGATGAGGTCCTTATCTGGGGTAGGGCACTGAGTGATGAGGAGATAAGGGCACGCTATGAAAGATTTGCCCTGTTACTTAAACCCAGGACACCGGGACCATCCGGTATTCAGAATGGATTGGTGGCATATTTTCCCTTTGACGGTTCGGCTGAAGATGTTTCAGGGCATGGCTACAGGGGAACTGAACACGGAGGTATCCGTTATGTTCCTGGAGTATCAGGAAGGGCGGCGAGTTTTGACGGTATTAATGACTATATTGAAACAAACCTCATCCCCCCGAAGGTATTCACCATCAGCCTTTACTATAAGGCATATAATCAGAAGAACTACAATCCTGCTATTGTCTCCACCTATAAGTATGTGAAAGTCTCTGGATACCTGGGATTTTATTACTCCATTATCGGTGGTACTGAGCGAACCTGGTACGATGGAAACAACTTCATTGAGATCGCCTTCACACCTAGCCAGTGGCATCATCTCGTGATAAGCAGTGACGGAAGCCATGTCACTGTTTATAAGGATGGCATTATGATAAGAAAAGCCTCCGGCACAATAACCCACAGGGATATCCTCCTGATAGGGTCAAGCCGATACTCTACTTCTAACCCGCTGGATAGGATGCGTAATTTCTATGGATTAATTGATGAGGTGAGAATCTATAGCCGTGTTCTATCCGTAGCCGAAATAAGTAATCTCTACAATAAGATCAAGAGACAATCCTACAAACAGGGACCTGCAAAACATGAAGTCAATATTGATAGACCTGGCATGGATTAGAGAAATTTCGATCTTCCTTATCCCTACAACGCAAGTTGTTTGTCATTATCAAGGTGACGCAACCTTCGTCGCCTATGGGAGAGATATGACCGATGGTTCCTGTTCTGGAGCCAGGAGACCAGTTGAAGCGAGGTTGCGACATCAAATTTTCGCATGGGCAAGACCACTTCGAGCAAGACCTTAAACTACGACAGCGTAATGGACGGTGCTTTTTTTCCCCAACCTGGTCTTCAGGTGCCAGAGGAAAAAGTGTGCCAGCATGCACGTAAGTATGTGGTGGTGCCAGCCCGGGTATTTTCTCACTTTTCATAGTGGTCCATGCCGAGCTCGGTTTTCGTCTCCTCAAAGCACTGCTCAATGGCCCAGCGAAGACCACTGAGCCACACGAAGACCGGCAAGCGTGTGCTAGCTGGAGCGTTACTGATAAAGTAGGCGTAGGTGGGATTGTCCCCGATGGTTCTACGAATGATCAGCCATACCGGTTTTTGCGACAGCCCGCAGTGGGACAGTACGATTCTACGCTTGGTGAACTCATAGACGATCGGCCCTTTGGTCCCTTCGGAAACCTGGCGGCGATACCAGAAGTAGTCGTTGATGTTTTTGGCCAGCGTCGATACCTCAATCGGCTTGCGACTGGGATCGGCAAGCACAGTTTTGGTGCGGCGTTCTCCCCGGTAGGTGTAGTGCTTTTCAATGGTTACCGGTCGCTGTACCCAACAAAGCGTGTTCTGTTTGACTGCCACAAAGTAGTGTACGCCAGGCAGCGATTCGACGGCTTCGATGAACTCCGGACTCATGCCATACACGGAGTCCGCAAGCACATATTTAAAGGGGAGGACCTGTTCTGCGGCAATATCGCTCAGCATCTCCACCGCCAGCTGGGGTTTACTCTTGAAGGTAACACTGTCCGGGAGCTTCCGGAGATTATCAGTTTTATCTCAAAACCTGAGTGATTTTGGTGTAGTGGTTTTTGGAGTCTACACTACAGGGTCTGTTGTTGGAGGTGTTTATGTTGAGGTGGGGGCACATCCATTGCCTTGAAGAGACTAAGCTGCTCGGCCGTGGCCTTGACCAGGCCTTGGACCACCCCTGCCTCGGTGTAGACCTCCAAGGCCCTCTGGATGGAGAGCTTCTCGAGGGCTCTTTCGGGAGTTCGGGCAATACCCGCTTTGCGAAGACGACTCCTGATCAACCTTTGGATCTGCAAAGCCATCACACAGATGAAGATGTGGGCTCGGATGCGACGGTCCACCCAGTGATACACAGGACGTATATCCAGAGAGCTCTCTTAAGCGTCCGAAAACAGCGCTCGATCTCCTGGAGCTCCTTATACTGATGAACCACCTCCTCAGGGCTCATCGTGCGGTTGGTGGTCTCCAAAAGGAGCTTCCCGTCGATGAGGTTCTCCCAGGCCCGTATCTCCTTGTTGGGCTCCCAACGAACCATACCATGCTCATCCAGTAGCGCCTGAGCCCCCTCTGCTTGAGGTAGTCGTGGAGATGAAGCAGAGCCTCCTGCGGAGAGAGGGCCCTTCCGCTTATGGGGATGGTGCCATTTTGTTGACCATGGGTGCGGGCCACCCTCCACCTCAGATAGGATGTGGCCTCCCTCAGGGAGGGCTGCCCTATGGGCCTTGGTCTCTTTGGCAATGGGCTCGCTGTGGGCCACAACAAAACGCCTCCCATCAAGGGTCACATCCAAGAAACATTGCCTCTGTCATCTCCGGGATTAAAAGTACTGAAAGCCCCGGGATAAAATGTCCCCCGACCTGAGAGGCAGGGTATACCTTCAGGGGGGAGAAAAGACCTGGAGGTATCCCATGCTCGGGAAGGAGGACTGGATGGATATCAAAGCACAGGTTTCCAAGGGAGTCTATCTGAAGGACATTGCCAGGGAGTTGGGGGTCCACCTCGAGGCAGGCGGCCCGGGGCGAGAAGGAGCAAGCTGGATCCGTTCAAGCCCATGGTGGACGGGCTGTTGCAGGAGGGGGTGTGGAACGCAGTGGTGATCTTTCGGCTGATCAAGGCTCGGGGCTATACGGGGAGGCTGACCATCTTGAGGGACTATATCCAGCCCAAGCGTCCTTTGAGGGAGGGGCGCTCTACTGTGCGCTTTGAGACGGCCCCGGGCAAACAGATGCAAAACGACTGGGCAGAGGTGATGACCGTGGTTGCAGGCTCTCCCACCAAGGTGCACTTTACGGTCAACACCTTGGGTTTCTGGTGTACGGATCGCGAGGACGCCGAGCATACCTATGAGGGGATCGAGTACTTCGGTGGGGTGACCGAGGAGGTAATGGTGGACAACCAGAAGACCACGGTCATTGAGCATCGGAAGGGCCGCAGGGTGAAATTTAACGAGGGGTTTTTGGACCTGGCCGACCACTATGGATTTGTGCCCCGGGCCTGCAGGCCTTATCGTGCCCGCACCAAGGGATACAGGGAGTTTGACAGTTTTGCCCATATGAACCAGCTTGCCTTGAGGTGGCTCGAGGGGTCCACGGCACGCTCAAGGAGTTGGTCATGGAGCGTTTTCAGAGGGAGCTGCCCCATCTGGCCCCTCTGCCCCGGAGACACCTCCTACCGGGAGTATCGCTTTGTCCACTGGGACGGCTACATCGATGTGAGGGGAAACCGCTACAGTGTGCCGGCCGAGCTTTGTGGCCAAAAGGTGGATATTCGCATCGGCCTCGACGGCCAACTGAGTGTCTATGCAGACGATGTGCTTGTGGCGCGGCATCGCGCCTCCGAAATCCCCGGGAAGGCTGGGTGACAGTGCCCTCTCATCATCAACGCCTTTGGCAGCAGGTGCAGCGTAGGGATTTGAGCGTATATGAGGAGGTTGCTTCGGTGATGCCACTGGAGGGTCTTCTCGAGAGGCTCAAGATGGAGCACTTGTACTGTCAGCTCGACTCGCTGTGTGAGCAGGCGGCCAAGAGGGATCTGGGCTACAGGGAGTTTCTCACCGAGGCATTGCGTGCCGAGTGGAACGGACGTCATCACAGGGCTGTGGAAAGCCGGCTCAAATCTGCCCGCTTCCCATCGATCAAGACCCTGGAGCAGGTTCGACTTCCCACCGCAAGGTCATCCGGGAGCTGGCCACATTGGCCTTTGTGGGGCGCGCCGAGAATGTGCTTCTTCTGGGCCCTCCTGGGGTGGGCAAGACCCACCTGGCCATTGCCCTGGGGGTAAGTTCCTCACCCTGGAGTCGATGCTCACGCGACTGCGCAAGGCGCGAAGGGAAAACCGCATCGAGCAGCAGCTTAGGCAATTTATCTACCCCAAGGTGCTCATCATAGACGAGATGGGCTATCTTCCCATGAGCCGAGAGGAGGCGGGGCTGTTCTTCCGGCTTCTGAGCCGCCGATACGAAAAGGCGAGCCTCATCATCACCTCCAACAAGAGCTTCGTGGACTGGGGCGAGATCTTCAACGACCAGGTACTTGCCACCGCCATCAACATCAAGGGGGAAAGCTACAGGCTCAAAGAGAAGCGAAAGGCGGGTCTTCTGGGCTCTGCCCCAAAACCCATAGAGCCCTCAACCAACTAAGACCAGAAAGGGGGTGACCAACATCTCAACCAGAGGAAAAACCGCCCATCAGGGGACATTTTATCCCGGAGAAATCAAGACAAAATCAGCCGGGGTCGACACCAACTCTTCCGTCTTCGACGCTGAGAGCTATGGGCTCAATGGATTTCCGCTCGAGTTCGCTGAATTGACCGACCGTGTATCGAAAGAAGTGGCTCCTGGACTCACTCCGCTGGAAGCAGTCGCTGAACTGTTCATGAAAGCCTTTCAGTTCATTAAGAAAATCCTTGACGTCACCAGAGTGCATGTCGAATTTTGGCACAGGGTAAATGCACTCATCCTTTCGGAAATTCGGTAACATGGCCTGCCTCCTTTTTTAGGGGTGTGGCGTATATGGCAGACCACGATTCAATAGTCAAGGGTAAACTAGTATAAGTTGCGTTGTAGGGTTATGCTGATCCCGGACTATGCGAGAAGGCCTGCCTGGATGATCCAAGATGCAAGGCCTGGACTTATGTGAAGCCCGATACAATCCAGGGGCCAACCCCACGCTGTTGGCTTAAATACGGAGTCCCTGGGCCAGTAAAAAGAGACTGTTGTGTGTCTGGAATAATATGGTACTAAACATGAGAATCTCTCAACAACAAGGAATTCACTGGATCTCTACATAGTTCTCAACAAAATAGAAAGGAGAATTTTAGATGGGCAGAAAGATTGGTTACGGACTTCTTGGAATCTTACTTATAAGTACAATTGTCTTATGTTTCCTGATCAATCTTTATCTGGGACTTTTTATTCTGGTCTTCTCTGGAATAGTTGTCTGGTGGATATATGGTGTCAAGAAGAAGAGGGGCGACCTTGCAATGGCAAAGGTTGCAAAGGATGCGGGTCTGAAATTTCGTAAGGATTTATTCAAGTATGGAACTGTAAGGGGAGAGTATAAGGGCCATGAAACAGAGATTGGGGTCTACACCAGTACCGATGCCTTTGGAGGTATGGGAGTACTCCTCACATCCCTTTCGGGTGAGGGAGCCTTTGCCGCTCTTGAGATCAGTAATTTTACAGGTATCAAGATGAGACATAACCTCTCGGTAGAGGAGAAAAAAATAATCTCTGAACAATCTTCCTTTATTGCAGTGGATAAAGAGTGGGCTTACCTGATCTTACCCCATGTATCTGAAGATCCAAGGGAGATTAGAAAAGGTATGGACAGACTCTGCGAGGTCGTGGAGAATGTATCAAGATAGTGTAGGTTAATAAAGAGACCTTATTAGATAAATTGGAAGGGTTACATTACAAAAAATCAAGCACTCTCTAAAATTTATTTTGGATAGATGTAGCGGTGGATATTAGAACATGAAACTGTCAGCCATGATTTGTATTTGTCTGCTGGGATTGACAAGCTTAGTCTGGACGGAACCAGCAGAAAAACCAACCCTGCCGGATACGGCCTGGTTACTACCGAGCTTGGAGGAGGTGAACCGTGCTACCGGCAAACGATGGCAGAGGAAAGAACTGATAGTGAACAAAAAAGACACGAAAGTCAGCATGGCAAACTCTGGTAAATTTTGAACGCTACTCATTACTTACTGGCGGAGCTTGGTCCCCTCCATCAATGCCGTCCCCCATGGGGTATCCGTCCGGCGAACATTGTCAAACCCTGCCTCCTCCATCCAGCCCCTCACCTCCGATTCGGTGTAGGTGTCACCGGCCTCTGTAGCCACCAGCATGTTGAGGGCGAAAAGTGTTCCGAATGGAGGGGAGGTTCGATCCTCGTCCATTATGAAATCCTGGATGACCAGGCGGCCTCCCGGATTTAAGGCCCGGGCGGCCTTGCGCATGAGATCGAGGTTCTGGGTGGGGGAAAAGATGTGGACCACAGCCGAGATGAAGACTAAATCGTAACCTTCCCCCAGATTGTCCCGGATCAAATCCCCTTCCACAAGACGCACCCGATCTTCCAATCCCTCCTCCCGGATATAGTCCAGGGTAAGTGGAAGGACATGAGGCAGATCGAAGATCGTCGCCCGGATACCGTCGCGGGCCCGGACGAAGGCCATGGCGTAGGCGCCCGAGCCTCCGCCTACGTCCAGGACCTCCGACACCCCCGACAGATCGATGAGAGCGACCACTGAGGGAGCACGCCTGGAGGCCCTCTCGTGCATGGCAGCGATTAAAGCCCTGATCTCCTCCCCCCCTCTTTCCTCGAGAGGGCGGTACGTCACAGACGTACCTTTGCGTACGGCCTCGGTGAGGGTGCTCCAGTGTCTCCAGAGGTGGATGTAATGGTGAAGGCCAGCCGCATATCCAGGCTTTCCCCGAACCAAATGACGGCCGCTCACCTCCGTGTTGGAGAAGAGCACCCCCCGCTTCCTCAACAATCCCAAAGCACACAAGGCATTCATAAGGCGATCCGTGGCCCTCGGATCCGTCCCCAATCGGAGGGCGACGCTCTCGGAGGTGACCTCTTCTTCCCCCACGGCGGTGAAGACGTCCAGCTCAAAGGCGGTGAGCAGGACCCGACTCCGCTGGAAGGAGAGGGCCAGATCCAGGGCTTCGTCAAGGCTTCGGGGCATCTTCGTTACGTCTTGCGGTTCATCCTCTTGTGAGCCATGTCGGAGACACAAGTCCGATTGTCGGGCCGGAACATCTCCGCGTGCAGTTCAACGGATCCTCTCCAGGGACTCGATGAGGGCCTTGCCCGAAGGGGGAGGAGGGAGCTTGCCCGCAAGGATCTCATCCGTGCGGACCGTCTGGCCGTAATAGGCTCGGTTGAGCTCAGGCTGTCTCCCGATGCCAGCCCCCTCCAAGGAAACCCCTACAAACACCCCTTTAGTAAGGGAATAGGAGTAGATCCCCCCTCGGAGGAAGATCTCCGTGGCCGCCGAACCCTGGATTCCCACCGGGCCCGCGGCCACCTGCGCGTCGGCCCCCAGCTTGAATTTGGAACGCATAAAGGCCTCCATGGTCCTCTGGCCCATGACCACCAAGACCAAATCCACGGCCTGCGCCCCGATCTGAAACCCCACGCTCCCCGCTCCTATGTAGACAAATGCAGGGCCGTTCCATCGCCCGTCCCGATGGGAGAGGACCACTCCCTTTCCGTAGGCTCCTCCTACTATAAATCCTCCTTTGACCATGCCAGGGAAGATGGCGACCCCGGCAGATCGGCCAATCAGATCGCGTGCTTGGTCCATCTCCTTGTGGAGCTTCAACTCTTCGATGACCAATCGCGCCTTGTTCACCAGGACCTCCGCCTCTTCCCTCTCCCCGGACCAAGCCCATCCTTCCCAAAGGGTCAAGACCGAAAAGAGAACCAGAGATGCTCGCAGGAAACTTCCCATCTTCGACTCCTTCTTAATTAGGATATCCCTCTCCCCTCGGCCCGATCCCCTCAAACCGACTTCCTCCCGCTCCAGTGTAGGAGGGATCGCCAGGAAGGTCAACGGAAGCACCCCCTCTCGAGTCTCTGAATCAGCAGCCCACACAGGCTGTTCCAATACAGGATTCCTTGGAAAGAATCGCGCTTTTGTGTAAGATATACTCACGTTAAGGAATATTATAACCATTCGTAACAGGATCCCCATGGACATCCCCCGCAAGGGAATTGTAGCCTCCCTCCCCCTGGTGAGCCTCTTGGCCACTGTCCTTACCCTCTTCATCCTGCTGGCCGTCTCCACCTACAGGAACCTGGACCGGGAAAGACGACGCATGGAAGAGTTCCTCTTCCGCCAGGGTGTGACAATCATCCGAGGTCTGGAAGCAGGTGCCCGGGCGGGGATGATGCGCATGATGTGGCAGGAAGAGCAGCTACAATTCTTAGTGGAGGAGGTCTCCAAGGAGGCGGGATTGGCTGGAGTCCGGATTCTGGATCCGGAGGGCAAAGTCCTTGCGGACAGCAATCCCGAGGCGGTGGGGAGAAGAGTCACTCCTCCTGTGCCCTTGGCCCCGCTCCTGGATTCCCCTCAAGCCAAGGGATGGAAAGAAGGGGACCTCTATATAGTGGCCAAACGCTTCATTCCTCTCTCCTCTGGATCCGGCATGATGATGCATTCCCCTTGGAGGGGGAGGCTGTGGGGACGGAGGGCACCCCCACGGGTGGCTTTTGTGGAGATGTATCTCCACCCCTATATGGAGGCCCAGCGGGAAGATATCCGCCACGCTTTTCTCATGGGACTAATCCTCCTGGTTTTGGGTTCGGCCTCCTTCTATTTCATCTTCGTGGTCCAGAATCTACAATTGGTCCGCCGCACCTTGAGGGGGATGACCACCTACATCGGCCATGTGGTGGAGCATATGCCGGACGGTCTCATCTCGGTGAGTCCCACGGGAGAAGTGGTGCGCATCAACAATCAAGCCCGGAGGCTCTTGAGGTTGGAGGAACCCTTGGAAGGAAAGGAGATCGAGGAGCTTGGGGATCCCCTGGGAGGGATTTTTAGAGCAATCCGGGACGAGGTTCCTTTTCTGGAAAAGGAAGTGGAGCTGCCCCAACCGTCGGGAGACACCATACCCGTGGCATTAAGCGCCTCCCGAGTGCAGGGAGATCGTGGAGAGGATCTGGGAGTGGTGATCCTCCTGAAGGACTTGCGGGAGATCCGAGCCCTGCAGCAGAGGGTCCAGAGAAGCGAACGTCTTGCGGCCTTGGGTCAGCTGGCCGCTGGTGTGGCCCATGAGATTCGAAATCCCTTGAGCTCCATTCGTGGTTTCGCCCAATACTTCCAACGAAGCTTCCAGGAAGGGACCGAGCATCATCGATATGCGGGGGTCATGATCCAGGAAGTCGACCGTCTGAATCGGGTCATCAGCAACCTACTCGACTTCGCCCGGCCCAAAGATCCTGTGCTGCGGAAAGTGGATCCCAAGGAGGTGGTCGCCCATGCGGCCACTTTGGTCCAGCGGGAAGCGAAGGATCGAGGTGTGGAGGTCGTCATCGAGGGCGAGGCCCCTCCATGCCCCTTGGATCGAGACCAGATGACCCAGGCCCTCCTGAACCTCCTGATCAACTCCCTGGAGGCCATGGAGAGCGGGGGGACTCTCACCGTCCGACTCGGGGAGGATTCTCAAGATTCCTCGTGGTTCATCGAGGTGAGGGACTCGGGACCGGGTATCCCTCCCCAGGACCTCCCCCGGCTTTTCGACCCCTTCTTCACTACCAAGAAACGGGGCACGGGTCTCGGTCTGGCCATCGTTCATCGCATCGTGGAAAACCATGGGGGGACCATCGAGGCGACAAACATCCCCCAAGGGGGTGCGAGATTTGTCCTGCGTTTTCCCCGAAAGGATTAGGATCCTCTCCGGAGGGCCTCATTGACTTCTGGACGGGGATCCCGACTCAGCGGAATACCCGCGGTGGATTCCCAAAGGAGCCACCAATGAAACCGACTATCCTCGTGGTCGACGATGAACAGCATCACCGCCTGATGCTTCGTGCCCACCTGGTGGCCGAGGGATTTCAGGTCCAGGAGGCCGGCGACGGGCAGGAGGCGGTTGCTGCCACGGAGCGCTGCCCCTTCGATCTGATCCTGATGGACGTGCGCATGCCCGGAATGGACGGCATGGAGGCCCTGCGAAGGATCGTACGAAATTGTCCCGGAACCCCGGTCATCATGATGACCGCCTACGGATCCATCGAGTCGGCAGTAGAAGCCCTTAAGGAAGGAGCCGAAGATTACCTGACCAAGCCCCTCGATATGGACGAACTGCTCATCAAAATTCGAAAGGCCTTGGACATCAAACGCTTGAGAT
>Ga0209426_1000653_pt1 | contig 30658 bp, 40 predicted proteins | sample Deesub1362B_J571_FD_187697 | JGI IMG/M metagenome (GOLD analysis project Ga0209426, IMG submission 187697) | Deep oceanic, basalt-hosted subsurface ecosystem from Juan de Fuca Ridge flank, Pacific Ocean, CORK Borehole 1362B_J2.571 (SPAdes)... ...
TCATGTTGTCAGGGAGCTGAACCCCGCCCAGCGTGATGCTCATCCGCTCGCCCTCACCTTGGGAGTGATCTTGATGAGGTCACCCTGGTTCTGAATGTCGTAAGGGCCGTCGGAGAAGGTCTCGACCCAAAGGAGGGGGCCCGCATCGTCCGCGCTTGCCGCGATGAAATAGCCGTAGACGAGCCCCCAGGCCGCACCCGCCTCAAAGGTCTGCTGGGGATACTCAGCGAGGTCGTCGGTGATCGTCCACGATGCCTGAGCTAGGGAAAGTCGGGCGTAATTGGCACCCGTCTCCTCTTCGATCGCAACGCCTGCGCACTCCCAGGTAACGCCACCATCCACCACGGTCTGGCCTATTTCAGTCGGCCAAGTGGGCTCCGCCGTGTCGGATGTCCCTGCCACTGTGCATCGATAATAGAAACCATTGGGGGTGGTGGGCTTTACAAGGTCACCCTGGCTGTATGCGGTCGAAGCCTGCCATGCTGACATTCCCGGAAGCCTCGCCTCGTCTCCCGGTTCGCAGATGCGAAGGCACTTCCAAGTGACCGTGCCGTCCACCACCGTGTCATCAATCGTAGTTGGCCAGGTAGGTTCCGAAGCATCTGATGTCCCAGCTTGTGTGCACTCGTAAACATATCCGTTCGGTGTGGTCGGTTCGACAAGGTCCCCCTGGTTGTAAGCTGTGGATGCTTGCCATTTCGCCCGCCCCTCGGAGTTGTTCTTGAAGAGTCCCAGGTAATGGGTCGCCCTCTTCGACTGCGAGCCTAGATAGACCTGAAGGACATCGTTTTCGCCTTGGTCAACCAATTTGCTCATGGCATCACCTCGTCTTGTTGGCCCGGTTTAAGACCTTCTCCAGCCTCTTTATTTCACGATCAAAAGCGAATACTTGTATTGACTCGCCTCCGGGAAAAGCAAGCTCAAGCCGGCCCAGAAGGGGGGCGTTTGCCACCAGGCCCCCGGACTGGAATGCGGGCTGCATCCTCGGCACCGCGGGCGCCGGGATGCGCGGGAGGTTCAGTCTCAGGCTGTTTAGAAGCTCGAACAGCCCCGCCCCATAGCGGCGCACCGCTTCTTTTCTGATCACGAACTCCCCCGGCTCCAGAAGGGCCCTCACCCTGTCCCCCCCGCCCCAGCCGGGGATGCGCCCGCCTCGGGCCAGCCTCCCGATGAGCCCGCCCCCTGCACGGGCCTCCTCGCGGCGGATGCGCACAACGGCCTCCACGGTCTTTCCGTCTAGCCGCGCAAGCTCTCCCTTGATCTCATCGATCTTGGAGCGGGCCTTGTCTATGTCCGCATCGATCTCGGGGGCCGCGCGCCTCTCGGAGAGCTCCCGGAGCTTACGGGTGAGTTCGTCGATCTTCTTGTTGTATCGGGCCTGCTGCTCGTTGAGCTCCTCAAGCTCGGAGCGCAGATCCTCGCTTCGCTCCTTCTGGGCTCTGAGGGCCTCCTCGGCCCTCTCTTTCTGCTCCTTCTGGATCCTGATCAGGAGGCGGCCTGCATCCTCCACCCCGCGGACGGCCTCCTCCTCGTCCTTGAGCCCCGCGGCCACATCCTGGGCCTTTCGGGCCATTTGGGCTGCGGCCTCGATCTGCCCCTTGCGAAGCAGCATCCAGGCGCGAGAGAGCCTCTCTGCGAGCTCCTTGCGCTTGTCGGCCTCGAGCTCCTCCTCGCTCATCCCGCGGCGGCGGATCGCCCGGACCTTCTCCTCTGTGGATGCCCTGGCGTCTTTTATCCCCCGCTCCAGATCCCGGATCCTCTCGGCATACTCCTCCTCCTTGCGGAGGCTCTCGGACAGCGCCCTTTGCGTCTCCTGGATCCGCTGCCGAAGGGCGGAGAGGAGCTCGCGCTGCCCTGCGATTTCATCCTGGAGGGCCTTGCGGGCCGCCCGAGTCCTCTCCTTTTGCAGGTTCGCCAGCTCGGATTGGGCCTTTTGGAGCTCTGTGGTCAGCCGGATCCGCTCCTGTTCGATCTGCCTCGCCGTTTGCGCTTTTTCCCGCTCGAGCCGCATCTCCTCCCGGATGGCATCCAAAGACGTCCCTTTTGCCTGCTGCTTTTTCCTTTCGCCTGCCAGGATGCCATCGATGGTCCGATCCAGGGCTCGAAGCTCGGCCTCGAGCTCGCGCTTGGCCTCCTCCCTTACATCCCGAAAAGTCATGAACCCCTTGATCACCTTGAAGTAGTACCTGGCCCGTGCGTAGAGCTTCATCAGGTGTCCGATGGCCGCCTGGACGTACTCGCCAATGGAGTGGGAGCCGATTTTGATCTCGCTGATGAAACGGCCTATCTGCCAGCCCGCGAAGAAAGCACCGGCAGCCCCGGCCAGCGTCAGGAGCGTCGCCCGGAGGCTCACCAGGGCGGCGTTGAGGACGCCGGCCTGCACCGACGCGGCCTGCAGCTCCGCGGCAAAGCCTCCTATGCTCGTGGCCAGAAAGGCCTCCTTCAGGGCGAGCAGCTCCCGGCCGAGGGCCAGGGGGAGGCCCACGAGGGCCGAAAGCACCGTCTTGAGCACCTTGAACTTGACCCACAGCTCCAGAGCCGCAGGGCCCACCGCCAGCAGGATCTCCAGGAGCGGCCGAAGGGCCGAGGCCAGCCCGGCGAAAAAGCCCACAAGCGACCGGATCGCCTCGCCCGCCCGCACCAGGGCATCGGAGATCTTCTGCGCCGCGGCATCCATCGCATCGCCCTGAAACGCTTGGAGCACCTCCCGCATCTGCTCCTTGAGAAACTCGGCCACCCCGCTTTCCATGACCGCGGCCTGAAACTGCTTGAAGTTGTCCAGTATGGTGGACCACAGCCCCTTGAGCTGGCCGGACATCCTCTCCATCGCCCCGCCGTAGCGCTCCGCCATCCCCTCGAGCAGCGCATCGATGACCCGCTGGGAGCTCACCGCCTGCCGGCCGATGTCCTGCACCTCCTTGCCGGTCAGGTGGAGCTTCTCCTTGAGGATCTCGAAGACCGGCACCCCGCGCTCCGCAAGTTGGATCAATTCCTCTGCCGAGGCCTTCCCCTTGGCCTGCATCTGCCCCAGGGCCAGGATGATCCCCTGGAAGACCTCCCGGCCGCCGCCCAGGGCCGCGGCCGTATCGCCGAGGGTGCGAAGCGTCTCCACCGTGGGATCCAGCCCCATGTTCTTGAGCTTGATCCAGGCCTCGGTGAGCTCCCCCACCTGGAAGGGGGTCTTGGCGGCGAAGGCCTGAATGTCCCGGGAGATGGCCTCTGCCCGTTGCAGGGAGCCGTACGCGGTCTCGAGCTGTGCCCGGTAGGTCTCCCACTCCGCGGCCGTGCCAATGAAGGCCCTGGCCAGGCTGAAGCCCCCGAATGCCGCGGCCAGTCCTCCCAGCGATTCACGAAGCCCGCGCACCGTACCGTTGATCCTCTGGAGGGACTCGTGGTACTGCCGGGACGCACGATGAAGATCGGACAAGGCCGTCCGGCCGACCTTCCCCAGGGACAGGAGATCCCTTCTGGACCGCCTCAGGGTCTCGGCCCCCGTTTCCTTGACCCGAAGCAGGATTTCGATTACGTTACGCATATGGACGCCTTTTGGTATGTCATTGGAATCGCATGGCTTTCATGGATGGGGGCGTGGCTTTTGGCCCTGCCGCTTCGGGCCCTGCACCGATCGCTCCATCTGCTCTTGTCTGCCCTTCTCTGGCCCGTCTTCTTCGTCATGGGGCTTCTGCGCCCGGCCCCGGAGGAGCTGGACTGGGCCTTCATCGTCTCGCTGGCGGTCGTCCTCTCGGCCCTGGGGCTTGCCCTGACCCTGAAGTCCCTCCTCGACAGGCGGCATCCAGGCACTCCAGAAACCAACTGAATCCGTAGCCATAGACCTGCGAATGGCCGAGCTGTAAAAGCAGGCTGCAGGCATCGACCAGGTTGCGCCTCATCTGCCCGGGCCGAGCCCGCCTGCCACCTGGGCGAAAAAATCCGAGTTCACCTCCCAGAAGGCCTTGAGTATGGGCACCATCCGCCCCATGCCGATCTGCCCGAGGTCCGCATCCACGCAGCGGGCCAAGACCCCTTTCACCGCGTCGAAGTGCCGCCCGATGAGCTCCATCACCGCGGCCTCATCCAGCTCGTCCCGCCGGGCCAGGTCCTCCAGGAGGGGTAGGATCATCCCGACCTCCTCCACGGTCAGCTCCTGCACCACCACCTTTTCGCCTTCCACCTCGACCGTCTTTTGTCGCCGCATCATGAGGGCTCTCCTCCTCGGTTTGCCGTTGTCACATCCGCAACCCCCCTCGCCTTGAGCCGCTCGGCCTGGTCGGGCCGAATCCGGACCCTTTCTCCGGCTCCGTATTCCCTGCCCGCATGGATATGGGGCTTGAGGAGAACGACCTCCACAAGCCCCTCATCCTTGGCTTTCTTCCTGGGACTCATGGCTCATCAGCTCCATCCGCCGTCGATATGCGTGACGCGGAAATAGGGCTCATTGGGATGATTGATCTCGTCTTTTTGCGCTTCGGCCTGAAGCTGAAAGTTGGCCCAGTCATCCGAGATGAGCCCGATCTCGCCCGAGGGCATGAGCTTGCATTTCCAGACTTCCAGCACCAAGGCCGGCCCTTGGGCCGGATCCCCAACGAATTTCAGGGCCCCATCCACCGAAGCATCCTTGAGCGCCCGGATGTCGTAGGCCGTGAGGCTCCCATAGTCGTAATCCACCAGGATCGCGGCACCATCGGAGATACTGCCCGAGCTGAGGGCCATGATCATGCCCTCCTCGTAGTCCACCACGTAGTCGGTGCCCTCCACATAGGTGGGGGTTCCGCCCTGACCCGTAACCACCACGTTGGAGACCTTCCGATATTGGAGATCCACGTATCGATCATGCTTGGCCGTGATGGACTCGTCGGTTACGGATCCGCCCGCCTGGGACGCCGATGCCTCCTCGCCCAGAAGGGCCAGGGCCAAGTTCTCCTTGCTGAACTCTTCGAGGGTGAACTGGAAGCTGGACGCGATCTGCTGGACCACTTCCAGATCTTTCGCCTTGATGCCCGAGCGGCTGGAGAAGTGCTCAAGCGTCTCCTTGGAGATGGTGATGCTGAAATCCGGGGCGTTTCCCAAGTCCAGCCAGCCGGTCCTCTGCCCCTGGGAATCGAACCGGTCGAAGTAGATCCGGCCGCGCCCCAGGAGGTAGTTTTCGGTGTTGGGTGCAAGGGACATCTTCATATCCTCCTTTCTTTCTGCGATGTGCTATGCTAAGCGCCTTGGGCCATGCGTTTCACCTCGTACACGGCCTCGTAGATCGCCAGGCCCCCCTCGCGATCGTAGGCCAACGGACCCTCCCGGAGGAGACGAGCCGTGCTCCAGCCCGCAAGGACGGCCCTTCGGTGGAGCAGGCCCCGGGCCTGCTCCAGGACCGCGTAGACCCCAGGGGCCTCTGGGGCCCCGCGGCGGGCTGCGGCCTCCCCCCGGAGGCTCCGGTCGCACACGATCACCGAGACCTGGGCCCTGAGCTGATCCAGCCGGTTCACCTCCTGGATCTCGGTTCCCCCCCAGATCACGTACACGGCCGGAAACCGAGGCGTCCCCTTCTTGAGCTCCTCCTCGGAGAGCTGCCCCCCGTAGCTCTCAAGGGTGCGCACCGTGCCCGCTTCCCGAAGGGGCTCAAGGGCCGACAGGAAGGCATCCTCGATATCACCCGCTGCGTACATCAGAACTTCCCCATCGTCTCCTCATCGAAGATCTGCTCCCTGGAGGAGACGAGAACGTCCCTGTTGGGCGGGGCCTCGGGCGGCGGCTCAAGCCCGATGGAGACCTCGCCCTTGAGGATCTTCTCCAGGAGGCGAAGGGCGTTTCTGTAACGGTCGGATCGCGTGGCCGGAACCTCCTCCTTGAGCCTGGAATATAGGTGGTACACGGCCATATCCGCGCAGAGGCTCCTCAGCACGGGCGGCACCTGGTCCTGCTCCAGGGGCAGCTTGGCCACTTTGCCTATGTAGAGGTCGATCTCGTCGGATGCGGCCGAGATGGCCTCGTCCACGCGCTGCTGGTCCACCACCCCAAGCCCCTCGTCGTCGGTCAGCGCGATTAGGACCTTCTCGGGCACCTTCTTCTTGAGGTCGTCCAGGGTGCAGTACGCAGCCACGATCAGCCCTCATCCCCGGCCCCGCCTTCGGCGGAGTCCCGCCGATGGCGGGATTTGGTCTCGGCTGGCTCCACCACACCCTTTTCGATGAGCCGCCGCGCCTCGGCCTCGCTTACCTGGAGCACCTTGCCCGGCCCGTGCGTCTTGCGGTTGCGCCGGACAGAGTAACCCTCCTTGACGATCACGCGCATGGATCACTCCTTTCGTTGGTGTCGGGTCCTGTGCCCCGATTCAATATTCGCGAGACGCAGGACCCGCGACCCGCGACTTTATACGACCGTGGCAAAGATGATGGCATCGGGCCGCTGCACCACGGGAAGCGGCCTGGTCTCCACCTTGATCCAGCGGCCGCTGGGGTCCTCCTCCTTCCAGCTCTTGGAGAAGAAGAGCTGGCCCTGGCCGTTCTCGCCGATATTGCCCACCCCGCCCGGTGCGTCATCGTCCACCACCGGCGCATAGGGGCAGTCGAACACATCCGCGCCCTCGCCCACCAGGATGAAGGCGTCCTGGGGGATGAAGCGCTGCCGGGTGCCCGAGGAGTCCTTGAACGATGCGTTGTACTCGATGATCTCCACATCAGCCAGCCGGACGATCCTGCCCTCCTCGGCCATCTGGCGGCCGCGCTCGTACTGCAGCAGCTCCCTCACCTTGGAGTGGTTCAGAAGCGCATCCATCGCCTCCCAGCCGCACCAGGCCACCCAGCCTGTGACCTCGTGGCCCGAGTCGTCCTCGATGAGCCGCTTCCACTCGCGGATGTCGGAGACGGGGTCGGACTGGGCGTCGGTCCAGAGGTCGGCGCCCGCAAGCACGGGCTTGTGCGAGCTCTGGAAGTTGTAGTCCACGAGCACGGTGGTGAGGTCAGCGTCCAGGATCTGGCCTCGGAGCGCGTACGCGGCCCAGAACTCGAGGGTCCGGTCGTGCTTGTTTCGCATGTCGGTGAGCTCGCGATTGATCCTCTGGCTCATCATCTCCACCCGCACCTGCTCGCCGTATGCCCGAAGGGCGTTCAGCTCGGAGGTGTGGATGAAGCGCTTCTCCGCAAGCCGGGGCGCCTGAAGCGTGACCACCTTGCGGCCGGTCTTCTCGGTCACCGTGGCCGGTGCCACCACGCTTATGGCCGCCAGGACCTCCTCGCTTCCGGAGATCACCTCGAAGGCGAGCCGATCCGACATCTCCATGTGGGTCCGGCCCGCAAAGTGCCTCTGGAACACCTTCCGGCCGGGCGGCCGGAGGGCGTTTACGGCCGTGGTGAGAACCCTAACCTTGAACAGGTCGTCCATTTCCTATACCTCCTTTTGTCGTCACAGCATTTGGATCGTTGCGAGCGTTTAGATCGTTTGGAATCCGCCTTTGGCGGGAGTCCTAACGACCACAACCGCCTCACTTGACGATGATCCCCCGGTCGGCCAGTTGCTCGATGGCCCGCGTCTTGTTGGCGTTAGTTATGCCATCAGGCCACACTAGGTCCGCCAGCCGATACTCGCCTACCAGGTAGACCTGGGCCTCCGCGTCTGCGGCCGATGCGTCCGCATCCTCGGCCAGGATGGCTGCGGCCTTGTGCTTGTCGCTCGCATCTCCATAGTTGTAATCCGCCAATATATTTGTGGCGTTATCCGGGGCGGTTTGATATGTGAGGCTCACCTCGCCGGTGCCGTAGTTGATCGTTCCGCTCACACCACTTCCGGTCAGTTTCCCATAGCCGTCATCCGTGGCGATCACCGGGGATCCGCCAACTGTTGCTTCGACACTGACCGTGCGCGGGATCACCGGGGTGTTGGCGAGGGTTGCGGAAAACGTCTTGGTCGTACCGTCTCCGCTGCCGATGTTCTCGTCTGCCGCGGCGGCCTCCTTGTCGAGTGCTACGTATTTATCCGAAGATGCATCCCGCGCCAGCACCGTTCCCCGGGAAATGGACCCCTCGCCGGACGCGATGGTCACCTTCTTCATGGCATGGAAATCGCCTGCAACGAGCTGGCTGAGCTCGCTGCCTGTGGTCTCGCTTACGCCGTAGGTTCCGGCCATGATCTCACCTCCTTACTTGTCCTGCTTTGCCTTGCCCGCGATGCGAAGGCCGAGCTTCACATCCTCGTCTTCCTGCCCTGGCCGGGGCTTCCCGTCCTTGGCTATCTCGCGGAAGTCCACCACGTGAGGGAGCTTCCCAAGGAACTCCTCGAACCACCGCGCAGGGGACTTCTTCTCCTTGACCTTTCCCTCCTCGTCGGTGAACTCCACCTCGGGGGCTCCATCCAGGGCCAGCCAGAAGTCCGCAATGCCCATCTCCACGAAGCAGGGGGCGAGCTTTCCGTCCTTCACCATCCCGTCCACCTTGTGGCGGATCTCCTGAAGGCGCAGTTTCCGCTCCATCTCGGCAGCCTTTCTTCTCGCGGCCTCGAGCTCCTTTTCCTTCTCTGCGAAGGTCGCCTCCTTGGCCTCGAGCTCCTGGAGTCGGGCCTGGGCCTTCTCCAGATCCTTCCTCAGCCTCTCGACGTCCATTTCATCCTCCTTTCCAAAGCTCACCTCCAGGACCACGTCGCCCTCGTCCGCGACGAAGGTCACCGGGGCGAGTCCTTTGACCTGGGGCGCAGCAGCCCCCAGAAAACCCACATGCTTGAGGTACCAGCGTCCCTTGCCGATCACGCGGGAGAGCGCAACCGACACCTTCTTGTAGAGCCCGCGGCGCACGGCGTCCGCAAACTCGGGCACAACCTGCCGAAGCTTGACCAGGAGTCTCCCGCCCTCGGCCTTGACCGCGCTGACCCAGCCGTAGGCGGGGTCGTCGGTCCTGGGATGGCCCACCACCACGGGGGCCTCGTGCCAGGAGGGGTCGTAGGTCTCGGCTATCTCCCGGAGGTGCTCCTCGGTGAACTCCCCCTGGGGGTAGCGGCCCGCGCGGAAGACCTCGATCCAGTCGGTCTCCCCGATGGGCTCGGCCATCTGTTTCTCCTTGTCCACCAGGGCCAGGAGCCGGCCTGCGGCCTCGAAGATCTCCCGCTCGTTCTGCTGCGCGGCCCGCTGGCGGATGGCTATGAGCGCCGAGCGGTAGACCTTGCCCCCCTTGCCGTAGGGATACTTCCAGGCCTCCTTGGTCTCGGGGTCCGCATCCGGATCCTTCAGCAGGAACCACCTGCCGTATTCCTCCCAGTCGGGCGGGTCTCCCAGGATCCGGTTTCCGTCATCAGCAGAGAAGGACCATCCGCTTGTGCGGTCCACCTTTCCCTGCCGGATCAGGCTCATGGCATGCTCGTAGGCCTTGCGGTTGAGCATCTCAGTCCTCCTTGGCACTTTCCGTCTCGTCGGCTGGGCCCAGGTCCTCGATCTCGGTGATCACCGTGGTCACTATGCGAAGGCGCCTTCGGCCCACCACCTCGATGCGCTCGCTGACCGTCTCGGGTTCGAATTTGGCCCAGATGCCGTTGAGATTGAGGCTTGGGCGAAGCCGTTTGAGGGCCTTCTCCACGCGCAAGCGGTTCCGGGTCTCGGCCAGGGGTCCCAGGTCCCCGAGAATCAGATGCTTGACGCGGGACTCGGGAAGCCCCGCCTCCTTGCAGAAGCGATACACAGAGCCGAACTCGGCCACCAGCACTGACCTCAGGTTGGGATATCGGTCCATTCATCCCTCCTGGAGTGTCCTACCCCCCATACGTCCGACCCCCGGACGTATGGGGTTTTGGGGCCCAGGATCCACGATCTCGGCCGGGCAGGTACTGGGGTGCCACCCCCGCGGGATCGGGCCTTCTGGGGCCGATTTCGTCCATCTCGTCGTTTCGTCCATCTGGTCTATCTCGTCTGTCACCGCTTCTTTCCCGACATCCGGGCAAGCGCGGCGGCCGCGGCCAAGTTGGCCAGAAACAAGTCGGCCAATTCCACATGCCTACCTTGGTGAGCAAGGGTGGGCCTCGGCGCTTCTTTCCTCGTGGCGAGTCTGCGTCTGCGCTTCAGCCGTCTTCTCTCAGCCTTCCGCCTTCTTTGCTCCATACTCAGCGCCATGCTTCCGCTCCTTGCGCCTATCCGCCTTTGGCGGATGCGCCATATGCCCCGAAGAGATAGTCCATCAGCGCATCATGTATCTCCCCCCAGTCCTCGCGGCGCACCCCCAGGAAGGGCCTGGGCGGTATGTCCCCCCAGGGGAGCCGCACCCTCCGGGTGTGGGCCCGCACCGTGTGCTCGCCCCCCTTGCGACTTCGCCTCCTGTGGGCCCGCACCTGCACGATGTGCTCCCCGAAACTGCCCCGCCTGGCCCCGAACTGGTGCACCGCCGCATACTCCACTGGCGTCCCCACGGCCACCCGGTCGGGCCCGGGCCGAACATGGATGCTGTTTCTGAGGGTGGCAGTGTCGATCAGGGTCTTTCCTCCCTCTCTTAGGGCCCGCCACGATGGCTTCCACGCTGTTCCGTCCGGTGCTCGCTGCTCGCGGAAGTTGCGCATTACGGACTCGCGCACGATCTCACCGATCTCGCGCATGGCCGGGGTGAGGTCGTGGCTCCTCCTCAGGAGCCCCTCCAGCAGGGCCCGGACCCTTTGGTCCCGCACATCGATCCTCATGGTGACGGCCATTCAAAACCCCTTGACAGCCTGTTTTCCCCCTGTTAAAAGGGAAATATGTATGACGAGATGGACATAGAGCTTCTCCGAAAACGAGGCGCCCCCGATCCCGAAGGAAACGTAGCAAGGGCCAATCGGTTCCTCGAGGTCCTGCGAAGCTCTTCCCCGGCGGAGGCTCGCCCGCTTCTCGATGGGATCACGGACCCCGTGATCCGGAAGGACCTCGAAACCCTCCTCGAAGTACGTTCCTCATGGAGTTGCATCATCCCCTGAGCTCCTCGAGCAGCCACCTGTAACGATCCTCTTTCCGCAAGATGTCTCCGAAATCTCCGCGGGGAACGAGTCCAGGTTTTCGTGCCGTCAGCTCGTTCCAGATTTCCCGCGAGTACTCCTCCGGGCTCACCGACAGGTTGAGCCTCGCGACCAGAGTCTTCTGCTCGGCATCGTCCATCCCGGCCGCATGCAGGACCCCCCGCATGCGCTCCACCCATTCCTGGTACCCGGACGGGTGTTCCCTGAGGAGCCGCGCGGCCCTCTGGGCGCTGTAGCGAAGCCCCAGGGCCCCCAGCACGTGCCCCGTGTGGTGCCGCGCCCAAAGGTCGTTGATTGTCTGGGCAAGGGCCATGTATGACTGGTCCCTCCTGTACCGCACCGTGTCTATGGGGTGGCCCAGGTGGTGGCCGAACTCGTGCACCACTGTCTTGAAGGCATTGATCTCGTCGTCGCTCATGACCCTGCCCGAGCGAAGAGCACCGCGCACTGTTCGGTAGATCTCCGCCCTGAGCCCGATCTCTCCGGTCTCGTAGCGGGCCCAGGCATTGTAGGGTGTTGAGCGGTCCTGCAGGATGCGTAGCGGCCGCTCCGACACCCGCATGCCGGTATCTCTCATCCCGTCCCGCATGCGGGTGAGCCGCTCGGCCAGGGCCGGCACATCGGTGGGGTGGGTGACCCCCGCCTGTGCAAGGATCCGCCTCGCCTCGGGGGCGTACTTGGAGAGATCCGGCCTCCACTTGACGAGCCCCGCGTTGTAGTCAAAGCCCTCATCCGGAGAGAACGGCGCCCCGCGGGTCTCCTCCTTGAGGCCGCGGGAGCGCATCTGCCGCTCAGAGAGCGTCCTCACCGTGCAGCGGCAGTTGAAGCCGTTTGGCGGATACCACCTGTCCCATACGGGGTGGTCGAAGCGCCAGACTTTGCCGTCCATCGCCGCATGCGTTGGCCGGGTGCGGCTGTCCTCCACAGCGTCGTACATCCAGTAGGGCCTGCGGGAGGCCACATCGAGCATCTGCTTGTAGCGGCCGGCTTGATAGGCCGCCTGGATGTTGGTGCGGTAGATCACATCGAGCCTCCACGGCTTGATGGGAGCCGGAAGGCCGTCCTCCCCGATGGGCGCCATCCAGCCCTTGCGGGCAAGGGTCTGCCTGAGCTCCTGCTTGAAGCGCTGAAGCGACACGCCCTTTTCGATGGCCTGGTCCACGGCCTTTCGGATGTCCTCCAGAACGTCCATCGCGGTCACCCGGGCCACGGTGAAGGCGTGCACGTGCTCGGCCGCCCAGACATCGCGCCAGGAGTGAGGTGAGAGCTTGTATCCCTTCGAGCGGAAGAACTCGATCGCCTCGTCGAAGGGCAGAAGTTTCAGCTCAACCTCAGACATCAGGGCTTCTCCGTGCTCCGTGCTCTTCCTTAGCTCTGACGTACCCCCACAGGTCAGCCGCAAAGAGCGCCTGGCGCAGCAGCTCCTCGAAGCGGCCGGTGTCCATGCGCGGATAGAGCTCGTAGAGCTGCTCCATGATCTCCTCGAAGGATGTGGCCCCGGCCACACGGTCAAGCACTGGCTGGAGCATGGGATCCAGGGCGTCCCTTCGGCCCGCCATGCGCTCTATGAGCTCGTCTATGGCCCGCTGGCCCCGCGGAAGCCCCGCGGAACGCGGGACTTCCTCTTGAAACGCTGCTCCTTGCTCAGCCGCCCCCAGCTCGAAGTCATCCTCCTTGAGGTTGTAAGCACGTTGGTAGTATGCGGCGGTCAGCCTCACCCCCTGCTTCGACAGGATCTCGTCCCTCTCGGCCCGATCCTTCTGGATGTCCTCCTCCTCGTAGAAGCGGAAGACGGGCGGGCGGGCATCGGGGAAGTTGAGCTCCGTCACCCACTGGAAGAGGGTGTTCATGGTCTGGCGGACCAGGTCCTTGTCCGAGTCCACCAGGTCCTGCCGCACCTCCAGGTGGCCCAAGGTGGCCGCATACGAGCCCTTTTCCCCCACCTCCGTGGTGAGGGTCTGGCCCAGCACCGCCTTGGAGATCTCTGCGTTGGAGGCCCTGATCAGATCATTGTAGAGATCCGCGGTGACGCCTTTCCCCACGGTCTCCTTGATGTCTATACTTTCGTCGTCGTTGATCACGGCCACCGCGTCCTGGATCATCTGCTGGAGCATGGAGAGCACGGCCTGCCGCTCGTTTTCCTGCGTGCCCCGGGGCACCTTGCCCACGGCCCAGGGAATGCCGTACTTCTCACAGAAGATGGCCCAGAACTTGAAACCTCCCTTCTTGAACGCGACGGGCCAGAAGCAGCGGCTGAGCACCCGGAGGCCGTATGGGTTCTTGTAGCTCGGGTGATGCTGGGCCAGGAGGAACTTGCGCCGAGGCAGAAGCTCGCCCTCGAGCTGCGACTCTGCGGAGAGGAACCGCAGGCGGTTTTTGTTGTCGAAGACGAACCACTCGTTGGGCTTGCCCACCACGTCCCGCGGGAGCCACCTGCCGCCCTTGGCCTCCCACAGGACCTCGAGTACCGCAAAGCCGAAGAAGGGCGCATCCAGGATCTCCGAGACGATGCGGCGCACATCGAGCCGCTCCCGCAGCTCCTCGAAGAGATCCACGAGCCTCCGGTCGGGCTCGGAGCCGCCCTCTGCATCCGGAAAGTCGATCTGCCACTCGCACGAGAGCGTCCCGCCTTTGCGGCTCTGGTAGCACGAGAAGACGTGAGGGTCCGCCAGAAGCTCCTCGTACACGCGAACATCCTGGCCGGTCTTGCGCAGCACGGGGTCAGGGTCGGGCAGGTAGGCAGCGAGGCCCCAGAAGTCGATGCTGCGGGACCGAGATGCGATCTCGCGGGTGAGCGGATCCCGCTCCCTGGCCGGGATCTCCATAAACTCGTGCTCGTTGATCCAGAGCCTCATGCGTAAGCCCTCAGCATCCGCACCGTTTCTCGGGGCTGCGCCGATAGGACCTCGGCAGATCCTACCTTCCACCCCTTCTGCACCGCATACCAGGCCAGGGCCCCGGCAATCGCCGCATCCCCATGCCGCTGGCCGCCATCTATCCCCTTTTGGCGTACGCTTTCCGGGACCATTGCCACGCCCCTTTCCATGCGCACCATGCGATGGTCCTCGAGGATGTCCGCATCTTTGGGCAGCAGGATGTTCCTGTCCTCGAAGGCCGCCTTGTATCGTGGCATATGGTCCCGATACCAGGCCTGATTCAGCATGACCTGCTCGATGCGATAGGAGCCGTAGCGCTGCATGGCCACCTCGGCCAGGTACTGGCCGTTGCCCCGGGCGTCCAGTGCACCGAAACGAAATCGAGGCAGCCGGTCCACCAGATAAAAAAGGACCTGCTCCTGCTGTTTGAAGGGGACGTTGCGCATCTCCAAAACAAAGGGCGCTCCGTAGAGCAGCCCTGGAGTCTCTAAAAGGGGAATGACAACGGTGAGGTCCCCTGTTCGGCCGAAGTCCTCGCCGAAGTAGGCGTTCAGGTTGGGGGCGATACCTTCCAGCACGGGCCGCAGGTTCTCCTCGCACCAGGCCTCGGTCTCGGCCCGACGCATGTGCTCGGGCCACTCGGCGAACTCCGCCTTGCAGGTCCAGCGAAGCACCGGGATACTCGGGTCCATGCAATTTTCGATCAGCATTCGGCTGAAGTAGGCCCCTGAGCCCCGTGCCGGGATGCAGAAGAGCTCCTCGTCGGCCCCCTCGCCGTAGAAGTCGATGAGCTCTTGCCGCCAGCGGGTCTCCTCCCCGAAAGTCCACTTGCGGCCAAGCCTCAGGCAGATCCTCTGGTAGAGGCCCTCGGCGAGGGCGTCGTCCAGGGTGGTACGGTGGAGGGAGTAGGGCCGCTTGCCGGAGCGGATGTCGTTTACAAGATCATTGAAGGGGTTTTCGTCACCGTTGTGGGTGGAGAGCACCACCACTCTCCCTCCCCACATGAGCATGGCCAATGCGGCCTTCAGCAACCCAGGCAGGTCGTCATGGAAGGCCGCCTCGTCGATGACGATCTTCCCCTGCTTGCCGCGCAGGTTGGATGGCCGTGACGATAGTGCCACGATCTTGTAGCCCGAGGCGAAACGGATCCTGAAGGCTTGGATGTCCTTGTCTTCATCCTTAAAGACGAATTCCTCGACAGAGGATGCAGCTCGGTGGTAGTGTCGGGCCCAGTCGCCGCAGTCCTCGATGAACTCCTGGGCCATGTCCTTGTTGTAGCCGATGTACCAGACATCCATGCCGTGTTCCGCAGCAGCCAAAAGCGCATCTTCTCCGGCCTCGCACCACGAGGCCCCGATGCGGCGGCTTTTCTCCCAGACCTTCACGGGGCTGTCGTCCGCGACCCAGCGCTGCTGGTAGGGGAGCAGCGCTGCCGGAGTCCGAAGGTTCCGATTTTCCTTGGGCAGCCGATCCTTCATTGCAGCCCCAGAATCTTCTGACGGATCTCCTCCACGGCCTCGTCGGAGAGCCCTTTTCGCTCGCCCTCCATCCCGCCGGAGGCGGGACCGGCATGCCTCTTCTTCATCTCCTCTATGAGCTCCAGGGCCTTCTTCATGTCGCGGATTCCGGCAAGCGACACATCCCCCGCAAGCATCCGGTTGAGCTTGCGCTGTACGGCCTCCTCCAGGGCCGCGATGGCCTCGGCCGGGGTCTTGATCTCCCGCTCCGGCAGGGCAGGTTCGGGCTCGCTCCCCTGAGCCGCCCGCCCCGAGGCCCGGGCCGCCACATCCTCCAGCCTAGCCACCGCGTAGGCCGCCTGGTTGTCCAGGCTCTTGAGGGCCTTGTCGATGTAGCGAAGCCGAAGGAGCACCATCTTTCGCTTGATATCGGAGAGGGCCTGCCTGAGCTCCCTTCTCTTTTCGGGCCAGCCCCCCTCCTTGGCCCACCTTTGGATCTGAGAGACGGACACCCCTGTTTGCGCGGCCACCTGCTCGTACGTGAGCCCATCTACGATGTAGAGCTCCTCGGCCCTCTCCCGGACCTCCCACGAGTACTCCCGGGGCATCAGGACCTCCCCAGGGCCCGCTCGATGGCCGCGATCTCCTCGATGACCTCTAGAAGCCGGATCCGCGCGTTCTCGTACTCCACGGCCTGCTGGGCCAGCACATCCCCCCGGATCCGCTCGTGCGGCTCAAAGGGATCCAGAAGATCCCTCATCGCCTCCCTGAGCCCGTCGAGCTTGAGGCGGATCTCCTTCTCCTCCAACCGCTTGCGGCTCAGGCGGCCTTCATGCTTCAAGACCTCGCTCATACCTTCATCCCCCTGTCGGTCACGGGCCCTGGTGCGGCCTTCTCCAGCCTCACCATCGGGCAGAACTGGTTCTTCTCGATGGCATCTGTAAGCCGGGTGAAGGTCTGGGTGTTGAGGGTGATAACCTCTCGCTGGTCCATCGCCAGGCGCCGATAGTCCTTGACCAGCTCCACGTTGTTCTCGTACATCTGCCTCATCTCGCTCATGCGCTGCTCGTGGGTCCGGAGGATTGTCTGCATGTCGTCGCGGTAGCGCTGGAGCATCTTCTCCCGCGAGCGGTCGCTCCAGTACCAGATCACCAGAAGCACCCCGGGAAGGCCGAACTGGCTCACCACCTCGAGGATCTTGAGCGAGCCGATCCCGTCCATCGGGCCTCCTTACCTGTTGCCGGCCGTCTTTTCGATCTTGTGTCCTATGCCGTAGCCCATAAATGCCGCCCCCATCGCGGCCAGGATGGCCGCGGCAAAGTGCAGCCAGGGCGTAACGTGTGGATCCGGGCAGACCTGCGCTCCGGCCTCGGCCCCGCCGGCCAGGGCCATGAGCACGCTTCCCACCTTGGTCTTCCAGCCCTTCATCTCTCCCCTCGCCTTTTCCTTAACCAGGAACCAGGAACCAAGAACCAAGAACTAAGAACCCGGCGCATCCCCATGCCGCCACCGCACGCGGTAAAAGCGGCTCTCCCGGATGTCTTGCGGGCTCACGAGCTGCTCTGGAAGATCCGGCCTGAACGGAATCCCCGCGGTGCGGAACAGGTGCTCCACGCCCGTGGAGCACACAAACCGCCTCGGGTCCGAGTCCTGCTCGTGGTCGATCCCGAGCTCATCGAGCAGGTGGTCGAAGAGCTCCCAGGTGTCGTACGGTGTCCCGATAAGCCGCCTGGCCTCATCGCGGATCTTCTGGGCGATCTTCTCGTCAAATAGATACAGGCCGTGATAACCCACCTCCACGTCCACCCGCCCGAGATCGATCTCGTGGAGCTGCCCATATCGACAGGCCGGCATCGTGAACTCCCAAAAAACGTCATCGCCCAGATAAAGCCTCACATGGCTCGGCCCCCCGGTGATCCCTTCGATGGCCTCCTGCACGATCAAGGTCCCGAGGTCCTGGGCCTTGCTCGAACGCCCCCAGGTGAAGATCAGGTCCAGGGGCCGGAGCCTATCCTCGCTGAGCTTCATCCCTCATCTTCCTGTAAAGGGCCCACACATCCCGCACGTACCGGAGCACCTCCTCGTATCTGCACATGCGGCCGTTCACCCGGCAGCGGTCATAGAGGAGCGCCACGCTCGCACACTCCCACCTCTGCCAGTTTCCGGGCCGCGCCCCCCTGTGCCCCGGGGGCATAGGCTCCCCGAACTCCTCCTCGTAGTAGATCTCCAGGGCCCGGTTGATGTAGGCCCGCCCACAACTGTATGCGGCCAGGGCGAACCTGATCCGTTCATCCGTATCCGGTATCTCGGGGAAGTGGCGGTACTGATCCCGCAGGTAGCGGATCCCGGCCCTTAGGTTCTGCTCGGGATCGAACGGATCCTCGCATCCCATCTCCGTTGCGGTCTCGGGCATGAGCTGGAGCAGGCCCCTCGCACCTTTGGGGCTTACGGCCCTGGGGTCCATGCCGGACTCGACGATCGCCTGCGCCTTGATGAGCCGCCATTCCAGATCGGGCCATACCTGCCCGACCCAGAAGCGGATCAACGAGTCCCACCGATCGTGCGGGTGCATCCGGCACCCTCAAGCTACGTTTCTCCCCTGGAGGGGAGGGGGAATCCGGCCCCCATCACTCACATCTGGGCTTTCTGCCCCGGTGATTCCGTACTGGCCCCGCGTCTTAAGGCAGGGTTAAAGGAAGTTTAACTGGTGAGCGTGAAAGGATATTTCAAACTTGACAGGACGTTATGTTTATGCATTAGTTTGCCTGACGGATAGGGTGTCTTTAGGGGGGATACACCCGTTCTCTTCGAGGAGACCTGCAAAGGGAAGAATTCGGAGGTCTCACGATGAGAGATTTATTGCATCGGACACTGAATTATTATCACGTAACTCTTGCCAATGAAGAATATCAATCTCCTCCTATTGCACAGCTCATTAAAACCGCGTATGCCGAATCTCCGATTATAGGCGACCGCCTTCGTCAAGGTGTGGGGCTGGAAAGATCGTGTGTAGCAAACACTATTCAAGACAACAAGCTGGGACTTGAAGTGGCTTTCTTAACATACGATTCAGGCTACCGCCCCAAAAAGATAGAGGAAAATCTGCAGAGCTATGTACTCACTCCGGAAGACATCCGCCTTGCCAAAAATGAGCAAATTGCGGAGGTGGTGCATTTATTTATTCGAAATAACCATGCTGTGCTTGAATCGCACCGCGGAGCCGGGGGCCCCGGTTTAATAGCCAAATACTTATCCTGGTTAATTAAGCGTATAGATTCTAATTTCCCTGGGATTTTCTTCGACCCCGCGCCACGTCCGGACGTAATAGAACAAATGCGGAAGCATCGTGTGAAAAGACTCTCCTTGGGAGTTTCTCCGACCGTAGGCCTTGTGGATCCCCATCGAGACCTGTATCATACCCTCAGCGACATTGTGTTCAAGACAGAGGCACGGAGGGCCGTGCTTGAACTGACTCCAACCCGATCACGATACCTGAAAATAGAAGAATGCGAAGCCCTATATCGTGAATCTGAGCGGACTCCCGTATCTGCGGAAATCGCTTTTCATCTCGGTAATGGCACCATTATTAAAGGCAACGACTTCAAGATCAAAAAAGTGGTTCGTGTCCCTAACGATGGGACGAACAACGCAAGGTCAGAAGATATCTTCGAGGCGATGACTGAAACCTATTTAGAATGGGTGAAGGATGGATATATCCAAGATACGGAAATGGCGCCACCTGGATAGGGTGCTGCGAGTTTTTCCCCCATCATTGAGCCGCGCTGTACGTTCTTATCTCGAACTTTGCGAGGAAAGACATAAGCAGCCGCTAGGTTTTGTAGCACGTCTCCTTTTTCTGATAGTAGTGCTTCTGGGGGCCTACCAATTAGTATCATATAGGCCTCTTAGTGTTGAAATTATCTCATCTGCGATAACGGCCATTTCCATCTTGGCCGGTTTTCTAGCCACACTTATTCTGTTCACAGGAAGCCGAGAGGGCGTAGAAGATCTGGATCACCACACAGCAGAACGCGTCGTGAAGTCTCTTTTCCTTCTGCTTGGCTTCCAGCTTCGTGTTTTCTTTAGGTATTTGTTTACCATAGCGATAGGCCTTACATGGTTCTTTTTGCTGGGACATTCCGTAAGAGTGATAGTGGAGACGCTATTTGTGACCGGGCTGATTTACTCGCTGTTGCTCTCCCTTCTCCTACCGCTGCAGCTTTATGAACTTCATTCTTTTAGACTTAAAGAAGTCATTAAAAAGAAAAAGAAACAGGCTCAACAAAATTGGTTGTCAAGAAAGCAGACTCTTGGGCATGGAGGAGTTCAATAAAGGCTCCCAAGGCGGATGCCTGCCCGAGGGTTCTGCTCTGGATGGGGGGCCCCCCTATCAAGTTATTCCTTCATTAGATGCCAAAGAAAAAGCGACATCACTACCTGCCCAGATTTTATTTGAAGGGGTTTATAGACCCCCGAAATAAGCCTTTCTTATGGGTCTATGAAAAGGGCAACCCCGAGATCAGGAAGGCCAAGCCAGACACCACAGCATTTATCAATCACTACTATTCGTTCACAACTCCAGAGGGAGAGAAGGACACAGAGTCATTTGAAAATGCTTTTGCCGAACTAGAAGATAAGGTGGCACCTGTTTTTGATAAGATCAAAGCCCAAGAAGGCCTTAACGATGAGGAACGAGCGCTTTTCTCTGTTTTTTTAGGTTTCACCATGACCAGAGTGCCAGGATATAGAAACAATGTCGAAAGAGCAATTGCCAAGTTAACTAAAGGCAGGATTCTGTCCTTAGCAGAAGACCCTGAACGTCGTAGATCAAGTGTTGAGAGATACAAGAGGGCCACGGGTGATGATAGAGAGATATCCATAGAAGATTTACGTGATTTTGCTTTGAGTAGTGAATATGACATTGTGCCTAGTCCTGAAGCCAGTTTGGCGATGATACATTTGGGAAAGGAGTTCGCACCGCTGTTTTATCGAATGACATGGACATTTTTATTGGCAAACGATGATTTCAAGTTTCCAACGTCCGATAATCCTCTGATCTACTACCGCGTTCGACCGAACGGTCAGGTACTCTTCTCTGAAGCCGGCTTGGCATTAGAAGACGTTGAGGTCCTTTTTCCCATATCTCAGGATTTATTACTCCTGGGATCATGGGGGTTGTGGCCTGCAGGTTATTTCCCAGCAAAGAACAATAAGATTAAACAAGCCACTAGGCTCATTGTAATGGCGGCTCAAAAATATATTTTCGCTTCCAAGAGATCCGAGGGGTTAAGTAGATTGGTGCAAAAGCACAGAGATGTTTCAATTAAGTTCGAAGTCCATAAAATTAAAGATGGAAAAGACCGGGAATATTATGCTTTGTTTCAAAGATTGGCTAAGAAAGAATAGGCTTTCCTTTGGAGCAGACTTTTGGCCTTTTCAATTCATTCCGAATGAGTATCCCATTTTCTAAACGAATGGGTATGTGGGGGGTGGCTAGTTTGATGAGATTGTAGACCTGACGCACCGATACGCCTAACTCTTCAGCCAGTCTACGCACTGAGATCCGACGATTTGCCTGGATAAGAGTTAAGAAATGCACTGCTCTTCCAAAGGAGCTCACCGCCACCACCCCATAACGTGATATCCAAAAAGCCCCACAGCCCCCCAGAAGGCCGCACCCAGGGCCAGGATGCGAAAGAAGCTCAGGAATGCCCACATGAAGCGATCCAACCGGTCGGCCTGGGCGGCCCTGCGCTCCGCCGCCGGGGGCTGTTTCAGCAGCTCCATCGCCTTGGACCACTTCTCGGTCATGTCAACGTACTCGGACATGGCCCTCCTTCCTCCTTGGGCAGCGCCGGCGCTCCTCAACCGGCACGACCTGATTCTCTTTAGGGCTCGTAAGGCAACAGACCGTCCGGCCTCCGTCCCTGGCCGCGAACGGACACTTCCTGCCGCCCGCATGCACGCACCCCTCGAACATCTTTGCTATTTCTCCAAGCTCCAAGCTCCAAGCTCTTTGCCAAATCCTTCATCCGCTCCCTGTTCCGCTCTATCTCCTCCCTGCTCATCTCCTCGATGCGCCTCCGGGTGATCTCGGCCTCCCGGTAGCGCTCGGCCTGGGCGTCAAGCTCATCCGCGATGCGATAGGCGATCTTTCGAAGATAGTTGTGGTTGCCCAGCGGCAGCTCCTTGGGCGGGTGGCAGACCACCCGCTCCATTGCCTGCGCCCACGCCTCCGGCCTACTAGGGCGAGGCGGCTCCAGGTTCCAGCGGATCTCCGGGGCCTCCACCAGCTCTCGGAGCTCCACGAGGAGCCTTCGGGCCCGGGCCCAGGTCAGGGCCCGCCGGGGCGGGCGGAAAAGGGCGATGTATTGCAGGGCCCAGCGCGCAACAGGGGGCGGCAGCGCGGCTGTGGCCGCAAGGGCCTCGCGGGCCTCGGTGTCGTTGATCCACCCCTCGGCGCTGTGAAGCGCCCCGCAGCTCGGGCATACGAGCCTCATGCCCCCTTCTCCAGCTTCAGGAGCTGTTCGAGATATTCGCCCCTGACCTTTATCTTTCCGTGCTCCCACATGCACACAAGCTGAGGGCTTACTCTCAGCTTTTTTGCCAACTGGCTCTGGGTCATACCCAGCCGCATGCGAAGGCGTCTGATCTCGCGCCCAGTGGGCGGCTCAGGCTCCTGCGCCTTGTGCACCTCCAGAAGCCGCCTGACCCTTCGCTCCACAGGGCCTTCGAGCCCCTCGGGCCCGGGGCACCCGTCGCAGGCAGCAGGCCTAAGCGGCCGACCGTCCCCGCCCCAGTCCGCGGAGACCTTGTATGCGCTGTTTATGTGAAACGAAAGCGCAGGCCGCCGCTTCAGTGCCTCGCAAAACCCCGGCCTCGCCCTGAGCCTCAAACGCGGACACCAGAAGGTGCCGTTTCTCCTCAGCCACTCCTCTGGGTCGAGGTTCGGTTCCATGTTTGCGACTCTTTGCTCTCCCGCCAATCCCGCCTTGGGCGGGATCACGCCGAAGGTCCCGCCGGAGGCGGGACTCCATGCTCTTGGGGGGCGTGGCGGGCCGCCCGGTTGCTCCAGTTCGCCCCGTTCTCCCTTCCAGTTGATGGGTGGCGCAAGACAGCCATCTTTTTCCTCGGCCATCCCGCCCTAGCCGAGCCCCCGGCTCTTGTTTCCGCCCCCAGGGGTAGGGCTGGGGTTCAGCTCATAAGAGAATTTCCTCTCCGTTCGCCTTCGGGCCCCGATGGCCGCAAGGCGGCTCTCCGGCCATGTGCCGACAACTCCCCGATCCACGGACTCGATGACCCTTATGGCCTCGATCCACCCCAGCTCCTTGATCCGCCCCAGGGCGTCCTTGGGGAGCCGAAGCCTCACCTCCTCCCCGTAGAGCAGGACCCCGTGCCGAAGGGAGACCTTGTCGCGGCCGTCGAAGATCTCCCCGGTGCGCTTTCGCATCAGGGCCACCAGATCCTTCTCGATGGAGCGGAACTCCTCCCGAAGCGGCCCAAGCAGCGGGGCATAGCGTTCCCTGATCCCCTCCAGCTCCGCCCCCATGCGCTCCTCCAGGGCCCGGATCTTGGCCCCTATCTCGCAGAGGTCCTCCAGGTAGGCATCGGCCTGATCACGCGGCGTCATCGCTCAGCTCCATGTTGATCTGCCCTATGAGCCTGGGCAGGCTGATCTTGTGCATGCGGGCCACACGGGCCAGGATCCTGAGGGCCCGCATCTTGTCCCTTGCCGTGTAATCCAGAAGCTCGCTCTCTGTGGCCGGCAGGTAGTAGCCGTCCCCGCCCTGGATGGAGCAGATGGGGATTCCTCGCTGCCGCAGATCGCTTATCAGGTGCCTGAGGGGACGGGTGTCGTTTATCCTGTGCCTCCAGGGCCGGCCATAGACCGCCTCGAAGAGCTCGCCCATGCCTATGGCCTTCTCCTTGCCCACGTGACCTGCCAGGACCTCCAGGACCCTGGCCCTGAGCTCGGCCACACTGACTTTTTGCTCCATGCTCCATGCTCCTTGCTCTTATCCCGCCAAAGGCGGGACTCCAAGCTCCCACGCCCAAGGCGTGGCTATTTCCCGCGCCTCGCTACCATCTTCTTGATGGCCTCGATGACCTCGCGGGCCTGCTCTGCGGTCAGAAAACGCAGGTCCGAGCAGCGCCACCCATTGAACAGGAAGCGCCGGAGGCTCCTCGAGGGGTCGCCCCATGCGATCTCCCGCCACATGGCCTCGATCTTGCGAAGCTGGGCGGGCGACGCCATCCCGGGCCGGTCGGCCAGGTCGCGGAAGCGCTGCCTGCGATCGTCCATGCTGTCGATCCTGAAGCCACGCGAGACAAAGTGATCGATAACCCGATTGGCCTCACCCACTGAAAGCCGCGCTGCCGAGTCCTTGCCGGTAACGGCTCGGAGCGCTGCCCGATATGTGTCCTCATCCAACCCGAGTCGGGTCTTGGCCATGTGGATGATGGCCTTCTGCTTCCTGGTGGCCTTCATACCCGCTTCCACCTCCCCGATACTGGCCTTTCCGGTCCCGGGTCCTTGACAAGCTCCCAGGCCCCCTTCCTTCGCTGCCGCAGATAGCCCTTCTGGCGAAGGAGCTTGGTGAAATACTTGGCGTTTTCCGGGCTCACCCCCGCCAGGACCGCCAGCTCCCGCCGGCTGAAGGTGGGCTGGCTCTTGGAGAGCGCACGGATCACCCTCCACATGCGGTCCCAGCCGGTCTCATCGCGCCGCTGCGGGGCGAGCAGTTGCTCCAGGCCGTCCTTGGGGCGGTAGAGTATCTCCTGAATGGGCCGCCCCCGGCCGAGATCAGGGCGGCTGTATCGGGCAAAGACCGTAACAGCCCCCACCCGGCGCAGGTGCTCCATGACGCGGCGCACGGCCACCCGGTCCTCGCCCAGGGCGCAGCAAAGATGCGAGAGGCTCACGATGCGCCCCCGCCCCCCCGAGGCCCGGATCAGCTCCTCGATGACCTCGCGCCTGAGACAATCCCTCTTCATGCTGCAGACCTCCCGCGCAGCACCCTTGCCTTGAAGCCCCGAACCACGGCCCCGGGCGCAGCCTGGGTGCGGCCGCGCCAGACCTTCTCCACGTGGAGGATGTAGCGGATCAGATCCCGCATCATCTTGGCCTCTGCCGCGATGAGCTCCACCGCCTCTTCGCTGAGCGGCACCTCGCAGAGCTGATCCAGGATCCCCGGGATCTCCTCGCGGGCCAGATCCTCGAAGGGCACGGTCTGGGCCACCCTTGACCAGACCGCCTGCTCCCTCAGCACCGCCTCTGTCACCTTGCTCACCCCTATGAGCACCACGGGCACCCCGGCCTCATCGTGCAGGTCGCGGGCGGTGTTGAGGCTTCCGGCATCCAGGTAGTCGGCCTCGTCGATGAGCACGGCCCTGCCACGGTCGCGGAGGAGATCCACGGCCTGCCGGAACAGCTGGTCCGAGCGGTGGGCCGGCTTGTGGCCGCACTCCCAGACGATCTCCCGAAGGAGGTTGCGGAAGTTGCCGCGCCAGTGATACTTGGCCCTCACGTACACGGCCCCTCGGTGAGCCGCGTACCAGATGGCCGTCTTGGTCTTTCCGCGGCCTGCCGAGCCCGTAACCAGCCCCATCTTCGGGGCCTCCGGGTGGGCCTCCTCCAGGGCCTCCATCGCGCGGCCGAAGGCCCCCACGTTTCGCGTCTGCACGAACACAGGCCTCATCGCGCACCTCCTCCCTGCTGCTCCATGAACTTTCTCTCCTTCCAGCGGTAGACCGCCAGAAAGTCGTTCTCCACAAAGAAGAAGCGGTACTCGTCGGTCTTTTTGTATTCCTCCATCCACTGGAGGGTCCTGGGGGAGAGCTCCTTGCCCTCCCAGAGCATGTGCACATGGCACCAGATCCACTTCTTCCACCCGTCCAGGAAGAAGGGGTCTCCGTCCTCCCAGAAGAGGGGCTCGTTCTCGGGGTCCGGGGGCCGCTCGGGGAAGGCCTGTACGGTTGTCCTTTTTCTTATGTTCAAAACGGCGCAATCTGTGCTCCCCGCCAACGGCGCCGCCGAAGGCGGGGCTCCATGCTCCGTGCTGTCTGCTGCCGGGGGTGTGCCTTCGACCGCGGGGCGGTACTTCTCCAGCTCCACCACCTCGGTGCGGCCCGGGAAGATGGCGGGCCGCTCGGCCTCCTTGGCCGCGATCAGCTCGTGAAGCCTGCGGTCGATGGGGCCGCTGCGGGCGAGCCTGCGCTCGGCCCGGACCCGCTCCTTGATGGCCTTCTTGTGGCGCTTGGCGTGGGCGATGAGCTCCTGGTAGGGGATGCCCGATGCCACCACATCCACGGCCTCGCACACGAACCGCCTGTTGTGGAAGACGTAGATGCGGCCCGCATCGGCCATATCCAACTTTATGTCCACGCGCTTTCCATTTAATGCCAGGAGCTTCTCGTGGAAATAGATCAGCTCCTGGCCGTGCACGACCCTGCGGATCGCGCCCTTTCGCACCACGTGGCTGCGTGCGGGCATGAGCAGAAGGTCCAGCTGCCGCTCGTCGCGGATCACCCTGGGCTGGAAGCCCTGCACCTGATATGCCTCCCTGGGCCTTCGGCCCAGGCTGCGGTGGACCGTCTCCTCGTACACGTTGTCGATCCAGCGGTTGATGATCTCCTGGAGCTCCTCGGCCGTGTAGTTGACCCGGATTGTCTCGGGCCGGTTGAGGAGCGAGCTGCCCGTGTACCCTGTTAGCTCCGCGAAGAGCCCCTCGGAAAGCGTCCTGAAGAAGCGCTCGATGTGGGGCTTCTTCTCCGGGGCGCGGAAGGGAAGGCGGGGGGTCTCTATGGAGAGCTCCCTGCAGATCGCCTGCACCAGCCGGCTTTGGTAGTCGCGGCCGTTGTCCATGCGGATGGCGCAGGGGATCCCCAGCTTGAGGATCCCGGCCCTCAGCGTCTGGGCGATGCCCCAGCCGTTGGATGTGGGAAAGAGCCGGGCCACTGCGCGGCGAGAGCAGACGTCGATGAGCCCGATCACCTTGTGGCGCCTGCCGTCCTTTGTCATCACGTCCGCGGGCGTGGTGTCGATCTCCCACAGGTCGTTGGGCCTTCTGGCCTGGGCCGATGCAGAGCCCAGCGCGGGCTGGAAGCTGTGGCGCCACGCGCCCTCTCCCTTGTGGGCCAGGGTGAGGGCCTCGCGGTGCTCACGCTTGTAATCGGAGACGTAGCGGTGGACGGTGTGGTACGAGGGGAGGTCCTTCCGGTTCGAGAAGGCCACAAGGAGGTATTGGTAAATCTTCCGGGAGGGCCGGGGCCGCTCCCAGATCATGCGCTCGATCTCGATGCGTATGTCTTCGGGTATGGCCCGCGGCCGGCTGCGCCTGGCCGGAAGCAGGGCGTCCAACCCCGCGGCCTCGAAGGTCTTCTTCCATCGGTACAGGGTGGGCCTGGAGACTGGCCCCAGCAGGGCTAGGATCTCCCGCTCGCCGCCGTCCGGGGCGGGCACCGTGGGCCGCCAGGCCCTTGCAGCGTAGGCCTCCAGCGCCCGGTCCAGGGCGCGAGTGCGAGCCCTGCGGCTGCCGCGGCTCAGGGCCTCTACCTTCTTATATATGGCCTCCACGAGCTCGGCCCGGGCCAGGGCCACCAATTGCTCCTCGGGAGACGCTGCGGCAAAGGCCGATGTGCCTGACCCCTCGGCTGGGGCGTCTTCGACCTTGATCAAGGCTGCCTGCACTGCCGCGGGCAGCCGGTCGAAGAGGTATAGCCTCCGGCGGCCGCCCCGGGCTGTCTCCTCGCGGAAGGGCCAGGCCTCCCGATCCGCCCTCCTCCTTACGGAGCGCTCCGTCACACCCAGTGCATCGGCAATCTCGCGCTTCGTGTAGCCTTCCTTCATTTTTCCGCCACGCTATCAGCCACGTTGATGGACTCAAGGATCTGGATGCGGATATCCTTGCCCATGCCGGCCTCCCTCTCGATGCAGGGCTCGCACATCCCGTGCGTGACCCCTCGGTCTTCCAGGGGCTCCTTCTCGCCGAGCTCGGCCCCGCACCAGGCGCAGACTCGAATCACGCCGCATCCCTCCCTTCGGGCCGCATCGGAGGCAGGAGCCCCTCGGGGCATCCGTGCCTCCGAAACCAATCCATAACCCTGGGGTTCCTCTCGTACCCGTGGATCGTCCGCCACACCAGTGTGTCCGTGACCCCGAGTTCGTAGGCGATGCGCACCTGGCTGATCCGGTGCCTCATCATCCATGCCTTGAGCCCCACAATGCGGTCCCAGCACCGGGGGCAGTAAGTCGTCTCATTCATCTCGGCCCCGCATGCGCTGCATCGAGCCATAGACCTTCCTCCTTCAGATGCCGATCTCCTCGGCCAACTTCCGGGCCTCCTTGGCCGCACGCCTACGCTCCACCTCGGCACGGGCCCATTGCAGAAGCCGCTGGCTCTCTGGCCCTATGACCTCCAACTCCAGGGCCCTCGCCAGCACACCCAGAGGCAGGCTGGAGGCTGTGGCCGTGCAGAAGACCGGAAGGAGGGTGATGGGAATCACATGGTTGGCCCCATCGGCCACCCACTTGTCCAAGAGTGCACGGCTGATGGCCTTGGAGTTTCCAGGAAGCCGGATCCCCTCTGTCCGGCAGATCTCGGTCATGAGATCCGCCACCTGGTCGCGGGACAGGCCCGACGTCCGAAGGGCCTCCCGCATGGCGGCCTTGAGGCGGGGCAGGATGTTGAGGCTCGGACGGCCGAAGAGGCCGAGCTGCCTTGCTCCGTCCGAATTTTTTGATGGGAAAGACATTGACCCGATCCCCTGGGGTCGTCTATGATTCTCTTGGCTTGGCAAGAGCCAGTTTAGAACGAGATTTTGTGATTTGTCAAGCCAAAAATTAGTGTCCATCTTAATTTTTGTGGTTTAAGGGCCTAAATTCTAGTTTTATGAATGATGCCAAGACGTTGGAGGGTTTCACAGTCAATTTGGGGTTGTCCAACTTAATGTCCATCTTTCAAATCGAAAGATGGACATGAGGATTTCAATGGCTGAAACAATAGGGCAGCGCATAAAACTCGTTCGTGGTGGGATGAAATCGGAGGATTTCGCCCGAGAAATTGGAATCCATAAAAACACCCTGAACGGTTACGAGAGGGGAGAGCACCTGCCGAATTCCAGAGTAATCCAAGCCATTTGTTCAAAGTTTGGAGTAACTCCCGAATGGCTTCTTTTCGGCGAAGGCCCCATGAAGAAGGGGGAGGCTGAGCCTATATACTTAAAAGAGGAGGGGGCGCCGGGGGAGGGGGAAGAAGGGCGCATCGTCATTCCCCAGTGGGAAAATCCGGATCTTGACTACTACGACTTCATCCCGATGGCCGAGGCGCACTTGAGCGCCGGTGGTGGGGCCTTCGTTCTGTCCGAAAGTATCAAGAATTACTTCGCATTCCGCAAGGACTGGCTCCGCAAGGTCGCAACGTCCGTGCGCAACTTGGTGCTCATGAACGTGCGCGGCCACAGCATGGAGCCCACGATCCAGGAGGGAGATACGGTCCTCATTGACACCGGCCGGAAGCGCATCTACGATGGCTGCATCTACGCATTGGGCCAGGGAGAGACAGTCGTTATCAAGCGGCTGGAGCTGCTGGCCGGGATGCGCGCCCGCATTATCAGCGACAACCGCACCGAGTTCCCACCATACGAAGTCTCATTGAGAGATCTCCGCATCCTCGGCCAGATAATCTGGTACGCCCGCGAACTGATAAGAAGAGAATAACATCTGTCAAGTAAATAGAAAGAATAAGAATGGCAACCAATAGAATTACATGCAAAAAATGTAAAAGGTTATATCTTTCTTCGAGGGATAAGTGCCCTTTCTGTAACGCCCCAAATCCTTACTATTCTCGAATGTCTACATCTGCATTAAACAAACCAGAAATCGAATCTGTCCCATCATCTAAATTGAGCCCAGATTTCACGCCTTATCGCTTCCGCACCAATGCTTTTGATCAGTGTCAAGTTATTGGATTCATCGGATCAGCTATCTTGTTCGTGGGCGTTTTTGCTCCAATTCTGAAGGCCCCTATTATTGGGAGTATTACATATTTCAGAGGTGGCTCTGGTGATGGAGTGATTATTCTTATTCTATCTTTGTGTGCATTCTTTTTTACCTTAATTAGAAGATATCGTTTTTTGTTTTATACTGGTTTAGCTTCATTAATCCTTTTGATATTTAGCTTTATATATTTTCTTACTAAAATGTCTGACCTCAAAGAGGATATGAACAAAGAGCTAATGGACAACCCTTTTAAGGGTGTAGCAGACGCTTTCATTGGCGCAGTCGAAATCCAATGGGGCTGGCCTTTTCTTGTTATTGGGGCAGTTTTGCTTATTTTTTCTGCTTTGATGATGCGCAATGTCGACTTGCATCAGAAGCAAAGATCTGGCTAGGGGGGGGCATTTGCGGTTAGTTTTTTCTCATTTTATCTGCAAAATTTTTCCGAAAATGTCAAATTTGGAAAGTTTTTTCTCATCATGAATTATGGCCTTGCAATCGCACATAACTATCGAAAACACCTCGCAAAAATCGCCCCAAACTCTTTATTTTCCTTTTCTCATTCTATCTGCCCCCCTACATTTGACATTTAAAATGAGAAAAAAGTCCCACCTGATTTTTCGAGAGGGTGATATTAAAAACCCGGCGGTCGGCTCACAGTCGGTTGACCGCGGGGCCGTGACCGCCCCACCCGGGGGCCCAGTTCCTCCGGTAGAATGTCTTCTCTCAATTCCTTCCACATTGGGAAGCGCACAGGGGGCCTGAATCCTTTCCTAATTTATCCTAACTTAATTTGACGTTTGCCAAAATCCCTGAAGTGAACGGTTGGCGAAAGGTTTTATTTATCCAGGACCTCCCTGACCTTTCGGGCCAGGGCCTCGGGGGTGAAGGGTTTCTCGATGAATTCTAGCCCCGACTTCAGTACCCCGTGGTGGGAGAGGACCTCGTTGGTATATCCGGACATGTAAAGGACCTTGAGATTCGGCATCAGGGCCGTGACCCTCTGGGCCAGCTCCCCGCCGCTCATGCCGGGAAGAACCACATCGGTAAGAAGGAGATGGATCTCCTCCTTACGCGAGCGACTGATGCTCAGGGCTTCCTCTCCTCTGGCCGCGGGGAGAACGCGATACCCGTACTGGTCCAGGACCCGTTGGATCAGGTTCCGCACCGCCTCGTCGTCCTCTACCAGGAGGACCGTTTCGGTGCCCCGGAGGAGCATCGACCCCTTTGCCTTTTGCTCTACAGGACAAATCTCCTTATCCACCCTCGGCAAATAGATTTTGAATGTGCTGCCTTGCCCCGGCTCGCTGTAGACCCAAATGTAGCCCCCGCTCTGCTTGACGATCCCATAGACCGTCGAAAGACCCAACCCCGTCCCCCCC
>Ga0209426_1000655_pt1 | contig 30610 bp, 30 predicted proteins | sample Deesub1362B_J571_FD_187697 | JGI IMG/M metagenome (GOLD analysis project Ga0209426, IMG submission 187697) | Deep oceanic, basalt-hosted subsurface ecosystem from Juan de Fuca Ridge flank, Pacific Ocean, CORK Borehole 1362B_J2.571 (SPAdes)... ...
TCTTACCGCCACCGCCCCGACATGATGGCGGCGGCAGGTTGAGCGCTCGGCGACCACCGAGGCTATTTTCAGAAAATATTCGTCAGCATCTGGCCGGGTTATTCTTTTCATCTCAGTTTGGCGATAATCCTCTCCACTTCTTCTTTCAGGCTGGCGAGTGAGGCTTCATTGCTGATGCTAAAATCGGCCATGGCAATAGGGCCGCTCTTGTTGGTATTCTCTATCTCCGCCCGGTCACGGCTGGCGGCCTCCTCTGGGCTGAGCGGCCGGACCAGCCGGCGGCCCAAGCGGGCATATCTTGTCTTGGGTGAGGCCCAGACGGCCACCACGCTGAAATCCTCCCCGTAATGGTCCTTGAGGAAGAGATATTCCTCCCAGGAGTAGAGCCCGTCAATGACCACGTTGGAGCGTTTGAGAGCGGCATCAATTCTGGGTAGATTGAGGCGGGCGTAGGCGGACATCCCGTATTCATCGCGGAGAAGCTCCCTTATGCGGCGCTCATTTTCCTCGTTTAGGTCCAAGCCTCGCTTCTTTATCTCCTCATCGGTGACATCGCCAAACCGTATCCTGGTAAAGCCGTGGCGCTCAAAGAGACGGGCCACCTCCGTTTTGCCGGCTCCGGCCATGCCCACGATGGCGACGACTCTCATAATATTTGTAATTATACGAAGATGCGGGCTAAATAACAAATGGGAGATTGTGCTGGAACCTGTGCTATAATCTTAACTATAAGGCAGGCTTCGATGGTCAAAACCTCCACTGCTATCAATCTAGCCGCCATCATCAAAAAGCAACTACCAGAAGAGCTAACCGCATTTATGCAGCTCGCGGGTGAGGTGGCGCAGCGCCATGGGCAGAGGCTCTACCTCGTCGGCGGGGTGGTGCGGGATTTGCTCCTGGAGCGGGCTAACTTTGACCTTGACCTGGTGTTGGAGGGCGATGCCATCAGCCTGGCGCGCGAGATGGCGGACGTCAAAGGGGGAAAGGTCACCACTCATCAGCGCTTCGGCACGGCCAAGCTGCGGTGGGATGATTGGAGCGTTGACTTCACCACCGCCCGCTCTGAGAGCTACCCTGAGCCATGCGCCCTACCCGTGGTCAAGCCCGCCTCAATCAAGGATGACCTTTTCCGCCGTGACTTCACCATCAACGCCATGGCGGTTGAGCTCGGCCCCAGTGCTTATGGTCAGCTCCTTGACCTCTATGGTGGCCGGAGTGACCTTGAGGGTAAGCTCATCCGCGTGCTGCATGAGAGAAGCTTCATCGATGATGCCACCCGCATCTGGCGTGGTCTGCGCTATGAGCAGCGGCTTGGTTTTGAGTTGGAGACGGTTACCCTGCGGTGGCTAAAACGAGATATAGCCTACTTGGATAGGCTCAGCGGCGACCGGCTGCGGCATGAGCTGGAGCTTGCCTTAAAGGAGGAATATCCCGAGAAAGTGCTGCAGCGCGCCGATGCCTTGGGGGTGCTGGCCAGGCTGCATCCCAAGCTCAAGGGGGATGAGTGGCTTGCTGGGAAATTCAGAGAGGCCCGCTGCCTGAGCGTTCCTGATGCGTCTTCCTTTGGGCTTTACCTTTCACTGCTCGGCTACCGTCTGAGTGGGGAGGAGGCCGAGCAGCTCATTTCCCGCCTCAGGTTGCCCAAACTGGCCGCCCAGGCGCTACGAGATACCATCAGCCTGAAAAACGAGCTCGCCTCGCTGACTGACCCGGAGCTTTCGCCGAGCCGCATTTACTCCCTAGTTTGTGGCTATGCTACACCAGCCGTGATGGCCAATGCGCTGGCCGGTGAATCTGCGGTGGCCTGCCAGCATCTTAATCTATTTCTCAGTAAGCTCCGTTATATTAAACCGGCCCTCAATGGCGGGGACTTAATGAGGATGGGGATAGCGCCGGGCCCTAAAATCAAGGAAACGCTGAAACGGCTCCTTGAGGCCAGGCTAGACGGGAAGGTGAAGACCAAGCGTGACGAGGAGAGCCTGGTCAAGAGGTTGCTGGCTGAAGCGGAGAGGTAGGTAACGGTGGTCAAAAAGGTGCATCTAGCTTGGATAAGCCCACTGATATTGGTGGTCATCTTCCTGGGCTGGGCGCTGTTTTCCCGCTTTGATGGGCTCGCTGCCATTCACTACCGGTTTGAGGCGCCCAAGCACAGTGAGCACCATCTGACCCTCACCATACCTGTGAAGGACTATCGTGAGTATAAGGAGAGGCCGCGGCCCAGTTATGAGAACGGGCTGAGCAAGAATGAAATTGCCGCCAGGGTTCTGGCCAAGTACACCGCCATGGCCACCGACCCTGGCGATGATGCCATAATTTATAGCCTGGTTCGTCAGCTTGAGGATGAGGCCCATGCCGGTGGCCTCGGTGAGCTTGACAAGGTCCGCTTTGTGCTCAAGTTTGTCCAGAGCCTGACCTATACTGCGGATAACGCCACCACGCCCGGTTACCTGGAATACCCCCGCTATCCGGTGGAGACGCTGTTTGAGCAGGGGGGTGACTGTGAGGATACCTCCATCTTGCTGGCGGCTATTTTGACCGAGATGGGTTACGATGTGGCCATCATCTTCTTCGAGGGGTTTGACCATATGGGGCTGGGCATCTATGTCCCTGAGGAGAAGATGTACGGAAACTCTTGGATATATCAGGATGGCAGACGCTACTGGTATCTTGATACCTCGGGGAAAGAGCCCATGGGCTGGAGTCCCAAGCCGTATGATGTCACGCCCGCCTATCTGCTTCCGGTGGGCGGATAAAGCCCGTCCAGCGTCTGCGCCAGATACGTCTCCATTCCCTGCTCTCGGCAGTGGGTGTATAAATCTTCGGCCTGGGATTTACTTTCTAGCAGGCTGAATAGCGTTGGCCCTGACCCGGCGAGGTGAACCTCAGGGGCGCCCAGCTTGAGCAGATGGTCCCGATACACTTTAAGCTCAGGGAAGCGGGCTAGAGCTACATTCTCAAAAGTATTAAACAGAGTGGAGGGCCCTTTAGCTTTCCTCAGTTCCTCTACCAGCCGCTGGGTAATCTCTCCACCGGTGTAGTGGCTGGTTTTGAGGCTGGCATAGAGCTGCTTTGTCTTCTCCGGAATCTGGGGCACCTTGGGCACCACCAGGACGACCCATCGCTGGGGGAGTGGGGGCAGGGGGGTTACCACCTCACCCCTCCCCTCCACCAAGGCGGTGCCCCCGTAGAGGAAGAAGGCCACATCCGAGCCTAGCTTTGCCGCCAGTTCCAGCAGCTTGCCTTGGGGTAATTTCAGTCTCCAGAGCTCATTCAGCCCGCGCAGGGTGGCAGCGGCATCGCTGCTATCCCCACCCAGCCCGGCTACCAGAGGGATGCGTTTGCTCACCTCTATGGTGGCCCCTTGAGAAGCACCGCTGATCTCCTGAAGCAGGCTGGCGGCTTTGCTCGCCAGGCTCTTTTCTGGGGCCCACTCTGGCGTATCGGATTTGAAGGTGACCTTCGGGCTGGGCTGAAAGCGCAGGATGTCACACAGGCTTATCGCTTGGAAGACGCTGCGGATTTCATGGTAACCGTCTGGGCGTCTAGCTAAAACCTCAAGGGTCAGATTCAACTTGGCTGGCGCTAGTACTGTTAGCATTGTTTTTCTTCCTTACCTCGGCGAAAACCTGCCATAATTTGGCCCACTCCTCGAGGGTCAGGGTCTCCGCCCGCCGCTGGGGGGCTATCTCGGCTCTTTGTAGCAAGGTCAGGACCTCATCCTTGGGTAATTTTAAGCCCTGGGCCAGGGAGTTGGCGATCTGCTTGCGGGCGGCGGCAAATCCGGCCCGCACCATGTCAAAGAAGCCCCGCTCATCGGTTACGGCCACCGCGGGCTGAGGGTAAACCTCAATGCGCAGTATGGCTGACTCAACCGCTGGCGCTGGGTAGAAGGCTTGGGGGGGCACATAGCTCACGATTTCCGGCTTCCCGTAAAACTGAACGCTGATGCTGAGCACGCTTCTCTTGCCGGGCCCGGCGACGATGGCCTCGGCCACCTCCCTTTGCACCATAACCAGCATGGTTTCTGGCTTGAGGGAGGCCTCAAGGAAGTGGCGCAGGACGGGGGAGGTGATGTAGTAGGGCAGGTTGGCCACTACTTTATAGGAGGTTGGCGTGCTGAACAGCTTGGCCAGGTCAATGTGGAGCACGTCCTCATTGAGGACGGTGACGTTGGCAAGAGAAGATAGCCGCTCTTTTAAGAGCACCGCCAGCCTATCATCCAGTTCAATGGCGATGACCTGTCCCGCTCTCTTGGCCAGCTCCTTGGTCAGGATGCCCAGGCCAGGGCCTATCTCCAGAACGACGTCGCTGGGGCCAAGCTCGGCGGCGGCGATTATCCTTCCCAGCACCTCTCTATCAACCAGGAAATGCTGGCCCAGCCTCTTTCTCGCCTTGATATCAAGATGGCGCAGCGTCCGTTTGGTTTGCGCAAGGAGCGAGTTCATCTTTTAGAGATCTGCCTTCTTAAATACCTTGGCCAAAATAATAAGTGAGGCCGTGCACCTGCCCTCGACCCTGCCCAACAGCTTGCTTGGAGCCAGCCAGCTCCGGCCAGGCAACCCTGCGGCACCCGGAAGATGCTATTTACCGCTGCTTCCTCTCGGACCTGACGGGGTTCATAGCTTTCCGCCGCGCAGGACCCGACCTTCAACGCCGCTTGGCCCAAGCAGTCCTACCAGACAAGGGCCTCAGGCCGGAATTCGACCCTGCTGTAGCGGATTGCAGGTTCAGGGCACCGCTAGCTCCCCGTCTAGCACGACCTCAGAAAAATCCTAATCCCTATCAGTGGCTTTGTCAAGCAGACTTGCGGTTTGAAAAAGTGGACGTATCTTGTGTAGAATTCTTTAGCACAAGCCGATGAACCTGGCAGCGTTTTTGGTCAGCCACAAGATTTACTTTGAGTTTCTGGAGAAGCGCTCCACCCATCACGCCCAGGAGGCGGCTCTGGCCACCGGCCTGGATTTGAGCCAGATCGTCAAGAGCATCGTCTTTCTTGACCAGGAGTCAAAGCCGCTATTGGCCGTGGTTCAGGGTGACCGTAACGTGAGCCGGCATAAATTGGAGCGCTGCTCGGGCTCAAAGTCGGTGAGGGTGGCGGCTGCGGACATCGCGGAACAGGTCACCGGTTACCCCACCGGCGGCATACCTCCCGTAGGGCTCAAAAAGAAGCTCCCTGTCTTTATCGATGAGGGGGTAATGCGCCAGGAATACGTCTGGTGCGGCGGTGGCGCCAGAACCAAGCTGGTAAGGTTGAAGACGGAGGATATAGCTAGGCTCAGCGATGCCACCGTATGCGATATCTCCATTATTGACCAGTGAGGGCGGCTACAGGCCGTAGCTTAGGCGCACGGCAAGGCGCACCGGCAGTCCCTTCTCCATCATTCGGTTCTGGGTGGTGTTGATGTCGTAGGGGAGGCGGTAGAGCCTGATTAGTCTTGCTTCAGTATCATAGATGGCGTAGCTCGCCTGAGGGTCGCCATCCCGGGGCTGGCCCACCCCACCCGGGTTGATGATCAGCCGTATCTTACCTAGGGCGAGGCCAACGTTGGCTGCCCACCGGCTGAAGGTGCAGGAGCCATCTTCCTCACGAAAGACCATGGGCATGTGCGAGTGCCCCACCAGGCAGTATGGCGTCTGGAAAAAGTGGAAGTTCTCTCTAGCGATGCTCGTTGAGATGACGTACTCCCAGATAGGCTCCCTGGGGCTGCCATGCGCCAGAGTGAAGCCGTCCTTCTCTATAATCAGCGGCAGGTTCTCCAGATACTGGATATCCTCTGGGAGTAGCTCGCGGGCGGTCCAGCGGCAGGCGGCGGCGGCATCCGGGTTGAAGTCAGCCAAATTGAGCTTGCCTATGGCCGCCCGGTCGTGATTACCGGCGACGCAGATATGTTTATATCGGCGCAGAAGCTCAAGGCACTCATGTGGGTCAGGGCCGTAGCCGACGATATCCCCCAGACACCAGATTTCCTCCACCCCTCCCTGCCGCTCGATGTCCTCCAGCACGGCGCGGAAGGCAGCCAGATTAGCGTGAATATCGGCGATAATGGCGTAGCGCATGGTTATGAAGAATATAGCAGTTTTTATGGGATATGGCTAGTGGGCAAAAAGGAGTTATCTTTTTGTGCCCCAAGCTAGCATCGTGCTATAATTGGGCTATGAAGGTCTCGGAGCTGGGAGAGTTCGGGCTGATTGACCTCCTGGCCAAAATGATTTCCTCCTCTCAAGATAAAAAGCTCGCTTTGGGGCAGAAACTCATTCTCGGCATTGGCGATGACGCTGCCGTCTGGCGGGGAGATACCTCACCTCAGCTAGCTAGCACCGATTCCCTCTTTCAGGATATTCACTTCACTCTGGAGATAACTCCCTGGGAGGAGCTGGGCTGGAAGGCGCTGGCGGTGAATTTGAGCGATATCGCCGCCATGGGCGGGGTGCCTGAGTATGCCTTGGTCTCGCTGGCGCTACCGGAGAGCACCGAGGTAGACAATGTCGCTGCGCTGTATCGGGGGATGATTGAGGCGGCCCAGCAGTTTGAGGTCGCCATCGCCGGCGGGGATACCTGCCGTGCTCCGCTGGTCTCCATCACCATCACGGTTCTCGGCCGCGCCCAGAGCCAGGGAGGAAATATGCTCACCCGCGCCGCCGCCAGCCCCGGTGAGAAGATAGCGGTTACTGGCGCCTTGGGCGGGGCAGCCGCTGGCCTGGAGATGCTAAAGAAAGGGCTTCAGTTTGACCCTGAGACCACGGCTGAGTTGAGGCGGGCCTTTCTTCGCCCCTGGCCGCGGCTGGCTGAAGGGAAGCTACTATTAGCGCGAGGGGTGAAAGCGGCCATTGATATCAGCGATGGCCTGGTTTCAGACCTAAAGCACATCTGCGAAGCCAGCCGGGTCGGGGCGCGGGTGGAGATTGAGCGGGTGCCGGTTTCCGCGGCGGCCAAGGCCGGCTTCGGCGAGAGGGCGCTGGCCCTGGCCTTGGGAGGTGGGGAGGACTACGAACTACTGTTCACCGCCGGGGCTGAGGTAGTTGAGAAGGTAAAAGAGACTATCTCCTGTCCGGTAACGGTGATTGGCGAAATCACCGCCGAGAGGGCGGGCGAGGTGGTCTTGGTTGATACCAAGGGCGAACCTTTTTATCCCAATGCAGCCGGATGGGAGCACTTCGCGGCAAGATGAGTGCTGGGAAAGACGAGCAGAAAGTGGGCCAGCAGCTGCCGAGGAGCGCAAACAAGAGCGCTGGTTTATGCATTGGCTGTGGGCGAAATAACCCTTATGGATTGAAGCTGAGCTTCCAGTGGGATGGCCGAACCGCCCGCACTGAGTTTACCCCCTCCAGGTTTTACCAGGGCTGGCCGGATATTGTCCACGGCGGCATACTGGCCACCATGCTTGATGAGGCCATGGGGCATGCCACCCTTTTCAGCGGCTTTTTTGATTTCCTCACCGCCGCTATCCAGGTGAATTTCAAACGCCCCGCCCCCATCGGCGAGCCCCTCATCATCACTGCCTCTCTCGTCAGGAAGAAGGAGAGGTCCATCAGGGTCAAAGGGAAAATACGGCTGCGGGATGGCACCTTGGTGGCGGAGGGCACGGCGACGCAGGTCTTGGTCGGCGCCAGCAAGCTTGAGGCGGTCATCTGGGATATGGATGGGGTGATCGCCGATACTGGCCCCTACCACTTGGCGGCATGGCAGGAGGTCTTTGGCAAGAGGGGTTATCATTACTCAGCCGAGGATTTCAGGCGTAACTTTGGTAAGCGCAATGATACCATCATCCGAAGCGTTATTGGAGATGATGCTCCCCCTCGGGAGGTGGAGGCCATTGCTGCCGAGAAGGAGGCGGTCTTCCGCGAGAAGGCGGCGCGAAAGGTAAGGCCGCTGCCAGGGGCAATCGAGCTAATCAAATCGCTAAAGGAATACGGGGTGAAGGTGGCCTTGGCCTCATCAGCCCCCGTGGAGAACATTGAGCTGGTTACCCGAGAGCTGGGCATAAAGGATGGTTATTTTGACGTGGTTGTCTGGGGGAGGGAGGTATCTGAGGGTAAGCCCAGCCCGCAGGGTTTCCTGCTGGCGGCGAGAAGGTTGGGGGTTGAGCCGGAGAACTGTGTGGTCATTGAGGATTCCGTGGCGGGAGTTACCGCCGCCAGGAGAGCCGGCATGAGGTGCCTGGCGGTGACCAACACCCGCTCCCGGGAGAGTCTGGCGGAAGCTGACCTCGTGGTTGATACCCTTGAGGAGATAACCGTGGCTGATCTGGCCGGGCTTTTCAACTCTGGAGGCAAGAATAGCTAGCCAGGAAAAGGAGCTTAAGATATGGAGAGGTCTCTGGTGCTGGTCAAACCTGATGCCGTGCAGGCCGGGCTGAGTGGCGTGATCATCAGCCGGCTGGAGAAGCTGGGGCTCAAGATGGTGGCGCTCAAGATGCTGCACATGGATAGGGCCCTGGCCGAACGCCACTACGCCGTCCACAGGGATAAGCCTTTCTTCGGTAGTCTGATCGGTTATATTACCTCAGCGCCGATAGTTGCCGCTGTCTTTGAGGGCGAGGGGGCGGTGGCAGCCATCCGGGAGGCGATGGGGGCAACTGATCCCGCCAAGGCTGAGCCGGGGACGATCCGGGCCGAGTATGGCCTGAATATCGAGCGCAATGCCGTTCATGGCTCAGACTCGGTGGAGACGGCGGAGAAGGAAATCAAGCTTTTCTTCTCCGAGGACGAAATCTTCTCTGAAAGTTCTGAAAGTAAGGGATAGCCGCGAATTTACTGAATCCTGAGCACTAGACTGGCGTGGCTCCAGAGCTTATCTAGCTGGTAGTATTCCCGCTCTTCAGTAGCGAAGATGTGCACGATAACGTCACCATAATCAAGCAGAAGCCAGCCTGAATCTATGGTGCCCTCCTCATGCAGGGGCGAAACCCCCAGCTTCTTTAAGGCATACTCAACTTCCTCATAGATAGCCCGAATCTGCCTCTCGGTTCCGCCGGTGCAGATAACAAAGTAGTCAGCAAAGCTGCACACGGCTCGGGCATCCAGCAGCACGATGTCGCTCGCCTGCTTATCACTGGCGGCATCTACCGCTTTGCGGGCGATGTCAATTGCTTCCAGAACTTGAGGCCTCCCCACCGCTGACTAAGTAAATTATACCCATAGCGCCGCTCATTGTAAATTGGGTTGATTTTTCCTATTGACAAACGATTTTGATTATGTTATGTTTAACACAAATAGGAATACCTGAGAGCTAGTGGTTTAAATGACCGAGCCAAGATTTAACGCCTACTATCGCTATTATTACTTTTATTACTTTAGCTGGCGCACCAGCGCTGGGGAGGGCTTGGTATGAGCACGTAGTCCGGTAGTGAATTAAAAAATCAAAGTGGTTTTAAAAGAGCCCTCCCCAAAAGGGCTTTTTTATTTTCCCAAAATATTAGGTTTGAGAGCATTGAAGGAGGGGAGAGATGATTATCATGAAAGCTGAGGCGACCAAAGAGGAGATCGCCAATGTGGTCAAGGAGATCAAGAAGTACGGGCTGAAAGCGGATGTCTCCCGGGGGGAGTACCGCACCGTAATCGGGCTCATCGGGGATGAGAGCCGGGTGGATTTCTCCCATTTTGCCACCCTTCCTGGGGTGAAGGAGGCCAGGCCGATTGAGACCCCCTACAAGCTGATCAGCCTGGAATACGGCCAGCGCTTTGCCGGGGAAGGCGAGCGCCGGCAGATACCGGTGGGCGGTGTCACCATCGGCGGGGATGAGCCGGTGTTCATCGCCGGGCCCTGCACTGTGGAGAGCAAGGAGCAGCTCTTCCGCATCGCCGAGGCGGTGAAAGCGGCCGGGGCGCATATCTTGCGGGGCGGCGTCTTCAAGCCGAGGAGCTCTGTCCATTCCTTCCAGGGCCTGGGGGCCAATGGCCGGGAGGAGGCTGAGGAGGCGCTGAGCTGGCTGCGTGAGGCCGGGGACAAGCTCGGGATGCCAGTGGTAACCGAGGTGAGGGGGGAAGCGCAAATTGACCTGGTGGCTCGGTATGCTGATATAATACAGATAGGTGCCCGCAACATGTACAATCAGGACCTGCTATCCAGCGTGGCCAGAAAGGGGAAGCCGATCCTGTTCAAGCGTCATTTTGGGGCTGGCGTTGATGAGTTCCTCTCCTTTGCTGAGTATATCGCCGCCGAGGGCAACAAAGACATCATCCTCTGTGAGAGAGGCATACTGCCCATAGGCAAAAGCAAGAACTACACCCGCTACACCTTTGACCTAGCTTCCGTCCCGGCGATTCAGAAGGAAACTTATCTCCCGGTGCTTGCCGACCCCAGCCACGCCACCGGACGGCGGGACCTCATCTTCAACATGAGCTGCGCCGCCATCGCCGCCGGAGCCAATGGGCTGATGATCGAGACCCACTATGACCCCTCCCAGGCGCTGGTCGATGCCCAGCAGATGATAACCCCCGAGGAACTAAAGGAAGTTATCACTGCCTGCCAGCGCATCCACCAGCTGATGGCCCCGGTGATGCAGAGGGGATAGCTGGCCAATGAAGATAATTCAAGTAGCCCTTGGCCCTAAAAGCTACCCGGTCTATATCGGCTCCGGCCTACTGGCCCAGGCTGGACGCTATCTAAGCCAAAGCGGGTTTTCAGGCAAGCTGGTGATCATCACCGACCCGGTGGTAAACCAGCTCTACGGTGAGGTATTGAACCGGCGCCTGGCCAGGGAGGGCTTCCAGGTGAGCACCTTGCTGGTTCCGCCGGGGGAGGCGCAGAAATCTCTGGAGACTGCCGGCAGGCTGTATCATGAGCTAGCTGAGTGCCACGCCGAGAGGACGACGCCGATTCTGGCGCTGGGGGGTGGGGTCATCGGGGACCTCGCCGGCTTTGTCGCCGCCACTTATCTCCGCGGGGTGCCGCTGGTGCAGCTGCCCACCACGCTGCTGGCACAGGTGGATAGCAGCGTTGGCGGCAAGGTGGCCGTGGACCACGGGCAGTTGAAAAATATGATCGGCGCCTTCTACCAGCCAAGACTGGTCATCGCCGATACCGACACCTTGAAAACCCTCCCCGCCGAGGAATTGGCTAGTGGGCTAGCGGAGGTCATCAAGAGCGCCGTCATCCGGGATGAGAAGTTCTTCAGCTACCTGGAGCAAAACTTGGAGCGGATAAAGGCGCTTGATGCGAGCACCCTGGAGGAGAGCGTTTTCCACTCCGTCAGGATTAAAGCTGAGGTGGTCACCCAGGATGAGCTGGACTCTGGCCTGAGAAACATCCTCAATTACGGGCATACCATCGGGCACGCCCTTGAGACCGTTTCCGGCTTCCGGCTGAAGCACGGGCAGGCCGTGGCCGTCGGCATGGTGGCGGCGGGGAAAATCTCTAGTCGCATGGGCATCCTCAAAGAGAGTGAGCTATCCAGACTGAAGAGGGTTCTTGAGCAGGCTGAGCTGCCGACAGAGATGCCTCGTCTTAAAGTGGCCGAGATAATGCAAGCGATGCAGCATGATAAGAAGGTTCGGCAGGGTAAGGTGAGGTTCGTCTTGCTTAAGTCAATAGGTAATGTCTTTATTACCGATGAGGTGGAACTTTCTCTGGTGGAGCAGGTTCTGAGGGAATGAGAAAGCCTAGGATTTGTGCCTCCATAGTGAATAATGACCTGGCCGCGATAAGGAATGTGGAGCCGCTGGTTGACCTGTTTGAGGTTCGCATTGACCTTATCGGTGAGGGCTGGCGGGAACTGGCCAAGCAACTTAGAAAACCATGGATAGCCTGCAACCGGAGTCCGGATGAAGGCGGCGGCTGGGAAGGAAGCGAGGCCGAAAGAAAGGAAGAGCTGCTCAGCGCTCTTGAGCTTGGGGCGGAGATAATTGATATAGAGCTTATGACGGGAAACCTCAGGGAAATGGTGCCGCTGATCAAGCAGAGGGCGCAGTGTCTCTTATCTTTCCATGACCTCGAGGGGACGCCTCCCTTAAATAGGATGAGGGAAATGGTGCAGAAGCAGCTTGCGGCTGGCGCTGATATCTGCAAGGTGGTGACCACCGCCCAGAAGTTTGAGGATAACCTGAGTGTTCTCGAGCTCATCTCGGATTTCTCTGGGGTGAGGGTGGTTTCCTTCGCCATGGGGCCACTGGGCTTTGCCAGCCGGGTTCTCTCTCCGCTGGTGGGTGGCGATTTTGTCTACGCTTCGGTTGAGGCGGGCAGGGAAGCTGCCTCCGGCCAGATAACGGTGAGGGATTTAAGAAAGATTTACGCCATGGTGGGGAAATGCGCCTGATATCAGGAAGGACCAAGGTCTGTGGCGTCATCGGTGACCCGATAGAGCACACCATGTCGCCGGTGATGCACAATGCTGCCTTCAGCAAGCTGGGGCTGGATTATGTCTACCTTCCTTTTCGGGTGACGGCGCAGGAGCTGGGCAAGGCGGTTGAGGGCGCAAGGGCTCTGAATATCCGGGGCTTGAATATTACCATCCCGCATAAGGTGGCTATCCTCCCGTTTCTGGATAAGCTGGACCCGCTGGCGGAGAAGATTGGCGCCATCAATACCATAGTCAATGATGGTGGGGTTCTCATCGGCTACAACACTGATGCCACCGGCTTTCTTCAGGCGCTGCTTGAGCAGGGTATCGAGCCAAAGGGAAAGAAGGTGGCCGTTCTGGGTGCCGGGGGCGCCTCAAGGGCGATCTCCTTCATCCTTGCCGAGAGAGGGGCTAAACTTGTTATCCTTAATCGCCAGCCAGCCCGGGCGGAGGAGCTGGCGCAGCGGATAGCCCAGGTCTTTAAGCGGGAGGTCAAGGCTCTAGCACTCAACGAGGAGAATCTGGCCGGGATTCTGGCTGAAGCTGAGATTCTGGTCAATACCACCAGTCTCGGCATGAGCCCTGAGGTGGATAAGACCCCGGTTCCGGCCAGATTGCTTAAATCCAGTTTAGTGGTCTTTGACATTGTTTATAATCCCATCAAGACGAGACTGCTTAAGGAAGCGGAGCTAGCCGGGGCGAAAACGATAAACGGCCTCGAGATGCTGGTCTGGCAGGGGGCGCTAGCTTTTGAGAAATGGACGGGTCAGCAGGCCCCGCTCGACCTAATGAAAGAAGTCGCCACTGAGGCTTTAGGGCATGAAGACTAATCTTGCGTTGATTGGTTTCATGGGGGCGGGGAAAACGGCGGTGGGCAAAGTTCTGGCCGAGAGGCTGGGCAAGGAGTTTATTGAGCTGGACGCGCTGATTGAGCAGCGGGCGGGCAAGACCATCCCTGAGATATTCCAGCAGGATGGCGAGATAGCTTTCCGAGAACTTGAGATTGAGGCAGTGAAAGAGGTTTGCGGGAAGAAAAACGCCGTCATCGCCTGCGGGGGAGGGGTGGTCTTAAATCAGATAAACATTGACCGATTGCGGAAAGAGAGCCTGATAGTATATCTCAAGGCATTACCGGGGGTGATTTTAAAGCGTACCTCAAGCGATGCAAACGAGCGGCCTCTGCTCAAGGCGGCCGATAGAGCTGCGGAGATACGGAGGCTCGTGCAGTTCAGGAAGCCATTTTATGAGCGAGCCGCCGATATCACCATCGACACTTCAAAGCTGGACGTTGATTCAGTCGCCGAGCAAATAATAAAGAGAGTCAAGGAGAAAGAGACTGCCTAGGAATTTATTTCCCATATTTCCCTTAATTGGGAAAAAGGAGTAACTTGGGGGCAAAGCCTCCTCGAACTTGTCCTGTCTTTTTCCGTAAGTGAGCGCGTCAAAGAGAGGCAAGCTGCTCAATAGGTTTATGGAAGTTTAAGAGGGACGAAGTCCCTCTAACCCGACTTCCCTCTTCCCCTTACTAAGGGGAAGGGGGATAAAGGGGGATGGGGTTACCAGGAGACCAGAAAAAGATGATAGCCCGTATTGATAAAAGCGAAATAAAGGGAAGGGTGAGCGCTCCCCCTTCAAAGAGTTATACCATTCGGGGCTTGATGTGCGCCGCGCTGGCCAGGGGGGAAAGTGAGATAATCCACCCTTTGAGCTCGGATGATACCGAAGCGGCCATAAATGTCCTGCGCCAGGTTGGAGTGCGTATCCTTGAGAAAGGGGATTTATGGCGGGTCGGCGGTGGCGATTTTCATGCGCCAGACGCTGAGCTTTTCTGCGGCGAGTCGGCAGCGACCTTAAGGTTTATGACTGCCATTTGCGCGGTAATCCCCGGGGAGTGCCGGCTGGTCGCCGGCCCTTCTCTGGCCAGAAGGCCGATCAAACCTCTGGTTGAGGCACTGCAAAGACTGGGAGTGGACTGCTCTTCTCAGGGAGATGCACCTCCGTTAACGGTCAGGGGGGGCAAGTTCAGGGGTGGGGTGGCTGAACTACCCGGCGATATCAGCTCCCAGTTTGTCTCGGCTCTATTATTCCTCGCTCCTCTGGCTGAGGAGGGGGTGAAAATCAGGCTGACCACGCTTTTGGAGTCAAAGCCTTACGTGCTGATGACCCTGGAGTGCCTGAAGAAGTTCGGGATAGATATAAAATGCTCTCAGGCTCTTGATGAATTTGAAGTAGATAGGCAAGCATATAAGCCCGCCAGATATGAGGTGGAGGGGGACTGGTCATCCGCTTCCTATTTCCTAGCTCTGGGAGCGGTTGGGGGGGAAGTGGAGATAGAGAGCCTGAATCTGGTGAGTTTGCAGGGCGATAAGATGATGCTAAACTTCTTGAGGGATATGGGGGCTGAGGTGGAGATAGGCCATAATTCGGTGGTGGTGAGAAAGTCAAAATTGAAGGCGATACACGCGGACCTATCTCAGTGCATCGACCTTCTGCCCACCATGTCCGTTCTGGCGGCGGCCGCCGATGGCACGAGCGAGCTTGTTGGCATAGAGCGGGCGCGGCTAAAAGAGTCAAACCGGGTGGCGGCCATGAGAGAGGGCCTGGAAAGAATGGGGGTAAGAGTCAGGGAGGAGAAAGATAAGCTAATCATCACCGGCTCGGAGCCGAAGGGCGCGGTGATTGATAGTAAGGATGACCACCGCATCGCTATGGCTTTCAGCATCCTCGGGCTCCTTGCTGGTAGTACTGTAGTCAACGGGGCTGAGTGCGTCAACAAGACATTTCCTCAGTTCTGGGATATACTAAAAAGCATCGGGGGTAAGATAGAGACAAGTGGGAGATAGTCTGGGCAAGCTCTTCACCATAACCAGCTTTGGCGAAAGCCACGGAAGATGCGTGGGCGTTATCATTGATGGCTGCCCAGCGGGTCTAGCCATTGCTGAGGAGGATATCCAAAAAGAGCTAGATAAGAGGAAACCAGGAGCCAGTGCCGCCGCTACCACACGGATGGAGGAGGATAAGGTTGAGGTGCTTTCCGGTATCTGGAGCGGGGTTACCACTGGCGCTCCCATCTGTCTTTTGGTCTGGAACCGGGATATTGACTCCAGTGAGTATGAGAAAAATAGGTTTATCCCCAGGCCGGGCCACGCCGATTATACCGCCTTGATGAAGTATGGCGGGTTCAGTGACTACCGGGGTGGTGGGCGGTTCTCCGGGAGAATCACCGCTGGCTTTGTCATGGCTGGAGCGGTGGCCAAGAAGTTGCTTGGTCTCCTTGACATTGAGGTTCTGGCGCATACCGTTGAAATCGGTGGCATCAGGGCGCGTCCCAAGGAGTTTGCCGAAATCAAAGAAAATGTGCTGAAAAACCCGCTCCGCTGTGCTGACCCCGAGGCGGCTGAGGAGATGGCCGGATTGCTTGAGAAAGTCAAGGCAGAGGGCGATAGTCTAGGTGGGATTATCGAGGGTGTGGCCCATAATGTACCCGTCGGTCTGGGGGAGCCCGTCTTTGAAAATTTGGATGGGGAACTGGCCAAAGCTCTGCTGGCTATCCCGGCGGTCAAGGGAGTTGAGTTTGGGGCTGGCTTCTCCGTGGCCGGGAAAAGGGGGTCGGAGAATAATGACCCGTTTGCCATCAGGGATGGCCGCATAGTTACCCTGACCAATAATGCCGGTGGCATACTCGGTGGCATCAGCACTGGTATGCCCATCGTGGTCAGGGTGGCCGTTAAACCAACTGCCTCCATCGCCCAAAGCCAGCCCACGGTTGATATCCAGGAGATGAAGGAGGTCAGCCTGGCGCTCAAGGGCAGGCATGACGTTTGTATCGTGCCCAGGGCGGTAGCAGTGGTTGAAGCCATGATGGCGGTGGTTCTCTGTGACTTCGCCATGAGGGCAGGACTAATTCCGAGGGTGATAAAATGAATCTGGAGGATTTAAGAAGGAAAATTGATGAGATTGACGCTCAAATCGTTGAGCTTATTGGCCGGAGGGCAGAGATTGCCGAGGAAATCGGCCGGGAGAAGAGGGCGGTGGGCAAGCTGATTGAGGATAGGGAGAGGGAAAATCAGGTCCTGGAGAATATCAAAAGCGTTGCCCGCGAGCGGCGGGTAAGCATCAGCGAGGAGGATATTGAGAGTATCTACTGGAGGATAATCGCCGCCTGCAAGAGCATTGAGGGGATAGAGGTGGCTTTCCAGGGTGAGGTTGGCGCCTACAGCGAGGAAGCCGCCTTTCAATTTTTCGGCTCCTCTATCCAGATCAGACCTCGTGAGACGCTGGAGGAGGTGTTCCGGGCAGTGGAGGAGGAAGGGGTACAATTTGGCGTCGTCCCGGTGGAGAACTCGCTAGAGGGGAGCATCAGCCGCGTCTATGACCTCCTATTGGATTCAGCGCTGCGGGTGTGTGGGGAAACTGAGCTGCGGGTGATTCACTGCCTCATCGCCGGTCCTGACGCCGGGCTGGATACGGTGAGGAAAGTTTACTCTCACCCGCAGGCGCTGGCCCAGTGCCGGAGTTTCTTAAAGCACCTGAATGCGGAGCTGATCCCCACCTATGACACCGCGGGCAGCGTCAAGATGATAAGGGAGAAGGGATTGGCGGATAGCGCCGCCATCGCCAGCGCCCGGGCCGCCGAAATCTATGGCATGAAGATAATCGCCCAAGGGATAGAGGATAACCCCAATAATTTCACCAGATTCTTTCTTCTCTCCCGGGAGGATGCTCCCCCCTCAGGGAATGACAAGACCTCCATCGTCTTTTCCACCAAAGATAGACCCGGGGCGCTGTATCAGGCTCTGGGAGAGTTTGCCCGCCGCAATCTGAATCTCACCAAGCTTGAGTCCAGGCCCACGCGGCAGAAGCCCTGGCAGTACAATTTTTATCTCGACTTTGAAGGCCATCGCCAGGATGAGCCGGCTCGGGAGGCGCTGGAAAGCTTGGAGGAAATATCAATCTTCGTCAAGGTCCTTGGCTCATACCCCAAGGCGAAGAAGACGCGGTGAGGTAGACCAGTGAGAATTGCCATAATCGGTGGCGCTGGAAAAATGGGGCGGTGGTTTGCCGATTTCCTCCTCCAAGATGGTAAGGAGGTGGTCATCAGCGGCCGCACCCAGAGCAAGCTGCTGGAGGTCGGGCGAGAGCTGGGGGTTGAGGTGGCCTCCAATGTGGAGGCGGTAAAGAAGGCTGATGCGGTTCTGCTTTCGGTGCCAATAGAGAGCTTTGAGGAAGTAGTGAGGGAGATAAGCCCCTATATCAAGCCAGGACAGACCGTGATTGACATCACTTCCATCAAGGTGTTCCCCGTGGCGACAATGCATAAGCACCTTAAAACAGAGCGGATACTCGGCGCCCATCCTTTATTTGGTCCTGGGGCTAGGGGCATCACCAATCAGAATTTTGTGCTCACCCCGACCAATGATGAGGAGAGGGCTCTAGCGCAGAAAATCAGAGAGTATCTGGAGGCAAGGGGGGCCAAGGTCAGCCTGATGACTCCTGAGGAGCATGACCAAAAAATGGCCCTAATTTTGGGGCTCTCCCATTTTATCGCCATCGTCTCGGCGGACACCCTGCTCAGCGCCGATAAGCCGAAGCCGCCGCAGCCGGTTGGTGGCATCACCTACAAGGTGCTCTTGACTCTGGTGGAAAGCGTGATTTCGGAAAACCCGGAGCTTTATGCCTCCATACAGATGAGCCTTCCCCACGTTGCCGAGATTGAGGCCTTGTTCCAGCGCAAGGTGGCGGAGTGGGCTGAACTTGTCCAGAGCAAAGACCGGGGGGAATTTGTCCGCCGCATGAAGGTCTTAAAGGAGGAGCTAGAGAAAAACAACCCTGACTTCGGCAAGGCTTACCAGAATATGTACCGGCTTGTCTCCGAGTTATGAGGGTTACTTCACCTCGTAGATGCCGAAGATAAAGTCCAGGTCATCCTCTAGCGCCGAGACCTTCTCTGAGGGGAAGAGGCTTTCATCAATATCCAGCATTACCTTGGTCTCTGTCTTCACTGAGCCGACCACGTGGGCCCTGAGGCATTCCTTTCCCTTTTCTTGGATTTTGAAGCTCAAGGTGCCGCGGGTGATAAAGGATGAGGTATCGCTGGGCAGGGCGTAGGTCTCCAGCTTCTCTTCGGATAAGATGGCCCCCTGCTTTAAGGCAAAATCCCTCAGCTCAGCGTAGAGCAGCTCGGGATTCACCTCTTTGTATGTTTTCCTAATCTGCATCTTGGTTCCTCTTTTTGTAATATTAAAAAATTGGCCCTTTTTGTCAAGCAAACTTTCTAGTGCCACCGGGGCCTATTTCAGGTACTTGAAGATCTTTACCGTCGGGACATCTCCCACGCCTGGCTGCGGCAGCGACTCCTTGGAGCGGTAGATTAATTGGTAGTGTTTCAGCGCCTCAAGGGGCACCGGGCTGATAAAGGGGCTATCGCTCACTATGCGGTGATTCCCAGATTTCTGGCTGGCGATGTAGGCTTTGGCCTCCTCATAGCTTAAGAAATTCTGGACATCGGTGAGCACCTTGATCAGCTTGCCATCAGGGGCCATTTTCTCTTCATAGGAGATTACGATTGACTGCTCAGGGGTTACCGCCTGGCCGTCAAAGTTGTACAGTCTCACTAGTAGAGAGCGGTAGTATGCCGGGTGGAAGAGACGTATCGCCATGAGCTGGTTTCCCTGGGGCACGTAGTAGATATCAAAGAACTCCCCCGGTTCCTTTTTGGCCCAGCTGGCCAGTGCCCAGAATTTGCTCGTCGCCGTTTGCTGGTCAATGATGATGTAGGCCGAGCCCAGCTTTTCGATAATTTCCTTTTCCGGTATTATTTCTTTCTCCCACCTGTTGACCCACTTTGTTTCTTGGGTGGAGTCCTCATCCTGAGATAGTAAGAATGTGGCCACGTAGAATCCCCCCGGCCCGGGGGTGAGGTTCACCGGGCGGTGGGCGATGCGGGCGATCCAGTAGCCATAGTCAACCCAGGCCATCACCCCGTAGGCTGATTCGGGATATGGGTAGCGCTCTTCCGGTGGTGGGGCCTGGTAGCGCTGGTAGTAGAAATCGGAATCCCCAAATGGCTCAGGGGTGTTCTCCTTGAGCCAAACAAGCGAACTTATCCAGGCGTCATCCGGGGCGAATTGCGGGTGTGAGGCAACCCTGACTGACGGGCCGATATTGGGGAAGAAGACGATGAAAAAGATGATCACCACCCCCAGCGCCATGTTCAGGTGGCGAGTGGTAAGACGAACTCTCGTTTTTTTGGCTTTGGCCTGCTGCTGGGGGGAGGTTGCTGTGGCCGGCGCTGACTCTTTGAACCCGGCTAGTTTCAAGAATTGCCAGGAGAGGTAGCCGGTGAGCAGAGCGGCATTGACGGCGAAGTAGTAGGCGAAGCGGCGCTGGCCCAGTGTGGCCAGCAGTATTACCACGCTCCAAACTACTAAGAGATTTTTCTCCGCATCGCCGTGCTTAATGACCAGGTAGAGCAAGATGCCCAGGGAAATAAGGCCCAGAAAGAAACTGGTGTTGAAGTTGCCCCAGGCAAGCCCCAGGGTGAACTCACCGCGTGGCGCTAGCAGCGGCTGCATCTCAAGTATGGTGCGGGAGCCGCTCCAGGTGAAGATTTGGAAGCTGTCAAGCATGGACGGGGAAACAATATATATAACAGCGACCGCCACCGCTCCTAACCCGGCCAGAGCCAGCGGATAGTAGGCCGGTTTGATTCCCCAGGCCCTCATTCTATGGGAGGCAAAGCTGAGCAAGGCCGGGGCCAGCAGCGCCACGGACAGAGCCATCGCGGTGAGCGCTTTGCGCGAAAAGGGCAGGTATATTATCAGCGCCGTTAGGAAAGTGATAATGCCAACTGGAATTAGGTAGTCAGCAGACTCGCCTCTTTGGTGGGCGATGATGAACTGGACCACAAAGTAGAGGGCGATGATGAAGAGGAAGAGAGGGCCTCCTATCCAGGTGATGAGGTAAAGCCCGAGGAAAAGACCAGCCAGCAGGCTGTAGATAATGGGTTTGCCGAGAAGCGTCCAATCCGGGCTACGCAGGTGGCTCCAGTTTAAACCTTTTTCCCGTGAGGCCTTGACCGCCCAAATCAAAAACATCATGGCGGTGGTGGTAAATAGCACCTCGGCGATGTGGTGGTCAGTGAAGCCCAGTATTGAGCGTCCCAGGAATTCGCCGGGGAGTAGGGCGACTAGGCCAGCGGAGAGCACCCCCGCCCAGCGGCCGAAGAGCTCCTTGCCGATGAAATAGACGGGGATGACGGTGAGAGCGGCCAGAACCGCGGGGAAATAGGCCCCCACGCTATCCACCAGGTGCTGGGATGGGGAGCCTAGGCCGATCACCCAGGTGACGCCTGCCAGCAGCCAATTGAAGAAGTGGATATTGTCAATGGGCATGCCGAAGGGATAGAGCAGGTACGGGTCAAAGTCCATGAGCCGGGGGAAGTTGGGGATGAGGTTATCCACCAGGCGCATCTGGAAATAGGCATCCACGCTGGTAAACTTTATCCATTCGCCGCTGAAGACATGGTCATAGGGGAGATACGCCCGAATAAATAAGGAGACGCCGAAGAACAAGCCCACCATCAAGCCAGCTCCAAGTCCTGGGGGAAGGCGCCTCCTTTTAGCTTCAAGCTCTTTATTCATGCCACCGGCTCCCTCTTCCTTTCCCTGCGGAGGGAGTCCCTTCTCTCTATTTAGGGGCAAGCGTTACATTTCCTTATTCAGGCTCTCCAGAAACTCGGCGTTAGTTTTGGTCTTGCGGAGGCGGTCTAGGACCCGCTCGGTGGCTTCAACAAAGTTGCTGGAGTCAGAGGCGATCATGGCTACCATGCGCCGCAGCAGCCATATCTTGTTCAGGCTGTTTTCATCGATGAGCAGCTCCTCTCGTCTGGTGCCGCTGCGCTGGATGTCCATGGCCGGGAAGATGCGGCGCTCGGATAGCCTGCGGTCCAGATGGAGCTCCATATTGCCAGTTCCCTTGAACTCCTCGTAGATGAGCTCGTCCATACGGCTGCCGGTATCAATGAGGCAGGTGGCGATGATGGTCAGGCTGCCGCCCTCGGCGGTGTTGCGCGCCGCGCCGAAGAAGCGCTTGGCGGGGTGCAGGGCGGCTGGGTCAATGCCGCCGGACAGGGTTCGGCCGCTGGGAGGCATGGCTAGATTATAGGCCCGGGTGAGGCGGGTGATGCCGTCAAGGAGGATGAGGACATCCTTGCCGCTTTCCACGATGCGCTTGGCTCTCTCCAGCGCCAGCTCAGCCACCCGGGTCTGGTTTTCCACCATCTCATCAAAGGTGGCGCTGATCACCTCTCCCCTGACCGAGCGCTTCATATCGGTAACTTCCTCCGGGCGCTCACCAATGAGGCACACGATGAGGTGAATGTCATTGTAGTTGGCCATGGTGGCGTTGGCGATGGCTTTGAGCAGCATCGTCTTGCCGGCCTTGGGCGGAGATACGATTAAGCCCCGCTGCCCCCGGCCGATAGGGGCGATGAGGTTGAGCAGACGGGTGGATATCTCCTCGGGCGAGTGTTCCAGGTTGATCAATCTGTCGGGGAAGGTGGGGGTGAGCGCGCCGAAGTGGGGCCGCTCCTTGGCCAGCTCCGGATTGAGATTGTTGATGGCCACTATCTGGAGGAGACTATAGTACTTCTCATTGGTCTTGGGCGGTCGGCCTTGTCCGATGACCATATCCCCGTTGCGCAGGCCGAAGCGGCGGATCTGGGAGGGGGAGATGTAGACATCGGTTGGGGTGGGCAGCAGAGTCTCCTGCCGCAAAAAGCCGTAGCCATCGCTCATGATCTCCAAGATGCCATGACAGAAAGTGTGCCCCTCCTGTTCGATCTCTGACTTGAGTAGGAGCATGATAAGGTCCTGTTTATTCAGGCCATCATGGCTGGCGATGCCCTTTTCCTTGGCCAGCGCCATCAGCTCGTCTTTGCTTTTGCTTTCCAGTTCCTCAATGTTCATGGTGTAACCTCACTCTCAAGTCCCCCTGCTCGGCCGAGGAGGGGGTCTATTTCCCTTTCTCTGGTGATGAGACGCGCCGCCAGTCAGCCAGGAACCGGCTGATGCCGACGTCGGTAAGCGGGTGGTTTATCATCTGCATTAGCACACTATATGGAACCGTGGCGATGTGCGCCCCCGCCTTGGCGGCGGCGACGCAGTGTAGGGGGTGGCGGATGCTGGCGGCGATCACCTGGGTGGGTAGCTGGTAATGGGCAAACACCTCCACGATGTCCTTTATCAGCTGCATGCCATCATGCCCAGCGTCATCCAGCCGGCCGACGAAAGCGCTAACATAGGTGGCACCCGCCAGCGCTCCCAAAAGCGCCTGATTTAGGGAGAAACACAACGTCATATTGACTTTGATATTTTCTTTGCTCAGGGTTGATGTGGCCTCAATCCCGGCGGCGGTGGCCGGTATCTTGACGGCGACATTGGGTGCCCAGGAAGCCTTAATACGGCCTTCCTTGATCATGCCCTCGGCATCTTCGGCGAGCACTTCAGCCGAAACCGAGCCGCTGACGATGGAGCAGATGGTCTTGACCACGCTCTCATAGTCGGCGGTGTTCTCCTTGGAGAGCAGGGTGGGGTTGGTGGTGACGCCGCTGATGATGCCGAGCTTGGCCGCCTGTTTTATCTGGTCAATATTGGCAGTATCCAGAAAGATGCGCATTTCCTCCTCACTTCTCCGCGGCCAGGGGCAGTGGCGGTTGCGCCCCCTCTCGCAGTACCTCTTTGGCCGCCCCGATGAAGTCACGGAAGAGGGGGTGGGGGCGACTGGGGCGGGAGCCAAACTCAGGGTGGAACTGACAGCTCACCATCCAGGGGTGGTTGGCTAGCTCACAGATTTCAACCAACCTCCCGTCTGGCGATAGCCCACTGTAAACCAATCCCGCCTTCTCCAGAGTGTCGCGGAACTCATTATTGAATTCAAAGCGGTGCCGGTGGCGCTCGTAAACCAGGCTCTGCCCGTAGGCCTTGGCCGCCCGGCTGCCGGGGAGCAGCTGGCAGGGATAATTGCCCAGACGCATGGTGCCCCCCTTGGCTTTCACTTTCTTCTGCTCAGGCAGAAGGTCAATAACCGGGTATGGGGTATTGGGGTCAAACTCCGTGGAGTTCGGCTTGGGCGATTTCAGCACATGCCGAGCAAACTCGATCACCATAACCTGCATCCCCAGGCAGAGTCCAAGGTAAGGGATTTCATTGGTCCGAGCGTAATTGGCCGCCTTGACCATGCCCTCAATACCCCTGATGCCGAAGCCACCGGGGACAATGATGCCCTGGGCGGAGCGCAGCAGCGAGTCAGTGCCATCTTTTTCTAGGTCCTCAGAATGAACCCAGATCAAATTGAGCTCCCGGTCATGATAGAGGGCGGCGTGACACAGCGCCTCACGAACCGAGAAGTAGGAATCGCTCAGCTCCACGTATTTGCCCACCAGGGCGATATTGACTGGCTCACGGGGTGTTTTCAGGCGTTCCACCAGTTCCCGCCACTGGCTTAAGTCAGCTTTCTTAGCTTTTCTCAGACCAAGCTTATCCACAATCAGCTGCCCCAGCCCAGCCTCCTCCAGAATCAGCGGTATCTCATAGATGGAAGACACGGTGGGCAGGGGGATGACCGCCTGGCGCTCCACATCACAGAACAGGGATATCTTGTCCCTGATGCTTTCCGGAATGGGGAAGTCACTACGGCAGATGATGATGTCAGGCTGAATACCGATGCGGCGCAGCTCATTGACGCTGTGCTGGGTGGGCTTGGTTTTGAGCTCTTGGGTTGAGTGGAGGTAGGGGAGCAGGGTAACGTGAACGTAGAGCACGTTGTCCCGCCCGATGTCATTGCGCATTTGTCTGATGGCTTCCAAGAAAGGTTGCCCCTCAATATCACCCACGGTGCCGCCCACCTCAATCAGAATCACCTCAGCCTTGGACCTCTGGGCGAGCCGCTTGAAGCGGTCCTTTATCTCGGTGGTAACGTGGGGCACCACTTGGATGGTGCCGCCGAGGAAATCGCCCCGCCTCTCCTTGGCGATAACGGCGCTGTAAATTTGCCCTGAGGTAACATTGGAATCGGCGGTAAGTTCAGTGTTGATGAAGCGCTCATAGTTGCCCAGGTCAAGGTCGGTCTCGGCACCATCCTGGGTAACGAATACCTCCCCATGCTGATAGGGGGACATCGTGCCCGGGTCAACATTGAGGTATGGGTCCAGCTTCTGAACGGAGACGCTGAGCTCACGACTCTTGAGAATGGTTCCCATAGAGGCGACAGTTATACCCTTTCCCACGGAACTAACCACACCACCAGTGACAAAGATATACTTCGGCATCAAGGAACCAAACTCTGAAAAATTCCTTCTCCGCAGGCTGCGAGTGATCTGGGTTGGGCTTCTGTGACAAAGACCATCAAACTTCCGGGGAGCACTTTATATAGAAAAGCCTTAAGTGTCAAGTTTTTTGGTGGGGGGAAATCTTCTGTTAGCATTATAAAGAGGGGAGGATGAATTGTCAAGTTTTGATGCCCGCCAGCCTCTTGGCCAGCTGCTTCTTTGAGTCAATATCGGCGTGGCGCAGTATGGTCAGTCGGTGCGTCTCCGGGGAGCCGGCGCCATGGATATTGGAGACAATGTCTCTGCTTTCAAAGGCGAGCCGCTCAATCAATCGGTAGAGGCGCAGTCTGTCCTCGGTGGATACATCCTCCGCGCCCTTGAGGTATTTCTGGAGCAGCGGGCCGATCTCTGGGTTGGCCATGTCCTTCTCCGAGGGAAAGTCAGCCACCAGGCCGCCGGCGATCTCGATCATCATGCGAACCACCTCATGCAGCTCCTTACCTTCGTAGAGCTTGGAGGTGTTTGACAGCACCGGGTCCACCGTATAGATGCCGGATGGGGTTGGCTGTGCCTCCACCGAGGCGGCGATGGAGCAGCCATAGATGGCCTCTGTGGTCTTAAGCATCTCGGCTAGCTTATTGTTGATGTGGGATACCTTGGGCAGCCCGTTGTATTCGGCGGCCAGCGCCGCGGCACCGATGATGACATCGCCCATGCCGCACTTGCAGCCACCATGGGAGTGGCGGTGGAAGTTGCCGAAGTTCCTCACCATGGGGCCGGCGAATTCGTACTCGCCGCAGAGGAACACCTGCTCCCAGGGCACAAAGACGTCTTTGAAGAGCACCATGGTGGCGAATTTGCCGTAGGCGATATTGCCCAGGTCGCAGCCCTCAAGCTCTCTGGCCTCCAGGGTGCCTCTGCCGTAAACGTGAACCACCCCCTCCGCATCCACCGGGATGGCGAAGCAGACGGCATAGTCTCTATCTTGCTCCTGCATCTCCCTAGTGGGAACGATGAGCCCCCAGTGGGCGCAGAGGGAGCCCGTCTGATGTATCTTGGCACCCCTGACGATGATGCCATCGTCATTCTTGGCCACGATGTGCACGTAAGCGTCAGGGTCTTTTTGCTGTGATGGGCGTAGTGACCGGTCCCCCTTGACATCGGTAACGCCGCTGAAGATGGCGAGGTCATGCTTCTGAATATGCCGGATGAAGTTGAGAAATCTCTGGTGATAATCGGTACCGTACTTCTGGTCACAATTGTAGGTTTCAATGCCAACGGCGTTAATCGCGTCCATGCCGGTGCAGCGCATAAAGCAGGTGCCGATTCTCTGGGCCAGGAACTTGAGCATCCTGACCTTGGCCAAGAGGTCTTCTCGGCTCTCGTAGAACTTGATGAAGCGGCTGACTTCCTCACCAGTCTGGCTGGACTTGGCGACGAGATATTCTCTGCCCTCCGGCTCCTGGGTCAGGGCATAGGTCTGCGCCACCCCGGCCACCATGTGCTTGATTAGTGGGTGCTCATAGGGGGTTGCCACCTTCTCTCCCAGGATATAGGCCGTCGGGCGCAAATCTGCCAGCGACTGGTAATATTGCTCTTGGGTCATCAGAGCCATGGCTCAAGCGGCCTCCTTCCGCCTAGTAAATTATAACAGCGGGAAGGTCTTTCTTCAAACGAGGCGCGGGGGTGAGGTCGGCCAGCAATAGTGCTATAATCATATTGAATATAAAAATAATGGCAAAGGAGACAGTAGCCGATGGATGAATTGAAGGTGTTCACTGGTAATGCTCACCCTGACCTTGCCCAGGCGGTGGTGGAATACCTGGGCATACCCTTGGGGCAGAGCGAGGTCTTTCAGTTCAGCAACGAGAATATCTTTGTTCGCATTCTGGAGAACGTGCGCCAGCGGGACACCTTTGTCATCCAGCCTATCTGTTCTCCGGTGAATGACAATCTGGTTGAGCTTTTGATTATGATTGACGCCCTGAAACGGGCATCGGCGGGGCGGATCACCGCGGTGATTCCTTACTACGGTTACGGGCGCACCGATAAAAAAGACCAGCCGCGGGTGCCCATCACCGCCAGGCTCATCGCTGACCTGCTCACCGTGGCCGGGGCCAATCGGCTGCTGACCGTGGACCTGCACGCCGCCCAGATTCAGGGCTTCTTCAATATCCCGGTGGATGAGCTCACGGCGCTCAATTTACTGGCCAATTATTTCCATGACCGGGACTTTGATGACCTGGTGGTGGTGGCGACTGACATCGGCATCAGCAAGCGGGCACGCGACCTGGCGGCGAAGCTGAACGCTCCCCTGGCCATCATGGAAAAAAGGCGGGTGGGCAATATGGACCAGGCGGAGACGCTGAACGTCATTGGTGAGGTGGAGGGCCGGGTGGCGCTCACCGTGGATGATGAGATAGACACCGCTGGCTCGCTGGTGAATGTGGTCGCAGCGCTCAAGGAGCGGGGGGTGAAGGAAGTCTATGCCTGCTGCACCCATCCTATATTCTCCGGCCCGGCCATCCAGCGGATAGCCTCTTGCCCGGTGAAGGAGGTGGTGGTCACAGACACGGTCCCGGTTAAGGGCGAGAAGAAGTTGGATAAAATCACGGTCTTATCCATAGCGCCGCTCTTGGGGGAAGCCATTCACCGGATTCATACCGGGCTGTCAATAGGGGCCATGTTTGAGTGAGGGGAAGTCAGCGGTGACCAAGACAAAAAAGATGGTGGGGGTGTACCGGGCGGCTGGTGAATCAGAGGCCCGGATTATCCAGGGATTATTGGAGAGCCATGGCATAGGTTGCTTCTTGAAGTCCAACGCGGCGCCTTCAGTGCATGTCTTTGCCGTTGATGGCATGGGTGAGGTTGAGGTCATGGTCTGGGAGGAGATGGCGAAAAAAGCGAGGGAAGTGATCAAGGGAAAAGGCGATGCTTAAGTGGCTGGGCCGGCTGGTTGATTCCAACGAAAAAGAGCTAAAACGTCTGCAGCCGATAGTGGCGCGGATAAATAGCCTCGAGCCTGAGTTTGAGAAGCTGAGCGACGCTGAGCTTCGGGCGAAGACCGATGAGTTCAAGGCTCGGCTAAAAAGTGGCGCCACCCTGGATGAGCTTCTGCCGGAGGCCTACGCTGCCGTGCGTGAGGCGGCCAAGCGGACCATCGGTCAGCGCCACTTTGACGTGCAGCTGATGGGTGGCATTGTCCTGCACCAGGGCAAGATTGCCGAAATGAAGACCGGTGAAGGCAAGACGCTGGTGGCCACCCTCCCCCTTTATCTCAACTCGCTCCTTGGGGAGGGGTGTCACTTGGTGACGGTCAATGATTATCTCGCCCGGCGCGACCCCTACTGGATGGGGCCGATCTACCATGCTCTGGGAGTGAGCGTGGCCAGCATCTACCCCCAGCAGACCCCGGATGAGCACCAGCCCTCCCGCCTCTATGACCCCGGCTATGACTCGGGGGATAGCCGGTGGCGCCATTTCCGCCCTATATCCCGAAAGGAGGCGTATCAGGCCGATATCACCTATGGCACCAGCAGCGAGTTTGGCTTTGACTACCTGCGGGATAATATGGTGCTGGACCTCTCCCAGTGTGTGCAGCGCCCTTTAAACTACGCCATCGTTGATGAGGTGGATAACCTGCTCATTGATGAGGCCCGCACCCCGCTCATCATCAGCGGCCCAGCGGCGGAATCGGGCCAGATATATCAGGTGTTTGCCCGGCTTGTGCCCCGCCTGCGGCCGGGCGTGGACTACACTGTGGAGGAAAAGGAGCGCACGGTAAGTCTCACCGACGTCGGCATCAGCAATGTGGAGGCGATGCTAAGGCGGGAGGGGCTGCTCAAGTCCCCCAATCTCTATGACCCGGCCAATTACGCGCTGACGCGTTATCTGGATAGCGCCCTCAAGGCCCACGCCCTGTTCAAGCGGGATCGTGACTACGTGGTCAAGGATGGGCAGGTGATCATCGTTGATGAGTTCACCGGCCGGCTCATGTTCGGGCGGCGCTATTCAGAGGGGCTGCACCAGGCGATTGAGGCCAAGGAGCACGTCAAGGTGCAGCAGGAGACGATGACCTTTGCCACCATCACCATCCAGAACTACTTCCGCATGTATCAGAAGCTGGCCGGGATGACCGGCACCGCCGCCACCGAGGCTGAGGAGTTCCACAAGATATACGGGCTTGAGGTGGTGGTTATTCCCACCCACAAGCCGATGATTCGCCAGGACTTCCCTGACCAGATTTACAAGAATGAGAAAGCCAAGTTCCGCGCCGTGGTGCGCGAGATTGAGGAGCTCTATAAGATGGGCCGCCCGGTGCTCATCGGTACCGTGTCCATTGAGAAGTCAGAGCGCTTAAGCGAGCTCCTAAAGCGGAAGGGTATCCCCCATCAGGTGCTCAACGCCAAGTACCATGAGAAGGAGGCGGCCATCATCGCCCGGGCGGGGGAGCCAGGGGCGGTGACTGTGGCCACCAACATGGCTGGGCGCGGCGTGGACATCGTGCTGGGAGGAAGCCTTGACGGACAGAATGAGCAGGAGTGGCAGGAGAAGCACAATAAGGTGGTGGCGCTCGGCGGCTTGCATATTATCGGCACGGAGCGCCACGAGGCGAGGCGGATTGACAACCAGCTCCGAGGTAGGGCGGGGCGCCAGGGTGACCCGGGGAGCTCGCGCTTTTACGTCTCTCTGGAGGATGACATCGTGCGCCGCTTCGGCGGCGAGCGGATCAAAGGCATTATGGACTGGGCGGGCATGGATGAGGATACCCCGATTGAGAACAAGCTAGTCAGCCGCGCCATTGAGAATGCCCAGATTCGGGTTGAGGGCTTCCATTTTGACATGCGCAAACACCTGGTTGAGTATGATGATGTGGTGAACAAGCACCGGGAGCTCATCTACACCGAGCGTAGGAAGATACTGGGTGGCGCCGACCTTAAAGCCAACATCCTGTCCATGGTGAGGGAGGAGATAAGTGACATGGTGGCCAGCCGTATCCTCGATGAGCATGGCGCGAGCTGGGATATAGATGGCTTGCTTGCTGATATCTCTGCCATCTTCCCCCTGCCACCAACGCTCAACACCGAAACCCTCTCCCAGATGAAGCCGAAGGAGATTGAGCAAGAGCTGGTCAAGCTGGCTGAAGCCCTCTATGAAGAGCGGGAAAAGGAGATGGGCGCCGAGAATATGCGGGTGCTCGAGCGGCTGGTGATGCTGCGCATCATTGATAGCCTATGGGTGGAGCACCTCACCGCGATGGAGGAGATGCGCCAGCAGGCGCAGTGGCAGACCCTGCGTCAGACGCGGGCAGTTGATGCCTACAAGCGTGAGGGCTACCGGCAGTTTCAGACGCTGCTCGATACCATCAAGCATGATGTGGTCCGCACCATATACCGTGTCAGCATCGTGAGACAAGAAGCCCAAGCGCCGGCCCCCTCACCCGTGGCCCAGGTGGCCAGCCGCGGCGGCAGCAGTAGGGAGCGGCCGAGGGTTGGCGGTAGGAAAATCGGGCGCAACGAGCCCTGCCCATGCGGTAGCGGCAGGAAATACAAACACTGTTGCGGAAGGTGAAAGATTATGATGACTGATGAGGAGTTGCGGGAGAAGCTGGAGGAAGTCTCCGTTGGTATAGCGAGGCTGTCCAGCCTGGAGAGGCCGCTTACCAAGGAGGAGGAGAAATACCGGGCCAGGCTGCTGAGGAGAAAACACGTCCTTGACAAGATAAAGGAGGCCAAAGAGAAGAACCGCAAGGACGATGAGCTCTATAATTCCACGGTCTATGAGTGGCTGGTGCCCTGGGGGGAGGAGCATCCCATCCTGATGGCTATCCTGATGCACTTCATGAGGATAAGGTGGGGGTCAAGTTTAACCCCCATAGCCATAAGGGAATCGGGGAAGTGGAAAGGTGAAAAACGCTGAGATCGCCAAGGTATTTCAGGATATCGCTGACCTTCTGGAGCTCAAGGAGGAGAACCCGTTCAAGATACGGGCTTACCAGAAGGCG